>Ga0233439_10000678_pt1 | contig 48561 bp, 36 predicted proteins | sample SI_123_September_6_FD_182713 | JGI IMG/M metagenome (GOLD analysis project Ga0233439, IMG submission 182713) | Seawater microbial communities from Saanich Inlet, British Columbia, Canada - SI_123_September2016_100_MG | ecosystem: Environmental > Aquatic > Marine > Inlet | place: Canada: British... | reverse complement strand
ATTAAAAAATAATTAGATATCTTTGTAATGGTTGAGTTTTAATTATCAGCAATTAAATCTTTTCTGTCAACTTTTTCTTCTTTGATGGTCACCTTTTCCAGTGCGGCATCAAGGGTTTTGTCGCGTTTCATGCGATTGTGCAGTCGGGCCAGGATGCCGTTTTTTTCCCATTCCCGTTTAATTTGTTGCAGATTGCCTCCGCCTAGTAATTGGGACATGTTCTTGACCTCCTGTTCCAATTCTTCTTCGGTGACTTCCGCTTTCAGGTCCCGTGCCAATTGGTCGAGAACCAGTTCTTCCTGCAGGGCTTTCATGGCCGGTTCGCGATACTGCGTGAGCAGTTCGGGAGTCACCTCGACACCATGGTCGTGATCATGGTCATGATCATGGCCTTGATGTTGGTGATCTTCCTTAGCTTCCTTTTTTCTGGCCTGCTCGGCCATGAACTTGACCTGGTCTTTCAAAAGTCCTTCCGGAATATCCAGCTGATTCTGCTCGGTGATTTTTTCCGCTAATTCCTTTTTCACTGCTTTCTTGGCTTCCTTGTGCTCAAAGTCTTCCAGCTCAGAGCGGACGCGCTGTTTCATATCATCCAGGCTGGCATAATCTTTGTCCTCCACATTGCGGGCAAACTCATCGTCCAGCTCCGGCAGTTTTTGCTCCTGAATGCCTTTCAGCACAATTTGGAAATCCACATCTTTTCCGGCGATTTCCTTGTTGTGGTAATCTTCGGGAACCTGTACCTGAATGTCCCGGGTTTCGCCGATTTCCATGCCGATCATGCCCTTGTCCAGTCCTTCAATCAATTGTCCTCCCCCTGCCTGGATGATCTGGTCTTGCGCAGACCCGCCTTCAAAGGGTTGGTCGCCGAGCTTGCTGGTAAAATCTATTTTGAGTAAATCCTTATCCTGGGAAGGGCGACCGGTCACCTGGACATTCTCCGCCTTACGCTGGCGCAATGCTTCAATGGTCTGATCGACTTCTTCATCGGTGACACGCGGGGTTGTTATTTTCAGTTCAATACCAGAGTAGTCTTGCAGTTCTACAGTTGGGAGTACCTCGACCGATGCGGAAACAGAGATATCCGTTCCTTCTTCGGCATTGACCTCCAAAAGATGGGGCTGGCCCACCGCTCTCAGGTCTTTTTCTACAATGGCGTTATTGAGTTCTTCGCTGATCAGGTTGCTCAGGACTTCTTTTTTAACATCCGGTCCAAACTGTTTTTCCAGCAGGGCGATGGGTACTTTTCCCTTGCGGAATCCGGGAACTTTGACCTCTCGCCCGAGCTTCTGATAATACGCTTTTACTTTTTTGTCGTATTCCTGATGAGGAATTTCGAACTTGATTTTTTTGTTACAGGAATCAACGTCTTCGATGTCTATTTTCATAACTTTCCAAATGTTTAAAGATTGGCGGCCAGCGTGGTGCTGGGCCCAATTAGCCCTTGCTGTTTGCTACTCCCGTTGCGGAGAACCTCCGCTGGTAACTTGCAATATCTTTATTTTGCGGGCAATCGGTCTCTCGGCCCAATCAGCCCTTGCTGTTTGCTACTCCCGTAAGGGAGGTTTTCCCCCTCCACGGGTAGTGGTGCGGATGAGAGGACTTGAACCTCCACTCCGTAAGGAACATGATCCTAAATCATGCGCGTCTGCCAATTCCGCCACATCCGCATTATATTTCAAGGGTTTATACGATAGTTTCTGACCCTGGTTCTTTGGCTGTTTCAAAGGGGTATGAGCCTGCAGACAACCTGTCTAGTCAATATATCATTTAATAGAAAAGGATTCCGCAAATATCTGGCCTCTCAAGGATTTTCATCCTTCTTTTTCATTTCCTCATGGAGCTGTGAAATTTCTTCCTGAAGATTTTCAAAATCGACTTCTCCTCTTACGCAATAATTTTTGAGATAGGAATACATAAGGAGGACACAAGCCCAGGCATCAAAAACTTCCCCACTTTTTTCACATCGTTTTTCCAAAGCGGAAAAACTGCCTTCAATTTGTTCCAGGATCTTACAGAAATTGACGACCTCGTTGTTCTCATCCAAATCTTTATGAACAGCAAATGCGCCAGACTCTTCGTTAACTTGTGATTCTTTGAGCGCCTTGTACTGATCTTCTATCTGCTTTAAATCGATGCTGGAATTTTCACAATAAAGACGCAGATTGCTGAAGGCGATGAACAGGCACTCGTACCCACCGATTTGGCGAGGCTCTTCATTTTCATCAGAAACCAGTTCGGCAATATCATCTTCGACTGCATCGAACATTTCGAAAAATGCATCGAGCTGGTTTTCGTTTTGGGATTCGTCGTGTGCCATTATTTTCGTATGGACCGGGGTTTGCGATCTTTCGGGACGAGCAGGGTTCCGGCAGGGTAGTAGCCTTTGGGGATGGTCAGGCCGGGGTAGACCCAGACATCTTTTCCGATCAGCGTACCGGGGCAGACGATGGCATTACAACCCAGTTCAACATTATCGCCGATTACCGCACCCAGTTTTTCCATTCCGGTATCCAGAACTTCGGAGTCGAGAGGGATATGGATAGGGTTGATATAGCCCTTACGTTTTTCATCGGCACTTCTCAGTTGCAGGTTTGCCAGCTTCGACCCTGCTCCCAGGTTGACATGGCTCCCTATAATGCTGTCACCGATATAATTGAAATGGCCCGCTTCGGTATGATCCATGAGAATGCTGTTTTTCAATTCGGTGGCATGGCCGATCACGCTGTGGTTTCCGATCAGGGCGTTCCCGCGGATATAGGCTCCCTGCCGGATATCGCAGTCCTCTCCAATCATGGCAGGACCCTTTATTATGGCCGAAGGCTCCAATTGCGTTCCTTTGCCAATGAAGATATCCAGTTCCTTCAAGTAAATCGGTTCTGCCAGATCGACCCAGTCCTCGACGTAAAATCCCTGTTCGCCTCGGTGGTAACTGGCGGAATCCAGAGTGGTCCTTATCCCGGCCAAATGGGAGGCATAAGACCCGCCAGAGACTTTTTTGCGTATCAACTGCTTCACCCGGGATTCCAGTGTTTTTAACGGGTCCCATACGTGTTCACAATCGGCAAAAATATCCGGTTCGCTCAGGTCTGAAAAAAATAGATTTAAATCTTTCATACGGAGTACCTCCGCCGGCGAACCGCCGGTGGCAGATAGCAAAGACCCGTCAAGCCGAGGGGACTCTTTGCTCGCCAGCGAACGCTATTGCCAGTTGGGTCCAGCGTCACGCTGGCGGTTAGTGGTTGATGTACCATTTGCCGAGAGGGGTCAGGCTGTTTCCCTCGCGACTCAATTGAATAAGGTTCTGCTTTTTCATTTCGTTAATCAGCCTGGATTTGTACTGGTTTTTTATTTCCAGCTCTTCATCGGTGACTGGCCTCGCAGCGATTTGGCTGAGAGCATCCAGTTCTACTTTATAAAAAGAGTTGTCACGGTCTTTGAGCAGAGAGGTCAAAAGTTTAATAGCCTCCAGCCCGATTTTTTTCAGTTTCCCGGCGTCCGATTTTCTTCCACGCAGGTTAACGCTGATTTTGTTTTCGGTGCCGGAATTTCTTACAAAGATACCGGCTTCCCCCCCTGATAGGGAAATATACAACATATCCGGGTCGTCAGGGAAGTTTCGCGTTCGGGTGGAGTACCCGCTTTGCTTCGCGGTTTGAAATAGTAGCCGCTTAACTTTTTTCCATACTTGAGAATCCCGGCAGAATAGTTCCTGGCGAATATAATACGTGTAAAGAGTGGATTTGAATCCGGGTAAAAAGGGCTGGCGAACAGACTGGATATACCTTTTAGGCGACAGGGTTGCGGCCAGATGCTCGGTGGCGGCAAAGGTATTGAGAGCACTTTTTAATCCATTGCCGGAGTATATTTGTACTTCTTTTTTGTCGGGCAGAGTTAAATAGCCGGTGGTGATGTTGTGCCCCGTTTCCTCACTGCCTACCGCCAGAACATGGGAATTATTTTTTGTTGCGGCCGGATTCTCTAGAATAGATGCTTCGAGATTTTTAAGGTCCGCCACTCGTGTCACGCCTTTTTTTTGTAGCGATGCGATTTTATTTTTAAGTTTTTTCTGCGTTGTGAGCATCGATAGTTTTTGTTGCAACAGCGCGAGGCGGATTTTAAGCAGGATCCATTTATCACCAACAGCTGTGAGCAGAGGGGTCAGCCCCATTAACTCGGCAGAGGCAGAGGCGTTGAGGTCGCTTTCCACAGTATTGATATAAAGCGATCCGCCGTATTTTTGGGGAAAGCGGGATACCAAATGTCGTGCCTGCAGGATGGCTGTCTCGTCTCCGCTTAAGACCCACAGGGTATCTTGAAACGGATCGTATTCCAGGCGGAAGAAACGATCGCCATCGGCATCGAAAATGGCTCCGGCAATTCTTTTTTTTCCGCACTCTGCGGATTTCTGGTTTGCCCGGCCCAACTGAAAAAGTTTGACGATGGCTTTGTGGAAGCGGAAAGGTCCGGCGGGTTGCAGGATCATGTCTGCGGTGATGCGGGGGCACCCTTCCAGGTCAGCGACTCCAGAGCGCAGGTTTACCGCGCCATTTTTTCCTGCGTTGACTTCGACTACTTTGCCGACTCCGGCGTCCTTAAAAATTTGCGCGGCGATTCCTGTGAACGCCCCGAAAGCGGGGTCAACAACCAGAATGAGGGCTTTTAAAGTGTCGGGAGAATTGATCCAGGAGTTTTCAGGCCGCAGGGAAAAATGCTGAAACAGTGCCAACGCTTTTTGTCGGCAATCGGTTCTTCCTCCTTTCAGGGGAAGTTTTTTAATGGCGTTTTGTTTGAGCAGGCTTTGGGTCAGGTCGATATCGTCAGAAGGTAACGGCTTCATGCCATGAAAAGGCAGGAAAAGTTTTATTCCGTTTTGATCCTTAGGGTTGTGGGATGCGGTGACCATGATGCCACCATCGTCGCCATTATGTAGCATAAATAGCGGCACCAGGGGAGTCGGCACTACACCCAGAACCCTGGCCTCACCCCCCGCTTTGCGGACACCCCGAACTACCGCTTCCGTAAAGGTGCCGGAAGGATCTCTGGGGTCCCAGCCGATGACGAAGGTTCTTTTTTTGTGTGCGGACGATTGATTTTTGACGTAGCAATAGACGTAAAGCTCCATAAACTCTTCGGTGATCCAGCCCTTTGCAAGAAAAACTTGTAGTGGAGTCGACCCTCTGCATTCTGAGTCTTTTGCCGATCTGATTTCCCGGCGAATCCCATCGGTACCCTGCAAGCGGTCGGGCACAATGGGTTGCATTGGGATCGTTTTAGGTTTCATGTGAAACTGGGTGCTCGAAAGGGTGAGTGGGTTTCAAAGGTTTTTTCGTAGCCGACAGATTGTAACATAGGGGCCACCGGTGAGCCACCGCCAGCATGATGCTGGACCCAACTGGCAATGGTTTGTTGGGTTGAGAAAAACGGTTTCTTGCCAGAAAAAACGATTGCACACTAAAAGGTTTTTGCTGGATTTTGATTTTTTGGGGAACGGTTTTGGGAGTTTTTCAGCAATATGCGGGCTAGGGGTAAAGAACGACCGAGGACCAGAAAAGACCAATGGCTTTTTTAAATTGTTCCATTTCCTGGGGGCCTCCTGGTTTTTTCAAATAGCTGTTGGCGCCATTTTCATAAGCATTTTGAACATCAGCGGAAGAGGAAGAGGTGGTCAACATGATGGTAGGAAGTCTTTTCAAACGAGGGTCCTCCTTGATAATTTTCGCCACCTCCAACCCGTTTTTCTTGGGAAGCCTGATATCCAGAAAAACCAAGTCTGGCACAGGATATCGGGTTTCATCCTGATATTCTCCCTTGTGGAACAAATAGTCTACTGCCTGCTCGCCATCCTGCACCCACTGTATTGAAGTTTTTTCACTACAATTTTTCAAGATAGCTTTTAAAAAATCGTAATCATCGGCATCATCCTCTACTACCAATACCGAAACTTTATCTTTAGGGTCTGTAACTGCTTTAATCATTTGCTGTGCCTTTCTGGTAATTCAATACTAAACACCGACTCGCCGCCATCTGGCAACAAGGCTCTGTCTCGAAAAAATATTACGAGGCATAAAGGGAGAGATATCCTGCATACCACAATTATATCCTTTGCCTTTATGCAAGGGGTACTAAGGGGGGCTAGTTGTCGAAGCGGATTTTGGCCTTTTTCATCCAGTGTTTCTCGTCGAACTGTTGGTTAAAATATTCTTCAAAGCGGACTTCATTTTCTGACAAGGCTTTGCCATCAACCCACTGCGCGGGTTCAGGAGAAGAGGGAAGATCAGGTGTTTCTTTTTCTTCCTGGTCATTTTCTGGTTCGGCATGAATATGTAGTTCTTCGAGGATTGAGTCAGCTTTAATTTCCTTTTGGACATTTTTTTTCAAAATGCTTTCTATCAACTTGTCCACTTCCAGCACCAGATTGTATTCTGAAACATAATCAAGGAGTTCTAATTTCTGTAGTTTTTTTATGGAAATTTGGACATCAGGAGATTTCAGGATCGCCTTATTAATTTCTGTCCAAAGATACTCCGCTAATTTTTTTTTCTTATCTCTTTCCCAAGACATATTTTCCCCCTTCCAGAAGTGCTTGTATTGGGGGCAGTGTAAATTATGACCATCACATGTTTGTCAAGCCATTGTCACAACCCTGTAAAGATTGAGAACGACCTGTTCTGATTAGCCAAATAAACTCTTCAAATAGGGTAGTGGGGATTTAAAACCGGGTGTGTTTGAAAACAGGGGTTATTCCTACAGGCTGGGGTCGTGGAATCTTTCTTTGAGCACATCCACGGGGCTAATATATTTATCACAGGCCACCACGGAACGCTTTTGATCAGAGCTCAGGTTATCAAGGCTCAGCGAATCTACCAGAATGGGCTGAGCACCACAATCAGACCTCTCGTGCGAGCAAAAGTCACACATATTCAAAGTTATCATAGGTTCCTTACCCGTCATGATTTACGCTCTTGAAGACTGGTTCATACTACTATTCCGTTTTTTTTGTTATCTATCATAGGCCTTAAATGGCTATTTGTAAACATATCAACTGCGGATTTTAAAAATTTCTGCCCCTTTTGTCCGGTTCGATGTCTCCTCCTGATATCCAGCAAATTACTAGAGAAAACAATTAATTGACGGAAGGGTGAATTTTTTACCCTTAAAGTTCAATTTCTCGTCACAAAGCCCCGCAAAAAAATCACTATAACTATTTATTTTTAAACATATTATGCGCTTTTATGCTGGCCTCTCCTTTTGGCATATTCCTTGCTCTTCTATTTGGTGAATAACTATGCCCAATTTTGGGAGCGAATAAAAACGGGTTTTTTTAATAGTTTTTTGAAAACAAAGGGTTTTTTGCATAGAGGTTCCTGATCTTGGGTGGGAGGTAAAACACCTTGATATTTGGGAGCTAACCTCAGGTTATTTGGCGGTGGAACGGGCGGGTTTGTCTGCCGGCAAAGATTGCATAACTCCTTTGTTTTCGGTATTTCAAGGGTTTTGAGACAGTGTGGAAAAGGCTTAACTTTAGGCCCCAAAAACCGTTAAGAATAAGGCAAGGTGAATGGACTGGGACACGGCAAATAATCGAATTTACAGCAAAATAATGCTGATAGGGGTTTTTGCCTGCCTTTGGTGGAGTTCTATGGCACTATTATCCTACGCTCAAATTACCCCTCAAGGACGAGACCAAACCTACAAGCAAGCCGCTCCCCATCGGTTTGAGGAGAGGTTCAAAAAACAGGAGTTTCCGCAATCGCAAAGGGTGCCGGTAAAACCGGACAGCCTGAAGCCTGTTTTTCCGGCGGCGATGAGGAAGGTGAATTTTCTTCTCCAGAGAATGGTCATCAAAGGCTCGACGGTTTATGGCAAACGAAGATTTTCACGGTTGTTCAGAAAGTATCTGCACCGGAGGATTAATCTCGAACAGGTCTATACCATTGCCCAGCAAATCACCAATATGTACCGCAACGATGGGTATATCCTTTCCAAAGCGGTGGTGCCTCCTCAGAAAATCGAAGCCGGTGTGGTTCGAATTAATGTGATTGAGGGTTTTGTGGATCGGGTTGCCATTCAGGGTCAGGTGCGCGGCCCGAGAAAGCTTCTCAGTGAATATCGAAGAGGAATTTTAAGATCCCGACCTCTGAAAGCCAAGGATCTTGAGAGATACCTGCTTTTGGTGGACGATTTGCCGGGAGTTTCAGTTAAGTCGGTTCTCACGCCCTCCAAAGATAAACCGGGGGCCACCAACATGACACTGATTCTTAGCAATAAAGCCTATGAAGGAAGCGTGGGTTTGGATAACCGGGGCACTGAATTTAACGGGCCTATCCAGATAAATGCAGGGCTATCCGGCAATGCGGTTTTTAAAAACTATGAGCGCATTGGCTTGCAGACTGTGGTCACCAGTAACACGGATGAATTGCAGTTCTTCAGCGGTTTCTATGAACAACCTATATCTTCTGAAGGTAGCAAACTGTTTTTTTCTGCATCGGTCAGTGACTCCAAGCCCGGCGATGTTCTCGAAGAGTTTGAGGTAGTGGGGGAAAGTAAAACCTTCGCTCTTAAAATTACACACCCGTTTATTCGATCCAGGGCTGAGAACCTGACTGGAACTCTGGGCTTCACGCACCGAAACTCGACCACGGATATTCTGGGGACATTGGATTCAGAAGACCGCCTTCGTATCGTTAATTTGGGCTTGTCTTACGATTTTGTAGATGAGTATCGAGGGGTGAACCTGATGAGTTTCAATTTGAGCAAGGGTTTTGACATTCTCAACTCCACGGAAACGGGATCGGAAAACCTGACCCGTGAAACAGGCCACAGTGACTTTACCAAGCTTTCCGGGCAGGTACTCAGGCTTCAACAATTGGCACCTTCCTGGATGTTGTTGGGAGCGTTTTCCTGGCAGTATTCTTTTGAAAAACTTTTGTCTTCCGAGGAATTTGGTGTGGGCGGCGCGCAGTTTGGCCGGGCTTATGACTCTTCTGAAATTACCGGAGACCAGGGCGTGGCTTTTAAGCTGGAGCTTCAAAAAGCTTTTCAGCCGAAACAAAAATACCTCAGGGATGTGCAGGCTTATACTTTTTTCGATTACGGAGCGGTTTGGAATCGTATTCCCACTTCCACAGGTTCCACCGTTCAGGATCTTAACTCGCTGGGGGTCGGTGCCCGGTTTAACGTGACAGATACGATCTCTGGATATTTGGAATGGGACAAACCACTGAATCAGGAAGTATCGGCGAAGGGTGACAAAGAAGGACGATTCTTTTTCAGTCTATCAGCAAGGTTTTAGGAATTTTTCATGAACGTTTTTAAAATGAATCAGAAAGCATTCCCCGGCGGAAAGCCTCCGCAGGCTGGCGTAGCCGCTGGTGGCAGTGTAACGCCGAAGCGACAGCCGAAGGCTTGGAGCCCGTTTACCCCTTCGGGGCACGAGAGCTTAGGAAAAATATCACGCTCACCGGGCATGGCCCGGAGGCCGAGTGATGCCGCCATCTTTCTGGTTTCATTTTTAACCTACCTGATTGGTATTTTCCCTTCCATGGTTTATGCCCTCCCCACTGGCGGGACGGTCCAGGCTGGGTCGGCCACCATTGACTCGACTTCTTCTCAGTTGATGACCATTTACCAAACGACGGACAAGGCCATCATCGATTGGCAGGCCTTTGGTATTGGGAGCACCGAACAGGTTGACTTCCAGCTATCTCAGGGTGGGGTGACGCTCAACCGGGTAACCGGAAATGACCCTTCAAATATTTTTGGCAGGCTAACCTCCAACGGCGATCTCTGGCTGATCAATCCCAATGGAGTTCTTTTTGGTAATAGTGCGCAGGTGGATGTGCATGGTTTGATTGCGACCACTAGTGATATTTCCAATACGAATTTTATGAGCAGCAACTATAACTTCAGCACTCCTTCCAGCCTGACTTCAACAGTGGTCAATCATGGCAGTATTACAGCGGCCCAAGGTGGACTGGTTGCCCTGGTTGCTCCCGGTGTGCAGAACATGGGGGTCATCACCGCGCGTTTGGGCAAAGTGAGCCTGGCTTCTGGAAAAACTTTTACCGTAGATTTGTATGGTGACCAGCTCATCAACCTGGGAGTGGATAGTCAGGTGATGGGACAGGTAACCGGAGGGGGTGGGCAGGTGTTGACTTCGCTGGTCTCCAACAGCGGAAGCATCTTTGCTGATGGTGGAGTGGTTCGTTTGGATGTCAATGCCGCACAGAATATTGTTGACCGGGTGATCAATATGGATGGCATCATTCAGGCGCGTTCGGTGGTTGAAAAAAACGGACAGATCATCCTCATGGGCGGGGCCGCTGGCGAAGTCAGTGTAACCGGCACATTGGATGCATCGGGCTACGGTCAGGACGAAACGGGAGGTACCGTTCATGTCCTTGGCGAAATGCTGAGGTTTGAGGGCAATGGCCTCATCGATGTCTCGGGTGACCTGGGTGGAGGAACGCTTCTCTTTGGTGGCGACTATCAAGGCCAGGGTTCGGTTTTCACTGCGACCGATTCCTATATCGGACCGGATACTCAGACTTTTGCCGATGCGGTGACAAGCGGTAATGGCGGTAAGGTGATTTTCTGGGCTGATCGGCGAATGCGATTTTTTGGTATCGTCAGAGGTCGGGGCGGAAAATATTTTGGCGATGGCGGCTTGGTAGAGGTTTCCGGAAAAGAAGAATTATATTTTGATGGATCAGTGGACACCACAGCGGCCAATGGAAAAACCGGTACCCTTCTTCTTGATCCGGACACGATTACTATCGCGGATGGGTCGGGTACAACCACCGCCAGTGGTGCTTCGACCTTCACCACAATTTATGAAGATACTCTTGAAGCGGTTTCTTCGACCACCAATATCACTCTCCTTGCCACAAGCAGTATTTTGTTGAGCGACCTCAGCGATAACCTGCTCAACCTGCAACAAGGCAGTGGCAACTCAGTCACCTTTACGGTAACAGCCGGAACCATCAGTTTCGCCAGCAGTACGGATACCATATCCACTAACGGCGGAGACATTACCTTCAGCGCTACGGGGGACTTGACTATAGGAAGCCTGACCTCAAATGGCGGAAACATTTCGCTGACCGGTGATGACTTTTCATTATCCGGAACTCTGAGCAGTGGTGCGGGAAATATCAGTATCACTCATGCTGACAGTGGAAAAATAGGGATTGGCGGTACCTCGTGTACCGGGTCCTGTGACTTGAGTATCAACACCACGGAACTCGGCAATATGTCGGGCAATAAACTCATCATCGGCGGTTCGACCAACGGGGATATCTATGTTGATGGCATTACTCAGACTACGTCCACCTTCTCAAATGGGGTGGAGCTCAATGTGGACGCGCATCTCTCCGGTTCAAAAGGTGCGATTATTTTTGAAGGTTCGGCCTCTTCGTTTTCAACGTTGGACGCCAGCGCGGTGGACGGCGTAGAGGTCAACGCCAATTTGACAACCACTACCGGAGCCCTGACTCTGGACGGGGACTCCGATAATGCCGTAGATACTCTGTCGGGTAACGATTACATTATATTTGCCAGCGGGATCACCTTGACCAGCGCAGGGAATATTTCCCTGAGTGCCACCAATGGCGGAATGACTGCCGCAGGCGCTTTGACCTTGTCCGCGACCTCCGGCCTCACTATGACCGGAGCTATGACCGGGGCCGGAGCTGTTGCATTGACTGCAAATTCCGGCATTACTTTGAATAGTAGTGTCTCCACCTCCTCGGGTAGTTTGAATATCAATGCAAATTCATCAGCATTGTCATTAGGAAGTGTCACTTTGAGCTCGGCAGGTGCCTTGACGCTCAGCTCCAGTAGTATTTCTTCTTCAGGAAACCTGGCTCTTACTTCAACAGGTTCCACAATAAGCGTTGGTAGCGCCGTGACTTCATCCGGGTCGGTGGCTATGACTGCTAGCAGTGGTTTGACACTCAGTAACAGCACGCTAACGGGCTCGGGAAGTGTTAGCCTGGAAGGTGGAAGTGCGCTCACTCTTGCCAGCGGCACAACCATTACCTCATCGGCAGGAAGCATTACTCTGGGTGCCTCGACAGGTTCGATCACCGCAAACGGAGCGTTAACGCTTTCCTCGAATGGCAGTATCACGGTCAGCAATACGATGACCACAGCCGGAGCCGCAACATTCAACGCTAACTCGGGAATCACTCTGGCAACCAACGTCACTACCAATGGTGCGACGGTTATGGATGCGGATCTCGACAACAACGGTTCGGGTGATTTCACCATTTCGTCTGGCTCCTTATCGACCACCAACAATGCGCTGACGGTGACCGCCGATGACCTGGTCCTGACTGGAACGATTAATAGCGGTACCGGCTCGACTACCATCAATGTTGCCGACAGCGGTTCTTTGGGAATCGGCTTCAGTTCCGGATTCGGCATGAACCTCACCAGCACTGAACTGGCAAATATAACGGGTACCGGTGATCTCAATCTGGTGAACGGGGCCATCACCTTTGCGGCAAGTTCCAGCTTGAGTTCTTCCGGAAAATTGACCGTAGGCCAAAGCGGCGGAACAATAACCGGGCAAGGGGCCCTGACATTATCCGGCGCAAAAGGATTGGCCATCGATAGCAGTACCCTCTCAGCGGCAGGAAACTTGACCCTGGAAGGCGACTCCAACAATTCGGCGGACTCGGATGATAGTATTTCCCTGGCTTCGGGGGCAACGCTCACGGCATCTGCGGGTTCTATCACGTTGAACGCGACCACCGGCGGTATATCGGCGGCGGGGGCAGTGACTCTCAACGCGACCACTGGCATCACCATCAACGATAGTTTTACATCGGCGGGTACCACAACTTTCGATTCCGATACGGATAATGACGGGTCGGGAACCTTCACCATTGCCTCCGCATTGAGTGCGGGGAACAATGCTATTTCCCTTACGGTAGGGGGCATGGCCCTCAACAGCACCCTGAGCAGTGGAACCGCGAGCACCACTATTCTGGCTTCTTTATCGGGAGCTACGATTGGCCTTGGCGCATCCAGTTGTGGAGGGACCTGCGGGGTAAGCCTGACTTCTTCGGGGCTGGGAAATATCACCGCCGGCAGTCTCATCATCGGTGATGGGTCGAATGGAAATATTACCGTTGAGGGCGTAACAACTTCCATAGCAAACGTGACATTAAACGCGACGGCTTCTGGGTCTTCGGTGACTTTTGAAAACTCGGACTCTACCTTCCAAGGCCTGACAGTGAATGCGGAAAATGGAGTCACACTTTCTTCGAACCTGACTACCAACGGAACAACCAGTTTTGATTCGGATTCGGATGATGACGGCACTGGTGATTTCACTTTGGCGGCAAGCAAAACATTGTCTACTACAAATAATGCTCTATCGCTTACATCCAACGACATAGCATTTGGTTCGGGTAGCTCGATCACTTCAGGGACTGCGGGCACAACTCTCTTAACTGCTCAATCTGGAGCAACCATTGGTTTGGGTGCGGGTACAGGAACTTTTTCCATGACAAATAGTGAACTGGGCCAGATCACTTCCGGCAGTCTCACCATTGGTAATACATCGAATGGAGCGATTACTGTTGCAGGAGTTTCCTCGACCAGCTTTGGAGCACTCACTTTGAACTCCGGCTCCTCGATGACCTTTTCATCCACCGCATCTTCGTTCAGTGGCTTGACCCTGGATGCCGGGGGAGCGGTGGACTTTGGAGTGGATGTAACGACGACCGGAAATTTGAGCGTCACTTCAGGGGGAACGATTACGGATACGGGGACTTTGACGATAGCGGGAACATCCAGCTTTACCACTGACGTGGACAATCAAGCGATCACTCTGGACAATACATCGAACGCATTCACGGGCGCAGTGAGCTTGAATACTTTGGGAACCTCTGGCAACGCCACGTTGACCAACAATAACGCGGTGACTCTTTCTACCTCCACCGTTGGTGGAGACCTTGCGGTAACGGTGGGCGGAGATAATTCGTTGAACGTGACGGGTGCCGGGTCGGCTGGTGGTTCTATCAGTCTGCTTGCGGACGATGACATTATTTTTACTGCCGCTGGCGACTTGACCACCACAACCGGAAATATCACACTTACCGCCGACAACGATTCTGACAATAACGGATCGGGTGGAGCTCTGACCATGGTAGATGGAACGGTGTTTGACGCAGGGTCTGGAACCTTGGCCCTGTCCGCCGATGAAGACATCACTCTCGGCCTGCTTGAGACCACAAGTTCTTCAGACACCGCTGTGACACTGACTTCAACCAGCGGCGGGGTGTTTGATGGAGACGCCAATGCGTCTTTCAGTAATACCACGATAATTGTTGGGAGTGCGTCCGATTCGGTTCTTGATATTATTGCGGAAAGCGGCAGGCTGGTGGTGGATACGGTGACCGGATTTGGGACAGAAGATAATGCCATGGAGACAAAAGTCAGCTCTGTGGATATCGACAACACCACATCGGGCGATATCAATATCTTTGAATTTGACGGTATCGAAATTTCTAAAATTGCCCAGGCCGGGTCGGGCGATATTATAGTTTCTTACCAGGGTTCTATTTCCGGATCCGGCAACGCGGAGATTACTTTTAGCGGCACTCCCAAGGGAACCACCAAGTTCATCCGCCGTGATGTCAAGGATCTGGTCATAGGAGGAACCGGAAAAACCCTGGGCGAGCTTGCCTTTGGTACCACACAACAGCTTACTTTCGATACCTTTGAAATTAAGGCTCCCGACTTTCAGGGCAAGACACCGGTAGACCTTGTTGCCGGGTCCCCCAATGGGCCCTTTACCATGGATGTCTTCAGTGAGAGTTTTGCGCTGGTTGAGCTGGCGGAAGGAAGCTCTGGAAAATTTGATGGAATGGAAGTGACTCAGTCTTTCTGGGGTGGCCCAAGCAATACCAGCCTGGAAGTGGCGCAAAAGAAAAACCCGGAGAAAAAATCCCGTTCCCGGCAGAGATCGGCTAAAAGGAAAAAACTGAACAAGAAAAAGGTGGATGAAACCGCCGCTCTTACTCTGAAAAAACCGCGCCGCATCCAGAGGAGTGAATCGGGCTATCTTGACTTTGTTCGTTAACCAGCGTGACGCTGGACTCTACTGGCAATAGCATTGTCAGGCTGGCAAAAGTTATCTCGGCTTAATGAAGTCTTGCTCTCTGCTTCCCTCGCCAGAGGGCCACTAGCCGTGGTGGCAAAGAGGTGGTGGTGCTAAGCGACCGCCGAAGGCGTGGAGCCTGTTGAGTCCAGCGTCACGCTGGCGCGGCTAGTGGGTGGTTTGTTAAATATTCCGCATCGATGATACTCAGCCTGCCGTATTGCGGGTCCTCCACATACTCTTTATATATTCCGTCAAACTGGTTACCGGTTTCAGGACTGCTTTTTAATTCGAGGAACCGGGTTTCAACCGAGTCGCGTCTGAGCAGTTTGAGAGTGGCATCATCGAGTTTAAACGGAGGCTCCAGTTTTTCCAGCGCGACCAGAGGTTCCACCCCTTCCGCTATGATGTCCTTAATCTCTTCCTCCAATAAATTTTTTCTTTCCTGATGGCGGGCATGAGGGTAATCGGCCTGAGAGAAAACCATGAAATCCAGATCGAACCAGTAATTGTTAATGAAGTCATCAAAGTTCACTTCAACCGCGTTGCTCAAATGAATATCCCGGGAGTTACCGGGGTCGTCCCGAATCAAGCTGTTATAGACCTGGATGATATTGTGGGCGGAGTCGTAGAGTACGGGCCAGTGATAGGCGTTGGCCGATTCGTGAGTGCGAAAGGAGTCCATCGCCTTAACCAGCGTAACCAGCGTGAAATGCATATCTTCCATTTTCAGGAATGCGGATGTCCAGGGGAATCGGTTTTTATACCATTGCTCGACATCAGACGGGTATTCCTGCCTCGAAGAGTCTGCTGGAGGCCGGTAATCGTTGTCGATAAAATTCATGATGTCATCGATTTCCTTGTAGGCCAGGTCCAGTCCAGCCCGCACCACCGTGTAGGGAAACAGCTTGCGCTGGTATTCCATATACTGTTTCAATTCCGGAAGCTTGTCTTCCAATTCGTGGCGGTGGTCTCTTTGACCAATATCTTTAGCGAATATCAACATGTGATTTTTATTTTTTGGGGTCGAAGCGTTGGGTGAACATTTTCAGCATGTCCATTTTTTCTTTCTCGCTCATATTTTCGATCATCTTGCGGGCTCGGCCAGTTGCTCGGGTGTCATGTTTCCCATGGCTTCCTTGGCAGAGTCCTGAAAGCCTTTCAGATTGTTGGCGGCACCCTTGATCCAGGAAAATTCCTCATCGGATTTTTCGACGGATTCCGCACTGGGTGGTTTGAAATCTATTTTTTCCCGCGAGCGGAACTCAACATGGTTGCCAACGATCTTGCCAAAAACCTGTTGCTCCTGAAGTTTGTCCAGCACATCTGTCAGCGAGGTATCGTGCTTTTTGCAGGCATCATAAACAGGCTTGAAAGGCAGACGGACAACCTTCTCCGGGAACCCGTTCTTGCGGATGGAGTGCTTGATGCTTTCTTCAACAGAATTCGATTCGGCGTCGCTCATGATTTTTCACGTTAGACCGTCTAACAGGTCTTGAAGTTGCAAAATAATGGGTTTATTTTAGAATGTAGTATACTCCACAGGCACCCCAAATTGTCATCGGCATATTTATTTTTATGGGAAAAGTCACCAAAAAAACTGCGAAGTCGGCTCCCTCCCGGAAGGGAGTGTCCCCGTCAGGAATTCGCCTTGCGCTGGCACAGGTCAATGGCCTGGTAGGCGGATTCGAGGCCAACGCCGAGATGGTGAAATCGACCTGTGCCCAGGCGCGTAAAATGGGTGCCGATGTCGTGCTGTTCCCGGAACTGATGCTCACAGGCTACCCGCCGGAAGATTTGTTGTTCAAAAAAAGCTTTCTTGAGGAGTGCAAAAAAACTTTAAAAAAATGCGCTCCCTATACACAGGGCCTGACAGCCGTGATCGGATTCGCCGAGCAGAAAGGCAAGCATCTTTATAATTCCGCCGCCCTGATGTGTAACGGCAAACATATCGCCACATACAGAAAAATGCTTCTGCCCAATTATGGCGTGTTCGATGAGAAACGCTATTTCACAGAAGGGGAAGAACTCGTGCGGTTTTCCCTGAAGGGGGTGCAAATAGGATTGACCATCTGCGAAGACATCTGGGAAGAATCCGGTCCCGGAAAAACCCTGTGCCCCAAAGTGGACCTGCTATTAAATATTTCTTCCTCTCCCTACCATAAGGGCAAAGGTAAGACACGCAGGCAAATGATTATCAAGCGGGCCAAATTTTATAAATGCCCCATCGCCTATGTCAATCTGGTCGGTGGGCAGGATGAACTGGTGTTTGACGGGCAAAGTCTCGTTGTTGACGCGAAAGGAAAAATCATTACCCAGGGAAACGCGTTTGAAGAGGAAATCATTTTTTCTGATATCACTCTGTCCGCAAAAGCAAACAAGCCGAAGGCTTCGGGAATTAGAAGCTATAAGGCACCCGCCTCGTTGTCGAAGGTTAAAGAGTTTCCCTCATTGCCTGCTCACACTTACCGGAAAAAATCGGAAGAGGAGGAAGTCTATTCGGCCCTGGTGCTGGGCACCCGCGACTACATTCAAAAAAACGGATTTTCCAAAGTGGTTTTAGGTTTGAGTGGCGGGATTGATTCTTCCCTGACAGCGGCGATAGCGGTCGAGGCGTTGAGGGCCCACAACGTGGTCGGGGTATTGATGCCGTCTCCCCATTCCTCAAAGGGCAGTGTCGATGACGCGCTGGCACTGGCGAAAAATCTGGAAATAGAAACGTTCACTTTTCCTATTGTGTCGGCCATGAAGGCTTATGAGTACACGCTGAAAGATGCCTTTAGAGGAACGATGCCCGGTCTGGCGGAAGAAAATCTGCAAGCCCGCATTCGCGGTAACCTGTTGATGGCGCTTTCCAATAAAAAGGGCTGGATGGTATTAACCACCGGCAATAAGAGTGAAATCAGTATGGGTTATTGCACGCTTTATGGCGATATGGCCGGCGGCTTCGCCGTGATCAAGGACGTACCCAAAGTTCTGGTTTATAAGCTCTCGCATTGGCTGAATCGAAAACGGGAAATCATCCCTGAAAATGTTCTCACCAAAGAACCCTCGGCGGAACTGAGACCCGACCAAAAAGATACCGATTCTTTACCACCTTATGACTTGCTCGATCCTGTTTTGTTGTCTTATATCGAAGAGGATTTGTCAGTAGAAGAAATTAAAGGTAACGGACTGCCCAAATCCGAAATCCAGCGCATCGCCCGGTTGGTAGACCTTAGTGAATACAAACGTCGCCAAGGTCCACCCGGAGTAAAGATCACCCCCAAAGCCTTCGGCAAAGATAGAAGATTGCCTATTACTCGCAACTCAAAATAAAACCCGTACCCACCGTGCATCGTTGCGAGGAGCATGGCGACAGCCGTGATATTTAACCTTAGTCCTCGTGCCCCGTGGGATAATGAGGAATATAGCGCAGGGGGGTTTTACTTTGGCCCCACGCCGAGTGGGTGGTAGAATGGATTTTCAATACAAAACTAAGCTCAGTTTTTATTTTTGAGGGGGAGCAATAATGAAAAAGATTGGTGTGGTGCTTTCGGGATGTGGGGTTTATGACGGTGCGGAGATTCATGAGTCGGTCATCACGTTACTGGCGATTGACCGGGCTGGTGCCAAGGCGGTGTGCATGGCTCCGGATGTGGAACAGATGCATGTGATCAATCATCACAACGGTGAGGAAATGCCAGATGAAAAACGCAATGTGCTGGTCGAGTCGGCCCGCATCGCCCGTGGTGAGATCCGCGATATCAATGCGATCAAGGCGGATGATATTGACGCGCTGGTGTTCCCCGGCGGATTCGGTGCGGCCAAAAATCTCTCCAGTTTTGCGGAAGAAGGGGAAGACTGCAAGGTCCACCCGGAGGTCATGCGGCTGGTGAAAGAGTTCATCGCCAAACAGAAACCGCAAGCGGCGTTATGCATCGCCCCTGCCATGATGGCTAAAATTTATGAAGGGGAATCGGTCAATCCCACGCTGACCATCGGTAACGACAAGGATGGCATTAGCATGGTTGAAGCGATGGGAAGCAAACATCAGGAGTGTTCGGCTCGGGATTTCGTTCTCGATAAGGAAAATAACATCGTCTCCACTCCTGCCTATATGGTGGGCAAGAGCATCTCGGAAGTAGCCGAAGGCATTGAAAAAACCATCACTGAGCTCATCAAAATGATCCCCCACTAGGCGTGGGGCCAGAGTGAACAGCAACCCCCCCCCCAAGCCCCCTTCTCAGGGGGGAGCTAGTTTGCCTCGGGACTAGCCGGTTATATCCATATAATTAAAGGATTTTCGCTATTTTTCCGTAAAGATATACTGGACTCTTATATATAATGGTACGGAAACGGAATTCTTGGCACGCAGGGAGGCTATGAGCAAACCCCAAAAAACTTTATTGGTCACGGGTGGTGCGGGTTTCATTGGCAGTAATTTCATCAATTACATCAATCGGCGCTACCCGGACACCGAAATCCTTTTGCTGGATGCGTTGACCTATGCCGGCAACCTGGACAATATTTCTCCCAAGCTGAAGTCCAACGGCCATTTCCAATTTTTTCACGGCAACATCACTCATCCAGACATTGTCAACAAGCTGGTTTCCGAAGCGGATATCGTGGTGCATTTTGCGGCGGAGTCGCACGTGACCCGCTCGATTTACGACAATTCAATTTTCTTTGAGACGGATGTCATTGGCACGCAGGTGGTGGCGAATGCGGTTGTGAATCATCCGGTCGAATTGTTCGTGCATATTTCTTCCTCGGAAGTGTACGGAACGGCGCTCACCGACCCGATGGACGAGGAGCATCCGCTAAATCCAATGAGCCCTTACGCGGCGGCCAAGGCCGGGGCGGATCGGCTGATTTATTCCTACATTCACACTTATGACCTGCCGGCGGTCATCATTCGTCCATTTAATAATTACGGGCCGTGCCAGCATCTGGAAAAAGCCATCCCCAATTTTATTGTCTGCGCTTTGCAGGACAGGCCGTTGACCATTCACGGTGATGGACAAAGTTCTCGCGATTGGATGTATGTGGAAGATACTTGCGAAGCGTTGGATAGGGTTCTGCATACGGAGCGTGACCGGGTCATAGGGCAGGCGATCAACCTGGGAACAGGGACCGACACTTCTGTGGTAGACATTGCCCGGAAAATTCTCAAGGCGTTGAACAAACCCGAAAGTTTATTGCAGTTCATTGAAGATCGTCCCGGCCAAGTGACCCGGCATATTTCTTCCACAAAAAAATCTCATGACTGCCTGGACTGGAAAGCGAAAATAGATTTGGATGAAGGTCTTGATCGAACCATTGAGTTTTACCGCAACAATCGCCAGTGGTGGGAACAAGGGATGAAAGAACTCTGGCTTCCCTGACTCTTTGAGGATAAAGGTTATGCGCGTTACCATTCTGCAACCGTCTTATTTGCCATGGTTGGGATTTTTTGAGCAAATGACCCGCTCGGACAAATTCGTCCTTTTGGATGATGTGCAATACACCCGTCGGGACTGGCGAAACCGCAACAAGGTTCGGGTGAGTGAAGGTTGGGTCTGGTTGACGGTTCCGGTTCAGCAAAAAAGCCGTTTTGCCCAAAGCCTGCTTGAGACCCGTATCGACAATTCTGTGCCCTGGCGGAGAAAGCATTTAGAAACTCTGCGTCAGCATTATGGCAAGGCGCCTTTTTTTGAAAAATATTTTCCCCGGTGCCAACAGATTTATGAAAAGGACTGGGAATTTTTATTCGATCTTTGTCTGGAAACGATTCAATTCCTTAAAGAGGAAATCGGTATTGAAACGCCGCTCCTGCGTTCATCGGAAATGAAAACTTCCGGAGCCAAAACTGAGCGGCTTATTTCAATTTGCCGGGAGCTGGGAGCGACCCATTATTTGAGCGGTGAGTCGGCGAGTGATTATATTTCTGAAGAAGGTTTTTCCAGCCAGGGCATTGCGCTTGAGTATCAAAACTACGAGCATCCGGTTTACCCGCAAAAGTATCCCGGTTTTGTCCCGCACTTGTCCGCAATTGATTTATTGTTTAACTGTGGTGAGCAAAGTTTGGGCATCCTGAAACAAGATAAAACGGAATCGATCCGTTGTTCATAGGAATTCCATTATGATGGATTTCAAATCCCTACAGAAAATTCTGCCGCGCATTTATTCGTTCCTGCCTTTCTACCTGGCACCACGATTCGCCATGCCGCCGGTGCAGGCTTTTTTCGAGGTGACCTACCGTTGCAACCTGCGTTGCGACATGTGTCATTATCTGGAGATCATTGAAGAAACAGAATCGCAGAAAACTTATAAAAATGAACTGTCGAGTGAGGAAGTTAAAAAAGCGATTTCCCGTCTACCCCGATTTTCGCTGATTACTTTCACAGGCGGAGAGGCATTCATGAAAGCGGATTTCATGGAGATCCTTGAGTTCGCGGCCCGCAAGCACAAAGTTCATATCATCACAAATGGAACGACCTTGAGCGACAAGGTTGTGGAAGATCTCATGCGGTTGCGGTTGAAATCTTTCTGGGGCTCCGGCGTATTTTATATGGGGGTTTCGCTTGAGGGGGGAGAGGCCTTGCACGATGGTATCACCACGGTTCCCGGCTCATTTAAAAAGACCACGCAAGGATTGGAAAGGCTGATCGCCCGGCGCAAGGAATCGAAATCCCGTTTTCCGCTTATTCACCTGACCTGTGTCATCAAACGGGAGAATGTGCGGGACCTGGTCCCATTGTATGACTATGCCAATAAGTTGGGTGTTGATGTTGCCAATTTTGTTTTGAACAGTCCGGCCACTTACTGGCATGGCAAAGACTATGATCAGGATGAGCACCTCCAGCGGCCCACGGCTTCGGTTGAGGAAATCGAACCACAACTTTTGCGAGAGCAGTTGGAACTTTTGCAGGAGAAAAGTAAGGGCTACAAGACCCAGCTGAGGTTTTCGCCGAACTATATTACGGTAGATGAAATTGTTCGTTACTACAGCAACAAAAGTTCGTATCAGGATTACAGGTGCTACATCCCCTGGACGAAGGTGGCTTTTTCGGCCTACGGCGATGTTTTCAGCTGCCCACATTTTCGAGTTGGGAATTTTAAAGATAGCGACAACCCAATGGGTTGGCAGACGGAGCGTATTCAAGGTTTCCGCGAAAAACTTAAAGCGGAAGGAATTTTCCCGGGGTGCCTGGGTTGTTGCCAATCGGAGTACATCGGCCCCAGTCCTCTCATGACGGAGGTGGTTGAAAAGAACTCGGCAACTAAAGTTAAATTTTTGAAAGTAAGGGAAAGCAATTGCTCGGTGCCAACTTTTAACCGGGAAAGGCCGCAGGTTTAACTTTATGGATAAAAAACCTAAAATTTCCATTGTTGTTCCTGTTTATAACGAGGAGTCCCTGGTTGAGGAACTGGTTTCGCGTCTTAAATCCGTTTGTGATGGGCTGAACCGTTCTTACGAAATTGTGATCGTGGATGATGGAAGTGATGACGGATCATTTGAAAAACTCAAGCGCATCAAGGAGACTGACGAGGCATTGCGTCTGATACGCTTGACCCGGAACTTCGGTCAGCAGTCTGCTGTGCTGGCCGGCTTTAGAATGAGCCAGGGGGATATCGTGGTTCAACTGGATTCGGATTTGCAGAATCCACCAGAAGAAATTCCCAAACTGCTCACTGCGTTGACGGATGATATTGACCTGGTCACGACTGTACACAAAAAACGGCAAGATGGGTTATTGAGAGTCATCGGATCGAAGTTCCTGCGTGGGTTCGGTCAAATGCTTTTTGGAGAATCCGTCAAGTTGAATTTGAGTTCGTTTCGCGCCATGCGCCGGAGTGTGATAGATAAAATCGAAACCTGTCGGGACCGGTCTCGATACATGGCGGTGCTGATGAGTTGGATGGGACTGCCTAGTGTGGAGATCGAAGTGGAGCACCACGCCCGGAAAAAAGGTGAAACGAAATACAGTTTTCTGACCTTGTTCAAACTATCCTGGGACCTGGTGACAGGGTATTCCAGCTTTCCGTTGAGGTTGGTGACTTATATGGGATTGTTCGGGGCGTTCATGGGATTTCTCATGATGGCCTTTCTCTTATACCAGCGTATTGCCAATGGAATTTTGATTGAAGGTTTTGTTGTTCTCTCGGCGGTGTTTGCGTTTTTTGCCGGAGTCCAGCTTCTTTCCATTGGGTTTCTGGGAGAATATCTTGGGAGAGTCCACTCTCAGATTCAGGGTCGCCCGGACTATATTGTCGAAAAGGTGATGGACTGATGCAGATTAAACCTCTTACTTCCTTGATTGTCGAGCCGACCAATACCTGCAACCTGCGGTGCACGTTTTGTTTCGTGACCGAAGGTATGACGCGCAAAGAAGGCTTCATGGATTTTGGCTTGTTTAAAAAAGTTATTGATGACAGCCCCGGACTCGAGCACCTTTGCATGCACAATTGGGGAGAACCGCTCCTGCATAAGGAGATTTTCAGGATGTTTGATTATGCCCATGAGGCGGGAATCAAATATATCGTGATGAATACTAACGGGACATTGTTGACGGACAAAATGATTGACCGGATTATTGATAGTCCTCTTAACATCATCCGTTTTTCCATTGATGGCTCGGCGGAAACGTTTAAGCGCATACGGGGTGTGGAGCTTGAAAAAATAGAAAAAAATATTATCAGGCTAAAAAATGAAAAAGAAAAGCGTCGGCCTGAATTGAGCATGGGAGTGGTATTTACTGTAGAAGAAGAAACCCAGGAGGATGTGGACTCTTTTATCGACCACTGGGAACCCATTGTTGATCATGTCCGAACACAACCCAAACTGATTCAAAGTCCGAGAGAGGAACCCTGTCCGGAACCTTTCGGCAAAGATTATGGCAAGCTGGTGGTGCTATGGGATGGCACGGTGATTCCATGCTGTGTGGATTACAATGCTTCCTTAAAGCTGGGGAACGCTTTTCAGGACAGCGTGCAAGACTTGTGGCAGGGCAGGGAAATTGACCGATTACGCATCCAGCATGAAAAAGGGGAATACCCCGATGTCTGCACCAACTGTAACGAATGCAAAACATCGAAAGCGCAGAAACGCTTCTTTTTTGAGGAGCTCGTGCCCTGATGGAATCGGCGATGGCAGACCCCACCACTAAAGAAAAAGTGTTGGAAGAAAACCGCAGGGTCCATGCCCTGGAAAACCGGTTATATCTTTCCCGTCACCCGGAGCAGACTAATTTTTTCCAAAAGTCAATACTGGAGAGAACGCTTAACGAAGTTTGCGCTGATCTGAAAACGGATTCTGAAATTCTAGACCTGGGTTGCGGAACCGGTTACCTTTCTTTGGGTTTTTTATCCCGTGGGTACCGCTTGACTGGTTTGGATTTGTCGCGGGAAATGATCCGGGCGTTTGAGGACTCCATCCCCGCAACGCTGAAACCGCAGGCTCATCTGGTGGTGGGAGATGCTGAGGAATTCCTGACGCAAAATCAAGACGAATTTGATGTGATCGTTTTGTCGGCAATCCTGCATCATCTATTCGATTATGAATCAGTACTTCGGAAAATTTGTGCAAGGCTTTCCTCTGGAAAGAAACTGCTTGTATTTTTTGAGCCGCTCAAGCAGGAAGTTCAATCGCCGATAAGATTTGCCCTGCATCGTATGCTTTCCTGGCTGGATGAAAAGTTATACCGGTTTGAGATGAAGGTGCGAAAAATTCCTGTGCTGGATGATGAGTACCATCATTCGGATTACCAGCGACAGTTTGGGGGGATTGATCCTGCCCGGGTTCGTGAAATTCTGCGGGATGAAGGCTTGGAAGTTTTGCAGATCGAAAAATACTGTGCTCGGCGTTACGGGCTCCATGCCTGGCTGGCAAACCGGGTACTGAAAACGCAGAATACCTTTAACTTATTAGCGACCCGGCCTTAGCTTTCCGGGTTCTTTTTTTGGTTGAGTGTGCTGGCGGGAATTCCCAGGTTACTGGCGAGGGTTTGTGCTACTTCACTTCCATCCGTATCATCGATTTCCACAAACGAAACCCCGATATCATAGCAGGAGTCGAACTTTTCTACCCGTGCAACCTGGGCTTTTACGGTAATGGGTTCGCCGATGCTCTGGTCGGCAATTTGTATCTGTACCTGCGTGCCAATTTCAATGGGAACAGGACTTTCGAAAAGCAAACCGGAGTTGCTGAAATTTTTTCCCTTGACCTGAATTTTTTCAGACTCCTGATGGGTTTTGGTGACCTGGACTTCTTCCGCAAAATCTATCCTGATATAATGCCGCTTGTCCTCGGCATGCAGGTAAATTTGGTTCTTACCGCTTTCCTTTGCTTGATATAGTGCGATGTCGGCCGCATGAATCAAGGACTTTATATCTTGCGCGTCCAGGGGATAAGAAGCCACTCCGCCGCTCAAGGTGATTCCAAATGTTTGTCCTTCAAACTCCAGTTCCGCTTCTTCAACTTTTTGCCGAATTCGTTCAGCAATAACCAGCGCATTGATCTTCCGGGTTTCTGGAAGGATGAGGACCAGTTCTTCTCCGCCGTACCTGCAGGCGATGTCTTCGGTTCTTTTTTCCAATATCATGATTTCGGCCACTCGTTTCAGAGTTAAGTCCCCTGCCTGATGACCCTGGGTATCATTTAATTTTTTGAAATTATCGAGATCAAAAAATATAAGGGTAAAGTTCCCATCATTTCTTATGGCTCGGTTGGTTTCTCCTTCCAGAGTTTCATCGAAAAACCGCCGATTAAAAAGTCCGGTTAATCCGTCAGTGCGGGAAATTTTCCTGGTTTCCTCCAGCGCCTTCAATTCAATCATTGTTGGAATTTGCAGGTGTTTAGAGACCTCGCTGAAATAGTCGCACATTGCGGTTATCAACTTGACGGGTCTGTCGAGTTTTACTTCCAGCAGAGCTTGGTGTTTGAGGATATTATCCCAGTTTGACTTGGCGTCCTGGGTGCTGAATTCAAGGTGGGTCAACACATTAAGCAAAATGGGATAAGTTTCCTCACCCTCATTCTCAACGAGGGTCTGAACGGTTTCCCGGAAGTCAGAGTTCCCTGTTGCGTAAGAATCCAGGGAATTTATGATAATTTGTCTTAAATCATTCATAACGGCCCGCAGGATTAAAATCTGCACTTAGTGTATCTAAGTAATATAGCATCCGAAGCAGGAAAATCAACCGATAGAGGGAGCGTTTGCCCTAATACACCCGTATCGGCAGAAAAGGGTTAATCTTAATATCGTTATGCCGGATTTTTTGCTTTAGGCGGTGGGGGAGGGACGGATCTGAAAGCATTTGAGAAACCGTTGATTCAAACGATTTCCAGAACTTGAAGGTTAACCAGTGCCGTAGATTTTTGCAGAGCATCTTCTCCTTTGGGGCTGAGCTTGTTACCCGCCACATTTAAAAAATGCAGGCCGCAGAGTTGCTGAGAATTTGCCAGATAAGCCGCACCTTCATCGCCAATGGCATTCAGGGCGAGCACCAGTCGGCGAAGGCTGACCAGATTTTTGGACTCGGCAATTGCCTTAGTGCCTTGTGCGTGAATCCAGTTTTCGTTTTCCAGGTATAAGGATTCCAATTGCGTCAGGGTAGTAGAACAGGCCAGTGCCGAAGCCCCCGGATCGGAAATGCTATTGTTGTTCAGTCGTAAAGTTTTCAGTCCGGTGCAATGGGGAGATTGCGCCAGGGCCTTTGCGCCCTCCTGACCGATTTTGTTCTCGCCCAGGTCAAGATTTTCTACGCTTTTCATATTTGTGGATGCCGCCAGTGCCGCCACACCCTCGGCGCGAAGATCGTTATTATTCAGATCCAACATTCTAAGCCGGGTGATCGTTTTAGATTTGGAAAAAGAAATAGCACTGTCTGTCGTCAATCCGTTGTTGTGCATGACCAGTGTTTCCAGTTTTTCAAACATAGGAGACTCGGCCATGGCATAGACTCCATCATCTCCAAGGTGATTGTTGTTCAGGATCAAAACCTTGAGATTTGGGAACACCCGGGACCGCGCCAGAGCCTCCATTCCTTCGCCGGTCAGACTATTGTCGGAAAGATCGATGTGGACGATATTTTCCAGAGGCGGGGATTGCGCTAAAAATCTCAAACCTTCATCATCAACTCCTGTATCTCGAAGGTTGATATGGGTTAACTGGCGACCCAGTTCTGAATCGGCAAGCGATTTAATGCCAAGCGGTTCCAAACGGTTATAGGAAAAGTTTAACTGTTCCAGATGGCCCATGCCCTTTGTCAGGGAAAGGACCTTTGCTCCCAGCGAACCAATTTCGTTGCTGGATAAATTCAAAGTCTTCAGACGGCTTAATGCCTGGCACTTGGAAAAGAAGAACAAGGCTTCGTCATCGAGATTATTGTTTGCCAGTGAAAGATTTTCCAGGTTGCAAAAACAGTCACAAGCACTGAGTGATTGTAGTCCGCCTGGGTTCAAACCAGTTTGGTCAAGAGTCAGGGAAGAAAGGGATTTGATGGGATTGAACCCGGCAAAGGTTCTGAAATCCTCTTCACTAAGCTGGCAACCTAAAAGATCCAGGGATTTTTTGTCGCTACTCAACCTCTCACGGATGATGGTGGCGAGGTCGGGGTTCTCGGCATATTTTTCAAAATACCGCAGGAAGTCCAGACTATCGTCAATGTCTTTTGCTTCGCCCATAATATGATGGAGTTAAATTAAATGAAGCTATTATACCACTACTAGGCGTAGGGCCAGTGTGCCATCGCTTTATTTGGCGAGCAAAGAGTTGCCTCGGCTCAACGAGCCATTGCACTTTGCCTCCATGGCTAGTGGCCAGCGTGACGCAGGGTTGTTTACCGCAGGAAGGGCTTCCCATGATTCATAAGGCCGCCAACGAGTTTTGATCGCTCAAAAAAGTTATTGCTAGTTGGCTGCGGGGCCTGCCCCGCTAGTTGAAGTGGACGGAAACTGCTTTGGAGACACCCTGCTCTTCCATGGTTATGCCGTAGAGGGCGTTGGCGAAAGTCATGGTTTTTTGGTTGTGGGTGATGATGATGAATTGCGTGTTGACGGCCATTTCCTTGAGCATTTCCTGGAAACGGACTACGTTGGCCTCGTCCAGCGGGGCATCTACTTCATCGAGCAGGCAGAAGGGGCTGGGTCGGACTTTAAATACCGCGAACATCAGGGCGATGGCGGTCATGGCTTTTTCCCCACCAGACATCAAGGCCAGGCTTTGCAGGCTTTTGCCTAGGGGGTTGGCGGTGATTTCAATCCCGGAATCGAGTGGGTTGGATTCGTCAGTCAAGGTCAGGTTTGCCTTTCCTCCTTGAAAGAGTCGCGCAAAAATTTCCTTGAAGTTTTCGTTAACCCGTTCATAGGTGTCGAGAAACCGTTGCTGGGTGGTTTGATTTATTTTCTCAATTGTTGAATGAAGTAATTCGATCGACTCGGCAAGATCGTCCTGTTGTTTTTTCAGGAAGGTGTAACGCTCGTTGGATTTTTCAAAATCCGAAAGTGCCGCCAGGTTGACTTCACCTAATTTTGCTGTCTTTTCCTTGAGTTCCTTGACCTGCTCATCGGTTTCATTTTCATCGATGGTTTCATCATAGGCCGACTGCAATTCCTCCCGGGTTGCGTTGTAGTCTTCATAGGCACGCTCTTCCAGGTGGACAATTTGCAGGCGGTTTTCTGATCGCTTGATTTCTATCTGCGAGAGGGTTTCGGTGATCTCCTGGATTTTTCGGGACAGCTCACGAATGTCCTGTTCCATTTCTTTCTGGTTCTCTTCCTTCTGTCGCAGTGATTCTTCTTCCTGCACGGCTGTTTCGCTCAGCTGATCTTTTTCCCGGGAAAGCTTGAGGACTGTGTTTTCCAAAGTTGAAACTTCGGTTTCAATCTCAGCGATTCTGTTCTGGTTTGAAACTCGATCCGCCTCGCGCCTTTCAATCTGCTGTTTCAGGTTTTGTTGCTGAAGTTCCAGCCGTTTGATTTCGGTGAGTGTGTTTTCCCGTCGACCGATCAGTGATGCGATCAAGACTTTGAGCCTGCTGATCTCAGATGAAATCTCCTCAAGGCCGGTCCGGCTCTGTTCCAGTTCTTCCCGATGGCGAACTAAAAGTTCTTCTTCCTGATTTCTTTTTTGCTCGGCGATACCCACTTGTTGGCTTAGTGAGGATTTTTCTGTGACCAGTTCATCCCTTTCGCTGTCCAGAGCTGAAATTTCTCCAGCTATTGCGGTATCCCGGTTTTCAAGGCGTTCAGCTTCCTTGCGCCATTGCTCCAGGTCGCGGAGTTTGTTGTTTGTTCCGAGTTCTGCGGCAAGAGCTTGCTGGTCTAATTGTTTCAGGCTGGTCTCAAGTTCGGCAAGGCTCTGTTTTTTCTTTTCGATGTTTTCCAGTGAGGTGTCCAGTTCCTCTTTGAGCTTGCTGGTATTATCGCTGAGAGTTTCTATTTCGCGGTTCCGGGCCAGTAGGCTGGAGGATTCGTTTTCCAGCGAGCCTCCGGTGACGAGTCCGTTTGCATCAATCATTTCACCGTTTAAGGTGACAACCGTTCCATGAAAATTCGCATCCTGATGCAGGTGAAGGGCCACATCCATATCCTGAACGATGACAACGCTTTTCAGCAACATCTCGATGACGGGGCGGTACTCTTCCTGACATTCAATGAAATTGAGCGCTTTACCCACGACTCCCTGTGTACCGTTTAAATGAAGTGGGGCAGAGGGAATCGATTTCGGATTGAGAGGAACGAACAAGCCGCGACCGGAATGATGGTTTTTGAGATAACTGATGGCCTCCATCGAATCTGAATGGGAATTGACAATAACACTTTGGAGTTTTTCACCCAAAGCCGTTTCGATAGCCATTTCATATTCTGCCGGAGTCTGCAGAACATCGACCAGTACTTCCCGGATGCCCGGAATTCGTTCGCCGTTCTGGTTGCCCATAAGGGATTTGATGCCTTCTTGAAATCCCTCAAACTGATTCCGCAGTTTTTCCAATGAACCCAGCAAGGAGGCTTTATGAAAATAGTCTTCCTTTCTGGAGCTATGACCGTCGCTTTCAGCTTGGAGTTGTTTGGAGTATTCGGCAGTTTCCTGACGCAAGGTCTCCTGCTGTCCCTTCAACTGTGTGAGTTCCCCGGCCTTTTGCCGGTATTCTGATTCCCCTTGTGCCAGTACCGACTGGTTTCCCTGAATTTGGGAATGGACTTCTTCCTTTTCCGATACAAGTTTTTCCTGACGGGCTTCCAACCCGTGAACCCGGGTCTCAAGAGCGGTCAGCTGATTTTTTGATTGTGCCGTTTGCTGGAATAAACTGTGAACACTTCTTTCTCCGTTGAGAACCTGTTCTTGAATTCCCTGTAAAGCTTCCCGCTTCTCCTCATTTTCGGCTTTGCGCTGATCCAGTACAATTTCCTGTTCGTTGATTTCCTGCGAGGTGGCAGAAAGGTTTTGCCTTTCGCTTTCGATATTGTTTGTCAAGCCGCCGATTTCCTCGCCCATCTGGGAAATTTCTTTTGTAGCGGATTCGATGTCCGTTTCCGCTTCCGATTTTTGTTCCTTTTTGAAAGCAACGCTTTGTTCACTGCTTCCGATTTGAGAGTTCAGTTGATGAATGGTTTCGCGGGCTTCATTCAACCGCTCAAACGATCCTTCAATTTCTATATTGAGCTGGGCGATCTGGTTTTCGAAGGTGGCGTGGCGGGCACTCCACTCTGTTTTCTTTTGGGTTTGTTCTTCTAACTCTGTTTCTATCGTCTGCAGTTGCGATTGATAGCGGCGGACTTTGATGGAAAAAAGTTTCAGAGACAGTTGCTTGATTTCGGATTTATATTTTTTATAGCGTTCCGCCTTGGCGGCCTGACGCTTCAATGATTCGACCTGCCGGGCGAGTTCTTGCACGATATCTGCGATCCGTTCCAAATTCTGACGCGAACTGTCGAGCTTGCGGATGGCTTCGTTTTTGCGGTGTTTGAATTTCAGGATTCCTGCGGCTTCTTCAATAAGAATCCGTCTTTCTTCCGGTTTGGAAGTGATGATGTCCTGAATATGACCTTGTTCAATAATGGTCAATACCTTCGGACTGATACCGGCATCCATCAGGAAGTCCGTGATATCCTTTAATCGACATGGAATCTGGTTGATATAAAATTCGCTTTCGCCGGAACGATGGTAGCAACGGGTGACTTTGACATCTTCAGCCGAATTGGGAATCCCGGCAATCCGGATTCCCGATGGCACGTTGGATAAGGTCAGGGAGATTTCTGCCCGGTTCACGGGTTTTCTGCTACTACTGCCATTGAAAATGAGGTCTGTTATGCGGACGCTACGCAGGGTTTTGGATCTTTGCTCGCCGATAACCCAGCGGATCGCGTCAGATACATTGCTTTTTCCGCAACCGTTTGGGCCGACAATGGCGGTAAAACCGTTTTTAAACTCCAGGTTGGTAGAGTCGACAAACGACTTAAAACCCTCTAGCTCTAAATTTTTCAGGTACATAACTTGGTCTGACTCCCTGGATTATCGGACTTTTAAGTCTCATATGCTGGCAGAAAGATTATCTCAACCATGGGGCATTGTAAAGTGAAATTATACCATGTTTGGTATACTATAAAACATAATCCACTATATCTTGTGGTAGCAAGTTACCAGCGGAGGTTCTCAGATGAAGCTATACTCTTATAATAAATGCGGGACCTGCCGTAAGGCGATCCGGTTTTTGGAAGACAAGAAGGTCAAATTTGAATTGATCGATATTACCGAAACACCGCCGACAAAGCAGACCCTTAAAATGGCGATGAAAGCCAAGGGAATGAAAAAGCTTTTTAATACCAGCGGTGTTCAGTACCGTGAGTTGAAAATCAAGGATAAATTGAAAACCATGACCGAAAGCCAGGCTTTGGACCTGTTGGCTGGCAACGGAAGGTTGATCAAGCGTCCGATTGCGGTGGACAAAAATAAAATCACCGTTGGATTCGACATCGAAGAATACAAAACAGTCTGGTAGGTAGATTGTAGTAAGGTGCGGCTATGGATTTGTTTTTAATCAAACACAAACTACAGAACGATTTTCCCCTGGTCCGGGAGACGACTCTGCCGCATCCCCAGCGGGCCGCAGTGATGGTGCTGCTTTATCCCAAGCCAAAAAAAATCCATGTGCTGATGACCCGAAGAGCCATGCACCTCAAGTATCATGCGGGAGAAGTGAGTTTCCCTGGCGGAGTGTTTGAAGAGCAGGATGATGACCTGCTGACCACGGCACTCAGGGAAACCGAGGAAGAGCTCGCTATTCAAGTTGAACCGGAAAATGTGCTGGGGCGGCTTCCTGTTGTCAATACACGGTTAGGTTTTGAAATCACCCCTTTTGTTTCGGTTCTGCCTGCGGCCCCCGAGTACGAGCCTGCCGAGCATGAGGTGGGAGAAGTTTTGGAAATTCCCTTCACTTCCCTGCTTTCAACGCAACAACGGGATGTCGGGAGCAAGCCTTCTGAAGAAGGCGTGATGTACTGGTTTCAACACCACAGGATCTGGGGCGCATCGGCAAAGATTCTCAAACAAATAAGTCATCTGAGCAGCTATTAATATGGAAACTTTAAAAATTCTTTTTCTGGCTCCACATTGGAGGGTTTCCCTGATTCAGGCGTTTCAGCAGGCTAAATCCGGGTTCGGACCATCCGTTGAGCTGATTTGTGCAGACAGTGATCCGCTTGCACCTTCCTTTAAAGAAGCAGATCGCTCACAGGTTTTGCCGCCTTTTTCAGATCCCCAGTGCTTGCCATCGCTTCTTGAATTTTGCGAAAGCGAAAAGATTTCTGCCTTGATTCCTCTGACCAACAAGTCCATTGAGTTCACGGCTGACCATCGTCAAGAACTGAAAGCGGGTTGTTTATGGATACCTGAAAACCGTGCCATCGAAACCTGCCACGACAAATGGAAACTCTATGAGTTTTTGAAGGCGGAAGGATTCGATACTCCGCCAACTTTTTTGCCGGATATAAAGGCGACTTCGTTTCCGCTTATTGCCAAGCCGCGCCGGGGCGAAGGCAGCAAAAATCAGGTTGCCGTGGAGAACAATGACGACCTGGACTTTTATAAGAAGAAATATCTTCATCATGTTTTTCAACAACGGATCGATGGCAAAGAATTCAGCGTAGATTGTTTTTTCGATCAGCAAGGCTCGCCTCGCCTGATCGTTCCGCGTGAACGGTTGGCAGTTCGTGGCGGCGAGGTTATGGTGAGCCGCATCAACATGGATACCGGAATTATGAATAAGGTGGAAGCACTTGGAGTCAAGCTGGGTTTAACAGGCCCCTGCACAATTCAGGGACTGCGAGACGCGACCGGAAAATTTTTCTTCACCGATGTGAACCTGCGTTTCGGCAGTGGCTTTGTGCACACCATTTCTGCTGGAGGCGATGTGCCCTTGATGATGTTCAAGGAACTGGCCGGGCAGGAGCTAGACTCCACGAGGCCGGACATCCGGAACCATTCGGTTATGGCGCGATACCCCGAGAGTATTTTTCATCATCAATAGCGTATACTTGAGCATCTCTGGGAGACTTTATGAATACAACGAATCCTCAAGACCGGTTGATCTTTGCTCTGGATGTTCCCGATAAAAAGGAAGCCGAGCATTACGTCAAAATGCTGGAAGGCGTGGTCGGTTGTTTCAAGATCGGTTTGGAACTGTTTATCCGCGAAGGTCCAGATGTGGTCAAAATGGTTCAGGACCATTCCTCGGCGAACATTTTTCTTGATCTCAAGCTTCACGATATCCCGACTACGGTAAGAGGCGCATTGCGATCCGCCGAGAAGTTGGGGGTCCGGTATATAACCATTCACTCAACCGAAGGGGAAACCATTCTTGAGACGGCTGATGAGGTGAAGGGTTCGGGGCTGGAAGTGCTGGCGGTAACGGTGCTCACCAGTACCAGCGTTTCTTCCCTGGCGAGTCTGGGCATTCGTGATGATATCAACGCGGCGGTCCTGGTGCTGGATCGGGCGGTGCGGGCGCAAAACTCGGGATGTGCCGGGATCATTTGTTCCGGAGAGGAAGCAAAACTGGTCCGGCAAAAATGTGGTGAGGGATTCAAAATTGTGGTTCCGGGAATCCGTCCGCAATGGGCCGATGTGACAGGGGATGACCAGAACCGAATCGCAACACCGTCTCAGGCCATAGAGGATGGGGCGGATCTCATTGTCGTCGGCAGGCCTATCCGCGACGCGAATGACCCAAGAGAAGCGGCGCAAAAAATTGTGGATGAAATTAGTCTCTAACCCACATATTGCATGAGTATTGCCAGGCAAAGTGAAAAGCCTTATCAAACCACCCTCACCTCAATCCTCTCCCTTCAAGGGAGAGGAAGCAAAAAGTTCCTTCTCCCCTCGAGGGAGAAGGCTAGGATGAGGGGGGCTACATAAAGGTTAAGTTCACGCAATATCTAGACCGGAAATAGTTATGGATTCCACGGTAATAAATTTTATTTATCTGTTAAGCCTGGTTTGCTGGGTTGGCAGTATTATCTTTTTTTCCTTCTTTGTGGCTCCCGCAGTCTTTAAAACCCTGGAGCGGGAAAAAGCGGGGGAACTGGTCGGTATCATTTTTCCCAGATACTATAGGGTCGGTTATGTGTGCGGCGTTTTGGTATTGGCAACGTTTCTGCTAACCGGGGTAGCAGGACTCAAATGGTGCGCCTGGGGGATCATGATGTTGGGAACGGTGAGTGCTGGTTTAGGAGTGAACCCCAGAGCAAAAATCCTGAAAGAAAAATTAAAATCTGCCACCGAAACAGAAAAACCCGACCTGGAAGTCCGCTTCAAATCCCTGCATTCTTTGTCTGTTAAATTGAACGTAGCGGTTCTTTTTGCCGGACTCTGGTTGCTCTGGCTGACCGCCGGAAATTTTAAAATTTGATCGTCATCTATTCAACATGAACATTCTTGGAATATCGGCATTTTATCATGACTCGGCGGCGTGCCTGGTGCAAGACGGTAGGATCGTTGCGGCGGCACAGGAGGAAAGATTCACCCGCAAGAAGCACGATGCATCGTTTCCCAAAAAAGCGGTGGAGTTCTGCCTTCAGCAAGGAGGCATCCAGACTTCCGATCTGGATTATGTCGGGTTTTATGACAAGCCATTTATCAAGTTCGAACGCATTCTGGAAACTTATCTGGGGATCGCTCCTAAGGGCCTGCGGCAATACTTGTCAGCCATGCCGGTGTGGCTGAAAGACAAGTTGTGGACCCGGGCCAATATCCGCAAAGATTTGGACTATAAGGGACCGGTCTTGTTTACCGAGCATCATGAGTCGCATGCGTCCAGCGCGTTTTTTCCTTCCCCGTTTCAGGAGGCGGCCATTCTTACGATGGATGGTGTGGGGGAATGGGCCACCAGCAGTATCGCTCAGGGCACGGACAATAAAATAGAATTATTGCAGGAACTGCATTTTCCGCATTCACTCGGTTTACTTTATTCAGCGTTTACTTATTACCTTGGCTTCAAGGTCAACAGTGGCGAATACAAAGTTATGGGATTGGCCCCTTATGGGGAACCTAAGTATGCGGATCTCATTCTGGACCGGCTGATCGACCTCAAACAAGACGGCTCCTTCAGAATGAATATGGAGTATTTCGATTACCTGGGCGGCATGACCATGACCAATGACAAGTTCGCCTCGGTGTTCGGTCACCCCGCCCGCAAGTCCGAAACTCAGCTCGCTCAAAAGGAAATGGATATCGCGGCTTCCCTGCAAACGGTGACCGAAAAGATCATGCTTAAAATGGCGCGCCACATCCGGGAACTCACCGGCATGAAAAACCTGTGTCTTGCAGGAGGCGTGGCTCTAAATTGCGTGGGCAACGGCAAGATTCTCAAAGAAAAAATCTTCGACAGCGTTTGGGTTCAGCCGGCGGCAGGGGATGCAGGGGGCGCTCTGGGAGTTGCGCTCAGTATCTGGTATCAGATGTTGGGCAATGAAAGATCGACCAACGGCAAAGACTCGATGCGGGGAGCCTATCTCGGTCCGAAGTTTGAAAATGATGAGATACGACAATTTTTAGATGGGCAGGGTATTCCCTACAAATATTATGATGACTCTCAACTGGCCCCGGCAGTTGCAGAAGATTTGCAAGTCGGTAAGGTAGTCGGTTTGTTTCAGGGTCCGATGGAGTTTGGTCCGCGTGCGTTAGGGGGGAGGAGCATCATTGGCGATCCGCGAAACTCTAAAATGCAGTCAACGATGAACCTGAAGATTAAATATCGCGAATCGTTTCGTCCGTTTGCGCCTGCGGTTCTGGCAGAAAAAGTTCAGGAGTGGTTTGAAATTGACAGTGAGAGCCCTTATATGCTGATGGTGGCAGGGGTGCGTGAAGACAAGCGCATTGCCATGACCGAAGAGCAAAAGAAATTGTTTGGCATAGACTTGTTGAACATTCCCCGGTCACAGATTCCAGCGATCACTCATGTGGATTACTCGGCCCGTATCCAAACGGTTCACGCCGAAACCAATCCTAAATTCCATGCATTGATCCGCGAATTTGAAAAAGCCACGCAATGCGCGGTATTGATCAACACTTCCTTCAATGTTCGCGGGGAGCCCATTGTCTGCACCCCGGAACAGGCTTACCGTTGTTTCATGCGTACGGAAATGGACACTCTTGTGCTGGAAAATTTTGTGCTCGATAAAAAAGAGCAGAAACCGCTGGAAGAAGACAGCAACTGGAAAGAAGAATTTGAATTAGATTAACCACTAGGCGTGAGGCCAATGTGCAATAGCTCGTAAAGCTAAGAGAACATTTGTCCGCAAGGTAAAGACATTACAATTTTCAGCGGAAGCACCCCACCCGGATATATGAAAACGAAATTTTTTATCATCACTCTGGCTGTGTTGTCTCTTTACAGCTATGGATGGAAAGTAACGGAAATTGAGGTAGGAGAATTGTTCCGCGACTTTCACCTTGTCACACCGCTGGTCAAGGAACTGGCTCAGCCCGACTTGCTGACCCGTGAGAAGCAAACCCAAATCGTTGAAGCCGAGTTTTTCCTTTCCCAAAAAACAAATGTTCCAATCGCAAACGAAGGTATAAATCCCGCGTTAGTTCTATCCAGTCAGTCAGGTGAAATTTCGGATGCCTTGACGGTGCGTGGTCTGAACATGAGAGCGGAAAAGTCTGGAACACTTTATTGGGTCAATGCCATTGAGCAGGAATTTCCTCTGGGAACTTTTTCGACCGATTCATCCGGAGCGTTCCAGAAAGATATCACCGTGCCGCCCAGCGCGCGGGGTCTTCGTCAGACTGTGAGAGCAGTATTAAGTTGGGAAGTCGGAGGTTGGAAAGTCAGCGAGACGCTCAGCCTGACCTTCGACAAAATGGTGGAAACGGTTTTTCTGGCGTTGATGGCAACCACATTGGGTGTGCTGGTTGCGGTGCCTCTGAGTTTTCTCGGTGCGCGCAACCTCATGACGAAAAGCCGCATGGGTACTATTGTTTATTATGGGGTGCGCACCGGACTGAATATTTTGCGATCTATCGAGCCGCTGATTATGGCGATCCTGTTTGTGGTCTGGGTGGGCATTGGTCCTTTTGCCGGGGTGCTGGCGTTGGGACTGCATTCCATCGCATCTCTGGGGAAATTATTTTCGGAACAGATAGAGAGCATTGATTCGGGGCCGGTAGAGGCGATCACTGCGGTTGGAGCAAAACCTTTGCAGGTGGTTTTTTTTGGCGTTCTACCTCAAGTGCTCTTGCCATTTCTGGCGCTTAGTTTTTATCGTTGGGATATTAACGTGCGCATGTCAACGATCATCGGGTTTGTCGGTGGCGGCGGAATCGGGTTTTTGCTTCAGCAGTGGATCAACCTTCTCAAATACAACGAGGCGGGAACGGCATTACTTGCTATAGCTATCGTTGTCATTACACTGGATACCCTGAGCGCCAAAATCCGTGAGCGTGTTCAATAGCCAAAGGAGTTAACTCGAAAGGCTCGGCTGTTTCCCGCGCTTTTCTAATTCCCTTTTTTGTAGGGGGCCAGGAAGTTGAAGATTCTTATGAACTGTTTTCCTGATTCAGGAATCTCCCCGGCTTGATTGAAAAGCAGGATGCTCTCGGCTGTCAGAGGTTTGCCATAAAAAGCCAGGTTGGCATCGACATCGGAGGTGATGATGGTGCCTTTCACGGAGACCCCGCCAAAAATGCCCTTGCTTCTGGAATAGGAATAAATTTCTCCCTGCATGAAAACATCGGCGGACGCTTCCGCGTGACGACCAATGGGTCCTGCCGATACCGCGATGTCTCCTCCCAGCGTGAACTTTTCGCTGAGCAGTCCTTCCAGTCCGCGTTGTGTCATGACGAGCAGGATCAGGTCCACTGCTTCTGCGCCGAACTGAAAGCCGAAACTTCCGCCAGCGGTATAAAGAAAAGCAGGAGCTCCCCATTCTTCGGTTTCCTTGGATCGCATTGAGGCAACCCCCTTACCGTATCGGGCACCGATAAAAAATCCCGCTTTCACCATAGTGGGGAAGACAATAATGGCCTTGGCCTTGGAAATCAGTCCGCCGGGAATCTCGTGGTCGGGAGAATTTTGAATTTCTTCCAGAACCAATTGTGCGGTTCGTAACACTTTTCGTTGTTTGGCTCCATCGGGACTCTGGGCCCAAATAGTGGAGGAGAAGACCAGGGTGAGAATGAGACTGAGGGCGAGGCGTTTCATAGTAGCTCCAATTAAATTTACTCTATCTACTATAAAGGAAATCAGCATGGCAATTCAACCTCGGGGAAAGTGCGAAATCGGGTTACAGGAAACGAGCTCTTTAATGGGCCAAAAATTTAATTTTGCTCTTTTTAAATTGTGCCCGTACCATGCACGACCATGACAGCAAAGCGGGTGGAAAATTATCTGGGTAAAGAGGGAATTCTGTCTACGCAGTTGGACGGATTCGAATACCGGCACCAGCAAATGGATATGGCAGGTGCTGTGGAAGAGGCGTTTGGCGATGCCCGGCACCTGATCGTGGAGGCGGGAACGGGTACGGGGAAAAGTCTGGCCTACCTCATCCCGGCTATTTTATGGGCTGTGGAAAATAATAAGAAGGTGGTCATCTCTACTTATACCAAGACACTCCAGCAACAGATTCTTAATCACGACATCCCTTTTCTTCGCGACAAGCTGGGAATTAATTTTCGTTATGCCTTGTGCATGGGTAGCGAAAACTATTTGTCGCTCAGGAGGATGAAACGGTCGGCCCAGGCAGGGCTGTTCACTCAGGCTAATGAGGAAAGCCAATGGGAGGGTATTTTCAACTGGGCCGGAGAGACAGAGACCGGGTATCGGAGCGACCTCTCTTTTGAGGTTCTTCCCCAGGTGTGGGAAGAGGTGGGAAGGCAGAAAGATCTTTGTATGGGGAAAAACTGCGAGACCCATTCGTCTTGCTTTTATTTCAAGGCGCGGAAAAAGTGGTTCGGCGCGCATCTTTTGATTGTCAATCACCATTTGTTTTTTGCCAATGTTGCCAATGCCGGGGCGGTGCTCCCTGCTTTCGATGCGGTGGTGTTTGACGAGGCACAGAATCTGGAAGAAGCGGCTACCCAGTTCCTGGGCCTGGAAATTTCCAATTCCAATTTATTTTATTTCCTCGACCGGTTGCATAACCCGCGTAGCAAACGCGGACTGTTGGCCCGAGTCGATCACGACTCGGTACCCCATCTTCGCAAGCTGGTTATGTCGGTACGTCAGGCGGTCGAGGCTTTTTTCAATCACCTTCTGGAAGAGTATGGAAAAAACGACCGGGTCCTCAGGTTCTACAAACCTCCTGTATTCGACAACGGTGTGTATGTTCCGATGGAAGCTCTCCGGGAAGGATTGAAATCTCTGGAAGCGGGACTGCACTCGGAAGAGGACCGGGTGGATGCGTCAGCCGCCGCCGAGCGGTGTTTTGAGTTCAACAACACTCTGTCGGCCATACTCAATCAACATATGCGAGGATATGTCTACTGGATAGAAATCGCTAAAAGGAAACGCTTCCCCCGGGTGGTCTTGCGCGGGGTTCCCATTCATGTGGCGGAAGAACTGCACGCGCAGGTATTCGATAAACTTGATCGGGTGGTTATGACCTCTGCCACGCTGACTACTTCCAAGGGATTCGACTTTATTAAAGAACGCATTGGTTTTCAGCCGGACGAAGAGTTGTCTTTGGATGCGCCCTTCGATTATTCCCGTCAGGCATTGCTCTATGTTCCCGATGATCTTCCCGAACCGGGTGCTGAAGCAGGTGTTTATGTGGAAGGCATTGCCAGCAGGTGCCGGGAGTTGGTGGCGATTTCCGGAGGCAAAACTTTTATCCTGTTTACCAGTTACGCGCTTCTCAACCAGGTTTATGAAAAGCTGGATGAGATGCAGTTCCAGTTCCCGCTTATCCGGCAGGGGGATATGCCCACCGGCCTGATGATAAAAAAATTCAAAGAAAAACCTTCGGTGATCTTCGGAACCAACTCTTTCTGGCAAGGGGTGGATGTGCCCGGTGATGCGTTGCAAAGTGTGATCATCACCAAGCTGCCCTTTGACGTTCCGAAAGAGCCGTTGACAGAAGCCCGCATCGAGGAACTGCGACGGCAACATATCGACCCGTTCAAGCATTACCAGATCCCCAGGGCGATCATTCAGTTGAAACAGGGATTCGGCCGCTTGATCCGAAAAAAAACCGACACCGGTGTGGTTTCCATTCTTGATTCCCGCATGAGTCGGCGCGGTTATGGAAAACAGTTCATCGCTTCATTACCCCCCTGCCCGGTAACAACTCAGCTGGATAAAGTCCGAGACTTCTTCGCCTCTAGCGAGGCAGGCAGTGAGCAATAACTTTACTTGGCGAACAAAGAGTTGCCTCGGCTCAATCAAGTTATCGCTCTCTGGGTCCAGCATCACGCTGGCTAGTGGCGGCTACGCTGGTACATCAGGTAGACGGCAAATATATTGGACCCGACTGCGGCGAGAAGTATGAATATATCGAGTCTTTCGATACAAGCCATCACCAGCAGGAAGTAGATGAAGTCCCGGTTGGCAAGCTGGTCTGTCAGGTTGGCTTCGGATGTTTCCCCTCGCCCTGCCTCCTGCTTTTTTTTCACGATGACGCCGCTCAGGATCATAAACGCGGTCAGACTGCCAAAAACTGCCAGTGCTCCGTAAAGTTTATACAGAGGATTACCCGTTGCGAAAAACAAACCCATGCCAATGGAAAAAAATACAAAAAAGTGAACAATGTTGTCGCAGAAGATGTCGAACCGTGCGCCCCAGGGTGTTTCCATAAATTTAAGCCGCGCAATTTCTCCATCGGTGCAATCTACCCAGGCGGAGACCAGAAGGAGGAGCGCACCGCTTATGCCTGAAAAAAAGGTGCCCTGATAAAAAAACCATGCCGAGCCAAGACCGAGCAACAGGCTCAGAAAAGTAATCTGGTTAGGGGTCAAGGAGGTTTTTAAAAACAGGCGGGTCAATTGTCTGGAAATGAACCGCGTTACCAGTCTGTCCATCAGGCTGTCATTGCTCAGGCCCCCGGATTTTAAAAGCCGCTCTTCGGCCACAGGAAAATCTTCTTTGTTGATCAAACGCGATGGCTCATGGGGTGGAATGATTTTTATAAGATTCGTTTCTTGTGCCTGTTGTTTGAGTGCATCGGGAAAGAAACGAAATCCGGAGGTATCGGCTTGATGTTGGGTAGATAGAGTCATCGCCGCCACGATTTCTGATTTCACCAGCAAGGTGGATCCATCGAGAACCATGACTTGCGTGTCGTGAAGTGCTAGGGTGTTGTCCCATTCCACATCCAGGTTCATGCGCGGATCCTGCTTGAGCTTCTGGTAGCTGACATCCTTGTCTTCGCTCCAGACTATCAGTTTTTTTATGCCTGCTCCTTGCAGGGTGAGTGCGTTCCTCAGCAGGAAGGGGACTTCCGCCAGGTTTTGCCAATACCAGTCGGGTTCTGCTGGCAGTAATAAAACGGCAGTTTGAATTTTAGCATTGGTCTGGGATGGAGAGCCGTTTTCATTCATAAGGTGAAAACCATTAGGAATCTGAAACTGCCGTTTTAATGGTCTGGCGTCTGGCGAGAAAAAGAGCCAGGGCAAAGGTGAGGGAGCCAACGCCAGCAAGCCAGAGAAACCAATTCAGATGTCCGCCTATGGAGAAAAGTAAAATGACATATATAAAATTTCGGCTTGCCAGAGTCTGGATGACATCATACATCTCGGAGTGCCGGAAAAAATTTCCCTTGCCGCCTTCGGGAAAATAGATAAAGGCAAAAATCATTCCGCCGCCAACAGCCAGCATGGTAAAGGGGGTGAGGGCCTGCACCCAGCCATGGGTTTGCGAGACACCCAGCATCATTCCTGTGAAGGCAAAAACATTGACGAGATTGTCGCAGATGGTGTCGAGTTTCTCGCCAAAATCAGATTCGATGAGTTTCAGCCGCGCGACATCTCCATCACAGCAATCCCAGATGGCTGTCAAGACCAGCAATATACCTCCTGCGAGACCGCTGAGATAATCCCCCTGCGCGAAACACCAGCCCGACAAGAAACCTATGAACAAGCCGAACAGGCTCAGCACATTAGGTGTGAGGGGAGTTTTAACCAGCGCGGCGGATATATGGCGGGAAAATAAAGAATTGACCCATATATCCATAAACTGATGGTAATGGTGTTTATTATAACGAAGCAGTTTCTTTTCGGCTTCCAGAGCAGAGGCGTTGTCCCGGACTTCTATGTAGAAATTGGTGTCGGCGGGCAATGCAATGCGCTCGACTTTATCTTCGTCCTCTTCGGCTCCGTTGCGATGACTCAATGTGGAAAATTTAGTTGGAGGAAGCAGATACAATCCGCCAGGTTTGTCCAGTGCCAGACAGAAAATTCCAGCGGGATTATTATTGTCCTCGGACTCCATGAAACGCTTGACCACCTTCTGGTGCGTGACGAGGTTTCCGTTTACCAGTAAAAACGGCTGGGATGGAGTGAGCGAGTTGGCGCGCTCCTTGTTGTTCTCTTCAAAAAATTCGGTGCGGTCATGCCAGTGCAGAAGGCTTTTAAATCGGGAATCCTTTTCGATATCTTTTCGATGGACTTTTATTTCCCGCTCATCCAACTGCTGGGATAAAACCAGAAACTCCTTGATGCCCGCCCTTTGCAAAGTGAGGATCAAGCGTTTAAACACAGGAACGCCTGCCACTTTGTTTTCGAGGATAAGGGGGTACCCGTTATCAGGTGGAGAAAGTAAAATGATCGCAAGATGGGGAGAATTCATGATGACGAAAAATCAGGGGGCAACGGTTTCAAGGTTAGGAGTATAAATGAAATTAGCCTGGATGGTTAATTTGTCTCGCTGAATGGTTGCCGGGAAGGGATAAAAAGGAGCCGCCTCCTTCACGGCTTTGAGTGCGGCCATATCCAGAATTTCATAACCCGACCGATCCAGCAGACGCGCTCCAAGAAGGTTCCCGTCCCTGGAAATACTGAAAGTTAGATTGAGATCGCCGCTGATACCACGTTTTGCCGCGTCCGAAGGATAAATCCAGACTCGTTCGATCTGGTGTTTGATTCTGGCAAAATAAGAGGCGTACTTGACTTCCGTAGTATCGAGAGAAACCGGCTCATCGTCATCGGTATTTTCAAGAGCATTCGTATCGATTGATGCGAATTTTTCAGGGTCAAACCCATCCAGCAGGGCCAGAACACTGCCTGTTCCCGCTTTGGGGTCGGATGCTGAGGCTGTGGTTTTTTTTCGGGTAACGGTTTTCATTTTTCCAATATCCGATTCCGGGAAGGACCTTTTTTTTGGCTCAACTACGGACCGCGTTTTTGGTTTGCGTGCGATTTTCTTTTCTCGAACGGGTGCGGTCCCTGTTTTGCCTACTGACCCTTTGGATTTTGGCACCACGGTTTTTTTTCGCTGATAGGTTTTTGCAGGTTTTTTATTGGTGTTGGAATGAGCTCGACTGTCGAATTTTGCCAGCAAATCTTTGGTCCTGGCTTTTTCGGTCTTTTGGGGTGGCTTCGGTGTGTCGATGATGCGACCACTTTTGGCGGCCATGGTTTTTTTCGGTTCGATATACTTTACCTGGATAGGGGGAGGCCCCTTTATTTTTTCCTGCCGGGCAGGGGTCACCATATGCGCGATCACCACTATAAAATGAATGGCCAGCGATAAAAGGATAAACCCGGATAATCGGGTTCGATTCAACAAACTATTTTCCAGCCACATATTTGGCATTTTTGCTTCAGCCTATACGGCAGTTTGAATTTTAATGAACAGAATCACAGCTTATATTATAGCGTTATTTTCAGTTGGTCGAAAAAACAATTCCCCTTTGACAGGGGCTAGGGGGGGGTGAACATCAGGCCTGTTGCCGGTTTTCATGGGCTGTGTTCTGTTTCAGTAATTCACATTTTTGCTTATACCAGCGGTATGCGACTTCCACGGTTTTCAATTTTCCGTTGGGCGAGATGTATTGGCCCTCCTTATCAAAGGGCGCATAGCTCATCCCGAGCGTTGCATAAATAGAATTGATGTAGGAGGGAAAATCCTGATACATGGGAATCTCTGTCTTCAACCTGGGCATGCCCTCTTCCCGAAACCGGGTCAAAGCCTCCCCAAACGGGTGGATAATTTCCAGTCCTTCCTGGCCATGAGCATTTTCCGCATAATGGGTGAGGGACTCAAAATCTTCCCAATCTTCCAATGCATCGACATCAGAAACGAAAGCCGGGTCATCATGCACCGTGGTGGTCAAGGGAGTGTTGAGCAAGTGGGAGATACCTTTGTGAAAATTTTTCCGGGACATGCCGAACTGATACTGGTCGCCGGGTCGAATGCGATTCACATCTGACCGGAACGTCAACAGATGATTCGCGACATAAGGAAGAACCCTGAGCAGGCGCAGAGGTTTTTGCAGGGCGGTTTGAATGCCCGCATGAATTATTTGCCCGTCTTTGCGGGAAGAGTGCAGGTTGTCAATGATATCCGAATCCATCATTGAAAAATTTATGGGATATAAATTGGGTTCTTTAAGATCCAGCAAATTGTCTGAGTGATTATCGAGGGACCGGTAATGATAATTACGTTTGACGAACTCACTGTCCAGATTTTTTTCAAATTCAGGAAACATCTTTTGCCGGGAGTTCAGCCAGAGCACCAGATTATGTTTTTTGTTGTCGGGAAAGCGCAATACTTTTTCCAGGTCATATAAGAAAGGCAGGTCGCCGGGTTGGAAGAGAACCAGCTCATCAGGCGAAAGGGAAAGTAACTCCCTGCCCAGATTCATGGTGTGGACCAGATTGAGGTGTTGGGCATCTTCTTGTGCAAACCGAATGGTTTTCCCACAGGTCCCGACAACATCAAGGAAGCAGTCCATAATTTTTTTGACTTCTTCAGAGCCAATGACCACAATTTCGCGTAAGCTGGAATTCAGCAGGTTGCTTAGCGCATAACACATGATGGGAATTCCCCGGATTAAAAAAAGAAATTTCAGCCGGTCGATGTCATCATTCTCAGCTCTCAGGATAAGATGGCTGATGCCGAGTTTTCCGGCGGCCATCTCACGCTCTGCTTTTGCCATGCTAAAGGTATCGGCTTCTTCGCGGGTCGAATATTTGTTGTGGCTGAAGCTGATAATGCATTTTTCGATGGGGATTTTGTTTTTCGCAGAGATCATAGGGCCAGAAATTTGTTGTCAGATTAGGGGATTTGCCGAGCCCTGTCGGGATATGGAAAAATTGCGCGAAAGTTTTTTCGGCCAATAACTTATAGAAGTCTTCATCCTAATATAATGACAGGGTTTTCTCCACTAAACCTTTGAGAAAATTGACTTGATTTCTAAATTTTTTTGTTCATACAATTGATAGTTCTCATTAAAAATAAAGGATTTATTCATGGGAGACCAAACCCATATCGTAGAGTTGATCGATCAGGTTTTAAATGAAACGCAGGATCGACCCCAATTGCAGGAAAAGGTGCTGGATCTCAGGGACGCTCTGTTCCAGGCCCAGCAGTCTGCCCAGCAGTATGCGCTTAAAATTAAGGTTTTAGAGGAAGCCATTGAAAAATTAAAGTCTCCTGCCCACCGTATTGGCACGATCCTGGGCCAGGGCGAGGAAGGCTTGGTTCGTCTGGTCTCCGGAGGCACGGAATATCAGGCGGCGGTTGTTCCAGAACTGGTGGAAAATGAGGGGTTAAAAACAGGGGATCAGGTAGCACTGAATGAGGGGTTTGTAGTGATTGCCCGATTATTGCTTCCCAATCAGGGACCATTGGCAAAAATTTCCGCGAAGCTTGCCGGTGGGCAATGGTTGGTGCAGGCGGCGACCGGCAACACGGAAACCATTGTTCTGGTCCGCGACGGTTTGGATGAAGCCAGCCTGAAAGAGGGAACAGAAATTTTTCTCGACACCAGCCAAAGAGTTGTTTTGGGTAAACTTCCTGAACGGGAGTCCCGCACTCTTATTGAAGACGATTACGAACAGGTGGAGTGGTCCGAAGTGGGAGGGCAGGAAAAAGTAAAAGAAGAGGTTCGCAAAGTTTTAGAATATCCGCTCCTGCATCAGGAAATCCTGAGCCAGATGGAATATCAAGTGCCCAAGGGGTTTTTGTTTTATGGTCCCCCGGGTTGCGGCAAAACTCTCATTGGCAAAGCGATTCTCACGGAAGTGATTCGCAAGCTTTCCGAGGAGGAAGAATCCGAACTGCAAGGTCGATTCATTTATGTGAAAGGGCCGGAGATCCTCAATATGTGGTTGGGTGAATCGGAGCGTAAAATCCGTGAAATTTTTAAAAAGGCCCGGGACTATAAAGAAAAGGGCCAGATCCCTTTTATATTTATAGATGAAGCGGAGTCCATTTTAGGAACCCGGCAGGCTTGGCGTGGGTCTAACATCAGTAACACGGTGGTTCCCATGTTTTGCGCGGAGATGGATGGCATTCAATCCCTTCGCGAAACAGTGGTGATTCTGGCGACCAACCGGCCCGACCTGATCGACCCGGCTATTATCCGGCCCGGCAGAATTGACAGAAAGATAAAAGTATCGCGTCCCAACCGCGAAGAGTGCAAAGCCATCCTGCGTGTTTATCTGAAAGACGGGCTTCCCCGCGAACATGAAGATTTTAATTCCATGGCCGAACCATTTCTGGATCGCCTCTTTAGCCAAGGCCCCGATCAGGAAGTGCTGGTACTGACTTTGCGAAGTGGCGGCAATCGCAAAATGTACTGGAAGGATTTTATTTCCGGCGCGGCCATTGAGGGAATCATGAAACGCACCAAGGAAAGGGCCATCGAACGGGCCATTCGGGGTGAAACACTGTGCCTGACGGTGGACGATCTTGTAGTTTCTCTTGAGACCGAATTTCAGGAAGGCAGTCTGCTTCCCGCTGAATCGAACCTGGAAGACTGGCTTCAGCTTTTGGATATGGAATCAAAAAATGTTGTGCGGGTACGGCGGCCGAACGAATCGGATAAGGCGACCGAAAACACGATGCGTCGGTCAATTATATGAGTGTTCCTCTTTTAGGTTTAGAGACCGAGTATGGAATTGTCCGGGAAGACCTGGAAAATTCTGACCCGGTCGAAGAGTCGATGAAGCTGTTGCAGGCTTGCGAGCGCAAAAGTGTTTTCTGCAAATGGGCTTATTCGCAGGAAAACTCGCATCTGGATATGCGTGGGTTCCGGGTGACCTCTTTGGCTCAGGATGAGGAAGAGGATGCCTTTTGCGCCGAAGATCGTAAAAGGTCTTACTCCTATCTGGATATGAAGTGCGACCGGGTTTTGACAAACGGTGCCCGTTTTTATAATGATCATACTCATCCTGAATACAGTACTCCGGAATGCAACTCGGTATTATCTCTGGTAGCGCATGATGTGGCAGGGGAAAGGATTGTCGCCGAATGCGTGGCCATCCGTAACCGGGAACTGGGGGGCAACTCACTTCAGGTATTCAAAAATAATACGGACTACAGCGGCCACAGTTATGGCACGCATGATAACTACCTCATCCCACGGGAAACGCCATTTGAGGATGTGGTAAACGGATTGGCCCCTTTTCTGGTGACGCGCCAGTTGTATGCCGGAGCCGGAAAAGTGGGATCAGAAAACGCCGATGATTTTCAGGGTTTGCAGTTGGCTCAGCGGTCTGATTTTATTGAAACGCTTTTAAGCATTGAGACCATGACGAAGCGTCCCCTCATCAATACCCGGGACGAGCCGCATGCGGTGAGTAGCCGATATCGGCGTTTGCATTTGATTCTCGGCGATGCCAACATGTCCGCCTACGCCACGGCCTTGAAGGTGGGGAGCACCGTTCTGGTTCTTAACTTGATCGCCAGTGGAGAGAAGCTTGCCGATTTGGAATTGGCGGATCCGGTTGCCGATGTGTTGCGGGTATCTCTCGATAGAACCACGGCTTTACAGCGTAAAACAGGCGGGACCATCACGGCTCTTGAAATTCAGGAAGCTTATGTGG
>Ga0233439_10000673_pt1 | contig 48866 bp, 35 predicted proteins | sample SI_123_September_6_FD_182713 | JGI IMG/M metagenome (GOLD analysis project Ga0233439, IMG submission 182713) | Seawater microbial communities from Saanich Inlet, British Columbia, Canada - SI_123_September2016_100_MG | ecosystem: Environmental > Aquatic > Marine > Inlet | place: Canada: British... | reverse complement strand
CAAGAGCAATCGTTCCAGCTCGGACTCGGCCCATGTTGCCCAAGTCTCTTTCTGAACGCTGATTTGCTGGAGTCATCTGTGCAGGCACATCTGCTTGAGGCAATTGTCCTGGGAGTGCCAAGCCCGTGTAGCGTACAGCCAAGCCATCGGTGTTTGAATTGCCAGAGTTCCCAGTCAGAATCTGGCCCTTACCCGAGGCTTCCTCACCATTGATCTCACCAGCGACATCTAATCCGTTCTCGATAGTGTCATAGACGTCTGCTCGACTACCCAATAATCCTGCAGTTGTAGTCGCCACTTTAAACGAGTGCTCACTACCAAACTCCTTGTGCCGTAAGCTAATGATTTGTGGGGCATTAGGACTAGTATCTTTTTCGTCAAATCGGATCATTTCCACATCCAGACCAGCTTCCTGAATCGCTGCATTCAAAGCATTCAGGTTAGTCTCTACTGTCTCACCCTTGATCGTCTGGAAGTTCACAGTCTTGGAATCTTCAATAATCGTGATCTGCTCTCCACGTTCAATAATCTCATTGGTCAACGCCTGAACGCCTGTCACCTGAGCACGACGGGCCGCCTGGGTAATGTGAACATCATAGCCATTAGGGCCTGAGCTTTGGGTTGCTTGACTGGCTCCAACAAACTCAAGGTTGGAACCAGAAACAACACCCGTAGCTCCCTTGCTGCCGTCGAGCAGGTTCTTCTGACCAAACTGTGTGTTCTTGGCAATCCGGTTGACTGTTGCCAGAATGTTATCGATTTCTTGTTGGTTCGCTCGCAGCATGAACTCATCGTTCACAGCTTCATTGGCCGAGGCAACAGCCAATTGACGAGCATTGATTAGAGCTGAGCTGACTTCGTTCAGAGCAGCTTCTGCTGTCTGAACGAGTGCTACACCAGCTTCTGAGTTGTCAATCGCTTGCTTCAACCCGGCTGTTTGAGATCGTAGTCTTTCACTGATCACCAGAGAGGCCGGACCGTCGGCACCACGATTGATTTTCAAGCCAGAAGACAAACGCTCCATGGTCTTGGCCTGCTCGGCGTTATTGATGGTTAGGTTGCGATGGCTATTGATCGCGGGTATGTTGGTGTTGACGCGAAGTGACATAGTTCCTCCTTGATCACTTTTGATAGTTAGAATCCCCCGCAGGGAATGAATCCCCACGGGATTCTATTGATCGAGGTCCGACACGTCCCTGTGTCAGCCTCATAAAAAAATGGCTCTCGGGCCTTGTACGAAGTGGAAGAAGCACTTCAATGCTTGCTCTCTTACCTACTTCATTAATTGATACTTTAATAATTAAGATTATTAAAATTTTGACTAACTCTTCTCAGCTTATTTTAGTTACTGTGCGATAAGTCCACGCAGATGCTGACTCTTTGATCGCTTCAGATAAAATATTTGCTAGGCAGACAGATCTGAACTAGGAAATCTCTAACTGAACTCGAAATTCGCTTCACCAAGATCTTAGCAGTCCGTAAGCCTTATACGGATTTAAAGAGGAAAGTCAGATAGACCTCCACAGTAACTTTCATTTCGAAGAGCTTAGTTCATCACAACCAGTCCAAGTTATGCTCTAGTCATGGATTTATTAGAAGGTACCCAGCAGATACCTTCCCAAAAATCCACCAACTTTTGTCTGAAGGAAACTCTGGAAGAAGAACTTCCAGAGATCTCCAAGGTTTGCAGTGGAATCAGTTGAACAAGCGGAGAATGGACTGAGATCTTGCATTCGCCTGAGCCAACATTGCTGTTGCTGAATCCGTCATGATCTGGTTGCGAGTGAACTTGGTCATCTCTTCCGCCATATCGGCATCGCGGATCACAGATTCGGAACTCATCACGTTCTCATGAGCGATTCGCAAGTAGTTCAGGTTGCTCTCCAGATTATTCTTCTGGAAGGCTCCAATCTCACCACGTGTTGAGGACACCTCTTCCAGAGCTCGGTCGATCACACACATCGCATCCTGAGCCTTCTGGGCATCGGTCACATCAATATCTGCCAGTGAGACAAAATCACTTTCGTTGTCAACACCAGTCCCCAGTGTATTGGTCTGCATGTTACGCAATGAGATAGACGTGGTCTGCTCACAGTTTGAACCAATCTGGAAGACCAGTGAGTTCTGTGCCAAGGCAATCGAACCAGCTCGCACTCGACCCATGTTGCCCAGATCTCGCTCCACCATCTGATTCGGTGGAGTCATCTCAGCCGGAACATCTGCCGGGGGCACCAGACCAGGCAGAGCCAAGCCGGTGTAGCGTATTGCCAACCCATCGGTGTTGGAATTACCAGAGTTCCCAGTCAGAATCTGGCCCTTGCCCGAGGCTTCCTCACCATTGATCTCACCAGCGACATCCAAACCATTCTCGATGGTGTCGTAGACATCCGCCCGGCTACCCAAAAGTCCAGCTGTTGTGGTTGCAACCTTGAAGGAGTGTTCGCTGCCAAACTCGTTGTGGCGCAAGCTAATGATCTGTGGCGAATTTGGATCGGTAGATTTTTCATCGAAGCGAATCATATCTACGTTCAGGCCTGCTTCCTGAATCGCTGCATTCAGTGCATTAAGGTTCGTCTCAACTGTCTCTCCCTTGATTGTCTGGAAGTTTACAGTCTTTGCCCCCTCAATGATCGTGATTTGCTCTCCTCGGTCAATAATTCCGTTCGTCAACGCCTGAACCCCTGTCACCTGGGCGCGACGGGCTGCCTGGGTAATATCAACGTTATATCCATTGGGGCCTGAACTCTGAGTTGCCTGGCTGGCTCCAACAAACTCCAGATTTGTTCCAGAAACTACTCCCGTGGCACCCTTGCTACCATCAAGCAGGTTCTTCTGACCAAACTGTGTGTTCTTGGCAATCCGGTTGACTGTTGCCAGAATGTTGTCGATCTCCTGCTGATTTGCTCGCAGCATGAACTCATCGTTGACAGCCTCGTTGGCCGAGGCAACAGCCAGTTGACGAGCATTGATCAGAGCTGAGCTGACCTCATTTAAAGCTGCTTCTGCCGTCTGCACTAGAGCCACACCGGCCTCTGAGTTATCAATTGCCTGCTTCAAACCAGCAGTCTGTGATCTCAGGCGCTCGCTGATGACTAGGGCAGCAGGTCCATCAGCTCCTCGGTTGATCTTCAAGCCAGAAGACAAGCGCTCCATGGTTTTGGCCTGCTCGGCGTTATTGGTGATCAGATTGCGATGGCTGTTGATTGCTGGCATATTGGTGTTAACGCGAAGTGACATAGTTCCTCCTTGATCACTTTTGATAGTTAGAGTCCTTGTGGAACTCTATTGATCGAGGTCCGACACTTCCCTGTGTCAGCCTCTTCGAAAATGGCCTTGGGGCCGTAAGTGAAGGCGGAAAACGCTGAAACACCCGTTTCCGTGGTTCCTTCACTATTAATAATCTTAGTAAATTTAATTATCGAAGACGCTGCTGAAAAACCCTTCTTTCTTCGTATTCATTTGCTTAATTGAACAATCTCAAGATGGATTGTGCTCGTGCATTTGCCTGGGCCAGCATCGCTGTTGAGGAATCAACCATGATCTGATTACGTGTGAAGTTAGTCATCTCTTGGGCCATATCAGCGTCTCGAATCACTGACTCCGAATTCATCACGTTCTCATGGGCGATGCGTAAGTAGTTCAGGTTGCTCTCCAGATTGTTCTTCTGGAAGGCGCCAATTTCACCACGAGTTGAAGACACCTCTTCCAACGCTCGGTCAATCACACACATCGCATCCTGGGCCTTCTGGGCATCGGTCACATCAATATCTGCAAGTGAACCAAAATCACTCTCGTTCTTCACTCCAGTTCCTAAGCTATTCGCTCGCATGTTACGCAAAGCAACTGAAGTTGTCTGCTCACAGTTAGCACCAACCTGGAAGACCAGTGCGTTCTGAGACAAGGAAACTGTACCAGCCTTAACGGGTACCAGATTACCGAGTTGTGCCTCACTTCTCTGATCTGGCGGTGTCATCTCCGCAGGAATATCAGCTGGCGGGAATTCACCAGGAAGAGCCAAGCCATTGTAGCGTATAGCTAAACCATCTGTACTTGTGTTGCCGGCATTGCCTGTTAGCACCTGTCCTTTGCCGGAAGCCTCCTCACCGTTGATCTCACCCGCCACATCCAAACCATTTGTGATCGTGTCATAAACATCAGATTGACTGCTCAGTAATCCTGCTGTCGTGCTAGAAACTTGGAAACTGTGTTCACTGCCGAATTCCTTGTGACGCAGACTGATGACCTGTGGCGCATTAGCATCCGTGTTGATTTCCTCAGGACGGATCATGTCCAAGTTGAGCCCAGCTTCCTTAACAGCAGCTGTCAGGGCGTTCATGTTATTCTCGACTGTCTCACCCTTGATTGTTTGGAAGTTAACTGTCTTGGATCCCTCTGTAATGGTGATCTGCTCACCACGATCAATAATTTCGTTGGTTAAAGCTAGGGTGCCAGTCACCTGAGTTCGCCGAGCTACCTGCGTAATGTGGACCGCGTAACCTCTAGGGCCAGAGGCCTTAGTGTCTCTGGTGGCCCCAACAAATTCCAAATTGGCTCCGGAAACGACTCCGTTAGCACCTTTGCTACCGTCGAGCAATTTGTTCTTGCCGAACTCTGTGTTCTGAGCAATCCGGTTGACTGTTGCAATGATGTTATCAATCTCTTGCTGATTCGCTCGCAGCATGAACTCATCATTCACTGCTTCATTAGCTGAAGCGACAGCAAGCTGTCGAGCGTTGATCAATATTGAGCTCATTTCGTTTAGTGCTCCTTCTGCCGTTTGCACCAGTGCTATCCCTGCCTCAGAGTTATCAATCGCTTGTTCTAACCCAGCAGTCTGAGCCCGTAGACGCTCGCTGATCACTAAGGAAGCAGGACCATCAGCTCCTCGGTTGATCTTCAGACCAGAAGACAATCGCTCCATCGTACGAGCCTGATTCGTGTTGTTCAGAATCAAGTTACGGTGACTGTTGATCGCTGGAATATTGGTGTTTACTCGTAAAGTCATTGTTCCTCCATGAACACTTGTGATGTTTAGAACCTATGTAGATTCTTAATTTAAGCCTGACACTTCCTGTGTTAGGCTTTCTATGAAAACTTATGCAGCCAGTCTGGCTACATTTCCTAATTCAGTAACTGTAGAACTGCCTGTGATCGCGCATTTGCCTGGGCCAACATTGCTGTTGCAGAATCCGTCATAATTTGGTTGCGAGTGAACCGAGTCATCTCCTCGGCCATATCTGCATCTCGAATTACGGACTCTGAGTTCAATACATTCTCATGCGCAATACGCAGATAGTTGAGGTTGCTCTCCAGATTGTTCTTTTGGAAGGCACCAATCTCTCCTCGCGTTGATGAAACCTCTTCCAAAGCCCGGTCAATCACACACATCGCATCTTGAGCTTTCTCAGCATCCGTCACGTCAATATCTGCCAAAGAGGTAAAGTCACTTCCGTTGTCAACTCCTGTACCTAATGTGTTGGTCTGCATATTGCGCAACGCTATCGAAGTTGTCTGCTCACAGTTGGAACCAATCTGGAAGACCAGTGAATTCTGGGATAGTGAAATCGTTCCTGCTTTGACTGGTACCAAGTTCCCCATACTCGCCTGAGTGACCTGATCCGCAGCAGTTTCAGGCTGAGGCAAATCTGGTGGATTTGGCTCACCTGGAAGCGCCTGGCCAGTGTAGCGGATCGCTAACCCTTCGGTGCTGGAGTTTCCATCATTGCCAGTTAGAATCTGGCCCTTTCCTGTGGCTTCCTCACCGTTGATCTCACCCTGTACATCCAGCCCGTTGTCAATCGTGTCGTAGACATCACCTTGCGTAGAAACAAGACCGGCTGTGCTGCTCGATACTTTGAAAGAGTGTTCACTACCAAATTCATTGTGGCGCAGGCTAATGATCTGTGGAGCATTAGCATCTGTAGAGTCTTCAGCGGGACGAATCAGCGACAGATTTAGCCCAGCTTCTTCGATTGCTGCTGTCAATGCGTTGAGGTTAGTTTCAACAGTCTCACCCTTGATCGTTTTGAAATTTACTGTCTTGGAACCTTCCGTGATCGTAATCTGCTCACCTCGATCAATGATCTCGTTGGTCAAAGCAACTGACCCAGTGATTTGTGCACGACGTGATGCTTGAGTGATGTGAATCTCATATCCATTTGGCCCTGAACTCTCAGTCGCCTGAGTCGCTCCCACGAACTCTAAATTTGCTCCTGAAACGACACCTGTGGCGCCCTTGCTGCCATCAAGCAAGTTTTTCTTGCCGTACTGAGTGTTCTGAGCAATTCGGTTCACGGTTGACAGAATGTTGTCGATCTCCTGCTGATTTGCTCGCAGCATGAACTCATCATTTACTGCTTCGTTAGCCGATGCGACTGCAAGTTGGCGAGCATTGATCAAAGCTGAACTGACTTCATCCAGTGCAGCTTCCGCTGTTTGTACCAATGAAACTCCAGCTTCTGAGTTATCGATGGCTTGCTTCAATCCAGCCGTCTGAGCTCGTAGACGCTCACTGATCACCAAGGAAGCTGGACCATCAGCACCACGATTGATTTTTAATCCGGAAGACAAACGCTCCATGGTCTTGGCTTGCTCAGTGTTGTTGATGATCAAGTTTCGGTGGCTGTTGATTGCCGGCATGTTGGTGTTGACTCGTAGTGACACAGTTCCTCCTTGAATCTGATTGGGTAGTTGTCTTTATCGTATTGGCGTTAATCGAACACGGTATGACACCTCCCTGTGTCACCCTCCCTACACCGAAAACCAGTGTAGAAAATGGATATTTAGCATTGACGCTTCGTGCGTACTTTCCGAAAACCAGCAAGGTCATCCGAAAGTATTCACTCAGATATTGTCGATAATTTGAATTTAGAGCTAAAGGACCTTGCTAACCAAGGCCCTGCTCTCTTCTGTTATTGCAACAGCTGCAACACTGATTGTGGGCGCTGGTTTGCCTGAGCCAGCATAGCCATCGTAGTATCCATCATGATCTGGTTGCGAGTGAATTGGGTCATCTCATCCGCAATGTCCGCATCACGAATCACTGACTCACTCTTACTCAGGTTCTCATGGGCATAGCGCAGATAGCTCAGGTTGCTTTCCAGATTGTTCTTTTGGAAGGCTCCAAGTCGGGCTCTTGTTGCGTTGACTTCCTCCAGTGCTCGATCAATCACGCAAATCGTGTCTTGCGCCCTGTCAGCACTTGTCACATCAATATCTTGTAGAGAATCGAATTCAGATTCATTGCGCACACCTCGACCAAGTGCCTTAGCCCACATGCTCTGGATCGCTAGAATCGTCGTCTGACCACAGTTTGCTCCTACCTGGAAGTTCAACACTGTCTGTGAGAAAGTAACTCCACCGACTCGCTTGCCAGCTTGGTTCTGTAAATTCTGCTGAAAATTCATTTCCCTGGTTGTGCCCAATGGCATGAACTTGAGATCATCTTTGCTGAAGCCAACATCTTCACCGGTGTAGCGAATCTGAAGTCCCTCAACCTTCGCAGCACCTGGTCCACCTGTTAGAATCTGACCTCTGCCTTCTGCTTCCTCTCCATTGATCTCACCTTGCACGTCCAGTCCATTTTTCACTGTGTCATACACATTGCCTTCGGAGGAGAGAATTCCTGCCGTAGTGCTGGAGACGCTAAAGGAGTGCTCGCTACCGTAGTCCAAATGCTGAAGTTCAAGCACCTGTGGTGCATTTGCATCCGTATCAATCTGTAGAGAACGATTCATCTTGATCCGTAACCCTGCATCCTTGATTGCTTTTTCCAGAGTATTTAAGTTAGTTTCAACCGTCTCACCCTTGATTGTCTGGAAGGTGACTGTCTTATTTCCTTCACTCAGGGTGATCTGCTCACCTCGATCAATGATGGTGTTGTCCAATGCCAGTGAGCCTCTTACGATGGCCTGAGTTGCCGCTTGGCGAATGACGACATCGTAGCCACGTCGACCAGAACCTTTTGTTTTTTCGTCTGCTCCGACATACTCCAAATTTTTTCCTGTCGTCACGCCATTGCCTCCCTTGCTGCCATCAAGCAATGTTTTGGTTCCATATTGCGTGTTCTTGGCAATCCGGTTGATTGTACCCAAGATATTCTCGAGCTCTTGCTGGTCAGCTTTCAGCATCACTTCGTCGTTAACTGCTTCGTTTGCTGCATGAACTGCCAGCTGCCGTGCGTTGACCAAAGCCGCACTTACTTCATCCAGAGCTCCTTCTGCTGTTTGTACCAGTGAGATACCGGCTTCTGAATTATCAATCGCTTGCTTGATTCCACCAATCTGCGCTCGTAGACGTTCGCTGATGACCAGAGCTGCCGGACCATCGGCACCACGATTGATCTTCTGACCGGATGAAAGACGTTCCAGGTTTCTTGAAGAAATCTCATTGTTTCTTGCCAACATACGGTGAGCGTTGATCGCTGAAATGTTTGTATTAATGCGTATTGACATGGTTACCCCTCATTCTGGGCAGTAATGAATTTCGACGAAATCGTCAGAAAGAATGAATTCTAGATTTTGAAACCAATTTTTACTGTAGAAGTCTCATCAGGACACTTGGGGCCTGATTCGCCTGAGCCAGCATTGCGACGTTGGCTTCCATCATGATTTGATTTCGGGTGTAGAGCGTCATCTCCTCGGCAACGTCAGTGTCACGGATGACAGACTCTGCTTTTGTCACGTTTTCATGTGCGCTTCGTAGGTAGTTCAGGTTGCTCTGGAGATTGTTTTTGTGGAAGGCTCCCATCCGACCACGTGTTCCAGAAACTTCCTGAATTGCTTTGTCGATCAGGCAGATAGCGTCTTGAGCTCCCTGTGCGGTTCGGACATCGATGTCTGCCAATGACTTGAATCCTGAGAGATTCTCAACTGCTCTTGCCAATCCCTTCGAAGTAATCTCACGAATACCATGAGTAACGGTTTGACCACAGTTGGCTCCAACCTGGAAATACATCGAGTTTTGAGTAACGGTGACAGAACCAACGAATTCGCCTTTCTGACTGGCTTTTGCCCCGGTGTAAAGAATTTCTAGACCATCAGCCTGAGTGAAAGCACCTCCCTTGAGTACTTGCCCCTTGCCAAAAGCGACCTCTCCTTGAATCTTGCCAGCTATATCACGACCGTTGTTGATCTCTTGAGGCACGTCTGACTCTGCTGCTACCAAACCTGCAGTAGTGCTAGTGACTGAAAAGACTGGCTCTGTGCCATAATCATTGTGACGCAAGGTGATGAATTGTGGCTCGTTGGAATCGGTGATGTTTGCAGCAGCCGCACGCACATCATCTGCAGTTAAGCCAACCTCACGCATGGCAGTGGCAACATCTTCTTGGCGAAGCACATCCTCAAGTGCGTCAGCGTTGTTATGTACTCCGATGATCCGATAGCGGATGCTCGAGCGCAGATCACTATCCTCCAGCAAGGACTCCAGTTTCTGCTGATTAGGCAACACCAATTCAACACCGATGTTTGAATCAGCCATCGTCTTCTTCAGCGCATTGAGATTCGCTTCGACTGTTTCACCACGTAGGGTGTTGAAAGTAATTGTCTTCCCACCTTCTTCAATTGTGATTTGCTCGCCGTGGTCGATGATTTCATTCGTTAGTGCCAATGTACCTGTTACTTGGGCACGCTTAGCGGTCTCAACAACCTCAATCTTGTAGCCACCTACTCCAGAGCCTTTTGTCTTCTCGTTGGCGCTGACAAAGTCCAGATTCGCTCCGCTGGTCACTCCGTTCGCTCCGCGACTACCATCGAGCAGATGCTTCTTGCCATATTGTGCATCTCGAGAGATCCGGTCAATCATGCTTCGGATGTTATTGATTTCTTCTTGATCCGCATGGAGCATTTCGTCGTCATTCACAGCTTCATTCGCAGCATGAACCGCCAATTGACGCATGGTCACAAGAGAAGCACTGATTTCGTTCAGTGCACCTTCCGCTGTTTGAACCATTGCGATGCCAATTTCAGAGTTATCGATGGCTTGTCGCAGACCACCAATTTGGGCTCGCAATTTTTCTGAAATAACCAATGAAGCTGGTCCATCTGCTGCCTGGTTGATCTTCATCCCGGAGGAGAGCCGCTGTAATGTCTTGTTAGTCACATCGTTGTTGTTCACCAAATTGCGGTGTGCATTCAGTGCAGCAATGTTATGTTTAATTCGCATCATGGCGGTACTCCGACGAAAGGTTATTTTTATCTAAATTTTCGATATAATCGAAATAACTAAAATTTGTTAAAATTGTCTGCATCACCCCTTCAATGGGCTTCTATTTCTTGAATTTTTCCTGACCGGAGCATCCAACTCCGCATCAAGGAAATTTGTCTTTAAGTATGCGGTGATTTCACCGCGGTAATTTTAGTCCAGCAACGACTGCAAAGAAGTCGTTGAATGACTGGCCTGTGCCTGCAATCCGCTCATTTGGTCCTCCCGCATCAACTTTGAGGTAGCGATCGCAGCGGCATGAGCCTGATGTTCGTTATTCAACTGTTCAGCTTCTGGGACCAACTTGGTATGTTTCTGACGCAATTGCACCAGTTGTCCTTGAAGTCGGCGTGATCGAAAGCTCCCAACTTCTTCCAACTGACCGTAGATTTCCTGCTTGGCCTGTTCAAGCAGGAGCAGTGCGTCCTTACCACCTTGTGCGGTGGTAATGTTCAATTCACCCAGATTTTCGAATCCTGAATGGTTTGGGACATGTCTTCCCAAGTCTGCACTACAAACACTCCGCATATTGAGCCGTAATGGAGCGGCGTGACTGCCGAAGCGCAAAGCATTTTGAAAGAGGGAAACCGAACCGTGTAACGGCAACTGAACCTGAGGGGTTCGACCATTGATTCTTAAGCAGATTCCACTAACTCGACCAGAGCCGGTTGGCACGTAAAGAAACGGGCCTTTACCCATAGCTTCCACACCATCAATCTGACCAGCTACGTTGATGCCAGGATCAGCTCTACGAACTGTACCTTGTTTTGAACCAAGGATTCCTGCAGTGGAACTTGCTGCTTCGAAAGTGGGTTCGCTACCCCAATACTGATGTTCAACCTCCAGCAACTGATCTGCTCGCAGTTTCACATTAAGTGGTAGTCCAGCTCCTTGAAGCTCGTTATTCAATCGCTTCAAAAATTGTTGATGATCTTCATCCTGCTGGACTCTGAAACGGTGCTGCTTTTGTTTTTCACGGAACCAGAGCTGCTCTCCAGCGTAGAATAGTTCTCGGGTCAGGGGTTGTAGTCCGAGTAAAGTTGATGGGGCTGGAGCCCTCGTAATAACTACATCATAGCCAGATACTGGTGCAGTCTGTGTTTCTGCTGTGGCGGAAACAAACTCCAAGTATTCACCCTGCGCAACTCCATGAACCTCATGGCTACCGTCAAGCAGTTTTTCAGGACCGTAGCTTGTCACTTCAGCGATGTGATCAATGTTGAGGAGCACGTTTTCCAGTTCACGTTGGTCCGCATTTCTTAAGACTAGATTGTTTTCCATTCCGGTGGAGGCGTAGCCAGCCAGTTTTTGTAACTGTTCCAGTAGCCTCAGCAACTCGTGGAGCGCGGCTTCTGCTGTTTGAATCAGTGAAACCCCAGCCTCTCCGTCAACAATGATCCTGGTTAAACCTGCTACCTGCGCCTGCAATCGTGGTGGAATCACTAATGAAACAGGTCCATCCTGATGGATTACTGCTGTCTCTCCTTGCAGTCGCTTGGCGTGGCGGTTTTCATCCCGCTTACGTTGCTGCTGTTGTTGAAAGGCCCCTAGCGGAGATAGGCCTCCTCTAATATTTAGGGAATTCATGGCATCTTCTGAAGGTTAGCTTCAAAGTTAGTGTGAAAATTATACAGCACTGATTAGTTGTAGGACTGATTTTGGTAATTGGTTCGCTTGTGCGGTCATTGCGGTACCAGAAGCCAGTAAGATTTGATTTCGTGTAAAATCACTCATTTCTGCAGCCATATCCGCATCACGGATTGTTGACTCGGCACTGACCAAATTCTCATTATGAACCCGGAGGTTACGCAAATTAGTTTCCAGTGAGTTTTTCTGGAAAGAACCGATATCAGCTCTACACTGACTGACTTCATTTATTGCTTCATCAATCAGACAGATTGCATCTGAGGCTCCTTGCTGCGTAGTCACATCAACATCAGCCAGGCTTCTGAAATCACTTTCGTTTCTAATACCTTTCGCTAATTCATTGGATCTCACACTACACAGAGAAAATGCCTCTTCCTGCTCGCAGTTTGGCCCAACCTGAAAAATCATTGAATTTTGAGTGACATGAACATATCCGTCAGTTTCTTTACCTGCCAAAGTGCTGTTGTCATCCAATACTTCGCGGACTTCAACAAGTTCACCAGTCTCTGGATTAATGTATTCTTCGATACGACTACCCAGCTCCTTGGTATATTCGATGGTTAAACCTTCGATGGCAGTTCCTGGAGCTCCAGTAAGTCGTTGGCCTCGTCCAATCGCAATTTCTCCACCAATGAAACCCGCCACATCACGCCCACCTTCTGAAAACTGAGCCTCATCGGCTATTTGGGTTAGCACCTCAGGTTGATTTACCGTAATACTGAAGCTTGGCTCACTACCAAAGTGCTTGTGGCGAACTGTCAACATCCCCGCACGATTGATATAAACCTCTACCTGAAGCCCGTTCTCATCCGCTTTGTCATTCATAGCTCTGGAAATCAACTGCTGCATTCCCTTTTCAACATCTTCTCTAGTGAACAGATCTGGAGAACGGTAGTGGTTATCAAGTAGGCGGTTTAAGCTCTCAGAGAGCGGGCCCTCTGTAGTATTGAGCGACATCATCGCCTTACCTTCGTTGATTACGAAGGTGAGACCTTTCTCTACGTTCTCAATCGCAATTGGCTTGGTCCCTGACATCCGCGCTCGCACACCAACCTGGAGAATATCTATCGGATACCCTTCCTTTGTTGGTGCAGCCTGTGTCTTTTCAGACGCAGAAACAAAGCGAAAACCGTCACCTACAGTGACTCCGTTGCTGCATTGCTACCATTGAAAAGCACTTTTGAACCAAATTGCGTTGAGTTTGAGATACGATCCAAGGTAGCTAGAAGGTTTTCAATTTCATTCTGATCTGCTTGCATCATTTGATTGTCATTTGCACCTTCGTTTGCAGCATGAACCGCTAGTTGGCGCATGTTGATCAGCATACTACTAACTTCACTGAGAGCACCCTCTGCAGTTTGGACCATCGAGATCGAAGTTTCAGTGTTGCGCATTGCTTGGTCTACGCTACCGATCCGTGCTCGCATATTCTCTGAGATCATCAGTTCAGCCGGCGAATCTCGTGCAGAATTGATCCTGAGACCGGACGACAAGCGCTCCAAATTTTTTGCTGTATTTTCTGCAGTGTTGGTCAAGTGGCGCAGGGCGGTCATGGATGCAATGTTGTGATTTACTCGCATGGCTAACTCCTAAAGTTCATAATTGATTCGGCTAGACCGAATATGGCAGTCAATTACCAAATTAAATGAAATTTTTGTTATTCAAATTATCTAAATAGAATAGAACTTATCAGATTTATTCTGAAATAATATATTTTTCAGATAAAAATACTCGTGATCATTTTGCTTCGGTCTGCTCTAGTCAACCGATTTTGTAAAATTGGTTGAAGCAGGTAGCCAATAATGATTCCGCAGAAAGCTATGCTTGAAAATTGATTTGCCAAGGCAAACAAATATCTGAGCCAGGCTGAGACTCTGTTCTGCTGAACAGAGCCCACACAGATTGACGTAGGCTTCACAAATCCTATCATCCAGCAAACACAACAGCGTGTTGTCTGCCATTAGACAGGGGCAAGTCTCAGATAGCTTTTCTTGCTCTATTTAAATAATCGAAGAACCCTCAAACTACTCTGGAATGGATCGCAAGAGGTACTGCCTTCGATCAAGCACAAACAAATATATTTCTATTCACCAAGAAGACATTCAGATCAATTGGCAATTTCCCGGATTGCTAATTGGACATCTACAGTTCTTCAAGATGTATAGAACGAGCTGCTTTGTTCTTCCTAGAAAATAGAAGAATTCTGCTCAAAGCGAGACTGAAGCATTAGAAACAGTCTCCCATTCAGCAGGCAGAACTATCGCGTGCTAGATAGCCCTGCAAACTTATATCATGATACTATGCCAACCAGGATGAAACTCAGCAAAGTATTTTTGAGCGGTTTCGCTACTTTGACGAGATCTGCTTCTACAGAGGCAAACGTACTTTACAAATGCGGATTACTTAATCAGAGTTAGGTAACTTTACTTTATAAAAATGCTTTAGGACGGGGTTTAGCGTGCTAAGACCCTCTAGCGACACAAGTCAAAGTCACTAACGTCACTTTGTTGCTGTAAGCTGATCAAAGCTGTCTGTGCCAAGGCCATTTGGCTTTCAGCACAGAAAGATTAGCTAATACTTTTTAAAACAAAGTAGTTGCGAGTGTCCGTGCCAGAGCCATTCGGCTAGCAGGACACAGTGAACCGATCTGGTTCAGCATCGTGGAGACGGGTAGCATTTGCTTTTGGCCAAACATGCTTCAAGAAGCGATGTTGGTTCCGTCAGGAAGCGGGTTCATCCCGGGTGCCAGCAGGAAACTCTGTTGGCACGTTTCGGCAGCTGAGATCTTTGCTCAAGCTTGCCTTGGCATTTTAGTTCAAAGAACGAAGACAGTTTTTGGTAGTTTCGAACAACCCGTTTACTAGAGATTTTTCCTCAAGCTGATGGGAATTCAGCTTTTTCGAGGCATCTCAATCAGGCGATCCATTCCAGAGTATTTTCTTAAATAACAATATCGGCAGAAGACCGAAATTCTTTAGTCTTTTCTCACCTAAACATAGATGGGGAGAGACTTGATAGAGTTATCGGCAGAGAGGGCAGAGACTTTAGCGATAATTGAGAAGAATTTCAGAGAAAATGTGGATGGCGGATTTGGACGAGTTCTTCTGGCCACCGCAGGTACTGTTGCCAGCGGGGATCAGGGACTGTGATCTGCATTTGCTTGACGGCATGTACCATCTCCCAGTAGTCAAGTTCTCTCGGCTCACGTAGCGGCCGAATGTCGGTTCGTTGTCCCTTACGACGATTGCATCCCCGGCAACAAGTGACGATGTTCTCCCAGGAATTCTGTCCTCCATGGCTCCGAGGCAGCACATGGTCACAGGTCAGTTCAATCACAGGAAAAGCCTTTCCACAATACTGGCAACGATGCAGATCCCGAATGAAAATGTTACGCTTGGTGAAATTAACGCAGAGCCGAGCCCGATGGTATTCATGCAGAATCACCACGCTGGGAATCTTGATGCGTGTTGAAGGAGAACGGCATTCGTGAGCGTACCATTCCAGCACATCAATCTTGCCAAGATAGTAGGACTTGATACCCCACTTCCAGCTCACCACGCTGAGTGGATTCCAGCGATAGGGCTGGACATCCGCGTTTAGAACCAGAACTTCTCCCATGGTATGTTCTCCGCTGGGGTTTCAGTCAGGCTGGAAAGGGGCCGGCTAGGCTGGGATAGATGGTGATTCAGGAAGTAGGTTTTCAATGGCTTGGTCTTCTACCGTGATACTCAGAACTTCTTCCAGCGTGGTCAATCCTGCGCGAATTTTCTGGATTCCATCCATTCGCAGGGTGATCAAACCGTGGCGCAATGCAGCTCGCTTGATCTCGTTGGCGTCACTGCTCTTTAGGATCACATCCTTGATAGAATCACTCATGATCAACAACTCGTGCAGGCCCAATCGTCCTCGATAACCGGTTTCTCGACAAGCTGGACAACCTCGACCTCGGTAAAATATCGCATTGACTTGGCTTGTACCAAGACCTAACTCACGTAACTGCTCTGGATGAGGTTCGTAGTGTTCTTTGCAGGCAGAACAGATCTGACGCACCAATCGCTGGGCTAAGACTCCAATGATGGTTGAAGAGACCAAGAAAGGCTCTACACCCATATCAATCAAACGAGTGATTGTTGCAGGGGCGCTGTTGGTGTGGACAGTGCTGAAAACCAAATGTCCCGTCAGAGCAGCCTGGATGGCAATCTGGGCAGTTTCTGCGTCTCGCATCTCACCTATCATCACCACATCAGGATCCTGGCGCAATACTGAGCGAAGCGCACGTGCGAAGGTAAGACCTAAACGTGAGTTGACCTCAATCTGGCTGTAACTCGGAATCTTGTATTCAACTGGATCTTCAATAGTAATTACGTTATGTGCTTGGCTATCAATTTCTCCGAGCGATGCATAGAGTGTTGTTGTCTTTCCACTTCCAGTTGGGCCTGTCACTAGCACGATTCCACCAGATTTTTGAATCATCGAACGGAACGGCTTGAGGATATTCTCACTCAATCCCAACTCATTCAGGCGCATCAGCTTGCTACTCTGGTAGAGTAATCTCATCACGATTTTTTCACCATGTACGGTTGGGATCGTTGAGACCCGGATATCGATCTTCTTACCTGCGATCAGGACCATTGTTCGACCATCCTGTGGCAACCCTTTCTGTGCGATATCAAGGCGCGACATCACTTTGACGCGGTTCACAACCGTCACATGAACCTGCCGTGGTAGGGTGGTCACCTGATGCAAGACACCATCAATTCGGTAGCGAACGACTGTTGACTTCGGAGAGGGATCAATGTGCACATCACTCGCCTCATCTTTTGCTGCTTGCCAAAGTAAGCTATTGACCAGTCGTTTGATTGGCTCCTCATCCTTGGCTTCCAGCAAGTCTTCTGGTTCTTCCACACCCAGAATGCTCTCAAAATTCTCTTGGTCATCTAGATTGTCCACAGCTTCTTCAGTAGCAGCTGAAGTACCGTCATAAACCTGATTGATTAGATCGATGATTGCCTGGTGGTGGGAGATCACCGGTTGGTAACGCAGTCCCCAAGTGCGACACAGATCATCCAGCAAATCTGTACGTGCAGGGTTTTCAACGGCTACTTGCCATATTCCATCGACATATGCGAAAGGGCAAAAAACAAAATTTTTGAGATGCCGGATAGAGACTTTATCTGCGAAGCCTTCTGGTAACTGAGGAACCTCAAAATCGTCGCGATATTCTAGCTCATAATACCGTGCCAGTGCCTGTTGCAACACTGTCTCGGTTGTGAGCTTCTGCTTGATGGCAGCATTCTTCCAATCTTCCCAACGGATACTCGCAGGCATCTCTGCCTGTAGTTGCTCTAGCTTATCAGATACAACTCCAAAGTCAGTCGTCAGAATTTGGGCAACGTGCGTGAAGGGCATGATAAAAAAACCTTAGGCAGGTACTTAGTTTTTCTTGCGAAAACAAACGCTTGACGGTCTTGCAAAACAGCTGTGAGCAAGCGAAGCTTGACGCTACAAAGTCTTTTGTTAGGATTCAAAAACAATTTATCTATTGAGAATCATTTGCTTTTTTAAACCATTTTCAATGGATAAAACACTGCTAAATTAAAGCAGATTCCATTAGGTTTTGCCAGAGCGCCTCGGTCAACTTACACTAGAGCGTCTGCCTCCATTGATTTCATTTATGGCTCACGCACAACTTTCCAGTCCAATTGCGCCGGCAAAAAATCTGAGTGAACTACTCACCGAGTGGAAGCCTCAGTTCCAGCAACTGGAAACCCAGATCCTCTCGGGGATTCACAGCGATATTCCCTTGCTAACCTCTGTTGCAGAACACATCTTCAGTTCTGGTGGCAAACGGCTTCGCCCAGCGCTTGTATTTCTCAGTGGAGCTTTGGGCTCTGCACATTCTGAGGATTTGCTGGTCGCTGCTCAAGTTGTTGAATATTTACACACCGCAACATTGCTCCATGATGATGTGGTGGATCAAGCAGATCTACGGCGTCAACAGGCAGCTGCCCGTACCATTTGGGGTAATGAGGCAAGTGTTTTGACAGGTGACTATCTGCTCTCGATGGCCTTCCTCCAGCTGACCGGTCTAGGGAATCTGGAACTACTCAAGCTGATATCAAGCACTACCACTAGAATGGCTCGTGGTGAACTCCTACAGTTGACACGTTCATTCAACAGTGCCAATGAGCAGGAATACTTGGAGATCATCACCAACAAGACAGCTTGCCTCTTTGCAGCTGCTACACAGATGGGAGGAATCTTGGCTGGACTGCCAGTCAATCAGACCAAGGCTCTCTATGATTATGGAATGCAGATTGGACTTGCCTTCCAGATCGTTGATGACGTTCTAGACTACTGCGGTAGTAACCGCACTGGCAAACCGGTTGGAACAGACCTTCAGGAACGAAAAATTACGCTACCTCTCAGCCATCTGCTTGATAAAGCTTCACCACGTGATCACCAGCGAATCAAGCAAATCCTCACGGCGACCACTATCACAATGGATGATGTGGCTCATGTCATTCGTTTGATGGAACGCTATCAATCATTTCACTATGCGCTTGAGACTGGGCGCCAGTTTGTAGCCCAAGCTCAGAAAAATCTTCAGTCGCTTCCCAAAAATCATATTCGCCACACCTTGGAACAGATCGCTGGCTTCATTGTGCAGCGAGATCTCTGATTAGCCTTTCCCAGATGCAGCAACTGGTGGCCGGGAGTGTCGGTTATAAAGTTCGCTCCAACGAGCTACCCGACGTGCAGCCTCATTAACCGTAGCGTTGATGTCTTCAATCTGTAGTGGCTTCTCAAAGTAATCGTGGGCTCCTCCCTTCATTGCCTGAATCACATGAGAGAGATTACTATGGGCAGTCATAATGTAGATCTGCATCAGCGAGTTGATCTCCTTAATTTGCTGCATCAATTCCAAACCATTCATCTCCCCCATCATGATGTCTGTAATCACAACGTGGAAAAAACTCCGCTGCAACATGTTCAGCGCTTCTTCTGCGTTCCGCGCTGTAGAGACGTGGTAACCTTGTTTTGTAATCGTCTTTTGAAGAACTAATCGGATATTCTCGTCATCGTCCACCACGAGGACGTTTAACTCTGATTTGTTGGAGGAGGCTCTGGCCATGGGTTCCCGTGGGCTAACAGAATTAGGATTGAAGTTGACGCAGAAATTCCACTCGGTTAGGAGCTTTCATCACGGCATTACCAATCAGTAGTGCATCCAGTGGAACGGAACTGATGTATGCAACATCCGCTCTGGAATCAATGCAACTTGCACTAATCAAGCACTTGCCAGCTTGTTGCTTCCACCGGCGCAACTCAGATTCTTCCTGCCACCATCGCAGGGTTGTTTCGATCGTCCCCTGCAAGTAACCACGCTGAGGTTCTGCAGGTAGAGCGGCTATGGGGCGATTATTCAACAGCAATACATCCGGATTAATCGCCAAAGCTCTTGGTAATTCCTCTTGTAGAGAGCATTCAACCACTGCGGTCACTCCAATTTCAACACAACAATTCACAATTTCATGAAGCTCTTTTTCAGAGAAGTAGTATACCAGAATCAGAGCTGCGGAAGCCCCTCGCAAACGCCCCTCACGTAACTGGTATTCTCCCAGAATAAATTCCTTGTGCAATCTAGGGAGCATAGTCCGCTGTGAAACTTGCTCTAACAAGTCCAAGCTTCCACCAAAGTAACTCTCATCTGTAAGTACGGACACTGCTGCAGCACCTCCAGCTTCATATTCCTTTACAATCCCAGGCCAGTCTGGATTCGCTACATTTTGTTGGGCTGGTGAACGCGCTTTGAGTTCAGCAATCAACGCTGGGCGCTGTCTTGACCTCAGTGCCTCTCGCCAATCCAGTACTTCTGTAGCTTCTGCCTGCCGCTCTCGTAAAGCAGCAAGAGGGTCAACAAGTTGGCGTTTCTCAATCTCCTGAAGCTTCTGCTGACGCATCCGATCCAGAAAGGTACTTATTGTCATTTACTATATCTCTGTACTAGCGATTTATTACCTTACAAGATGCAGAGGCTATGCCCTCTCCAGAGGCAGACTTTAGACCGCTAACAGTCTGTAGGAAAAGATTTTTTTTAGATAAAATAAAGTGTGCCCAGAGCTTGCATCGAGTTAATTCTGGAAACTTTAATTTATTCATATAATTTTAATATTATTTTGTAATCCTTATTGTCCGCAACGCTTGTTCTGCTCTGGTCATGGACGCCTGGCGCTGACAGGGAATGAAGAAGAGGTAGCTTGATTACAATTTACAATTTCAAGGGAGGAGCCGGTAAGACGAGCTGTGCGATGAATATTGCGCTCACCATGGACTATGGCGTGGTGACCAATGATATATACTCGCCAATTGAAGAAGTCTTTGACAACGTGCTCAAGGTCAGCCCATCAGAAGAATTTCCTGATTTTCCAACCGATGCAGAGATTATCTTTGATCTGGGGGGCTACATCGAAGCGCGCAGCATCACGGTGCTACGCAACTCAAAAGTCGTACTTGTTCCTACTATTAACGAGTATTCAATTTTGCAGACTACAATAAACTCAGTCGCAGAAATTGAAGAATATAATACGAATATCTGCTTGGTCGCCAATCGAACCAAGCGTGGGGATTATGAGGAGATCTGTCAAATCTTATCCCGATTTTACAAATATCCGATTTTCGAGGTGAAGGAGAGCCAGTCGATTCCTGCCATTTTTAAGAAGAAGAAGAGCATCAAGGCCATGGTCGAGGAAGGAGGTCTGCAAAAATACCACTTTCAGTACCTGGACCGGCAATTCGACAAGATCATCGAATTCATCCGGAGACATTATGAGTAAGGTCAACCTCAAAGATTATAAAAAAGAAAACCGGGGACTATTGCGCAAATCCGTCGAGGAACGCGTAACCTATAAGAAATCAGGCCCCAAACCCAAACCCGAGGACGAAAAAAACTCTGCCAAAATTCTCGTTTCTATGAAGCCTGCCGAACGTGAAAGTCTTGAGGAAGCAGCAAATGGTCGCCCACTTTCTCAATACATCAAGCATATCCTACGCGAACGTGGTGTCATCTGAGCGGACAGGTTTTATCGCACCTAGCTGAGATGGCAGCACAGTGCCCAAAGGAGAAGTCGAACTGGTATAGAAATTTATGGGGAGAGGTCCGCATCTTGCAGCAAGACATAAGACGGGGGTGAGCCCAGGTCTCATGAGGCGCTTCCATTCGCCTGAAATAATGGGGGGCATTATTTCACGAAGATTGAATCACCAGAAGTGAGAGCACCCAGGTGATTCATCCATTTCTCACCTAGGCCCACATTTGGTAACATGCAAGAACGTTCCCTTTTTCTGAAAGTTCTTTAAATTTTTTTCTTAAATACTGTTTCGATTAGTTTTATTGCTTTTCATAGCAATCTCCCAAGTCCCAATCTAGCCTTCTTTCGCTTGCCCATCCGACACTCTTTGCCGAACAATTGACCACATCTGGAATTTCACGTTTCGGTTTTTCTGCAAATTCTTTAGAATCCATTGGTCAAATTTCTTTCGCTCCTATTCGTATTCCATTCCCGCAGATTGAATAGAGTTATGAACCCAGATAGTCCTTTCAGTATTGGCATTGATCTAGGCACAACCAACAGCGCCCTGGCTTTCATTCATCATGAAGAAGCTGAAGGGAGCCAGATTCTCTCCATTCCCCAATTGATCGATCGGAATTTGCTTGATGAGCTTCCGACACTCCCTTCTTTTCTGTACTGCCCTTTGGAAGAAGAGTCCTCCAGCTTACTAGGGCACTTAAAATGGGAAACAGCCAACGAACATTTGGTTGGAACGGGAGCTCGAGTGCTGGGAGAGAGAACTCCCCAACGTCTGATCAGTTCTGCCAAGTCCTGGCTTTGTCACCAAGAAGGTCAAAAACAAGCCATTCTACCGCTCTATGCACCAGAAGATCTGGCCAAAATTTCTGCAGTTGATGTAGCAACAGCCTATCTACAGCACCTGCGAGAGGCCTGGGATGAAAGTCACCTGCAGGAACTGATATCTGATCAACAGGTTACAATCACTGTTCCAGCGTCTTTCGATGTGGTCGCCAGGGAACTGACACTTCAGGCTGCCACAGGTGCAGGATTTTCAACGATCACCCTGCTGGAAGAGCCCATTTCAGCTTTTTATGCCTGGCTTGCAGAGAACGGAGAAAATTGGCGGGAGCAAGTCAACATTGGTGACTTGATTCTTGTCTGCGATATCGGAGGAGGCACCACTGATTTTAGCCTGATTCTTGTCCGTCAAGAAGAAGGCTCCCTCCAGCTTGACCGCATTGCTGTCGGAGATCACATCCTGTTGGGTGGTGACAATATGGATTTGACCCTCGCTCGGACCCTGCAACTAAAAATGCAGGAGGAAGGACGTCAATTGCAGCAATGGCAGTTTTTTGGTTTGGCACATTCATGCCGTAAGGCAAAAGAACAACTGCTGCAGGATGCTGAATTGGGCAGTGTTAGTGTGGTGGTGCCGGGTCGTGGAAGCCGTCTTGTGGGGGGAACCATTTCTTGTGAACTAACTCGCCAGGAACTGGAAGAAGCTTTGTTGGAAGGATTTTTTTCAACATGCGGTGTGGAAGACAGGCCAACCCAGCATACTCAGCGCACAGGATTACGTACACTGGGTTTGAACTACGCTCAAGATTCTCGAATCCTTAGACACCTAGCCCAGTTTCTTCATGAAAGCAGAAAGAGAATTGGTGATGAAGAGTTACCTGAAAATATCCTGAAGCAAGAGTTTCTTGTACCCTCTGCAATCCTGTTTAATGGTGGCGCTACGAAGGCTCCTCTGTTCAGAGATCGAATCGTTGAAACCCTCAATGGTTGGCTAGAGACCATCGAACAATCCAACCTAAAACTACTGGAGTTGAGCGACCCAGATCTTGCGGTTGCTCAAGGGGCCGCCTACTACGGTAGTGTACAGAGAGGCCTAGGCCTTCGTATTCGTAGTGCCAACACTTTCTCTTACTACATTGGTGTTGAATCGACGATGCCAGCCATCCCAGGAATGCCTCCTTTCATGAATGGGCTCTGCGTCGCACCATCTGGAATGGAGGAAGGCAGTGAGGTCCACCTACCAGGAATGGAATTCGGTTTGTTGGTTGGCGAAACTGCTCAGTTCCGCTTCTTCATCAGCCGGGAGCGCAAAGACGAAGCTGGAGATCTTGTAGAAAATGCTGAAGAAGAGCTAGAAGAATTAGCCAGTTTGGAAGTCTGTCTGGAAATGGAAGATGCCACTGGATCACAGGTTGTTCCCGTACAATTGCGCACATTACTGACAGAAGTGGGTGCTCTGGATCTATGGTGTGAGAAGACCGATGGATCTCAACAATGGAAACTAGAATTCAACCTGCGCAACGAATAATGTTAGGTCAGTGTGAGAGAATCCTCCAAGGGATTTGCCAGATCCAATGGTTGGATCTTAATAAAGTGAAGCAAATCTGTACGGATTTTGACCAAGGCAAATTGCTGAAACAAATCTCCAGCAAAATGCTTACGTAGGAACTGACGTAGAATTGTGTGTTCAGGTTGGAGCAAAACACGATCACAGAGACTTAGGTATTCTGTCTGACGAATATCAATAAACTGCTCAACCTGATCCACATTCGTCTCACCAGGCTCAGAAGACAACCCAGCGAAATGCAGGCTTACTCGATGGCATAGGTCTTCAAGTAAATTACCATAAAGGACAAGGCTCTCCAGGAAAGAAAAATCCCGCAGCATCAGTTCGTGTATCGCCTCACACTTGGTATAGAATAGACTCGCTTGAATCTGTCCGTGATCGTTGAACAGCTTGCGCTGATTGAAATTGTACTCTTTCAAATTGCTGAGGTGCAGCAATAGCAATTGACTGGTATGATCCCAACATGCTTTGCGCTCCTCCAAAATCTGTCCCACCTGTACGGCGCGTTTTAACAGACTCTGGATCAATTCCAATGGCAAATCCAGAGCAACACAATGAGCCAAAGTGAACGGTCGCTTGGTCCCTCGAATACCAGGCATCGCTGGTTGCCAAGCCCAAAATGGGGTCCGAGCCATCTCCAACAATCCCCCAAAGGGCATCTCCTTTTGTTGCTTCCAATGTTCACAAAGACGCTCGCGCAGACGCTCATCCTGAACCAGGCTGATCCGGCGACGACCCTTGCGATCACGGAGCCCATCTAAAGAAAAGATATGTGGCAATAAGTCCGCAAGAGGTCTTTCGCCAGAAAAATTCACGTTTGCAGGGTGCTGCTGCAAGTTTTCCATCATGGTTTCGTATATTTCTGGTTTGTGTTAGTTTTTGATTTATAATGCTGTAAAGATAAATTTGCTTTAATTTTGTCAAGTCAGGTTGGTTTCCGGGAATTTATCACATCCACATTCTGTCCCGTTTACATCCAAAAGTGCTATGCCTACAAATTCAACCCCCTCACTCGTCACAGCCTTACGGAAAAAAGATGCCTACCTCGATTCTGTCAGTAAGATCCGCTTTCAAGAGACAGTCTCTTCTTATCTATTCAAAGCCGGTGATCACTTCTACAAGATCAAGAAGGCCGATAGTGAACACACAAGTTTAGCGGTTAAACAGGCTTTTTGCCAAGAGGAAGCCAAATTACTACATCGACTTAATGGAGAAGAATTAGAGGCCGAAGTACTTCCTGTTTATCAGCATGGGAAAAGTTTCAGCTACAGAAATGAAGCCGGGGCCATAGCTGTAGACTACGCTCTCAAAACAACTGCGCTGAGCGAGCGCAACCTTGTGAGTCATCTGCTGGATCAGAAAAAACTCTCACTGATTGCTGTTGGACGAATCGCCCGCAAACTTGCTCAAGTACACTCAGATTTCCCTGCAAACGACAAGACCGCACACGAACGAGGACGGGCAGATGTACTGCGTTCGCTGTGCGAAGATATGCTTTACCAGATGAAACGTCACTTGGATGAATCATTTACCCAACCTATTCGGGATATGATTCGTCATCCACTGGACAAATTTTTCGATGAGCAAAATCGGCTTTTTCAGCGCAGAGTTCGAAAGCACCGAATTGTTGAGGGACATGGCGCACTGCTGCCTGATCACATCCATATTAAGGGCCAGACTGTAATATTTCTAAGCCCTCAGGAAGCTCAGAAAAAATATGCAATTCTAGATGCTGCCAACGATGTGGCGACCTTCTCTGTAGAGTTGTTGCGCCAACAAGAAGAAGAGTTGAATAGTAGTTTTCTGGATCGGTACCTACGTAGTTCTCGGGATCGTACCGACATGAGACCCTTGCTCCCTGTCTATCAAATGTATGCCGCGCTAAGACTGGGTGTTACTAGTTGTGAGATGCGCACCGCAATGGCTTGGTCGAAAGAAGAACGCGAAGCGTTTCAGCAGAGAGCCATACAGTACTTCAATATTGCTGTCCGTTTTGCTCGGCAACTACCACACTAATCATCGCCAACCCCAACAAGCCATCTCTCCCTCTATCTTCGACTAGAATCCAGTGTAATGAGCCATTTCGTCCAAAAATTTGGCGGCACCAGCCTTGGCAAAGCCGAGCGTATGAAAGGGGTCGCTCAAATCATAGTAGACCATCTAAAACAACACCACCGAGTCACCGCTGTCGTTTCGGCGATGAGCAGCTATAACAAAGCAGAAGGAACCACTAGTAGGCTGCTGGAAGCTGGAAATTTAGCGCTCAGTGGAGGGCCCTTCTATCGAATAATTGACCTTGTAGAGGAAAGCCACAACGAGGCTTTCAGCAAGGCTGTTCACAATCTAGAAATTCAGGAACAACTACGAGAATTTGTTCATCGAGAATTGCGTTCGCTGAAGTCCTTTCTGGAAGCAATTCATGTGATTCGAGAGATTTCACCACGTAGCCAAGACCTGATTGTTGGTACTGGAGAGCGTCTCTCTGCGCGATTGTTAAGTGGCGTGCTTCAAGACTTGGGAATTGATGCTGAATACGTTGATTTGTCTGAAGCCCTTCCAGAAGGCAAGCCCGCCCCCGAAGGACGTGCACTCTTTCCTTACCTACAGCATCAATTTAGACAGTACCTGCCTCAGGAGACAGGGCGGACTGCGGTGATCACAGGATTTTTTGGCTTTGTTCCTGGAGGAATCATTGACCGTGTCGGTAGAGGATACACTGACCTAACCGCTGCCCTGATCGCCGCAGAGACCAAAGCCGATGAATTACAGGTCTGGAAAGAAGTTGATGGAATTTATTCCGCAGACCCTCGCAAGGTCCCTACAGCCTCTGTACTAACAGAAATTTCACCAGCTGAAGCTGCCGAACTGACGTATTTTGGCTCTGAAGTACTACATCCCTTTACCATGGAGTGTGCCATCAAGGCCAACGTACCAATTCGAATCAAAAACACCTTTCACCCAGAGAAACCCGGCACCATCATCGTCCCTGGCAAGTTGACCAAACAAAGAAGACAGCCGAATCAAACAGCTGTGGCAGTCACAACCAAACACCATGTCAGCATCCTCAACATTCACTCAAACCGAATGCTGAATTCGACCGGCTTTATGGCGCGGGTATTTGAGCTATTCAAGAAGCATCGAGTCGTGATTGACCTGATTTCAACATCAGAAGTCAACATCTCCTGTACGGTTGACTGCTTGGATAATATTCAGCCCCTGATTCACGACATGGCGGAATTCGCAGATGTGACCCTGATTCGTGACCGAGCAATACTGAGTTTAGTGGGAGAGGGAATGCACTACGCTACAGGTACTGCAGGACGGATGTTTATGGCGCTGGCCCAGCAACAAATCAACTTGGAGATGATCACCCAAGGCGCTTCTGAGATCAACATCTCCTGCGTAATCCGGCAAGAGGACGCTCCAGAAGCATTACGCATCATTCACCAGACCTTCTTGGAATCAAATACGGGGACCAATGCAAGCAGCTGAGCGTGAGCAGTTCTTTCAGAATCTCAGCAAAGCGATTCAAGAACCTATCACAGAATTACAACATGCCAATACCTTCGAACTTCTAATCGCTATCATCCTCAGTGCACAAACCACAGATGCAGCGGTCAACAAAGTCACTCCCTCTCTCTTTGACAGTTATCCTAATCCACAAAAACTTGCTCAGGCTGCACCAGAAGAAGTGCTGACCCATATCAAGACTATCGGTCTTGCTCCCACTAAAGCCAAAAACATTGTTAAAACTGCCCAACAGCTTTGCGAACAGCATCAAGGAGAAATTCCCGAAGACTCTGAAGCTCTGCAAGCCTTGCCCGGTGTGGGACGCAAAACTGCAAATGTCCTTTTGAACACGGCCTTCGGGCATCCTGTGATTGCCGTGGACACTCACGTCTTTCGAGTTTCTAACCGCACGGGATTGGCGCGTGGAAAAACTGTGGAAGAAGTCGAGCACAAACTAGCTCGTACTGTTCCTCCAAATTGGCGTAAGGATGCACACCACTACCTAATTTTGCAGGGCCGCTACACATGCAAAGCACGAAAGCCTCTTTGTGGACAGTGTCCCGTGCTTAATGAATGTTCTTTTCCAGGCAAGGAAATTGAGAAGGCGAGTTGACTTGAACCAAGATCTGTTCTGAAATCTAAAAAAACGATCTGCGGTTTTTGCTGAGTCAGAACATTGCTATTTCAAACTTCAGGGACTAACTCAAGAAGCAGAAGATGTTATTACTCAGGGCTGAGCAACGAAAGGATAGGCAATCCCACTGTGGAAAAAATAGGAACTGAGGGCTAGATTGTGAGCAAGTTCCAGAAGATAATCATCAGTTGGTTCTTGATAGTCCTGCCTGCGAATCGTCCAGTTACGATTCTCTTTTTGGAAGCGTAGGTCATACACTCCAAAATCCAGTAGCGCTCGCTGATCCTCCAGATTCCAATACAATATATCCGCAGCAAATTCTCGTCGTTGATCCGTACTACGCACTGCGATTCGGTCTCCCTGCAAAAGGAGTTCATACTGGACCAATCGAGGTGGGCTCCATTCTTGTGGATTTTGTTGACGCAACAGCACTCGAGAACGATCAGAAATCAAGTATCTTGATGGCACCATGGTTGTCGGAAAATCAAGCTGTCCTTGGACTCGCAATGGTTGAATTTCTCGAAAATCAATGAACTTTTGATATTCTCGACGAGAGAGACCAGAAGGCTCACTTCGTACCAGTTGTAGCCCAATGGATTGCACTGAATATTGAGCAAAGATTTGAGGATTTTGACGATAGGTCAAATCTTCTACAAAAAAGATCCCACTCTCACTTGAAATCGGTGCTGAGATTGTTTTGCCAGCAGGGGTATTGAAACGAATTTGCAACTGCATTTCATCAGCGAGCCTCACATTTGTCTGAAGCTGTTCAAACTCAAACCGTACCCGACCGCTGAGCAGGACATGTGACCATAGCTTTTCTTCTTCGGCAACCTCTGCCAAGTCAGGATCCTGCTGACGAACAGCCTGCAAACGAGCAAAGGCTTTCACTCCTTCCCCAGCAGCCAAGTGCTCCCGATAGCGCTGAAGGTTTTCCTGAGCAGCCTGACGGTTCACTCGTTGGAGAGCTTCGTGATAGATCGAATTATCAGGATTGGCGACAACGGCCTCTCTGTAGGAGATCGAAGCTTCTTCCCAACGTTCTTCTGCTTCCAGCCGTACTCCCTGATCGTAAGCGAACGAGCATCCCAGCAGGGGTAGACTCAATAACAGCAGTAATGGGCCTTTCCAGAATTGTCGCACGTCACTCCACCTGAGAAATTGGATAATTTGGAGCCTCTTCCGTGATGAGGACATCATGAACATGGCTCTCCCGTAGTCCAGCCGAAGTGATTCGGACGAATTGTGCCTGTTCTTGCAGCTCCGTAATATTTCGACAGCCAGTATATCCCATTCCAGAACGTAATCCTCCTACAAACTGATAGACCATTTCTGCCAGTGACCCTTTAAATGGCACTCGGCCTTCAATCCCTTCTGGTACTAGTTTTGATTCTTCAATATTGTTCTGGAAATAGCGGTCTTTACTACCTTCCTTCATCGCACCCATTGATCCCATTCCACGATACAGCTTGTATCGACGACCCTGATAAAGAATCACTTGACCTGGGGTTTCTGCTGTCCCAGCAAATAAGCTACCGATCATTACGGAGTCCGCACCGGCCGCCAGAGCTTTCACAATATCACCAGAGTACTTGATTCCTCCATCGGCAATTACAGGAATCCCGTAACGACTCGCCACGCTCGCTGACTCACTAATCGCTGTAATCTGGGGCACACCAATACCAGCAACCACTCTCGTTGTACAAATCGAGCCTGGTCCAATTCCTATTTTGACAGCATCGACTCCTGCCTTGATCAGCGCTTCACAACCAGAGGCAGTAGCAATATTTCCCGCAACAATTTCCAGTTCCGGAAAAGTTTCACGAAGCTCTCGGATGCTTTGTAGGACCTTACTAGAATGACCATGTGCTGTATCCAGCACAACAAGATCAACCCCTTTGCTGATCAATGCCACCACACGTTCCATCAGATCTCGACTTGTACTCACAGCAGCAGCAACCCTTAGACGTCCTCGATCATCTTTGTTGGCATTTGGATATTTGCGGGATTTTTCAATGTCCTTGATCGTGATCAAACCAAGCAGATCATAGCCTTCTGAGACAACGAGTAACTTCTCGATGCGATGGGCATGCAGCAGAGTTTTTGCTTCCTCGAGATCAATTCCTGGAGAAACCGTGACCAGCCGATCCCGCCCACTGGTCATCACAGAGCCCACTTTTTGATCCAAATTGGTCTCAAAACGTAGATCTCGATTTGTCAGAATACCAACCAACTCCCTGCCACGAGTTACAGGAACTCCAGAGATGCGATAACGCTCCATCAACTGTAATGCATCTTTCAGTGGTTGTTCAGGCTCAACTGTGATCGGATCGGAAATCATCCCACTCTCTGATCGTTTGACTCGGTCAACCTGAGCAGCTTGCTCCTCCACACTCATATTTTTATGGATCACCCCAAGGCCACCCTCCTGCGCCATACTGATGGCCACTTTGTGTTCTGTAACAGTGTCCATTGCCGCACTCAGCAGAGGAATATTACAATCCAAGTGTCGGGTCAGCCGAGTTTGAACAGAGATTTCGTGGGGTAAGATGTCTGAGTAGGCGGGTACAAGAAGAACGTCATCGAAGGTCAAGCCTTCTGTAATGCGATCCTGCAGCATAAGTTTCCTTTTTACAGCACAGCCAGAGGCACCGGCTAGCATCCATGGGGCAAGAAAATTCTCCTAATTTCGCACAACAAACCACAGAACTCAATCAAATTTCCAGTTTAACAAACAATCTCACCTCACCAAGAGTATGAAAAAACTTGTCAAAAAATCATGAACTCGATATTAATTTCCGTTTTACATTTTTCTACCCTTAGTGAGTTGCGCAGATGAAGCGAACCTACCAACCCAACAACCGTCGGCGCAAAATGAAGCATGGCTTCCGCGCACGGATGGCGACTAAAAATGGTCAAGCCATCATCAAGCGACGACGAGCCAAGGGACGCAAGCGACTGTCTGCTTAGTGACTTCAAGGCGTTATCCGAAGCGGGTGCGCCTTTGTGGTCGGAGTGAGGTGGCCCGAATCTTTCAGCATGGGAACTACCGAGGATTAGGACTGATCAGCATCAAGTACCTTGCTAGTTCCGGTTCGGAAAGCCGCTTTCTTGTCACGGTGAGTAAGCGCGTAGGACACGCACCTTTGCGAAATCGACTGAAACGTTTGCTTCGAGAAGCAATTCGCCAGCACCGATACCAAATTTGCCAGCCTGTTGATGTCTGCTTCATGATCACTAAAAAACCACAACGTCCCGTGGAGCAGACTTACATTGAGAGTGCGGTTCACCAAGCTTTCCAATTTCTTAACGCCCAGACTGCTGAAGACTAACCAGTATGGACGTCCCCTCTGCATCCTATCCTGAGCCATCATCCTCAAGATTACTGTCCCGAGGACTGATAGCCTGCATCAAGCTTTACCAATATTGTCTGTCTCCGCTTTTACCAAGATCATGCCGCTTCTACCCAAGCTGTTCCAACTATGCACTGGAAGCTCTTCAACAGCATGGTTGTGGCAAAGGTGGGTGGCTGGCGCTTCGAAGAATTCTTTGCTGTCATCCTCTTCATCCTGGAGGATACGACCCTGTTCCTGATAAGCACACCGAATCCACTAAATCTTTAAACCTCTAATCCGGCCTGAAATCACTATGGAGAAACAAACCCTTCTAGCAATCGCTCTGTCGGCTGCTGTGCTGATTGGCTGGCAGTTCCTCTTTCCGCCACCACCACCGCCAACTTCGACGACCGTACCCACAGGCACTGACACGTCTACCACTATAGTGGTAGACGAGAACGAATCAGCGGTTTCTAAAAACTCTGCCTCTCCACTGAGTGCTAGCTTACCAAGTGTGGATGAAAGCCAACCCGCCAAACAAGTTGTTGTTGAAACTCCGCATTACCGATTGACCTTCAATACTAGGGGCGCAGTTGCCGAAAGCCTGTTGCTTCAGGAGTATCAGCACAACAAGGGACGGCTGACTCTCAGCACATGGTTTCCCTATCTCACATCGTTTTTAGGGGCTAGTAACGAAGAAATAGTCACAGAGGACAACAAGGTGAACATGTTCGCCAACGACCTCGACAATGTGCATCAATTTGCTGTCGAGTTGGAAGACGATCCCCAGCTTTCTGCCCGACTCCAACGTACTGTTTTCTCTGAATCACAAGGAGATTTGCGACTTGAAGAAGGTACAGCCTCCCTACAATTCGTTTCTCCTGTTGTTGACGGACTGCAGCTGATCAAGACCTTCGAGTTCTTCGCTGATTCCTTCCAGATAGGCTATCGGGTACAGGTGATTAACCGCTCTCAGGAAGCAAAGTCCTTGCGGATTCGCCACGTCTTTGGAGAAGGCCGAGTTCAGAACGATGACTATCAACAACAAGGGGCCCACATCGGGCCGGTATACTTTGTTGAAGATAGTATGGAGACTGAAAGCAACAGCGATGTCCAACAAGAATTTCAAGTGGCAAACGCTGAGTGGTTTGGGGTGGAAGATCAGTTCTTCCTGAATGCAGTTCGAGCTGAATCACCAATCCGTTTCGCCTACTTCCGTTCTGCTGCCGCTCTAGTGGATCAACGGTCTATGCTGCGCCCGTACTTTGGCGCACGCTTACCTTTGGTGAGCCTACAGCCAGAGCGACAGATTGAATCAAATTTTCGCGCCTACTTTGGGCCAAAATTAGAAGATGAAATGCTGAAATTTGGTCACAATCTGCGTGAATCAAATGCAATGTTCTTGGAAACCCTGGCGGCACCACTACTGACGCTATTGCACTGGATTTTTGGCTACGTTGGAAACTATGGCATCGCCATTATCATCCTGACCATCATCGTTCGGTTACTGCTGTTCCCGCTAACCTATAAGGGGATGAAGGGGATGAAGCGGATGCAGCAGCTGGCGCCACGAATGAAAAAAATCCAGGAGAAGTATAAAGACAATAGAGAGAAATTGAACCAAGAGATGATGGAATTGTACCGCAAAAACAAAGTCAACCCTCTGGGGGGCTGCTTGCCGCTACTTTTGCAAATTCCTGTGTTCATCGCTCTCTACAGTGCTCTCTCTGGTGCTGTTGAGCTGCGTCATGCGCCCTTCATGCTCTGGCTCTCGGACATGTCCGCTCCTGATGGCCTTGGAATCACACCAATTCTGATGGGAGTGAGCCTCTACTTCCAACAAAAACTAACTCCCACAGCTGCCACGATGGACCCCATGCAAGCGAAGATCATGCAGTACCTCCCACTGGTGTTCACCATTTTTACTTTCACTTTCCCTGCTGGACTGACACTCTACTGGTTGACCAGTAACTTGCTTTCCATTGCGCAACAGCAACTTCTTAACCGAATCAAAACTCCAGAACTTCAGGACTAGCAGGCCTTCGGCATGCTTCAATTCCTAACTCCTTTATGGCTGCTGGCTCTCCCAGCAGTCATTCTGCCTTGGTTTTGGCCGCAGCTAAAGCCACGGACTCGCCAACCTCAGCCTTTCTCTGCTTTTTTCCTGCTGCCGCCAGAAACACTGAGACAGCAGCTTAGATTTTCTCGTGAAGATTTTTGGATCAAACTTCTGCGCAGTCTGTTGGTACTACTTGCTGTACTTTTGCTAGCTCGCCCTTACTGGCTGGAGGAACCTCCTCCATTGGAACTATGGGTCGTTGATGACAGTGCTAGCCTGACGACCCAGCCTTTGCTACAGTCCAATCTACCGAAGGGAAAAAAACCGCTTCTGCTTTCAGAATTATTTCCTCCTCCAGCAGAAGCCCCAGTACAAACCAAGTTTCAGGGAAGTTTTTTTGCTGGCACACCTAATCTAGGAGAGATCGGACAAGCCATCATGCAATCGAGACCAAAAACGGAACGCGATCGTCGACTGATTATCAACTTGGTGTCCGATTTTCAGCGTTCCCAATACTGGCCTTATACTCCCGTTGCGCTACCCATTGAATGGCGTTTTGAAAGACCACAAGGGCTACAATCTACACCTAATTTGGGATTACGGCAGCTTCGTGTAAAAACAGAAGGGAAGCTAAGCGCAGTTCTTGAGGTAGAACTCTTTGGGGAACAACCACAATCTACAGAGGTGCGCATCACTGTGGAGCAAAGATCTCAAAAGCTGCACGATTCCGTCATCAGTTGGAAAGGTACACCAGAGCCTCAGCGATTAGCACTAAGTCCTGAATACGAGCATCACGCACCTTTACAAATACTGATTGAACCTCAGCTTCCAGATCCTGACTATGACAATCACTATTACTTTCAATCGTCGCGAAGAGATGATCTGCGGGTGGGGTTACTAAGTACTGAGGGAGTTTCTGCACTTTATCGGTACGGGCTGCACCCTTTGAAATCAGCACTGAATGCCAACGACTTCTTCTCTTTCCTATTCAGCAATCCAGAAACTCTGAAGGCGGCAAACCCTGATCTTGTAATTCTATTGGCTGATGATCCAAGAAGATTTGAAGATCTCTACCCTGAAACGCCGATCCGTCTGTTCGTACCAACTCGTCCAGCAGACTGGAGCAACTTGGCAGCAGACAATCATAGCCTGTTACCCAAAGAGCAACTCGCTCTTGACTGGAGCAAAGCTGACCTCGGGCCTGAGTGGTTGATTGAACAATCCATACCGGGCCTGCATCAAGCCACCGCTCAACAACTGTGGCTATTGGACACTGGCGTCTCAAATACTTGGGGGCCTCTCTACCAGCAGCAAAGCTTCGTAGACCAGCTTCGTGACTGGCTGAGTTATCTCTGGCAAGAACACCCGAGGCGTCAGTTGGGAAGCTTAAAGGTAGGGCAACAGGTTTCAGGGGTCACACCCGGATGGCGATGGCCAGGGCACTACGAACTGAAGGACGATAATCTTACACTGGCTTTCGCAGTCAACTTGGCTGAACAAGAGAGTCTGCCAGAGTTGATGACCGAAGAGGAACTGGAGCAGATGCAGAGTTTTTTCACTGACCAGGCAGCATTTACAGATCGTCAGCAGACGGCTAGTGACACTCTACAGGACTGGCTGCGTTGGTTGCTTTTGCTACTGTTGTTATTGGAAGTGCTTTGGGTATTGAAACGACTCTTGAGACCAGAGGCATCGCCAACCTGATTGGCCTCCCACTTTTCATGTAAGACCGTAGAGACTTTAAATTTTACTCGGGGAACACATTACGAATGACATCCTGTTCGCTGGCGGGCAGTAGGAAGATGCTTTCCATATCCTGGACCATGTGCTTGGGAACAGCCTGAGAAATATGATAATTCCCTTTTCGCCCGAGTACTACATCCAGAAAACGCGTCATCAGCTCTTTTGGGGGCACAAACAGACCATCTGAAAATTGCAAATGACGCTGCTTATCTCTTGGCACAATGAAATCCCCGCGATCTTCACTGTACTCAAGTTCTACTCCACTTGTGTTGAAGAAACCATAAGCCAACACTTTTGCTTCAGCAACTCCCTTGAGGAACTCCCAGAGCGTATCCGCATCGTTTAGCAGGGTGTCCATCATCCTGCTTTCTGATGCTGGTTCCTCCGGATCAAAATCTCGACCAACTCGTTCCACATAGCCACTGAAGGTATGAGCTTTTTCCAAGACTTCTAGGATCATTCTGGCCTGCCTCGAACGTAAGGTGAGGATATTGCGCTTCAGTATGCCCATCACATCCGACTCATACGGTTCAAATCGGCCACGATTTTCTTCCCGAGACTGTCCAAGCTTGCTGATCATCTTCGAAGCACTAGGCTGACTTGGATCCGCTTTTGGTTGGGCCTTTTTCACGGATGTTGGTGCCTCTGTCTCAGTCACAGGTGCTTTGGTTGCCAAGGTGGCCAGGCGTAATTGAACCGGCTCCATGATTTCCTTCATCTCCCTAGCAAAGATCTGTTGTTGTTGTTGTTGTGGATCCAACAACTGTTCAATCATCCATACCAGATCGTTACCGCCACGCCAGCTATCTTGCAGGTGCTGCTGAAGACTTGTTGCTCTACCGGCATAGATGCGCTGCATCTCCTTGACTTCTCCTGCTGCATCACTTCCTGCAGAGCCAAATCCTTTAGGAAAGAAACTTCCTGCTTGTTGTAGGCTGGTCACAATCGACTGGAAGAGTTCGTAGACATTACCCAGAGAAAAGGCCGCTCCGGAGAGAGCGTCTCGCTCATCGTAGGCCTGATTGAGGATTTGATAGACTTGCAGAGAAGGCATCTCCGGCTCAACATCCAAACGCTCAATTGCTTTATTGAGCTGCCGGGCATAGCTACCCATCGTGTCTCGACCATCACGCATCAGGCGCAACGCACTCAGGATGCCCTCCTCGACCTGAAGATGAAACAACCTTCGGCCTTCCATGGAGGTCTGTAGTTGCCAGGTTACCTTCTCTGTAGAGTGGGCAATCCGGTCTCCTCTTTCTAATAATCCACTGACTGCTTTCAGGGCCCTAGCGAGAAACAGTGCGGAGACCGTGTGTGGTCGGCAGGAATCGTAGACCTTCCCAAACGCCAAAGAGAGGTTGAAGAGGATGCTCTGTACCTGTCGCAATGTCTGCCCAACCGTGTTTAAATTGGTGGAGACAAAGTGGATGAATTTCATGTCAGAGATACATTTTTCTCTGAACTCTTTCAGGAGTTGTGGACCATTGTCTGGTGATTCCTTGAAGCTCTGCTGAAGTTGTTTGAGGTGCTTGTCCACAAAGCGAAATGGTTCCAGTGGAACGTGGAGATCCTGCAACTTCAGCGTCAGATCAACACAAATTTGCTCCAGTTCTTCGCGTTGTTCGACAGGGATTTGTTGGACACTGGCATGATATTGATCAATGCGTGTTTGAATATGTTCGAGGCGCTTATAAACTGTATCAAGGGTGCGCTCTGGCTCCTTGATCTGAGGCTGCTTGAGAAAGGCCCAAAGAATTTGATCCTGAACCGTTAGCAGTTTCTGAACATGATTGAAAAAGAGATAGATGATCTGTAGTTCAGAGGCCTGCAGACGGTAGTTGAGATCCTTGAATTGTGGGGAGGTGAGAAGTTTCTGTGCAAGTGGTTCGAAGGATTTGATCTGCTCACGAACAAACTGTTGCTGCTCAGATGACATACGAATTTCTTCTGGCAGCAGGGGCCAACGTTGCTGTTCCGCAGCTTTCCCCAAAGCCTGCACTCCTTGCCAAGCAATTTGGACAGCATCTGCGATCCGCAATCCCTTGGGTTCTGTCATATAGAAACCGTACTCTAGGCAGAGATGAACACACTGACAGAGATGAATGATGCGCTCACTCATACCCATGAATAACGTCGCTTGCCTTTGGAAAATCTCGTTTGAGCGACACTTCTGTGTCAACTCGGAATTCAATTGATTAATTTCCTGTAGGGTCGCTACAATATTTTTCTGATCTTCTGGGCGGATGAACCAGAGATTTTCCTTAGTGAAAATCGTTTTGATGAACTGCTGAATTTCCTGAGTTTCCTGCTGCGAGCGCCGAAGTTGGGGAACACTGCTACTACGCTGGGTTTTCAGGGAAGACTGCTTCTGACGAAGGCTTGCGGCTACTTGTTCACTAGACAAAGCGCACCTGTTTCAACTGGGGGAAACAAATAAGTTCGACCGATCACAGCTCTTTCAACTGGGCTTCTAAGCTCCACGAACCAAATAAACTGGCAGAGGCAGCGAACGAATCATGCAAAATCGATCTTGGATTCTCGACGCTATCGCAAAACCCCACGACATTCAAACTCTCAGTACTCAAGAATTAGAGCAACTATCAGAAGACTGTCGGCAACGAATCATTGAGGTCACCAGCCAAAAGGGTGGACACCTAGCCTCTTCTCTTGGGGCTGTGGAGATTGCCGTAGCACTCTTCAAAGTATTTGATTTTCGTCGGGACCGAGTGGTCTGGGATGTGGGACACCAAGCTTATGCTCACAAGTTGCTCAGTGGACGCAATGAACAATTTGGCACACTGGCTCAATATGGTGGCATCAAGAAATTCTTGAGTCGTGACGAGAGCTCCTACGACCACTTTGGGGCTGGGCATGCCTCCACATCGATCTCGGCTGCGCTTGGAATGGCGTTCAGTCGGGACTTGCAACAGCAGGCCCACTATGTGATTGCAGTTATTGGGGATGGTGCAATGACCGGAGGGCTAGCTTTCGAAGCATTGAACCACAATGGCTTCGCCGGCAAGAACATGATCCTGATTGTCAATGACAACGGCATGAGCATTGATCCAAATGTTGGTGCACTCTCCAAAATGATCACACGAGTCATTTCTTCGCCTTCCTACAATTGGCTTCGTGACGAAACCCGAGAATGGGCCTCAAGGGTTCCTTTCTCCGAACCACTCCAGCATGCTCTGCAAAAAATCAACACATCACTCAAGACCTTCCTCTTACCAGGAATGCTCTTTGAGCAATTGGGCTGGCGCTATTTTGGACCAATCAATGGCCACAGTGTCGGAGAGTTGGTCGAGTTACTCACCCATGTGAAAGATCTGGATGGACCGATTGTCATCCATGCACTGACACAGAAGGGCAAGGGCTATTCTTTTGCAGAAGAAGACGCCTTCACCTACCATGGCGTGAGTCCTTTTGAACCAGAAACAGGAAACTTCGTCAAGAAATCAAGTAGTGGAATCAAGCAAAAAAGCTACTCCAAGGTATTTGCTGAGAAGTTGGGAGATTTGATGGAAGCCGACTCCCAAGTGGTGGCATTGAGTGCGGCAATGATGAGCGGAACCGGCATCATTGGCCTTCATGAAAAATACCCAGAGCGAGTACTGGATGTTGGTATTGCGGAAGGGCATGCAGTCACATGTGCCGCAGGCTTAGCCGCAGAAGGCAGCAAACCTTTCGTGGCTATCTACTCAACGTTTCTGCAAAGAGCCTTGGATCACATCATTCACGACGTAGCGATTCAGAAACTACCTGTTCGCTTTGCCCTAGACCGTGCAGGACTCGTTGGAGTTGATGGTCCAACTCACCACGGCTGCTTTGATCTCACATACCTCCGAATGATCCCAAACATGGTAGTGATGGTCCCGGCTGATGGCTCCGAGTTGAGACTCATGACTCAGTTTGCGTACGAACATGAGGGACCGCTAGCCATGCGCTACCCAAGAGGCAACACTGCCATCTGTGATGAAAACGCCACAGAACCAATTCAGTTGGGCAAAGGGAAGGTCATTCAGGAGGGGTCAGACGTAGCACTCTTTGCAGTGGGTGTCATGGTCGAGACTGCAATCGCTGTCGCTGAAATCCTCGAGGAACAGGGACTCAGCGTCGCTGTGATCAACGCTCGCTTTGTCAAACCTCTTGACGAAGAGCTTCTCCAAAAGTTTGCCCGAAGCCGTCAATTAATTGTCACTCTTGAAGAAAATGTAATTGCTGGAGGATTTGGTAGTGCAGTACTGGAATCCCTGCAACAATCAGGAACTGTCGTTCCAGTGCAGACAATCGGATTACCAGATCGCTATATTTCCCAAGGCAGTCCAGAGCAACAACGGGAAGAAGCAGGATTGAGTGTGACGAAGATTGTTGGAAGCATTACGGGGCGTCTGAGGGAAATACAATTAAAATCCAATAAATTCAGAAATGTAAAGGCCTCATAAGAAATTTTAAATTTGACTAACGACAACTCGATTAGAAAAAATATTAGGGATACCAAATTGCATCAAGTGAATCAATTTCTTATCACCTAGTGACGTTAATGGACCTAATAATATCTCTGATCTTTTAACTCCCATTCCAGCGAATGATGAATCTGTATCAAACAGTTCAAAAATCGCAAACCCTACCTAGTGGCTTTTTCTGGCCTCATTTCAACGATCAATGAATCCGCTAAAATTTATTCCTCAATCTCTGCAGGGATATATTGCTCAACATCCTCAGTTTTCCAAAATTCTTGAAAATATTGGATGGCTTTTTTTTGATAAGATTTTGCGAATGGGTCTTGGCCTACTTATTGGTGTTTGGATCGCCCGCTATCTCGGGCCTGAACAGTTTGGGTCACTAAGTTTTGCCATAGCGTTCACCTGGCTGTTTGGTGCAGTATCTACACTAGGTTTACCTGAAATTGTTGTCCGAGACCTTGTTCGAAAACCAGACACAAAGCTTGAAACTTTAGGGACCGCCGCTGCGCTGCTCTTCCTCGGAGGAGTCCTGACTTATTGTCTCATTCTAATCACTATTTTTTGGATTAGACCAGAGGATCAGTTAGCCAAAATTCTAGTCGCTATCCTCGGTTCAACAATGCTGTTCAAAGCTAGTGAAATTGCCGTCTATTGGTTTGAATCACAGGTCATCTCAAAATATACTGTATGGGTGCAGAACGGCAGCTTCCTTATTTTTGCAGGAATCAAAGTACTACTCATTCTCAACGGTACACCGTTGATCGCCTTCGCTTGGATAACGCTAGGCGAAGCCTCGATAGCTGCGATAATGCTTAGCATCATGCTTGGAATACACGGACCAAGACTACGGCAATTGTGCGTATCGTTAGCACGTGCGAAGATTCTTCTGAAGGACAGCTGGCCGCTGCTACTATCCAGTATAGCTGTAGTGGTATACATGAAGATCGACCAGATCATGCTCGGGCAGATGGTGGGAGACGAAGCCGTAGGCATTTATAGCGCTGCAGTACGAATTAGCGAGGTATGGTACTTTATTCCAACAATGATAGTTGCATCCGTTTTCCCTGCAATCCTCAAAGCAAGAAATAGTAGTGAAGAGCAATACTATAAAAAATTGCAGCATCTCTTCGATCTAATGCTATGGCTCTCGATAGGTATTGCTTTGCCTATGACATTTCTATCTGAATCAGTCATAAAGATTCTGTTTGGCGAAACATATCTTGATGCCAGCTCCATACTCTCTATACACATTTGGGCATCAGTTTTTGTGTTTTTAGGAGTCGCTAGTAGCAAGTGGTTTATCGCAGAAAACAGACAGATTTTAAGTTTTCAGCGAACAACAATTGGAGCATTAGCAAATGTTATACTTAACTTTTTATTTATTCCTCAATTCCAAGCAGTTGGAGCAGCAACAGCGACCATTATATCTTACGCTATCGCTACTATAATTTCAGATTTATTCCAGGCAGAAACAAGGTTTATTTTTTTTATGAAGATAGAATCCTTCAACCTACTAAAAGTAATTTATAGAATAAGAATATTAAAAAATTCCTTATAAATATAATATATTATCAGCTATATTTTGAAAAAATATATTCCACAAATTATCATAAATTTAATCAAGAGAACTCTTTCCTTTTTTACTTGGGATCCTTGGGCGAATTATTCTTGGTCACAGGAGGGAGAGGATCGAATCTTATACAGAATCTTTGAGCAACAACCAGTTGGTTTTTATGTTGACGTTGGAGCACATCATCCAAAACGATTTTCTAACACTTACTTTTTCTACAGACGTGGTTGGAGAGGTATCAACATAGATGCTATGCCAGGTTCAATGAAAAATTTCGAAAAACTAAGACCAAGAGATATAAATTTAGAGTACGGCATAGGTACTTTTAGCGGAAAGCTTGATTACTATATTTTTAACGAACCTGCTTTAAATAGTTTTTCTAAGGAATTATCACAAGAACGAAATAATGAGGATTCTTCTTATCAGATAAATGAAATTGTCAAAGTGGAAATATTACCATTGTCTGTGATTTTAGATCGTCAACTTCCAGAAAAGCAAATTATTGATTTTATGTCAATCGATGTAGAAGGATTAGATTATGAAGTTTTAATCTCTAATGATTGGTCTAAATATAGGCCAAAATATGTACTTACAGAAATTTTGGATAGTAGCTTACATGAAATTGAGCAAAGCCAGATTGGGAAATTCATGAAAAATGTTGGTTATTTTTTATACGCTAAATGTATTCACACAGTGATTTTTAAAGAATCGACATAAAAATAAATTTTTTCTTTATCTAACTGATGACAGCTCCGATCGCTTTATTCGTCTACTCTCGCCCAGATCATACCTATCAAACAATTGAAGCACTAAAAAGGAATCCTGAGTCTATTCATACTGATTTAGTTATATTTTCTGATGCCCCAAAGACGCTGAAGCATGATACGGCCGTAAAACAAGTTCGGGATTATATCTCCAAAATTAATGGTTTTCGTTCGCTCACCGTCCATCACCGTACGCACAATTTTGGCTTAGCCAAGTCGATCATCAAAGGAGTCACTGAAGTCCTGAAAAATCATGAGCGAGTGATTGTTATGGAAGATGATCTCGTGACCTCGCCTCATTTTCTCAAATACATGAATGAGGGACTTGATCTCTTCGCAGACAAAGACAGCGTGATTAGCATCCATGGATATGTTTATCCGGTTAAAAGACCTCTCCCTGAAGCTTTTTTCTTACGTGGAGCCGACTGTTGGGGTTGGGCGACCTGGCGGCGCGGTTGGGAGATATTTAATCCAGATGGTCAGTTTCTGCTTGATGAGTTAAGGCGGAGAGGTCTGTTGAAAGCCTTTGATTTTAATGGGGCATATTCCTACTCCTCAATGCTGGAAAGGCAGATAAAAGGGCTGAATAACTCTTGGGCAGTGCGCTGGCATGCATCAGCTTTCCTAGCTAATAAGTTCACACTCTACCCAGGACGTAGTCTTGTTCACAACATTGGCAATGACAACACAGGTACGCATTGTGGTACGAGTGCTGACCTTGATGCCGATTTGTCAGCCACACCGATTCGTTTGGACGAAGTCGGTGCTGAAGAATCTGAAGTTGCAAAAAAAGTGATTGAACATTTTTTTCGGATGAAGCACCCACCACTGCGGCGGATATTGGTGCATCTACTGCCAGTTACTGCTCGCCAGCAACTGACCACCTTTGCAAAAGATTGGTTGCCACCCGCCATCGCGCTGCAGTTGCGACGTCTTCCGTGGTTAGGAAGAGGGATTACCTTTGAAGGCCCTTTTGCATCTTGGTATGAAGCAGCGGATTGTTCCAGCGGGTACGCTAGTGAAAAAATCTTGGAGAAGGTTCTTGCAGCAACGCTCAAAGTTAAGCGCGGCGAGGCTGTGTTCGAACGTGATTCAGTTCTTTTTGATGAGATTCAATATTCCTGGCCAGTAACAGCAGGGCTGATGTGGGCAGCAGCACGAGATCATGGACAGTTGAGCGTTTTGGATTTTGGTGGCTCGCTAGGAAGCAGTTACTACCAAAACCAGAAATTCTTGGATGGTCTGCAGAATGTACGTTGGTCGGTTGTCGAGCAACCACATTTCGTTGAGGCAGGGCGGCAGTTTATTCAAGATGAACAATTGGTGTTTTATTCAACGATTGCGGAATGTGTTGCGGCAGAAAAGCTCAATGTCGTGTTACTTTCCAGCGTTTTGCAGTATTTGGAAAAACCTTATGCTATTTTGAACGAGTTGGTTCGAAGTGGCGTAGATATTATTTTGATCGACCGGACTTCATTTTATAACGGTGAAGAAGATTTAATCGCTGTGCAAAAAGTCGCTGAGGCCATTTATCCCGCGAGTTATCCTTTATGGGTTTTTTCCAAGAAAAAATTTATCAGTCATTTATCTAAGACATTCAGCCTTGTGACTGAAAAACTTCCACCTGAGGACCTTGTTCCGTTCGCCAGCGGAAGTTTTTCTTTTTCTGGTTTGGTACTGAGACGCAATTACCATGAAAACTAAAGTCCAAGCACTCATGAGGAAAGAATCTTTCTTTCCTAGTTGGCTGGGTGTTTTTATCAACCCTTTTTATTTCGCCAGACTTGGTCTTGCGAATGCCATGAAGTGCTACTCAAAATCACTCAATGGAAGATTACTCGATGTTGGCTGTGGTACAAAGCCTTACAAATCATTATTCGTAGTTGATGAGTACGTGGGGTTGGATATCGCTAGTGAGAGTTCACGCAAGCGCGGGATTGCGGATTATTTCTATGATGGAAACATATTTCCTTTCCCCGCCCAAGAATTTGATGCTGTCTTATGTAACCAAGTGCTTGAACATGTCTTCAATCCTAATGAATTTCTGGGAGAGATCAGCCGGGTAATGAAGCCAGGCGCAAAGATGGTGCTGACTGTTCCTTTCATATGGGACGAGCATGAGCAGCCATATGATTACGCACGCTACTCAAGTTTTGGTCTGAAAGCGCTACTTGAAAGAAACGGTTTCAGGATTCTCAAGCAAGAAAAATTAGGTGCAGATGTCTCCACTCTGTTTCAACTAACAAATGCCTATCTCTATAAGATCACCGAACAGTGGAACAAGTACATCAGACTACTGTTTACTCTGTTTGTAATGGGACTAGTAAATTTGACCGGATTAGTAGCTCGATACATTTTTCCGAAAAATCCTGATTTATTTTTGGATCATGTTGTCTTAGTAGAAAAAACAACATGAATGCGTATCACAACAAAAAAGTGCTAATCACTGGCGGGTTGGGCTTCATTGGCTCAAACCTAGCCAGAGCTTTGGTCGCTCAAGGAGCGCGTGTGACCATAGTGGATAGTTTGATTCCCCAATACGGTGGCAATCTCTTCAATATTGAGAGCATCCGCGAAATGGTTCATGTGAATATCTGTGACGTACGTGACCCTCATGCGATGAAGCACCTAGTGAAAGGTAAAGATTTTCTTTTCAATCTTGCCGGGCAGACCAGCCATATCGACTCGATGACGAATCCACAGACAGATTTAGATATCAATGCATCGGCGCAGCTTTCGATTCTTGAGGCCTGCCGACTAAATAATCCAGAGATCAAAATTGTTTTTGCAAGTACGCGGCAGTTATATGGCAAGCCGGATTATCTGCCCGTTGATGAAAAGCATCCGATTCGTCCTGTTGATGTAAACGGGATCAACAAGCTTGCTGGGGAGTGGTATCACCTGCTATATGACAATGTATATGGTATACGCGCGTGCGCATTACGCCTTACGAACACCTATGGTCCCGGAATGAGAGTTAAGGATGCACGGCAGACTTTTTTGGGTATTTGGGTGCGTCAGTTGCTAGAAGGAATGCCGATTAAAGTGTTTGGTGATGGCGAGCAGTTGCGAGATTTTAATTACGTCGATGATTGCGTTAATGCCTTGTTACTAGCTGGAGCAAGTGGGCAAGCGAAAGGCAAAGTCTATAACTTGGGAAGTCAAGAAGTTATTGGTTTGAAAGCGCTGGCTGAGAAAATAGTCAGCCTTGGTTTTGGCGGCAGTTATGAACTGGTGCCTTTCCCAGAAGAGCGTAAAGCGATTGATATTGGTGATTATTACAGTGACTTTTCTTTGATTTCTATGGAACTGGATTGGCTACCACAGGTGAATCTGCAAAAGGGGCTGTTGAACACTATTGAATATTACAGCAGACATAAATCTGTCTATTGGGATGAGACGTAATGATTTTGATGACTGATTTCAAGGCGGAGTCAAAATTCCTCAAAGAAGAGATGCTGGCAGCAGTTTCGAGGGTAATTGATTCAGGGTGGTATGTACTTGGCCGTGAGGTCGAAGCGTTTGAACAAAGCTGGGCTGAGGTGTGCGGTGTTTCGAATACGGTCGGTGTGGGCAATGGTATGGATGCCATTGAGATCATCTTACGTTCTTTGCAGATAGGGCCAGGAGATGAAGTAATCACTACCCCAATGACCGCTTTCGCAACGTTTCTTGGAATCATGCGAGCCGGTGCGATTCCTGTATTAGCGGATATTGACCTAGAGACAGCTTTGCTGGATCGAGACAGTGTTGTGCGTTGTATTTCGCCAAAAACAAAAGCCATCATTCTTGTACATCTCTATGGCCAAGTGCGGGATATGGATGCTTGGTTACAGTTTTGTGAGTCAGAAGATATTTATTTGATTGAGGATTGTGCGCAGTCGCATTTAGCGTCATGGCATGGACGAGTTGCCGGAAGTTTCGGTAAGGCTGGTGCCTACAGCTTTTACCCCACCAAGAACCTAGGTGGACTTGGAGATGGGGGAGCGGTTATTACCGATGATGACAATCTAGCTGAGAAAGCGAAGCAATTACGAAATTATGGTCAGAGTACCCGCTACCACCACCCAGAGATAGGGATGAACAGCCGGCTTGACGAGATTCAGGCGGCTTTACTCTCTGAGAGATTGAAGTGGTTAGAAAAATTCAACGATCGTCGAAGACAAATCGCTCAAAGATATTTTGAAGAAATCAAGAATCCACTAATTCAGCACTTAGCAAAACCCCAAGAACAATCAGCACATGTCTATCATCTTTTCGTATTAACATGCCCTTGGCGTGACCAGTTGATCGAACACCTCCGGCAATCAAAAATCCAGACCCTCATTCATTACCCCATCCCTATTCATCTTCAGCGTTCCAGCCAAAGCTTAAAATGGGATCCAGCGGGTTTGGCCTCAAGTGAGACTCATGCTGAAACCTGCTTATCGATTCCTTGTCACCCACAAATGAATGATGATGATATAGAGGATGTCATTGATACGGTAAACTGCTTTCAAGCTTGATGATGGAACACTTCGTCACTCTATTCAATAGTCTCTTTTTACCTCAAGGATTGGCTCTTTATCACTCAATGGTGAGAAAAGTCCCAAATTTTACACTTTGGGTGCTATGTGTCGATGAGCAGACATATTTTTCACTTCACCAAAAGAATCTCCCTTTCTTGAGAATGCTTAGACTTTCAGAGTGGGAAACTACTGAGCTTCTTGAAGTCAAAAAGGATCGTAGTATTGGTGAATATTGTTGGACTCTAACGCCGTTTGCTCCACGATTTGTGTTTTCAGCCGACCCTAGCATTAAAAGGGTAACTTATTTGGATGCTGACTTATGGTTTTTGCAAGATCCATCTCCTATTTTTAACGAATTTAACAGATCTTTAAAGAAAGTTTTGATTACTGAACATGCTTATGCTCCAGAATATGACAAAAGCGCAACTTGTGGAAAATATTGTGTTCAATTTATGATTTTTGACCGACTCGGTGGTGAACATGTTCGAGATTGGTGGGAAAAAAAGTGTTTGGAATGGTGTTATAACAGGATTGAGGAAGGAAAGTTTGGCGATCAAAAGTATCTTGATGACTGGGCATTTCAATTCACTGAAACAGTCCATATTTTACAGCATAAAGAGTGGATTCAAGCGCCATGGAATGCAATTAGATTTCCTTACTCAGATGCAATTATTTGGCATTTTCAAGGGCTACGTATAGAAAAAAGCAGAATACGTTGGTTTCAGGATTATATTGTTCCAAAAGTAACATTGAAACATATTTATCAACCTTATATCAATGAATTATTGACTATTATTAAACAATTGAATTTTCAACAGATTCAAGCTGAACCAGAGTCATCATTAATACTCTTGTTGAGAAGAATAAGATTTTTGTTTAGAAAGATCATGACTATTAAAGACATAGTTGTTTATTCTAAAAACAAACTACCCTAATAAATTTAGATTCATTTTAATTGATTTAATTTTCTGCTATTCACATATTAACTAAAAGGAATTATCTTAGATACTTCATGCTTTAACTTTTCTACCAACCACTTAAATCAGATATCCGGTATTCCCTGCCATTTCAAGCGGTTGCTAGATCAAAACTCACACCCACCTACATGCTTATCTGGCTGGATCGGTTGTTATTCATTATTAGCCATGGCTTTTGATGAACAAATCTGGTCCATAGACATTCGTTATGCCTTTGGCTCAGAAATTTTTAAGCAACACCTGATAGATTTTCTTGATTTCAATCTCATACATAATCAAAATAGTGACTACCCTTTTGGTAAGAAAAAGCAAAAATTAATTTTGTATATATGTGCTGATGATCTTGAATTTCCAAATTCATACACAGGTTTTAACTTTACAAAGTTGCCCCACTCTAAAGAAAAATTCTTTGCAACAAATATTTGGCATCCTATTCCAGAGCACTATCTCCCTGCTTCAAATTATCAAAAGGTATATCGTGGATTAGTAGCAATAAAATTCCTTTCAAGCGATCTAGCTAATTTTTTCTACTCTTTCTTAAATACTAACTTAAAATCAAAATCTGAAAAGTTCTCGACTACCCGAAGTTCTCTAAACATTTCGAAAGTATCGAATATATGTAATGATAATGATGCTTTCCAATATGCTTTACCGAGAAACGCTTATCGAAAAGCTGAAGGTGGGAGACGGCTTCTACTTAATGATTCCAATCTTACCAAGACCAATCTCACTGTAATTACAGTAGTTTTTAATAATGTAGAATTTATAGAACAGACAATCCAATCAGTTATCAATCAACAAGGAAATGGACTTGAATATATTCTTATTGATGGTGGAAGTACTGATGGCACAGTCGAACTTATTCAGAAATATAACGAATATTTAACATACTGGATCAGTGAGCCTGACCGTGGCATCAGTCATGCCTTTAATAAAGCATTGCTACTTTCCAAAAATAGTTGGCTAAATTTTATGAACTCTGGTGACTATTTTATTCGTTTTGATATTCTTTCTCTTTTGGAAAAGCATTTGGAGCAAAATATTCTGACTGGATTTTGTCGATCCGATGGATTTTCTCTTCCATCTAAAAATTTAACTAATCAACTAGGAATTACGAGCAAAGCCAAACTCTCACATCAAGCATCATTTACAAAAAAATATATTTTCACTAAGTATGGGTCTTTTGATGAATGCTACTATTCTAGGATGGATTATCAATTTTGGATGAGAGTTTTGCCTCACGAAAAATTTTATTTTATAAAACAATATTTTGCTTACTATCAAAAGATTGGAGAGAGTAATAAAAACTTAGTTCGAATGTACAAGGAAGAACTCATAGTTAATTCGAAATTTTTACCAACTGTTTATTTCTTGAGAAGATTATTCATCATAGTTGGGTCTTTTTTGTACAAATTATTAATTAGTCGATACCGATAATCCGAATTCTTAGTCCATTTCCCTAGATTTCTTTCCATAATGATTAAACTTTCAATTTCGACTCAACTTTTCCTCCGTTAATTACATCCTAACCTGGCTTGTACACTTGTTGCATACTGCTCTCTTCCGGATCTGCTATGCTTGCAGTCATCCGCTCACTGTCATGGACCACGACACCCAAACATTTCCATTGAGGACTAGCAATGTCTGACTTACTTTCCCGCCTGGAATCCCGCATTCGTCAAGCAGTTGAGAAAATTGAAGAATATCAATTAGAAATTGACAACCTCAAAGAACAGAACACAGTTCTTGAAGCAGAGCGTCAAGAAATGCATGACAAACTCGCGCTATTGATTGACAGCTTTGAAGAACTCGAAGCTGCTGCTGATGAGAGTGAATCCTCCGCTGAGATCACGAAAGAAATTGAAGAAACTGTTGAAGCCGCTGAGGAAGAAACTGCTGATATGGAATCCAGCGAAGACAATTCCAAAGATGTTGATGTCAGCCACCACAATTCCCACAACTCTGTCAATTCCTACGCCGCATCCCCGTGGTAAGACCGCTTCGGTCTTTT
>Ga0233439_10000672_pt1 | contig 48884 bp, 37 predicted proteins | sample SI_123_September_6_FD_182713 | JGI IMG/M metagenome (GOLD analysis project Ga0233439, IMG submission 182713) | Seawater microbial communities from Saanich Inlet, British Columbia, Canada - SI_123_September2016_100_MG | ecosystem: Environmental > Aquatic > Marine > Inlet | place: Canada: British... | reverse complement strand
GCAGCCGGTCGCCATCGCCTCCTACACGGCGGCTTCGATCGCTGGCGCAAATCCAATGCAGACCAGTTGGATCAGCCTCAGGCTCGGAGCCATGGCCTTCATCGCCCCCTTCGTTTTTGTCTACTCACCCGAGCTGTTACTGGTTGGCGATCCGGTGGCTATTGTCTGGCGGACCCTGGCCACGTTCGCCGGCACAATATTTTTTGCCATCGCCGCCATAGGGTATCTTCGCGCTCCGGTTCCGGTCACCATCCGCGTCTTTTTGATCCTGACCAGTCTGGCCCTGTTCCTGCGCCCGCCAGGTACCGACGATGGCGCCGCCCCCTGGCTGACCATTGCCGCCTTGGGCGTTGGTGCCAGTATCACCGCGTGGTTGTGGTGGTCTGGGCCGCGCCCCGCCCAAAGTCTGGGCCAGTGACCGGGAGTGTTTAACCGGGTTGTTGGCCTAGGGTCGGAAAGGGCGTTGAGGACTACCGGGAGCCCAAAATTTTCACCGTCACTGTTCGGCTCGCCTAGGAAACCGGCACCTCGATCCCCAATAGCTCGGCCGCGTTGGTGCCCATGATGCGGGCCTTGTCGGCCTCGCTCAAACCCTTAACCGAGTTCACATGCCCGACCGGGTCGGGCTGTGCCATGTCGAAGGGGTAATCGGTGCCCATGACGATGTGATCGGCGCCCCATATTTCAATCAGGTGGCGAAGCTGCGGCTCGTTGAAGACCACGGTGTCGAAATAGAGCTTCTTGATATGCTCCATGGGGGTGGTGTTGATTTCTGTCCGGCAATCGTCGCGCCGCTCCCAAGGATGATCGAAGCGGCCCCAATAGGCGGGGATATAGCCGCCGCCATGGGCGATGCAGATTTTGAGGCCCGGATAGCGGTCGAGGTAGCCATCGAACACCAGATGGCCGACCGCCAGCGCGCTCTCCAACGGATGGCCGATCAGGTTGCGGAAATAGTGATCGTCCATGCGATCTTGAATGGAAGAGCCGATGGGGTGCATGAAAATCAGCGTGCCGGTTTCGCTGGCATGGGCGAAGAATTTTTCCAGGCCGGCGCGGGTCAAATCAGTGCCCTCCACATTTGTGGAAATCTCGATGCCTTTGAAACCCAACTCGTCTATGCAGCGCTTCATTTCGGCTAGCGCCATGTCGCCGTCCTGCAAAGGTACAGTACCCATGCCAACGAAACGGTCAGGATGTTCAGCCACAATCTCGGCAATGCGGTCGTTGATCATGTGGCAGGATTGCCGGGTCGCGTCCGCCGGATAGCCGTAATTGTAATGATAGGGGGACGGCGAAATGGCCTGTACGTCGATGCCGTCCCGGTCCATATCGGCAATGCGCACCAATGGGTCTGTCAGGTTCGCGGCGATGGTTTCGCCTTGTTTGGCGTTAACCTCGGCGGTCAGCGGATTGCGTTCGGCTCTGGCCTGCAAGGCGGATGGCTCGATGCCAGCGAAGATGTCATTGAGCCCCGGCAGCGCCACGTGGCAATGGATATCGACGGTGAAATGCTTCTTGCCCTCGGCTACGGTGTAGCCGTGGCCATGATCGGCGGGGGCATGCGGGGCGCAACGATAGAACATTGGGAATTCCTTTTCTGGGTTTCAGTGATTGCGTTTGCGCAGTATTTACCAGCATCGGCGCGGCTTCGAAAGCAATAGCCGCTCAGGCGATCCGGCCAATAATCTGAGTGCCATCGGCTGTTATGTGCACCATGGCCGAGACCAGTGCGCATCCCACCGCCTCGTCCGATATGCCAAAGCGCAATGTGTAGCAATTGCCCGACTGTAGGCTTGCCGAATTGTCGATGGTAAATTCCGGTGCCTCGGTCATTGAAAGGCCGATGGCATGGCCGAAATTGGCGCCGATCATCGGATGGGCCGCAGACCCGGCCAAATGACCGAGGGCGATATCAGCGATTTCGGAAACCGGGACACCAGGTTTGGCAGCCGCGATCATGGCGCCCAAGGCCGCCCCGGCCCGCGCCTTGGCTTGCTGGGCGCCATCGCCGATGGTCACGAAACTTTCCGCCCAAAGCCCTAGATACTTGACCGCGATGTAAGCCACCATGGGATCGCCCCTGCCTTCGGTGATGCCATAGAACGGAACCAGGGTGCGACCGCCATCGGTGCTGAACAGTACCCGCACATCATGGGCCGCCAAGCCGCGCGCCCGGCGTTCGGCTTCGATGGCGGAGTGCATCGCGTCGCTGCCGCCCTGCCAGCTTTGGGCCATGGCGTCTGCCGCCGCCTCAACAATGCGCCAGGCATCACTGATCAAGGCCATCTCGCGCGGGCGCTTTTTGGATAGCAAGGGCGCAAATATTTCGTCGCCGCGTTCAAATTCGATGCGCCCCGCCGTGCTGTTCTCCAAGGCCGTTAGAAATTCGCGGCGCATCAAATCCTTACCCAAGAGGCCGATCTTCACCGTGCCGTCTTCGCGGGTGCAGAATTCATCAAACCAGGGATCGAAGCTTGCGTCCCAGGTCCATCCTGTATGCACATCTTCGATCCAGGTCATTGCACCCATGTAAGGCACGTCGCGCTGACCCACCGATAGCAGGATGCGGGGCGTTGCGTCCCTCGGCAGCATGGCGATGGCCCAGCGGAGGCGCGGGATGAAGTTGGTGAGGAAGCCGAGCGCGCGGTGTTCCACGGCGTCGCCATAGACGAACAGGGCGCGCCAATCGTTGGCGTCCATAAGGTCATGGGCGGCTTTCATGCGCAGCTCAAACTCGTCCGCCGGCATACGGCTTTGCTCCCAGCCATAGGCGCCAAGCAAGACTGCGGGATGCATGGTTTGCATGGTCATATCGGAACCGCGTCCGGCTCAGCCCGGCTTGAGGACAAGGCGCGGGCGCCGTCCGGGGTAATCACCACCGGCTCGCCGCACATCAAATAGCCGGTTTCCGGCAAATACTGGTTGGGATGCATCACGAACACCATGCCTTCTTCCAGCTCGATATCGTTGGTGACGGCAACGTCGCCGGGCAGGTTGGAGGTTAGCCCTAGCCCGTGGCCGCGCACCCGCATATAGGGAGGGCGGCAATAATCGCCGTATCCGGCGTCTCGGAACGGCCCGTTGATAATCTCCGCCACCTCCGACATTCGGACGCCGGGAACCGCCGCTGCTTGGCCTGCCTGCATGGCCCGCTGCAGAATAGCGTAGGTTTCGTCATAGCCATCGGGCTTTTCGCCGATCACCACGGTGCGGCAAAGCTGCGCGAACTGGCCCTCGAAGCTGGGCGTAATTTCGGCGAGGATGATATCGCCTTTTTCCAGCATGCGCTCGCCGGCTGCGCGGACACCGAGATTGTGCTGCGAGGCGCTCATCAGCAGAAAATTATCGTCACCGCCGATTTCCTTCATATGGCAATAGATGTCGGCGGCCAGCTCAAATTCCCGCATCCCCGGGCGCGCAATTTCAAGCAATCGCTCATAGCCCCGCTCGGCGATCCATGTGGCCTTCTCGGCGCGCGCGATCTCAGTCTCGCTGCGGCAACGGGCCAGGGAGCGGATCAGGTTGTCCAGCGGTTTGGCCTTACCGGCCAGCAAATCCTCCAGCCGTGCCGACATGGCATGGCCCAAAAGCCCGATGCCGTCGGTAGCCATGGAAGAAGGGTTTATGCCGTCGCGGCTCAGGCAATCGGCGATGCAATCGATCAGATCATCTCCGGCCAGCGTCTGGTCCGTGGTCGAGCCGCCAGCGGCGCGCTCGATGTCCCAGCCCGGCGTCACGATCAGGGTGGAGGAGCCATCGCGGCGGACAATAACGGCGGCATCGCCGATGGCTTTGAAGTCGGACAGCACGAACGCCAGGTTCGGCTCCAGGAACGAATGAAACCCCGACGCCACGGCGAGCAAGGCATCCAAGCCTTCTTCCTGAAGGCGCTGGGCGGCCACTTGGCGGCGAAGGGCGGAGGTTTCCATTTTGTCGGTGGCTTGGATCATCGGTGGCAAAATTCAGAATAGCTGGCGATCATCGATCCTATCCCGGCCCGGCTTATTCCACTAGGGCAAGTTCTGAGCGATATCGATAAAAATTCGAATTAACCGCTTCTGTTGATAGTTCTAGAAAGGCGGGCCTGCCGGAGCACTATATACTGCGTAGCGCAGATGCACGGTCATTGCCTCTAGGATTTCGTCGATGTTGATAGGTTTGGTGATATATTCTTCAAACCCAGCCTGTTTGCCGCGTTCGATCTCATGGGGCATGGCCGCTGCGGTCAGGGCGATGACGGGAATGTTTTTCGTTGCGTCATCCGAGCGGAGTTTCCTAAGCGCTTCTACGCCGTCCATTCCGGGCAGATTGATGTCCATGAGGATAAGCTCGGGCAATTCGTTTTTGGCCAGATCCAAGCCCACTTCAGCATTGGGAGCGGACAGCATCGTAAAATTGGGGAGGCGGCCAATCACCGCATTCATCAAGGCCAGGTTAGAGGGATTATCTTCGATATAAAGAATGGTTTGGGTTTGGGCGTTGGCGATGCCGAGTTTAACGTCTGAAATAACCGCTTTGGCTATTTCATCTTGAGATGACAAATTATCTTCCGCGATCGGAAGTTCAAACCAGAAAGTACTGCCGGTGCCTTCCTCGCTTTCAAACCCTATGCGTCCGTCCAGCAATTCTATGATCTGTTTGGTGATCGTCAATCCGATGCCGGTGCCTTCGATTTCTCCCGCTTCAAGACCGAGGCGGTTGAAGGGTTCGAACATTTCTTTCTGCCGGTCTTTGGGAATGCCAATCCCGGTATCGACGATGCTTATTCGTTGGAAATTATTCTCCGCCAATTCCGTTGTAACCGTGACCGAGCCACCGGGTCGGTTGTACTTAACGGCGTTGGAAAGAAGATTGAGCAGAATTTGGCGGAAGCGATTTTGATCTGTCCTGAGGATGGGCAAATCACCGTCATTGGTTTGATCATCCAAGGTGATTTCATTCTTGTCGGCCCGTTCTCGGACCATCATGAGGCAATCGTTGACGACCAACGCCGGAACAACATTTTCGACGGATAGAGAAACTTTACCCGCCTCAATCTTGGAAAGCTCCAGAACTTGATCGATAAGCTCGAGAAGCTGGGTGCCGCCTTTTATAATTTGCCTTGTATGGTCCAACTGCACTTCTGACAACGGCGATTTTGGATTGTTTTCCAGCAGTTGCCCGAACCCGAGGACAGCATTCAAAGGGGTGCGCAATTCATGGCTCATGGAGGCTAGAAATTCTGATTTGGCCCGGTTCGCCGCTTCGGCCTCGTTTTGTTTGTTTTTCAGCTCTGTAATATCGAACCGGAATATTACCGTGCCGCCATCATCCAATTTTTGCGCCGCCGTTCTAATGGCCCGCCCGTCATCTCGCACGACTTCTTCCTCAATTTCATTACGATTGAATTTGTTGATTCTTTCTGAAATCCAGTCCTCTAAATTATCTTGCTCAATATTCAGAACGCCGCTATTCGCAATAGCTGTGATCAACTCCCTGTATTCGGTGCCAGGAACGAGCATGCCCAATGTTCCTGGTGTCTCGTGCAGACCTTTAAAAAATTTATTGCAATAGACGAAGCGATTGTCGGCGCCCCACAAGATAACACCGACATCTAATTCTTCCAGAGCGTCAAAAAATCGCTGCTGAATTGCCGTTGCCTCTTTCCTGGCGGCGACCTCGGCGGTTATGTCCTTGGATGTCCCCCGGTACCCGCAAGCGGCGCCATCGTCGCCGACAATTGGATTGGCCGACATAGAAATTTCCCGTTTTGATCCATCATTTCTCGTCCATGAATACGGATAATTTCGAATGGGCTCTCTTTTACCGAGCAGCGTTCGAAAATCATCCCAGGAGCCTTTGGCAAGATCGAGGCTCTCCAATTCCCAATGGGTTTTTCCTATCAACGCTTCCGCATCGAAGGTCAAAGTTTCCGTGGCATCCGATACATAGGTAAACCGAAAATCATTATCTAATTCCCAGAACCGGTCGGCGGTCATTGCCGCGAAATCCCGGAAGCGCATTTCACTTTGTCGCAGCGTCGCTTCTGCGTTTTTGCGCTCCGAGATGTCGCGAACGACGGATATGACCAGATTGCGGTCTCCAATGGCCACCACGGCACCGCTAATTTCCACCGGCAACTCCGTGCCGTCTTTACGCCGATGGGTACGTACGGCCGTCAATTCGATTTGGTTTTCCAGATTGGATTGCCGTAAATCTCTTTCCTTCTGGCTGGTGTCGATCGAGATATTATCGATAGACTGGCCGATTAGTTCCGCCCGCTCATAACCGAGCCGTTTGGCGAAGGTCTGATTGCAATCAACAATCACGCGGTTGCCGGGTTCGCGAATGACAATGCCATCGTTGGCGCCCTCGAATAGGGCACGGTATAAGCCTTCACTCTCGGCAAATTTTTGTTCAGCCAATTTTCGCGCGGTGATATCGAGGTTGGTGCCCCGGTATCCTTCAAAATTACCGTCCTTGTCGAACAGCGGCTTGGCCGAGACCCTGATCCAGAACGTCTCGCCACCTGGCATAACGCGCCGATATTGAAAATCTTGGATTGCCTTGTGGGCATGGAGATCAATTTTATGCTGCTCCCAGATATCGCTATCGGCGTCGATGCCGGCCAGTTCCCACCGGGTTTTTCCAACCATGTCAGCCGACAAAATTCTGGATGGGTTGGCGGACGCTTCCGATATGTAGGTAAAGCGAAAATCCTTGTCCATTTCCCAGAAACGGTCCGCCGCCGATTCTGCGAAATCCTTGAACATCTGCTCACTTGCGATAAGCGCCTCTTCGGTAGATTTTTGCACGGTGATGTCGGTTAAAGACCCGGACATGTATTCCGGTTCGCCATTTTTGTCCCGAAACACTTCTGCTTGCGACCGCACCCAAATATAGTGTTTCCGTTTATGTTTCATCCTTATTTCGATGTCGTAGGGTTCATGATTTTCAAAATGGGCTCGTAGGCTCTCCTTTACGGCGCTTACATCGTTGGGGTGAACGAGGCGTAAAAAGGCGCCTCGATCGGTGCCGAACTCGCCGTCTTCATATCCGACAATTTGGAGCCACTGGGTCGAGTAGAACTCTTCATCGGTTTTGATGTTCCATTCCCAAAGCCCGATTTGCGAACCGGCTATGGCGCGGTCGTAGCGGTCTTCGCATTTGGAGAGAGACTCTTTGTCTTCGGCACGCTTGATGACACTCGATATGACTTCGGGTAGCACCGTTGTGTAAACGTCTTCATTGTCCTTGACCACGTATTGGGATACGCCCAGCGCCAACGCTTCGGCGGCGATTTTTTCGCTGCCGCGCCCGGTAATAAATACGATGGGGATGCTAGGTTCTTCCGCTAGCATGGCGCGCGCCAACTCCAGCCCATCCATGTCTGGAAGGCGGTAGTCCAGCAATACGGCGTCGTAGGCGCCGCACGCGAACTGGTCCTTGCCGTCCTTTCCGGTAAAGGCGAGATCGACATCATAATTCCGCGCCACCAGCACGGCCTTGCAAATATTGGCCGTTTCTTGCTCATCCTCGACGTAGAGCACCCGATACTTTTGGACCCTGCTCACCGTTGAAACCCCCTATTGCGAATGATTAGCATTCGTTAATCAAGTGGGTATCTTTGAAGATAATGTCAACGATTGTAGGCATTTTTAGAATTATTGAAGCTGTCTCAGTTGCCTTTTCCCAGGCTGTATTTCCGCGGCACCTATCCGACATTCCACGCGCCATCGCAAAATCTATTGCTGGATGGCCTCCGTAAAGCCGGCCTGCCGGAAAGCTAGCCCTTCGCGTCTTGAATGGCGCGCCAGACTTTTTCTGGAGTCGTCGGCATTTCTACATGGCGGACGCCGAATTCGGCCAGCGCATCGACGATGGCGTTGACCAGCGCCGAAAGCGCCGGTGTGGTGCCGCCTTCGCCGCCGGCGCGGATGCCTAAGGGATTGATCGGCGTCGGCACTTCCGAAATCTCGGTTATGAAGCTGGGCATATCGCCGGCTCTTGGCATGGCGTAATCCATGAACGAGCCGCCCAGCATCTGCCCTGTTTCTGCATCGTAGGCGGTGCTTTCCAAGAGAGCCTGACCCAAGCCTTGGACGATGCCGCCATGGGCTTGGCCCGCAAGGATCAACGGATTGATGGCGCGCCCCACATCATCGACGCCGGCATAGCGGACGATTGCCACTTGGCCGGTGTCGGTGTCCACTTCCACCTCGCAGGTGTGGCAACCGAACGGGTAGGCGGGCTTGGTCTGGGTGAAATCCCCCTCGCCGGTTAATTCGCCGGCCAGGTCTTCGGGCAGGTCGTCCCGCTCCATGGCCGCCTTGGCGATCTCGAATATATCCAGGGAGCGGTCGGTGCCGGCAATGCCGAAGCGGCCATTGGCAAATTCGATATCATTTTCCGACGCTTCCAATACATGCCCGGCGATGCGCTGGCCTTTTTCGATGATGATGTCGGTGGCCATGCCCATGACGACGCCGGCCAGCCGCATGGAACGGCCCGAGTGCGTTCCGCCGCCGACCGATACGATATCGGTATCGCCGGTAATCAGATTGACGCAATCGATGGGCACATCCAACCACTCGGTGAGCAATTGGGCGAAGCTGGTCTCGTGCCCCTGGCCGGCGGACAGGGTACCGATGATCACATCGATTTCGCCGTCAGGGCGGACGGTCATTTCGGTGCGCTCCCTTGGCGCGCCGGTGGAGGTTTCCATATAGGCGGAGATGCCGAGGCCTCTTTTCAGGCTGCGCTTGGCCGAGTCCGCTTTGCGCGCCGCAAACCCATCCAGATCGGAAATACCGAAGCACTGATCCATGGCCGCCTCGTAGGTGCCGGAATCGTAGGTCATGCCGAGCTTGTTGTCGTAGGGCATCTCGTCGGGCTTGATCATATTGCGGCGGCGCAATTGGATTGGATCGAAGCCGCATTCCCGGGCCGCCAGATCGACCATGCGTTCCATCACGAAAATTACTTCCGGCCGCCCGGCGGAGCGGTAGGGATTGGTCGGCGGCGTGTTGGAATGGACGCCGCGCGCCCGGAAATAGATCGCCGGTATCCGGTATGGGCCGCACATGATCTCGACGCCCTTGGTGAGCGGCACCACGGAAACGGTGTGGGCGCCGATGTTGGAGACGTTGGAGCCGCGCATGGCGATAAAGTTGCCGTCCCGGTCGAGGGCCAGTTCGGCCTCCACATGCAGATCGCGCCCCTGATAGTCCGACAGGAAAGCTTCCGAGCGGTCGGCCGTCCATTTCACCGGGCGTCCCAGCCGTTTTGCAGCCCAGGGCATCATGGCGAATTCCGGGAAAAAGGAATTGCGGGTGCCGAAATTACCACCCACATCCTTGGCGACGACGCGCACCATGTCCGGCTCAACACCCAGAATACCGGCCAGCTCATTCTTCGGGCGGACAACGGCGCCGCCACCGGCATAAAGAGTGTAGCGCCCGGTGTCTTCGTCATAGACGCCGACGGCGGCGCGGGGCTCCATCGGCACGCCGGTAACCCGGGCGATCCAGGTTTCGAACTTGACCACATGGGCGGCGCCTTCGAAGGCGGTATCGGCGGCTTGTTTGTCGCCCACATCGGCATCGATGCACAAATTTGAGCTCCAGCCGTCATATAAAATCGGCGCGTCCGGCTCCAATGCGGCCATAGTGACGGTGACCGCCGGCATGGTTTCGTAATCGACCAGGACCCGCTCGGCGCCATCCTTGGCGGCAGTGACGCTCTCGCCGACGACCATGGCGACGGCTTCGCCCACATGGCGGACGCGGTCTGTGGGCAGCACGAACTGCGGCGCCTGGTTGGGCGGCGTGCCGTCCCGGTTGACCAGCGATATATCCAGCCCCGAGGAAGGCAGCGCCACATGCGGAATGGCTTTGAGCCCGTCCTCTTCCATGTCCTTGCCGGTAAACACGGCGATGACGCCGGGCTGCAATGCCGCCTCGGCGCTATCGATCGACTTGATATGCGCGTGCGCGTGCGGTGAGCGCACCACTTGCGCATAGAGCTGGCCGGGCTGATTGAAATCGTCCGAATAGGTGCCCTTGCCGATGATCAGGCGCGCATCTTCCTTGCGCCGGACCGGCTCGCCAATGCGTTCGTTCATGCGTCTTGTTCCCTGGACTAATTGTTTATTCGGCGGCCCGGACAGCGATGTGGCTGCCCTCGAAGGCGGGCGCCACCTCTTCCATGAAGCGCTGCATCTGCTCGCGCACCATGGCATCGGGCTTGGCGCCGAGATTGAAATACAAGATGACCTCGTCGATGCCGTAGCCTTCGACCTTCTTCAATTGATCGATGATTTCCGGCGCCCCGCCCAATAGGATGGAGTTGTGATCGAAGTCGTCTTTTTTCGGATCGGCCAGCACTTTGCCGATATCGCGGTAATACTGCATGGTCGGCGGCAACGGCCCGGCGCCGCCTTGGGTGGATTTTTTGCGCAAGCCCGACAATGTGAAATAGTCGATCAGCCGCGCCAGGGCATAATCCTTGTCGGCGTCGCTTGTCCCCATATGGATGAAGTAGCTGCATTTCACCTTGCGTGCCTCTTTTTCCTTTTTCTCGCAGATATCCCGGTATGCCTGCACCGCCTGTTCGAGCCCGCCGAACACCATGGTGGCGGCAAACGGCGCCTGCAAAAGGTTCCAATCCAGATCGGCGGCGATCTCCATTGAGAAGGAAGAGAACGAGCCCATATAGGGCCGGAACGGGTCCTGCATCGGCTTTGGATCGACGACGATGGGATCGGGCGCCGAATAAAATTCGCCGTCAAAGGTGAACGGCTCGGTCTCGGTCCAGCATTTGGTGAGTAGCTGGACGGCTTCGGTGAACTGCTCGGCCGAGGCTTGGAAGTCGGCGCCGAAAGGGACGAACTCGTGGGCGTCGTAGCCGCGCCCACAGGCGAAATCGACGCGCCCGCCGGACAATTGATCCAACGCTCCCCATTCCTCGGCCACATGGATCGGGTGATGGATGTTGAGCACCACCACCGCCGGGCCGAGGCGGATACGTTTTGTGGACGCAGCAATATTGGCGAGCGTGAGCCCCGGCACCGGCACGCAGCCGCGCCGGTTGAAATGATGCTCGCCGATCCAGGCCGAATGCATGCCCAGCTCTTCGGCATAGATGGCCTGGTCGCGGATTTCGAGCAAGAACTGTTCCGAGGTGCGCGGGTTGTCGGGATAGCGGTTGTCGGAAAGGGTGAAATATCCAAATTCCATGGCGGTTCCGTTTCTTTTCTTAGGCGTTGCCGCGCATTTCGCGCCAGAGGCCTAGCTTTTGCTGGGCGGTGCGGTCGGTGTAGGAGAACAATGTCGCTTCGGTGTCCGCCTCCAGCCGGTAGGGCACCCAGCAGGGGATGGCGAATATATCGCGGGGCTTCCATTCCAGGGTTTTTTCTTCTCCCGGCTCACCGGCGATGACGCGCCCGGTTCCCTCCACCGGCGAATAGACGGTGTTTTCGGTGGTCCGGTATTCTTCGGTCTTGAAGCCCTTGGGCAACAATTGCAGGAAGGTGGACATGGTCGGCATGGCGGCCCCCCCGGTGGTCGGATCGATATATTCCAGCTTAATGCCGGCATAAGGATCCCATTCGTCGTTCTTGCGCAATTCCTCCAACGCTTCGCGGGAGCGGGCGTAGGGGTAAGAGAAAATGGGCGATTCCGGCTTGTCCCAGGTCTCGCCGACCGGCCGCATGTTGGCGCCGTAGCGGGCGAGGCTGTCGCCGGGCGGTCGGCTTTCCGGCGCCCGATCTTCGGGGTAGGGTTCGAAAAACATCGGCCCGAAGGCGGCCACCATGGGAATATCCAGCCCGTCCATCCAGAAAAACGGGTCCTCGCCATCGTGGCCGTGATCGTGCCAGGTCATCGACGGGGTGATGATGAAATCACCGGGCTCCATGTAGGATTTCTCCCCCGAAACGGCGGTCCAGGCGCCCTTGCCCTTTAGAATAAAGCGCAGTGCGGACGGGGTATGCATATGGGCCGGCGCTACTTCGCCGGGCAGGATCATCTGCAAACCCGCATAGAGGCTTTCAAGAATGCGCGGCGGCTTATCCAAGCCCGGATTTTCCAGGGACAACACTCGCCGGTTGGCTTCCTTGGCGGTGATCAGCCCGCCGGCTTCGGTCAGCAGCGGGCACAGCTCGTTATCGAAGTCCCAAAGATGCGGTACCGAGCGGACAAAATCCTTGGGCTTTGGCGGCACCAAAGTGGTCGTCCACAAGGGCGACATATCGGTCTTGTCGATTTTGGCGTAATAGGCTTCGCGTTCGGCCTGATTTTCCGGTTCTGCCATGGCACTTTCCCCTTATGGGGCCAGCTTAACACCCACCGGCCCGGGTTAGAAGCGCGGATGAACCTTAAGAGGTAGTGTCCTGGTAGGTACTTATGTCCGCCTGTTGGCGGGCCTCGGGTTTTTTGTTGAGAGCCGCGCTCGCCGTAACCAAATCGGCCATCTCGTCGGCGGCGCCGATCACCTTATCGCCCTTGAGGGTCACCCGTTCCATGCGCCGCCGGTGGGGCAGGTAATCCCGGGCGGCGTAATGTTGGGTCGAGCGATTATCCCAAAACACCATGGTTCCGGGCTTCCAGGCGACACGGAACTGATACTCTGGTACGTCGATCAACCGATACAGCATATCGAGTATGGATTGGCTTTCGCCTTCGGTCATGCCCTTGATGTGCTGGGTAAATTGGGGGCTGACGAAAACTACCTTCTTGCCGGTGACGGGATGCAAACGCACCACGGGATGCACCGGGTTAGGGAACTGTTCCTCCATGGCGTGAAGCTTGTCACGGCTGGCCGGATCGCCGGAATACAGACGCCGGAACGGCTTGAAATCATGCACCGCTTCGAGCCCGGTAAGGAAGCACTGCCAGCGGTCGCTAAGCCCCTCAAACGCCGAGGTCATAGACGCAAATACTGTGTCGCCGCCCACTTCGGGCACGATGCGAGCGCGTAATATTGTGCCCATGGGCGGTACTTCGCGAAAGGTCTCGTCCGAATGCCAGACATCGGTGGCAAGAGGTGGACGTTCGCCATCGTTATCGAGGACGATCAATTCTGGCATTTCGGCATCGTGGGGCGAAAATGGGTGCACCGACAATTCGCCGAATTGCCGGCCGAAAGCGGCCTGTTCCTCGACGGTGATATCGATTTCCGGGAACACCAGAACTTCGTTTTCCATCAGCGCTTCGAAAAGAAGGTGCTGGTTCGAATTGCTTTGCGGCTTGGAAAAATCGACACCAGACACCTCGGCGCCCAGATGGGCACCCTTGCGGGTGATCGAGATTTCTGAAGCTTTGGTCATGTTGCCCTACTCCGACATTCCAGCACGGCGCAACAGATACTCCCACGCCCGGTCGTGGCCGCGCAAGGTGGCCATGCCCGGGGACGCCGAATTTATCTCGCCCGGGGTCAGATAGATGATATCGCCCAATGGTAGGGCGCGGACGATGGCTTGGGCATTGTTTTTCATGGCGATGGCGGTCTGCACCGCGTCCGGAATATTGTTGCCGGTCACCGTGCAGCCATGGCCGCGCATGATGGCGCATTTCTCGCCGCCCAATGTGGCTGCCAAATCGTGCCCCTGGTCGTTGGTGGTAACCAAAAGATCGGTATCGCCGAACTTATCGCGGATGTCCCAGACCGGCGCGGTTTCGCCAAGTCGTTTGGCGTTGTGGATGGCCGGGCGCATGGGCGTCGCGGTAATGGCGAAGGGCAATACTTCGGCGCAATGATTGTGGATAACCGACATGACGTCCGGCCGGGCTTCGAACACGGCGCCGTGGATAGGACGTTCGATATAGATCGGCAGCTCGGTTTCTCGGGTCGGTGAGTTGTCCAGATTGAACTCCAATATGTCGCTTTCCGTCACCAGTTCCGGGCTCCGGGAGCGCGACAAAAAGTAGGTGTCCGGATTGTCCGGATTGCGGACGCTGATATGGCCATAGGCATCGCAAAGACCTTCCGCCCCAAGAATGTGGTTGGCCGCTACGAGATCTCGGATCAAACCTTGAATGTCACTCATGAGAAGTCTCCTGTTCGAATTATTATAGGAAGTTTAGGGATTGGAAGGAGCGGATGACCGGGAACCAATCGCCAAAAAACGATTTCGGCCAGACAACGGCAACGATCCGATGAAACAACAGATAGGCGAAAATCCAAGTGGGAATTGCGATCGTCAGGGTCATTCGCCAGCTTTCCCGCCCTTGAAAGCGCATGTAGGACACCAAGAACACTAACATGGCCGGTAGCAATCCGATAAGCGCCGTCAGGGCCAGATACAGAAGGCACCAGCCGAGAAAATTACCAGCACGGCGCAGCATTTCCCGTGTCGTCAGGGCCGCAATATGGTCGACAATGCCGGTCGTATCGCCGCCTGGGTCATGGGTTTCGATATTCCCTGCGGCTGCTTTTGGGGCTTCGGCGCCGAACGAGATAAAGCGCCCGATGAAATGCATAAGGCCGAACCCGATACCGGCCCACGCCACCGCCCAAGGCATCAATTTGGCTTCTAATTCCCAGAAAAGCGACGACAGGATCGCGGTCGAGAAGAAGACAATGACAATACCTGTGAATACGGTGTCGGGCCGCTCCTTCGGGCTAGGCCGCACAAAACGGAAGCTGCGCCGGGCCTTTGGCTGGCGGCGGCCTTCCAAATACGAGCGAACGGTTGGGCGCAAAATGCCGACCAAGGCAAATACCAGCAACACCATAACGATCGGAAAGGACAGCCATTCAAAATCATAGCGTTGAATGGATATGAACATATAGTTCTCAATCAGACCGCCCAGAACGAAGCCCAGAATGACCGGCGGGCGCGGCCAATTCATCCGCTTCATGACCCAGCCGAGAAGCGAGAAGCCCAATAGAGCATACCAGTCGCCCCAAGCGTTGGAGGCCTGGAAGACGCCGATATAGACCACCGCAATGATCAACGGCGCCAAGATTCCGATCCGTATGAGAACGATTTTTGCGAGTTGATTGGCGAACAGGAAACAGATACCGGCGCCGAGGATGTTGGCGATGGCGACGCTCCACACCATGGTATAGGTGACATCCAGCCGCTTGGTCAGAAGATCGGGTCCCGGGTTAATGTCGTGGATCAGGAACGCGCCCAGCAAAAGCGCCATCGACACCGAGCCGGGCACGCCGAAGGCGATGGTTGGGATCAATGCGCCGCCTTCTTTGGCGTTGTTTGAGGCTTCCGACGCGATAACACCGCGCACATCTCCGGTGCCGAAGGTCTCGGATGCGCCTTTTTCGGTGCGCGCCGCGTGGCCGTAGGCGATCCAATCTATAACTGCGGCGCCCATACCCGGAATGGCGCCCAGGATCGCTCCGATGGACGCGCAACGCAGGACCAGGAAATAGTTCTTGAACACATCCCTGACGCCTTGCAATTGCGACCAGCGATTGCCGACATTGGTATCGCCGGTAATGCCCTTGCGCGAAACCACCATGTCGGCGATTTCGGGGATGGCAAACATGCCCAGGGCGAACGGTACAATCGGCAGCCCATCCCATAAATAATTGGTATCGAACGTCCAGCGCAGGGTCGCCGTTTGTGAATCTTCGCCAACCGTCGCCACCAATATGCCGATGCAGACGGCGGCCATGCCCTTGAGCGGCGCGCCGCCCGACAACGCGGCCACCATGGACAATCCGACGATACAGATGGCGAGCAATTCGGGCGAGCCGATCAAAAGAACCAGCGGGCGCAATATTGGTATGGAAACACCCAGCACGACCGCGCCGAACAATCCGCCGATGACCGATGCCGTAAAGGCGGCGCCGAGGGCGCGCCCGGCCTCTCCTTTTTGGGCCATCGGATAGCCGTCCAAAATCGTCGCCGCCGAGCCGACCGTGCCCGGCACGCTGAACAGCACCGCCGGGATGGTGTCCGAGGTCACAGTCACCGCCGATAATCCCAACAACATGGCGATGGCGGTAAATGGATCGAGGGCAAATGTGAAGGGCAACAGGATCGACAATCCCACCAGCCCGCCAAGACCGGGAATGATGCCCAGAACCAGCCCCATGAGTACGCCAGAAGACAGGAACATCAGCCGCGTCGGATCAAGGACGATGCCGATTGCCGTGGCCGCCGCCAGAAGGGGATCGGATTCCATAGCTTTATACTGATTTCTTCGAAAAAAAGTGCCGCCCCGGGCTCACCGCGTCAACAGCGCGCCCGGGGCGGATCTGATTTCAATGCTTGCTACTTGCCGCCGAGAGCTTTTTTCAGCGCCATAAGCGTGGCGGACTTCATGGCCAGAGCCTGTTTCATGCTGCCCAACACCTCGGCCGCCGTCAGCGGATCGGTCTTGAACTTGCGTTTTTTGGCGTCGGCCTGGAAAGCCGCGTCGCGGATGGTTGCCTGATAAGCTTTTTCCAAAGCCATCGCGCGGTCGGCGGGAACACCCGGCGGCAGGGCGGTAGCCCGATCACCCTTGCCAGACTGAAGGAAATTGAACATTTCCTTTTGGGTGTCGTTCTTAGCCAGTTCCGACAACAGCGGTGTGTTGGGCAAAATCGGTGAGCGCTTGGAGGAGAGTTGCACCAAATGCACCAATTTGTCGTCCCTCAGCCATTCGGGCTTGCGTGAGACCCAACCGGCCAACTGACCGCTCCAACCTTGGACTTCGCCTTTTTCCATGGCGAGCCGGACTTTCGAGCCGCCTTTATATCCGGCGATGATCTTGAACTTGGTGCCCAAGAGGTTGTTGTACATAGCCGGCAATAAATAGGTGATGGATGATTTGGAAATCGCGCCCAAAATTACTTGTTGTTTGGTAGCGTCTTTCAAACTGCGCACCGGGGTCAGGTGCTTCAGCAGCGACAAAACCGTGCTCGGCTCGCCCCAACCACCGAGCCAACGGAACTTGGTGGGATCATATTTTGGGTTTCCGCGCTTCAAGATAACGTTCCGGGCAACACCGGAATTGGGGGTGATGATGGCCGTGCCGTCTTTGGGTGCGGCGTTGTAAACATAGTTGAGAGCTTTTTGCCCACCAGCGCCCGGCATGTGCTTGACAATAACAGTGGGATTGCCGGGTACGTGCTTGCCAAAATGCTTGGCGAAAATCTGAGCCCAAGTAGAATATAGCCCACCCGGCGACAGGCCAACAAATATTGTAATGTTTCTGCCTTTGTAAAAGTCGGAAACCGCGTCCGCATTGGCGGTGGCCGGCATAAATCCGGCAAGGGCCACGCCAGCGAGCGCCGTCGCTGCAAATTTAGAAAATCTCATAATAGCCTCCCATTGAAAAATCGAATTATCGTTTGCTGCTGACTGCGCCTCGCATCAACAATGGAGGCGAGAATAGCGGCAAAGGACAGCGCTGGCAATTGACAGCCAAGCCGGAGGATAAAAAATATGCACGCCGGAAATACTTAGAACAGCCGGAACACAGCCTGATCGCTCTGCTGAGCAATGGATAGTCCGATGGTGCCCAGTTGCAGCCGGGTTTGTAAGGTAAGCAGGGTCGCCGATTCCTGGTTCAAATCCGCATTGACCAGCTTGCCGGCGCCCTCATGCAGCGCATTGATAAGCGTGTCGGCGAAATCCAGGCGCAGCGCAATGACGCTGGCGCTGGAGCCCAGCGTCAGGGCGGTGGAGCGCAATGTGGTGAGGGCGCTATCCATATCATTGACGGCGAAATCCACATTGGCATCGGCGGCCCAATCGGCGGCGGCGGTGGTGATCGACAGCGCCGATGCGTCAGACGCGACGCCCGACACCGTTAGCGTCGAGGAGCCGTCTTCGGAGAAGGTGACCTTGAGATTGCCCGGCGAGCCTTGCAAAAGGTTGGTGCCTTTGTACGAGGAATCGTTGGCCAGGTTGTCCAATTGCAGCTTTAAATCGTTGAACTGGACGGCGGCCTTGGAGCGGTTGGTGGAGGACGAATCCGATTTGGCCGAGAGCGCCAGGCCTTTCATCTGTTCGACAATATCCTCGATCGCCTCGACGCCATCGACGGCCAATTGCACGGTCGAGGCGGCTTGATCAATATCGTCTTTGAGCAATTGAATATCGGTGGCGCGCGCAGTCAGCGTTGCGGCGTCGAAATACGCAACCGAATTGTCCGTGGCGGAATTGACTTTCAGACCGGTGGCAAGGCGTTCTTGCGTGCGGTTGATAGCATTCGTGGTTCTTTGCAGCGCCAACAGATTCGTAGCCGACGCCGCCGACAAATTAATGGCGGTACCCATAGAACGGTTTCTCCGTTTTCGCGTTTCTGCGATGTATCCGGCGCCATTCTGGTCCGGACCGTTGCGGAACGTTCATTCTGAACGAACATCACAACGTGGAGATTTTATACCTGATTTAATCTAAAATTTCAAGGGATGGTCGGAATTGCCTATCTTTTGCCCTTAATTCTCACATCAGCTCCGTTTGATCCCCGCCAAATCTTCCAGCAATTCCACATAGGCAAAAAAATCGGCCTCGCCGCGCCCGGTTCCGATCATCGCGTTCCATTGCTGGCGCACCAAAGCGGTGACCGGCAGGGGCACGTTTGCGTCCGCCGCCGAGGTCAGGGCCAGATCGAAATCCTTGGCCATCTGGCGGGCCGTGAAAGCCGGGCGGAAATCGCGGTCCTTCAAGGTGTCGGTCTTGTAATTGATGACCGGCGAGCCGGCCGCCGAGGAGGCGATAATATCGACCATATCCGCCCAGTCGAGGCCGCCGGCCTCGCCGAAGGCCAGCGCCTCGCCCATCATCGAGGCGGTGATACCGATCATGATGTTGATGCTGAGTTTTAGATAACGGGCCTGCTCATCGGCGCCAATATAGAAAATTTTTCCGCCCATGACCTCGAACAGGGGCTTGGCGGATCGGAAGGCATCGTCGGGCCCCGATGACAAGATCACCAGCCCGCCGGCTGCCGCCTGGATGACCGAGCCGTTGACCGGTGATCGCAAATATTGCACGCCGGCTTGTGCAGCTGCGGCGGCGACGCGTATCGATATAGCCGGCGAAACCGTGCTCATATCGATAAACAGCGCGCCCTTGGCGGCGTTGGCGATGGCGCCGTTATTGCCGAGCGCCACCGCTTCCAGGGCGGAATCGTCGGCGACCATGGAGATCACGATGTCATTGCCGGTTGCCGCCGCGCCGGCGGAGGCGGCCTCCTTGGCACCTTTGGCAACCAATTCGGCGCATTTGTCCATGCTGCGGTTATGGACGGTGAGCTTGTATCCGGCGTCGGCCAGACGGTGCGCCATGGGCAGGCCCATTTTTCCGAGGCCGATCCAGGCTATGTTGGGCAAGGTGGTCATGGACATTTCCAATCTCAAATGATTCGACAATTCTTGACGGCTGTTCACAATAAGGAAATTATTTTGCTCGACAATGGCTTTGCATCATCACATTAAAATAATAAGTGCAACGCTTGAGGGAGGAATACGTGGCCGACAGTTTCCAAGTACGATTTGAGGTCCACGTAGAAGAAGACGGTCGTTGGACCATCTTCACCGACGCGCCAAGTAAATTGCGCGCTATCGAAGAAGCCCAGAATCTGCTGGCCGGTGACAAATACAGTGCTGCCAAGGTGACCGAGGACCGGGGCCAGGCCAAGGAAATTCTGGTCTGGCACGAAGAGGCCGGAGAGCGCGCCGATAAGGCGGTTACAATTACGCCGGTGGAGGATGCGCCGCTGTGCGAGGCGCTGGACGATTTCTACAAACCCGAAGCGCGCCTCCTTCTTAGCCGCCTCCTGCGCCAATATCTGGATGAGCAGGCGCTGACGCCCCTGGAATTGCTGCATGATCTGACCAATATCCGCACCCTCAAGCGCAACGATGATTTGCTAAATCAGGCCACCCAATGCATCGGCGGAATTTTTGCAAAAAAGACCGGCAAGAAGCCCCTGGAAAGTATGAAGTTCTTGGACAAGATCGTCGATCAGATGGTGGGCCGCGCCGAAACCTACAAGGATTTCAGCAGCTACCAGGCACTGTTCAAAGACGGCGGCATCAAAAAAGTGATCGACGCGGCGGCCAAGGAAAAAGATGAAGGCGTTCAGGGCTTTATCGTAAGGGGCGCGCTGGCGGCGCGTATCGCCAAGTCCGCCGATTGGGAAGGTAAGCTTTTGGTGTCTGTGGGGCTCGCCGAGAAAACCGCGGACGCCGCCGGGCTCCGCTATCTCGACGAGGCTATGGCCGAAGTATTGGACGGCTCCGAAGCGGTCCAGGAGATCTTCGGCTATCAGCGCAATCTGGCGAGCGCTTTGCAGACCATGGTGAAAATCTGCGCCGGTACCTATTCCATCAGCGACGATACCTCGGCGCCCCTGGAGCGATTGAGCGCCCTGATGGGATCCAAGGATATGCCCTGGACTCAGAAGGTGCTGATGGAAAAGGTCGGGCGTTCGCTCGCCGGCATATCGCCATTGACCAAGGGCGCCCGCGAGGACGAGCAGGATGCGTTTCGCGAATTGATGCGCGAAATGCTCGGCCATAAATTGTTCAACAATGCCGGCCCCCTTTGCGAGGCCGCCACCCAGCGCGCCAAAAGCGTACTCCGCGAAGAATTCGAAGACGAAAGTTTCGAAAAAGCTATCGACAATATGATTTTCCTTCTTCCGGCCATTGCCTCCAAGCTCGGCTATCTTTTGGATCTGTGCGGTACCGGCTTCGGCGCCCGCTCCCAGGATCATATCATCGCCTGTCTCGCCAATCTCCTGGCCGGCGTAACCTCGGTCGGCCAGTTGGTGGAATATGGCGCCGGGCCGGAACAGATCGTCACCGCAGCTGCCGGCATTCGTGATCGTTTGTTGAAGACCGGCCTGCCCGAAGAATGGCGTCAGCGTTTCGGCAAGCGCATCTATGATCTGTTGATTGCCTATCAGGAATCGAGCGCCAGTTCACCGGCGAAGCCGGCGGCAAAAAAAGCTGTGCCGCCAAAGCCCGCCGCGAATGGCGAGCGCCCGGTGCCGGAAGGCAAAAAGGACGCCAAGGGCGTTTCCGATCAGCCCCTGGCGCGGGGCGAATATGGAGAAGGCGATGTAATATTTTCCGAGGGCGAGCCTGGCGATGCCGCCTATCTGATCCTGACCGGCACCGTCGATATCATCAAAAAGGCCGGCGATGCATATGTGGTAATCGCCCAGGTCGGCCAAGGCGCGATCATCGGCGAAATGGCTCTGATCGATTCGGAGCCGCGCATGGCAACGGCCCGCGCCGCCACCAAGACGGCGGTCACGGTCATTCCATCCAAAGAGCTGGAAATTCGCCTCAAACGGTTGCAGAAATTCGATCCGGTGCTGCGCCGTCTGGTTGGCATGATGGTGCAGCGCATGCGCGATGCGAGCTTCAGCTCCGCCGATTCCTAAAAACCTGAGGCGCTAAACGCCGATCATTTCCATGACCGCTGCGTGCAATTCGCCGCCCGAGTTGGCGAACTCCCGCGACATGGCGAAATGGTGGGCGCCCGGCACCTGAATTTCGGTAACGCCAAACCCCGCTTTCCGCCAGGCGGCGGTGAAGCTGCGGGACTGGCGTTTGAACTCGTCCAGCTCCGGCTCGCCGTAGGCGACGACCAAGGCCGGCGCCTGGCTCGGCTCAATGCCCGCCTCCGGCAGATGGCGGATTGGCGCGTTGGCATTGGCCTCGTCCAAATCCATTTTTAAGGCATCGTTGGGGCCTGAGGCGGCGCAGACCAAGGCTTCCAGATCGAACACCCCGGACATAGCGCAGGCGCCTTTGACCGCATTGTCGGGAATGCCAAATTTGCCGTGCCAGCCGGGCATCACCGTGGTGCCGGTGAGGTGCCCGCCGGCGGAGTTGCCCGACACAAACAAGCGATCCGGATCACCGCCATATTGGGAAATATTTTTGTATACCCAGGCAACGGCGGAGCGCACATGATCGACGATGCCGCTCATGGTGTAGTCGGGGGCCAGTCCGTAATCGATGGGCACCCAGATGATGCCGCGCTTATTTATGGCCGGTGCCGGCAAGGACCGGGTTTCCTTGGTGCCTTGGGTCCAGCCGCCGCCGTGGATATCGATCAGCACCGGCGCCTTATCGGCGCCATCGGGCGCGTAGATATCCAGCTTCTGCACATCGTCGGCGCCATAGGCGATGTCGAATTGGCCTGAAACCTGATCCAGCGCCGCCTTCGCCAGAGCCGCACTTTCCGCCATATAGCCGCCCAGATTTTCGACCGTGGTATGAACTGCCATTTGCGCCGTCAATTGCTCGGCGGTGTAGGACTGATAGACGATCTCGCCGGTTAGGTCATCCATGGTGCCTCTCCCAATGCATTGTTCCTTGATTTCCGCCCCTAGAATGGCGCGGATGGCGTGACTCCACAATGCCCATTCGCTACAGTCGGGCGTGGCGAAGCTCAACCAGGGAAGGCAATCCATGCGCACCATACTGACCGATTTGGACGATCAGCTTGACCCTGCTCACACGGCGTTGTTGGTGGTCGATATGCAGAACGATTTCTGCGCCGAGGGCGGCTATCTCAACCGTACCCGCAGCGCCGATATGAGCGCTTCCAAGCCTATCGCCGACAATATCAACAAGCTGGTCAACCTAGCCCGTGATACCGGCATGACGGTGGTCTGGATCGTCGCCATCTATGACCACAAATACCTGTCCGACAGCCACGTGGCCAAGGTGTTGCCGGGTCTTAAAGAGGGCGCCAACGAGCCTGTCTTGTGCTCGGAAGGCACCTGGGGCGCCGATTTCTACGAGATGCAGCCGCACGACGGCGAGATCATCATCCAAAAGCACCGCTACAGCGCTTTTCACGGCACCCGGCTGGACGACTATTTGCGCGGCCAGGGCGCCAAGACGCTGATCGTGACCGGCGTCGCCACCAATATCTGCGTCGACTCGACCATCCGCGACGGCTTTTTCAACGGCTATTACATTGTGGTGCCGGAAGAATGCGTCGGCGCATCGGACGCCGAGCTGCACGCCGCGACGTTAAAAACCGTCGCCAACAATATCGGCACGGTCACCTCGGGCAACGAGATTATCCGCATCGCCGGCAAGCACGCTGAAGCGGCGGAATGACGAACATGTATTTTGGAGTGGGAATTTTAGTATGAGCGAACGGGTGCAAATAGGCGGCCTTTCCGTTGCCCAAGTTCTCAGCAATCTGGTGGCGGATGATATCGCGCCCGGAACCGGCATCGATGCGACTTCTTTCTGGGCGGCGCTGGAAACAATCATCGCCGATCTCGGCCCTCGCAATCGGGAATTGCTGGCCAAGCGTGATGATCTGCAAGCCAAAATCGACGCATGGCATTTGGAGCGCAAAGGCCAGCCGCACGACGGCGACGCCTATAAGACGTTCCTTGGCAAAATCGGTTATCTGGTCCCCGAAGGTCCCGATTTCCAGGTGAGCACCGAAAACGTGGACTCGGAAATCGCCGTCATCGCCGGCGCCCAACTGGTTGTCCCGGTGACCAACGCCCGCTTCGCCCTCAACGCCGCCAACGCCCGCTGGGGTAGTTTGTACGACGCGCTCTATGGCACCGATGTGATTTCCGAAGACGATGGCGCCACCCGCGCCGGCGCCTACAACCCTGTTCGCGGCGCCAAGGTCATCAAATACGTCGCTGAATTTCTCGATCAGGCCGTGCCTCTGGCAGGCGCTAGCCACAAGGATGCGTCTGCCTATGCCATCAAGGACGGCGCCCTGGTCGTTACTTTAGGCGGCGGCGGCGAGAGCGGCCTGGCCACCCCGGCCCAATTTGCCGGTTATGTGGGTGATGCGGGCGCACCATCCTCGGTCCTGCTCCGCCATCACGGACTGCATCTGGAAATTCAGATCGATAAGTCCGACATCATCGGCAAGGAGCACGCTGCCGGCGTCAAGGACGTGGCCATGGAAGCGGCGATCACCACTATCCAAGATCTGGAAGATTCCATCTCGGCGGTGGACGCCGAAGACAAGGCGCTGGCCTATGGCAACTTGCTAGGCCTGATGAAGGGCGATCTGAAAGACACGTTTGCAAAAGCCGGCGCCATGATGACCCGGCGCCTGTCGCCAGACCGGGACTATATCGCCCCCGACGGCGGCACGCTCAGCCTGCCGGGACGGAGTTTGCTGCTGATCCGCAATGTGGGCCATCATATGTTCACCGACGCGGTATCCGTGGACGGCGCCGAAGTGCCCGAAGGATTGCTGGACGCGATGATGACGGGGCTCATTTGCAGTCATGATCTGAAACGCACCGGGCCGTACCAGAACAGCCGCACCGGCTCGATCTATGTGGTCAAGCCGAAGATGCATGGGCCCGAAGAAGTGGCCTTCACCGCCGAGATTTTCGGCCGCGTCGAAAGCGCACTGGGATTGCCGGCGGGTGCCATGAAGATCGGCATCATGGACGAGGAGCGGCGCACCACCCTCAATCTGAAGGAATGCGTGCGCGCCGCTGCGGAAAGAGTGGTGTTCATCAATACCGGATTTTTGGACCGCACCGGCGATGAGATTCACACCTCCATGAGCGCCGGGCCATTTTTGCGCAAGAACGCTATCAAGGGCGAGCCGTGGATCGCCGCCTACGAAGACTGGAACGTGGATATCGGCCTCGCCACCGGCTTCAAGGGCCGCGCCCAGATCGGCAAGGGCATGTGGGCCATGCCCGATGAGATGGCGCAAATGATGGACGCCAAGATCGGCCATCCCCGCGCCGGCGCCAACACAGCCTGGGTACCGTCGCCGACCGCCGCCACCTTGCACGCCATGCATTATCATCAGGTCGACGTTGCCGCCCGCCAGGATGAATTAATGAGCCGCGTCCGCGCCGATATCGACGCCATCCTGACCATCCCGCTGCTAGGCGGCGCCAATCTGTCCGAACAGGAAATTCAAGAAGAGCTGGACAACAACGCGCAAGGTATTCTGGGCTATGTAATCCGCTGGGTCGAACAGGGCGTTGGTTGTTCCAAGGTGCCTGATCTTACCGATGTGGGGCTGATGGAAGACCGGGCCACGCTGCGCATTTCCAGCCAGCATATTGCCAACTGGCTGCACCACGGCATCTGCACCGAGACCCAAGTCCGCGAAACGTTGGAGCGCATGGCCGGCGTTGTCGACCGCCAGAACGCCGGCGATCCCGGCTACCGGCCGATGGCGCCGGATTTTGCTTCTTCGGTGGGCTTTCAGGCGGCATCGGATCTGGTGTTCCAGGGCTTAGGCCAGCCGAACGGCTATACCGAGCCGATCCTGCATGCGCGCCGCCGTGAAGCCAAGGCTGCCGCCGGGTAATGGGGTTGGCAAAGATCGAATTTGGCCGCTACCAGGGAGAGGCCTCGGTCCATACCAGGGCCGCTCGCCTGTTTGGCGAAGCGCTTGGCGCGCACGCAGCCTTCAACCTCCATCCCAATATCACCGAGACGCCCGGCGCCAAGGCAGCGGACCTGTTGGGTCTGGTGGAGGCGGGTGATCTGACCATGTGCTATTTCGCGTCCAGCTATCTGGCCGCGCGGGTGCCCGAAGTGGGCGTCTTCGACGTGCCGTTTTTGATCGGGAGCCGGGATGCGGCCTACGCCGCCCTCGATGGCGATTTGGGGGCGCTCTTGAAAGACCGTTTCGCCGCCAATACTGGCTTTCGGGTGCTCGCCTTCTGGGACAACGGCTTTCGTCATTTCTCCAACAACGCCCGGCCCTTGCGCGCCCCCGCCGATTGCCAAGGTCTTTCTATCCGTTCAATGAATTCGGAACTGCACCAAAGCGCTTTTCGGGCGCTGGGATTTGCGCCGCAGTTTATCGACGTGGCCGATTATCCGGCGGCGGTGGCATCCGGCCAGGTGGACGCCCAGGAAAATCCGTTGACCAATTCGTTCCAATTCGATGTGCACAAACATCATCCCTATTTCACCCTGTCCGGACATCTCTTCGGGGTGTCGCTTTTGCTATGCAACAAGGCGGCATTCGATGGCTGGCCCGATGATGTGCGGGCCGCGGTGGATGCCGCCGCCGCCCTGGCCACCAAGGCCCAGCGCGGCTTTGCGGTGGCCGAAGATGCGGACATGATGGAACGCCTGGCTGCCGAGGGAATACAGCCGCTATCCTTAAGCGATGCCGAGCGCGCCGCGTTCGAAGACGCCGTGCAGCCCGTCCTGGACGGCGCCCGCGCCAATCTCGGCGACGATATATTCGGCGCGCTCGGCTAAATCCTCTTTTCTTGCAACACGGCTAGAGCGTAAACTGGGTACGGGTAATTGAGGGTATCGTCATGGTCTTGAAATCAGCAGCCTTATTAGTCGCCATGTTCGCATTTGCGCCCGCCCACGCCGCGCCGCAGATATTGGGGCTGGTGGCCGCGGCACAGCCGATCCCGTTAACGTGCGAGGGCGGCGTCTGCCGGGCGGAGGTGTCCGCCGTCTGCCTGCAACAACACCGAAAATCGCCGGAGCCGGGCACCGCGTACCTTCCGGCCCAAGGGACCGAGATTGCGCTGACCGGCGCCGGCAAATCCGTATCCGTCGCGGGTCTGGTCAAGATGACTTCCGTGCGTGGATTTACTTCTGTGTCGGTCAGCCTGGCCCAAGCCACGGTGCGTGCCTTGGGGCTTCGGCCCGGACAGGTGCACTTGAGCGTCGGCGCTATGGCATCAGCTCTGCCGGTGGCCGTATCGGGCGATGCCAATCCGTTGAGCGAGCCCGAGATTGCCCGCTATATCGGCCCGCTGCGCCCCGCCGCCGAGGGCGCGATCCGGGGCGACGTTACCTTGTCGGCCAGCGATATCCTCAACCAGATGATCAACCGGTTACCCCATTCAGCGCCTGTCGGTGCAAGTGCAATCGCGCCGGCCCGGGCGGCCTCGAGCGCGGCAAGATCGGCGGTAACTAGGCGTTTGCTATCCCGGGCTCTGGATGAATGCCGCTACCAGCTTCGCACGGAACGGACGCCGGGATTGCGGTCCTGCCTGGGCAACCAGCACGATATTCTGATAAGCGGCACCACGCAAAAAGTCTGGAAATCACTGCGTCCGGGCGGCTGATAATTATCACAACATAAGGGGAAATCATGTCCAACGATCTTTTGCTTGTGGGGAGCATTCCCTACGACACTGCCGAACAGGTTTTCCGCGCCGTTGGCCCAGCCCTCGGGCCGCATCTGCCGTTCATCCCGGACGGCGAAATTGGCGAGCGCATCTATTGGATCAACCAGCTGGCTTACCGGGTTTTCCATGGCCACCCCGATATCGAAACTATCGAGCGGCCCATCGACGAGCACGGCGTCGAGGCTTGGCGCAGCCTGCAGCTGGGCACCAATTCCCGCTGGATATTCAAGGTCAAGGCGGGCGTCAAACAGGTGAAGTTCGGCGATCCCGGCTGGCGCCTCGGGTATGCCAGAGACGCCATCAATTCTTACTTTGTGTTCAAGACTTTGCGCGATCAAGGCGTCATTCCCGCAGGTGTCCGCTTCCAGGTTTCGATCCCCCTAACCGCCAGTGCAATCCGTTTGTTTTTCCCGGACGCCGAAGACTATCCGCTAATCCGCGATGGGTTTACCGAATCCCTCCATCACGAAGTGACCAAAATATTCGAAAACATCCCGCACGAAGATCTGGCTATCCAATGGGATTGCGCCATCGAGGATACGGTCATCGAAAAAGCCCTAACCGAGGCTGGCGGCGTTACGCCCGAGGTTCAGAAAATTGTCGATGATCTGTTCGCACCGGCGCGCGAGGTGTCCGCCCACATCCCGGCCGAAGTGCAGCTCGGCTACCATGCCTGCTATGGCACCGCCACCGGCTGGCCGGTGCGCGAGCCCGCCGATCTGACCGGCTGCGTGCTACTCTGCAACGCCGGTGTGGCGGCGTCGGGACGCAGGGTGGATTTCCTGCATATGCCGACGGTGGCCGGTACCACCGAAGCCTATGTGGCGCCGCTGGCGGATTTGGAGACCGGCGGGGCCCGCGTCTATATGGGGTTGATCCACGCGCTGCACGAAGACGGCGGTATGCGCCGCCAAATGGAGCTGATCAAAACACACATACCCGATTTCGGCGTCGCCGCGCCCTGTGGCTTCGGCCGCGGCCCTGCCAAGATGTCGGCGCAAACCGGGCTGGCAACGCCCAACGATTACATGGACGGGCTGATCGCCGACCAGATAGCGGCGGTGGAACTGTTGTGCGAGGTACTAGGCTCTTAAGTATAATTGAGGCCGGGATACCAGTCGGCGCCGCGTCCCTCGGGCGTCAGATCGAAAAGGTTCCACAAGGGCCAGAGCTGATCCACATGGCGGTTGTGAAGGCCGTCCTCGGGCGGGCTCAGAAATAACTCCGATCCCCAGCTATGGGTGACGGCGGCGCCCGCATCCTTCACGAACACATTCATCATCGACCATTGATTGCCGTCTTCGTCTTCGGCGAAATAGTCCACATTGTAGCTGTTGCCGCCCGACGAGATGAGGTGGAGATTGTTCCAGCCGCGCTGCTGGGCCCAATCATTCAGTTCCATCGTGCTGGCCTTAGCTGCAACGGCGAAGTTCATGCGGTCGTTGATGTGTCCCGCCTGGCCATCGAGCCCATCCAGGAGCGAGGTGCACATGGGGCAGGGTGCGTCATCGCCGGGCGCAAACATCAAGGAATAGATGGCCAGGCTGTTTTTGCCGTCCGCAAACAATTCGGACAGCTTGACCGCCTGGTCGGAAGCGCAATCGATGAATGCGTAATCTTCGCCGGGCGCGCCGCCTTGGGGCAGGGTGCGGCGCAAGGCGGCTACTTCCTCGGTCCTCAGGCGCAGCTCCTTTTCGGCGGCCAACAGCGTGTCGCGGGCGCTCCGGTATGCATCGTCCTCGCCGGGGAATTGTTTTTCGTGATGGGCTCCCATGGTCGTCTCCTCCTCTAAACTTCCCCCCGGTGAACTGGCTTCTACACCGCCATCGGCAAGCTCTCCAATCCCCGGAACTTGGCGCGGCCGTGATAACGTTTCTCGCCGGTCTGGCGCATATTGGGGAAGCGTTGGGCGAAACGGCCAACGGCGATCTGTCCCTCGATGCGGCCGAGCGTATTGCCCATGCAGATATGCTGGCCGGAGCCGAAGGCGATCTGCGGGTTGGGATTGCGCCCGATATCGACGTTCTCGGGATCATCGAAGACATCTGGGTCCCGGTTGGCGCCGGCGATACAAAGATGGATGAAGGCGCCTTCAGGAATGACACCAGAAGAAAACTGCACATCTTTCGTCGCTTTGCGGTGGGCGATCTGCAATGGGCTTTGCAGGCGCAGGAATTCTTCCACCGCCGGCTCGATCAGGGTGGGATCGTCCAGGAGGCGTTGCAATTCGCCGGGGTTTTCCAGCAGGGTCGCCAGCCCATGGCCGGTCATGCTGGCGGTGGTCTCGTGGCCGGCGTTAAGCAGGAATATGCAGTTCTGCACCAATTCCTCGTCGGTTAACTTCTCGCCGTCTTCTTCGCCGAATATCAGCGCCGCCAATACTTCGCCGCGGGTGCCGTCATCCGGGTTTTTGCGCCGGTGATTGATCAGGTCCAACAATAAAGCGCCGAAGTCTTCCACCGCCTTGTGCCCGGCCGCCAGCTTGTCCGCCGGCACGATGGGATCGAGGGCGCCGAGGATCAGGTTGGAATAGGGATGCATCAGATGCCGGTGCGCTTCGGGAACGCCAAGCATATCGGCGATGATCTCGGTCGGCAGGCGCAAGGCGTAATCTTGAACCGCATCGAAGCTACCCATCGCAGCCACATCGTCCAGCAATCTGTCGATGATATCTTCGACCACCGGGGTCAGCGCCGCCAGCTGGCGCGGCGAAAAGGCCCCAGACATCAGCTTGCGCACCCGCTTGTGATAAGGATCGTCGTTGAATACCAGGGTCGTGGTGTGGTGGGTGTAAAGGGCCCCGTCGCCGAATTTGGGTTTGAACTCCACCTTCTTGTCGGAACTCATGTCGGCGTGACGGTAGCCGGTCATCACATCGTCATAGCGGGTCAGGAAATAGGTGCCGTCCGGGTTGACGTGGATGGGCGCATGTTCGCGCAAAGCCTTGTACATGGGGAACGGATTTTCCAGGAAATCTTCGCCGATGGCGTTGAGATCAAAGGCGCCCGCTTCTTCCGCGCCGGGGGTGGTTTGCATATCCATTGCTCTATCCTTTCGCCGCCTCGATCACCGCCCGGCATTCGCCGAAGCCGATGCGCCCATAACCGCTGCCATTACAATAGGCGGTCATGACCACTTCGTCACCGTCTTCCAAAAATGTGCGGATCTCGCCGGTGGGCAATTCAAAGGTTTCGCGGCCCGCCTGGGAGACCTCCTGCAGGCTGCCATAGGTGCCGGGTTTGGTGCCCGATGCGGTGCCCGAGCCCATGAGATCGCCGGGCCGGATATCGCAGCCCCCGGACGTATGATGGGCCAGCATCTGAAAAATGGTCCAATACATATCCTTGAAATTGGCCGTGCCGATGATGTGTGGGTCCGCGCCGAGGCTGCGCATTTCGGCGCTGGCGATGGCGACCGACATCTTGATGTCCAGCCCGCCCCATTTCTCGTTCTCCTCGGACGTCAAATAGGGCAGCGGTTCCGGATCACCGTCCGGGCGTTTCAATGCCCGCGACCGGTAAGGGACCAGCGCATCCATGGTGACTACCCAGGGCGACATGGTGGAGGCAAAGTTTTTGCCGAGGAACGGCCCCAAGGGCTGATACTCCCAACCCTGAATATCGCGCGCCGACCAGTCGTTCAGAATGGATAGACCGAAGATATGATCGGGCGTGTCGTCCAATTTTATCGGCTCGCCAAGTTCGGTGCCGGGCCCGGTATAGAAGGCCAGCTCCAATTCGTAATCGAGCCGTTTGCAGGCACCGAAGGTCGGCGCATCTGCGTCCGCCGCCTTGGTCTGGCCGTTGGGGCGCATCACTGGTGTGCCCGAAACCCGGATCGAAGACGCCCGCCCGTGATAGGCGATGGGCACGTGCTTGTAGTTGGGCATCAAGGGATTGTCGGGCCGCATCAGCTTGCCGGCGTTGGTGGCGTGGTTGATGGAGGCAAAGAAATCCGTGTAATCGCCGATCGCCGCGGGGAGCTGCATTTGGGCGCCCGCCATGGGCATCAGGGCTGGCCTGACCTCGGCTTCCGGCCCGCCGCTGCGCAACAATTCCGAGGCCCGCGCTCTGAGCGCCGACCAATGATCGGGGCCGAGGGCCATCAAAGGGTTGAGCGAGTATCCCGCTGCCGCTGCCGCCGCCTCTTTGGCCATGCCCCCGAACAGACCGGCGCCCAGGGCGGCTTTAAGATGCAGAATTTGATCGCCGATGGCGATGCCGCCACCATCGGACGTAATCCCGAGGGCTAAGTTCTGGATCGGGAAATCGCAATCGCCGTCATTGGCGGCGGCGACGAAACTTTTCAGTCCCGGATCGTGGGTGCCGTTTAATTCGGCCATGTGTCCGCCTCTCAAGCGCCCGTGAAATGTTTCTGCAAGCCCTGCCAGGTTTCGAAATACTTCTTCTGCAACATGGGCGTTTCCAGGGCGAAGCGGGTCGGCCGGTAGGCATGGTGGGTCTCGAACATGAAGGCCATGGTGTCGGCGAGGAATGTCGGTTCCAGCTTGGCGGTGCTGGCTTTCTCGTAAACATCCGCGTCGTTTCCGTGCGGCGACATGCGGTTGTGCAAGGATGATCCGCCGGGCACGAAGCCTTCTTCGCGGCCATCATAGGCGCCGGTGATCAGACCCATATATTCGCTCATAAAATTGCGGTGGAACCAGGGTGGTCGGTATGTATCTTCGCCCACCATCCAGCGCGGCGGGAAGATGACGAAATCCAGATTGGCGGTGCCCGGCGTATTGGAGGCCGAGGTCAGCACCGTGAAGATCGACGGATCGCAATGATCGAAGCTGACCGTGTTGATAACCATGAACTTCGACAGATCATATTTATATGGCGCCAAATTGCCGTGCCATGCGACCACGTCTAAAGGCGAATGGCCGATGGCGGCGTCCCAAAGATTGCCTTCGAACTTGCAGGTGAGGGTGAAATCGCCGTCCCGGTCCTCATAGGCCGCCACCGGCGTCTCGAAATCGCGCGGGTTGGCGAGGCCGTTGGAGCCGATGGGGCCTAGATTGGGCAGGCGCAAAGCCGCGCCGAAATTCTCCGCCACATAGCCGCGCGCCTCGCCGTCGGGCAGCTCGACGCGGAACTTGACGCCGCGCGGCGCCACGGCGATCTCGCCGGGTCCAAACTCCAGATTGCCCATTTCGGTGCGCAATAAGATACGGCCCGCTTGCGGTACGATCAGAAACTCGCCGTCGGAATTGTAGAAATAGCGGTCCGTCATGGAGGCGTTGGCGGCATAGAGATGCACCGCCAGACCGCCGCCGGACATGGCATCGCCGCCGCCGCAAAATGTGATCAGCCCATCGATAAAATCCGTCGGCGCATCGGGCATGGGCGGCGGGTTCCAGCGCATCTGGTTGGGGCTGGCCGGCGCATCATCAAACGGCGCGCCGCGCAAGTGTTTGGGTTCGGCGGGCTGAAACGGCTGGTGCACCACGGACGGGCGTATCCGGTAGAACCAGGTGCGCAAATTATCGGCCCGGGGCGCGGTAAAGGCGGTGCCGGAAATGATCTCCGCATAGAGCCCGAGGGGCGCTTTTTGCGGCGAGTTGCGCCCCTCCGGTAGGGCGCCGTCGATGGCCTCGGTCTGGAATTCATTGCCGAAGCCGGTCTGGTAATCAAGTTTGTTGGTCGTGGACACATCCATGATGTTTTCTCCTGCCAGGGCGCCGGCGTGAATACTAAGCTGACCGATACCAAAATTCAACGCGCTGGCGTTGCCTGAGCCGCAGGTTTGGCTACAATCGACGGAGATAATCAATAATAGCGGGGAGATGTACCAAATGGCCGAGAAAACTATCCTGACCTGTGCGCTGACCGGGTCGGTGACGCCGCCGAAGAAGCATCCCGGCCTGCCGATCACCCCGGAAGAGATCGCCAATTCTGGCATCGAGGCCGCCCATGCGGGCGCCGCCGTGGTCCATATTCATGTGCGCGATCCCGATACCGGCGCACCCAGCATGAAGCCGGAGCTTTATAAAGAAGTGGTCGACCGTATCCGCGAAGACGGCACCGACGTGGTGATTAATTTGACCTGCGGCCATGGCGCCAGATATACGCCAGCTGAGCCGGACGCCAATGACGCCACCGGCACCTCGGTCGTGCAGACTCCCGATATCCGCATGCAGCATGTGGAGGAGAACAAGCCGGAGATTTGCACCTTGGATTACGGCTCTATGAATTTCGGCGATTTCGTCATCATCAATACGCCCGAGCATCTGAAACGCATGGCCGAGACCGCCAAGCGGATTGGTTCCAAACCGGAGATTGAAGTGTTCGACACCGGCCATCTCCGCCTTGCCAACAAGATGGTCGCCGACGGCATCATCGACGGTCCGCCCCTCTTTCAGATATGCCTCGGCATTCCCTGGGGGCTGGAACAGACGCCGGACCATATGATGTTCATGCGCGATCATTTGCCCGAAGGCGCTCATTGGGCGTCTTTCGGCATCGGCGCCGGTGAATTTCCGATGCTCGCCCAGGCGGCGCTGTTGGGCGGCCATGTGCGCGTCGGCATGGAGGACAATCTCTATCTGGATAAGGGCGTGCCGGCGCCAAGTAACGCGGCACTGGTGGAAAAAGGTGTCGGGGTATTGCGCACCCTCGGCAAGGAGCCGGCGACGGCGGCCGAGGCACGCGAAATATTAGGGCTGACGAAGCTGGTTTGAGCCGGCGCACTCAATCTACCAGCAGAAACAATATCCCGGCGATGATCAGGGCTGTGCCCAGCAACTCGGTCCAGCGGATGCTCTCGCGGAATATAAGGATCGCCGTTAAAAATGTGAAGATCAGTTCCACCTGGCCAACGGCGCGTACGTAAGCCACGTTTTGCAATGTCATGGCCGTGAACCAGCCCGCCGAGCCGAGCATCGAGGCGATGCCCACCAGCGTGCCCTTGCCCCGGTTTTGCCAAACCCGGCTCAACTCGCCAACCTCGAATATTTTTAAGTAAACCGTCATTACCACGGTCTGGATGCTCAGCGCCACCACCAGGGTTGCCGCCGCCGCAAGGATCGCACTGTCGCCGCCGAGGGACAAAGCCGCGCCCCGGTAGGAGACGGCAGATAGCCCCAGCATGGCGCCATTGGCGAGGCCCATTAGCGCCCCCTTGTTGGTCCACGACGTGAGAAACTCGCGAACCCCCACGGTCATTTTGGCCAGGGACAGGAAGCAGACGCCGACAAAGGAGATGGCGATAGCCAGGAAGGCGGCCCCGCTCACCGCCTCGCCCAGCAGCACGATGGTAAAGACCGCCGCCTGAAAGGTCTCGGTCTTCGAATAGGCGGTGCCCACGGCGAAGCTACGCAATTGAAATGAGCGCAGGAGGAACCACATGGCGAGGATCTGTGCGATGCCGCCAAGGGCCGCAAAGCCCCAAAATTCAAATTCCCATTCGAGCGGCTGGCTGTCCTGGGAGCGAAGGGCGAACCAATAGATGGCGGCCAAGGGCAGCCCGAAGGCGAAACGCGTGTAGGCGGCGCCCGACGTGGACAATACGGAATTGATGGATTTTTGCAGGGAGTTGCGAACGTTCTGCAAAAACGCCGCCGCGATGGTGGTGATGACCCAGATTTCCATAATAGCGGGTCAGCTTATGATAAAGCGGTGCAGTTGGATGCCCAGCAAGACAACCCCATAGGCGCCCATGCCGAAGACAATGGCATAAAGAAAAACCTTGAGGTGGGTCTTGATGCGGGCCATGCAGCCCGGCTCAGCCCAGCTTCTTCTTGAGAAGTGCGTTGACAGCGCCGGGGTTGGCCTTGCCTTTGCTCGCCTGCATCACCTGGCCGACGAACCAGCCGCCGATCTTGGGATTGCCGTCCCGAAACTGCTGCGCCTCTTCCGGGTTATCGGCAATCACCCGATCGACCAGCGCTTCGATCTCACCGCTGTCTGTGATCTGCTTCAGCCCTTTGTCGGCGACAATGGTCTCGGGGTCGCCGCCTTGTTCCAACATGATCTCGAACACATCCTTCGCAATGCGCCCAGAAATGGTGCCGTCATGGATCAGCCCAACCAGCTTGCCGAGATCGCCCGCCGCCACCGGGCTATCGGCTATCTCCAGCCCTTCTCTGTTGAGCACAGCGAACAGCTCGTGGATGGTCCAGTTGGCGGCCAGCTTTGCATCGCTGCCGGCGGCCAGTACCGCTTCGAAATAATCGGCGGTCTCCTTGTCGGCCACTAACAGGCCTGAGTCCTCGGCGCTCAAGCCATGGGCATCGATGAAGCGCGCCTGTTTGGCGTCGGGCAATTCCGGCAGGGTGGCGGCGATCTCGTCCACATAGTCTTGGGTGATCTCCAGGGGCAACAGATCCGGGTCCGGGAAATAGCGGTAATCGTGGGCCTCTTCTTTCGAACGCATGGACCGGGTCTCGCCGGTGGCCGCGTCAAACAGGCGGGTTTCCTGCACCACATCGCCGCCGTCCTCAAAGAGATCGACCTGGCGCGCTGCCTCGAACACGACGGCCTGCATGGCAAAGCGCATGGAGTTGACGTTCTTGATTTCGGATCGGGTGCGCAAATCCGTCTCGCCCACTTTCCGAACGCTAACATTGACATCGCAGCGCATGGAGCCCTGTTCCATATTGCCGTCGCAGGTGCCTAAATATCTAAGAATGGCGCGCAGTTTGCGCAAATAGGCGCCGACCTCGTCCGGCGAGCGCAAATCCGGCTTGGAGACGATTTCCATGAGCGCCACGCCGGACCGGTTGAGATCGATAAAGGTGCGCTTCGGGTCCTGATCGTGCAAAGATTTGCCCGCGTCCTGTTCCATATGCAGCCGCTCGATACCGATCTCGCGGCGGCCCTCGGGCATATCCAGAACGACAATGCCTTCGCCGACGATGGGGTGCAGGAATTGGGATATCTGATAGCCTTGGGGCAGATCAGGATAGAAATAATTCTTACGCTCGAACACCGATGTGAGGTTGATCTCTGCCCCCAGCCCGAGCCCGGTTTTGACTGCTTGGGCCACGCAATGGGCGTTGATCACCGGCAGCATGCCGGGCATGGCCGCATCGACCAGGGAGACCTGGCTGTTAGGCTCGGCGCCGAACTTGGTGGCGGCGCCGGAAAACAGTTTCGCCTCGGACGTGATCTGCGCATGGACTTCAAGCCCGATCACCACCTCCCAGTCGCTGGTATTGCCTTTGATGATATAGCTCATTTATCCCACCATACCGGTTGGCTCGGCATCGAAGCTGGCGCATCGCTCCAAAACATCGGCGGCGCGGAACAGGGTTGCCTCATCCCAGGGTTTGGCGATCAGATGCAGGCCCAGCGGCAATCCGTCGCCCGACAATCCCGCCGGAACCGAAATGGCGGGCAGGCCGGCCAGGGAAGCGGGCACGGTGAAGATGTCATTGATATACATCTGAATGGGATCGTCCATTTTCTCGCCGATGGCAAAGGCCGGAGAGGGCGCCGTCGGCGTAAGCAGGACATCCACATTTTGGAACGCCGTTTGAAATTCTTCCAAAATTAACGTCCGCACCTTCTGCGCCTTGACGTAATAGGCGTCGTAATAGCCGGCGCTCAGCACATAGGTGCCGATCATTACTCGGCGGCGCACTTCTGCGCCAAAGCCTTCGCCCCGCGTTGCCTCGTACATATCGTCCAAATCTTCGCCCTCGACGCGGAGGCCGTAGCGCACCCCGTCATAGCGGGCGAGGTTTGAGGATGCCTCCGCCGGGGCGACGATGTAATAGGTGGGCAGCGCATATTTGGTGTGCGGCAGCGATACTTCCACGGTCTCGGCGCCGGCGTCTTTGAGCCAATTGGCGCCTTGGGCCCACAAATCATCGATCTCCGGCGCCATGCCGTCGATGCGGTATTCGGTGGGGATGCCAACGCGAAGACCCTTCAAATTTTGGCCCAGACCGGCGCCGAAATCGGGCACCGATCTATCGGCGCTGGTGGAATCCTTCGCATCGAACCCGGCCATGGCGCCAAGCATGATGGCCGCATCGGCGACACTTTTGGTCATTGGCCCAGCCTGGTCCAGGGAGGACGCGAATGCCACCATGCCCCAGCGGGAACAGCGGCCATAGGTGGGCTTCATGCCGACGATGCCACAAAAAGAAGCCGGCTGGCGGATCGAGCCGCCGGTGTCCGAGCCAATGGCCGCTGTCGCCATATTGGCCGCCACCGCCGCCGCCGAGCCGCCCGACGAGCCGCCCGGCACTCGGTCCTTGCCATCATCCAGCTTCCACGGGTTTTTCACCGGGCCGTAATGGCTGGTGATATTAGCCGAGCCCATGGCGAACTCGTCCATGTTGGTCTTGCCCAGCATGACCGCGCCGGCATTGCGCAGGTTCTGCGATACGGTGGATTCGTATGGCGGCTTAAAGCCATCCAGAATATGTGATGCGGCGGTGGTCAAAACATCCTCGGTGCAGAACAGGTCTTTCACGGCGATCGGCACGCCGTCCAGGGGGCCGAGGGCCTCGCCGCCCGCCCGGCGGACATCGGATGCGTGTGCCCGCTCCAAGGCGATATCCGGGGTCGGCGTAATGAAGGCGCCCAGCCCGCGCCCGGCTTCCATGGCGGCCAGGTTGGCATTGGTCAATTCCTCGGACGAGAAATCACCGGCGATCAGCCCAGCCCTGGCTTCAGCGACGCCCAATTTTGTCAGCGACGAACTCATTCGACCACCTTGGGAACGGTGTAAAAATTGCCAGCCGGATCGGGGGCGTTGGCCAGAACCCGTTCCGCATAATCGCCGTCGTTGACTTTATCTTCGCGCTTCGGCCAGTCCATTTCGGTGACGCTGGTCATCGGCGCGGCACCCGAGGTATCCACCTCTTCCAGCTGTTCGATCCAGCCGAGGATATGGCTTAACTCGCCCGCCAGGGTTTCCATCTCTGTCTCACTAATGCGGATACGCGCCAGTTTTGCGATATTGGCAACGGCGTCTTTGTCCAGCGCCATGGAAATGCCTTTCGAAGTTTTATAAGGAGCAGTTGGGCCGGCGCGGAACCTATCATCCGGCTTGTGGCCGGGCAAGATTTGCGGCCGCTTGGACTGAAGGGTTGCATCGATTATATTCCCGCCATGGCGGACCTGATTCTCAAAATCGGCAACAAGAATTATTCTTCGTGGTCGTTGCGCGGCTGGCTGGCGGCAAAGGCTGCAGGGCTGGAATTTGAAGAACAGCTCATCCGCCTGTTCGAAGACGGCCACAGCGAAACCATGGATGCCGAGACGCCGGCGGGCAAGGTGCCGGTGCTGATGCATGGAAGTCTCGCCATCTGGGAATCCCTGGCCATTGCCGAGTACCTTGCCGAGCTGGCGCCGGACCAGAACATGTGGCCGGCGGATGCGGGCCATCGGGCCCGGGCGCGGGCCGTATCCACGGAAATGGCCACCGGCTTTTTCGGGCTCAGGAACCAGTTCCCGATGAATATCCGGCGCCGGGTTGAAGGCCTGGTGCCGACGCCCGAGGCGGAACGCGACATCGCCCGCATTCTGTCCATTTGGCGGGATTGCCGGGAGAGTGCCGAAGCCGGGCCGTATCTGTTCGGCGCCTTCTCCATCGCCGATGTGATGTACGCCCCGGTGGTCTTCCGCTTTCAAGGCTATGGCATCGAGCCGGATGCAGTGGGGCGCCAATATATGGATGCCATGCTGGCCAATGAATGGATCAAGGAATGGGTGGCGGCAGCGCTGACCGAGCCTTGGATTGTTGATGAGGACGAGGTTTAATATCCTCCCGGACGGCGCGCTGAAGCCACCGAATGATTCCCTCCCGTGACATTTCTGCCCGATTTCCAAAATAAATCCCATTTACCTTAAATCAACCTATTGACGGTCTTATAAAATAACCTACTATATCTTGTGGGTGTCGGGACTGGGGAAACCACTACAATCCTGAATCAACTAACCGGCGGTGCACACCGCTCCGCCGGGCGCAGGATTTTCGCCGCCGCCCGCGAATATCAAGCCCGAAACGGGCATGGGGGCCCGCTCTATCAAGGGCGGGCAGGGTACAAAATACTGGAGGTCGCGTTGCTGGATTCAATACAAACCAAAAAAGGGCCGCGGGTAGAAATCGATCAATCCCGGGACGAACGGCTTACGGAATTCGGAAAAGCGGTGCTTGAGGACCGCTATTTGTTGCCGGATGAAGATCCTCAGGCGCTTTTTGCCCGCGTCGCCAGCACCTATGGCGACGACGATGGCCACGCCCAGCGCATCTATGACTATATGAGCAAACATTGGTTCATGGCGGCGACGCCTGTGCTGTCCAACGGCGGCGCCGACCGGGGCCTGCCCATATCGTGTTTCCTCAATGAAAGCTCTGACAGCCTGAAGGGCATCGTCGGGCTCTGGACCGAGAATGTCTGGCTGGCCTCCAACGGCGGCGGCATCGGCAGCTATTGGGGTAACCTCCGATCCATCGGCGAGCGGGTCGGCATTGCCGGCAAGACATCCGGCGTGATCCCCTTTATCCGCGTCATGGATAGCCTGACCCTGGCCATCTCCCAAGGCTCGCTCCGGCGCGGCTCGGCTGCGGTGTATCTGCCCATGAGCCATCCCGAGATCGAGGAGTTTATCGAGCTCCGGCGGCCCACCGGCGGCGACCCCAACCGCAAGGCGCCCAACCTGCACCACGGCGTGCTGGTGCCCGATGCCTTCATGCGCGCCGTCGAAGCGGACGAAGAATGGGCGCTGGTCTCCCCCGTAGACCAAACGCCAGTTCGAAAAGTGCGCGCCCGCGATCTCTGGATCAGGCTTTTGACCGCGCGCATCGAAGTCGGCGAGCCCTATATCGTCTTCTCCGATCAGGTCAACCGGGCTGTTCCCGAACACCACAAGCTGGCCGGGCTCAGCGTCAAAACCTCCAACCTTTGCTCCGAGATCACGCTCCCCACCGGCGTCGATCATCTTGGCAACGAGCGCACCGCGGTCTGCTGCCTGTCGTCGCTGAACCTGGAACGCTTCATGGAGTGGCGCGACCACCCCTTGTTCATCGAGGACGTCATGCGCTTCCTCGACAACGTGCTGCAAGATTTCATCGACAATGCGCCCGACGGCATGGAGCGAGCCAAATATTCGGCCATGCGGGAGCGCTCCGTCGGGCTCGGCGTGATGGGCTTCCATTCGTTTTTGCAGGCCAACCGGGTGCCGTTCGAGACAGCCATGGCGAAAGCCTGGAACCTTAAAATGTTCCGCCATATCCAGGAGCGCGCCGATGCCGCCAGCCACGTTCTGGCCGACGAGCGCGGACCCTGCCCGGACGCCGCCGACTATGGCTTCCACGAGCGTTTTTCCTACAAGACGGCGATCGCGCCGACGGCTTCCATCTCGATCATTTGCGGCGGCGCGTCCGCCGGTATCGAGCCGATCAGCGGCAATTCCTATACCCACAAAACCCTGTCCGGCTCGTTCAACGTGCGCAACCGGCACCTGGTGGAATTGCTGACCGAGAAGGGGCGCAACGATGACGCCACCTGGACCTCGATCACCGTCAACGAAGGCTCGGTGCAGCATCTGGATTGCCTGACCGACGACGAAAAGGACGTGTTTAAGACCGCGTTCGAATTGGATCAGCGCTGGGTGATCGAGCTGGCCGGCGACCGGGCGGATTACATCGATCAGTCGCAATCGGTCAACGTCTTCCTGCCCGCCGATATTCATAAGCGGGATCTGCATCAAATTCACCTGATGGCCTGGAAGCATGGTCTTAAAAGCCTTTACTACTGCCGTTCCAAATCGATCCAGCGGGCCGAGGATGTCTCGGTCGCCGGGGTGGCCAATGCTAGAGATGGGGCCGAAAAATTCACCCCCATGCCCCTGCCCGGCGCCGATGGAGAGCCCCTGCCCATCGCCGCCTTGGCTTCGGACGATGAGGGCGACAGCACCGATTACGAAGAATGCCTCGCCTGCCAATAGGCGTGGGCCTAAAACAAGAGACTTAGAGGAGGAAACCCCATGTCCCTTTTGGACGCCAAGCCGGTCTACAAGCCTTTCGCCTACCCCTGGTGCTTCGAGGCCTGGCAGACCCAGCAGAAGGTGCACTGGTTGCCCGAAGAAGTACCGCTCGCCGACGACGTCAAGGACTGGCACAACAAGCTCAACGAGACCGAGCGCCATCTGATGACGCAGATTTTCCGCTTCTTCACGCAAGCCGATATCGAAGTCAATAACTGCTACATGAAGCACTATGCATCGGTGTTCAAGCCCACCGAAGTACAGATGATGCTGGCCGCCTTTTCCAATACCGAGACCATCCACATCGCCGCCTATTCCTATTTGCTCGACACCATCGGCATGCCCGAAGACATCTATTCCGCGTTCCTTCAATACAAAGAGATGAAGGACAAATACGATTACATGCAGGAGTTCGGCACCGGCTCCAAATCCGATATCGCCAAGACTTTGGCGGTATTCGGCGCCTTTACAGAAGGCCTGCAATTGTTCGCCAGCTTCGCCATCCTGCTGAACTTCCCGCGCTTCAATAAGATGAAGGGCATGGGCCAGATCGTCACCTGGAGCGTGCGCGACGAAAGCCTACATTGCGCCTCGGTCATCAAATTGTTTCGCACCTTCGTTTCCGAAAATCCGGAAATCTGGACCGAAGCGTTTCAGCGCGATCTTTACAAGGCCTGCGAGACCATCGTCACCCACGAAGACGCGTTCGTCGATCTGGCGTTCGAATTGGGCGCCGTCGAAGGCCTGACCTCGGCCGACATCAAATCCTATATCCGCTTCATCGCCGACCGGCGCCTGTCGCAGCTTGGCTTGCAGCCCATCTACCGCATCGAAGAGCACCCGCTGCCCTGGCTCGACACCATGCTCAACGCCGTCGAGCACGCCAACTTCTTCGAAAACCGCTCCACCGAATATTCCCGCGCCGCGACCGAGGGGACTTGGGACGAAGCGTTCGACTAGCTCCTAGCGAGACCTTACACGCAGGCCGAGGGCGGGGGATGGCATGGTCGGCCCGCCCGTGCTGCCGGCACCCCCTGGCAAAAAGAAGTTTTCACCACAGAGGCAGTGAGACGGTGAGAAGAAAAAAGAGAATAAAAGAAGTTTGAAACACAGAGATCACAGAGGCCACAGAGAAGAAAGTTGATTTTCTTCTTTAGCGAGAAATATCGTAACAATCTCGCGCGACATCCCAAGCACCCCCCTTACGGTTATGACGGTTTGTGACGGTTTGTTACGGTTTTCCGCATTTGGTGCGACATATTTTCGAAAATCGGGTATGGGGGTTTATGGGGTTTTAAGGGGGATTCATGGGGTTATGTGGGGGTGCCAACGGCGCCGCACACCTGCCAACGGACCACGGCAACGGCACCGCCGCGCGTGGGATCAATAGGACCTATTCACAATATTCAAGACTTAACCGGCCCAGCCGGTCTGGGGATGGCTGGGTCGGCCAGACCGGCGCCCGTCTTGGTACCTGTCTGTGATCGGAGCATTGATTGTTAAATAGTCTGTTTTCGGAGCGGCGCAAGTGGGTGAATTAAGTTCGTAGCTTGAAATTAAATTATGTCCCTGTATTTATTTTCTGGTTCGGACAATCGGGCGTTTGTCTAAGCAATCTTTGCGATTACTCGGCTGCTTCTAAAGCGGGTTTACGAACTCCAAATTTGGTACTAATGGCGGATAATATTGCTTCGGATATAATCGGCGATACGCTGTTGCCAATCATTCGGAAGCTATGCCAAATCGTTGGATGGAACCGAAATTCATCAGGAAACCCTTGAAGTCGAGCGGCCTCCCTCACCGTAATCACGCGGGGTTCTTCCGGGTGGATTGGTCGGACAGATTGATATGATCCACGATCACTACCCGTTCCCGCACGTAGAGTGGGACATTGGCCGTGCCAGGCAAGCCTAGGATGCCTACCGATCTTGTCTGTTTCACCAGGCAGAACGGTTTTGAAACGCTCTATTACTTTTAGAGTATGCTTGGTAGGCAAGTGCCCCGAGAACATGCGATCATCGTTACGCAAGGATCTCAAATACTCATTTGGGCGACCACGCTTGGTAATTTTCCACTGATCAAAATTGCCATGATCTGGTAATCGCTTTGCGTTCTTGAGGTCCGCGATCGCTTCTTGGACCGTTCGGGGATTTCGCCTCAATCGTGAAATGTCATCGACGCTAAGTGGATCACATCTCGATGGGTCAATTCCTATTATAAACAATCTTGACCGTTTTGTAGGCGCTCCAAAATCGGCAGCATTTAGTACCAATGGGCCTAAAATTTCGTATCGATTGACTACCATCTCAATAGCTAAATCAAGAAGTGGCCGAGCCCGTTGGTAGCCCAGTCCAAGAACGTTCTCCATTACAAAAAAAGCAGGATTAACCTCTGATACCAGACGAAAAAAATCTAAGATCAGCTGTCGCCGGGGATCGTTATAGTCGTTACGGCCAATTGCGCTAAACCCCTGGCACGGAGGCCCACCAATAATACCATCTACGGGTCCATCAACTAGCCGTTCCACCTCTTGACCCGTCAGGGCAGATACATCACACCGCACCAAATTCGTATTTGGAAAATTAAACTGAAACGATGACGTAAGAATTGGATCGATATCGAACGCGGTTGTAACCGGCATACCTGCTTGATGCGCACCTAATGACAGGCCTCCCGCACCACTGAATAAATCTACTATTCTCATCATCGTCTGAATCTTTGCCCTATGGGTCCAAATTATTCACGAATGTTGAATCTAAATTTGATCAATATTATTGGAGCAAAAATTGCTATGTCACGATTTGAGCGAACGACGGGTAATATCGATAATATTTTTCAAATGCGCGGATTTGTTCCTCTTCAAGATCAAACCCCAGGCTTTGCACCCTAGCCCTATCGAGCGGCGTATCGTCGGGTAGCTGTGCCTGAAGCACACTGCTTTCCTTTAGAGTAAGGTTTGGTGCCACAATTTTATTTGAAATGAATGAAGGCCAATCAACACCTTTAATAGCCGCATTAGCTGCTGAGGCCGCCCCTTTTGCAGGGAGAATGCCTCCAACAGTGACCATTGGTGAGCTGTCTCTATAAAGCAACCTAAATGCGGGCATAAACCCGCCCGGCCGCGAAGCGTCAGCCGCCACTTTTTTCATAAAATCCAAGGTTAGGTCTGCAAGGGTGTCACATAGATTCTCATCGTTGCAATCGTCCTTGCTCAAGTTATCAGGAACGACCCGCCCTAAAAGAGCTCTGACGCGATTAGGACGCTGGGGGAGTTTGCCATATGGCCCTCTAGCATTAAATGTAACGAGGAGAATGCTATTCGGTGGAGCATTTTCAATCACCAACTGGATATCTTCAACGGATTCTTCGCTCAATGCTTGGTCATAGTCCAACCAGACTAGCCACGGCCTAATCGAAATAGCATCCGTTTCAAATAGCTGCGGCAATATTTCGGACGAAGAGCCATTGCGAACGCAAACTGTCCTATAAGGTTGATTAAACACTGCTCGACTATACCCAATTGCATCTGCTTCAATCGAAACCATATCCGTCACGTTTAATAGTTTGTGGGCCATCTGAAAATCTGTGAACCATATAGAGCCGAACCCAATGTATACCATCTCATTTAAATCTAAGGTGCCCTGCAGAATTTGAACTGCTTCAAATACCAAACTTCGTTGGATCGATTTGCTCGGTCGAAGGCTATAGTTAACGGTTGTGAAGGACGCCATTAGTCGTCCTCCACATGGTCGTCATATGTGTAATCGAACGAATTGATACCAACGTCCTTGTTACTCATATTTATATTGCCAAGGGCCGATGCTAGTTTTCGCACCCGATCATTGGGCATCGAATAACTTACGCTTGTCGTTCTGACTTTTGGCTCAGGTTCATACTTAGGTAGTTTGACATTATCACTCTTTTGGACGTTAAAAAATCAGCTGGGGTTTCGGTATCGCCTCGACCTTTTTCGCCTCAGATAGCGATTGTTTTCTTGTATTCGTATAATTTATCCAATCACGAGATGCATCTCGCATACGGAGGCGAGCGCGCCTGAATACTTCGGAAGATGCATCTACACTGCGTTTCGTGGTAGTGAGAGGCAACAGCTCGGTTTTTGAGGAGTTAAACATAACAATTCCGATAAACCCGGCGTATTGTTGGTGCCAGTAGGGCCACCCATCAGAACCCCAACCAGATAGTTCCGTTTTGTCAGCTGCCAGCACAATTCGACCGTTGCAAACGATGTACCAACCATATTGTTTTTCTCCCCTAATATCTTCCGAAGGGGACACATCCTCTGGGGGAGACGCGACCATACCAGCAAAAATTTCAACATTGACGACTTCGTCGCCAACAGCATCTTCGTACTCAACTCTCATGGGTGAAATATCACCGCCAACTTGTAAGCTAATTTGCCACCCGGAAATCCACTCTCCATTCAGATTGATAGCGAGCCCACGGTTCAAGTGAAGTGCGTAGTCTCTGGCGAGCATCCGCCTTAGGTTCTGAACAAATGCTGGATTACTGAACGAAGTTGCTACATTTTCCGGCAGGTCGGTTATGGTGATCTCTACACCTGTATGGTCGAGTGGCTTGTCTTCAGCAATATCAAAATCCCAATCTTTGGTATCGTCTTCCAACCATTTTTGAACCTCGATCGGAACTATGAATGATCCTTCGTCGCCGCGTTTATCGTATGTGCTTCGAATATTTATTTTTTTCCCAATTTTAAAAACCGCTCGTTTCATGCCAATGCCGTACACGCCGATACTGTATGGCTCATCGTGTACCTGCTCTTTACGGCCAAATGTAAATGCATATTCGACGGCATCGTTGAACGTGATGCCGCCACAATTGTCACTGATCACAAATCTGTCGTCTTCAATCTGAATATTTATTGCGTAGCTAGATAAATCTACGTTGTCGCCGAGACTCATCGGCTGACCGCCTTCAAGCTCCCACGCGCCATCCACACTGTTGTCAATTAGATCGAGAATGCAATCTTCAAGAGAAATATCGCGTGTGATCATCCTCACGAAAAACGATTTTGTTGGATTTGCATCCACCTTATTTTGATCCGCCACCGATTATTCCCCCTTTTTGTTCTCTTAGTTGTAATTTGACTCACGCATAAATAGGAAAAATTAAACATATTTATAATACAACCACATAATTGGGTGGATCGGATTATTTTCAAGCATATCTGTTAAAATTCGGCCCAACATAGCCGGATCAATGGGACTTATCGTGAGGAGGCACATTGCCTATCTCGCTTCCCTTCCGCGTGGCCATTCCGCTTAGTGAACCGCCCGGTGTGGCCAACCATGCCATCCGTCTCCGTTATCGCTACGCTCCGGCTTCGCCGGGACAGGACCCCACACCGGCTGCGCTCCTACGTCCCCGCCAACGTCATACTCTCAATCCGCAACGTCGGCGCATCGACGCCGTAGCGCAAATTCAGATCATCGGCGGCGGTGAGCCCCAGGAACATGTCCTTCAAATTACCCGCAATCGTGACTTCGGAGACCGGATAGGCCAGCTCCCCATCCTCGATCCAGAAGCCTGCCGCGCCGCGGCTGTAGTCGCCGGTTAGGCCGTTGATGCCGAAGCCGATCAACTCGGTCACATAGAGACCGGATTTGATATCGCCGATCATGGCATCCCGGCTGATGCTGCCGTTGTCCATGTAAAGATTGGTGGCCGATGGTGATGGCGGTGAGCCGGCGCCTCTGGATGCATGGCCTGTTGTCTCCAACCCCAACTGGCGGGCCGAGCGGAGATCGAGGAACCAGGTGGTCAGCTTGCCGTCCTTGATCACGCCCCGGCGCTCATTTGCGATGCCTTCGCCGTCGAAGGGTTTCGAGCGCAGGCCTCTGTGCCGGTGGGGATCATCGATGATGTTGATACTTCCTGCGAATATCTGCTCGCCCATGCATTCTTTTAAGAAGCTGGTGTCGCGGGCGATGGCGGCGCCGTTGACGGCGTTCGCGAAATGATTGACCAGGCTGCGCGATACGCGCGGATCGTACACCACTGGCACACTCCCCGAAGCCACTTTTTTCGGATTGAGCCGCTTGACCGTGCGCTCCCCGGCGCTCGTCCCGATGGCTTCGGGGCTTTCCAGGTCGCTGCCATAGACGGCGCCGGTGTAATCGTAATCCCGCTCCATCTCGGTGCCTGAACCCGCCAAAACCGATGCGCTTAAAGAATAGTGCGAGCCCGCGTAACTTTGTGCAAAGCCGTTGGAGGCGATCACCGACACCCGCGCCTGGCCCCAGCCGGCCTCGGCGCCTTCGGAATTGGTGACGCCGTCGACGGCGCGGGCCGCGTCTTCGGCCCGATTGGCCCAATCGATTAATGTCTCGGGCTCCGGCTCTTCCGCATCGCACATATCGAGGGTTGGGATTTCGGTTGCTAGCTGATCGGCATCGGCGAGGCCGCAATAGGGGTCTTCGGGCACGGCGCTGGCCATGGCCACGGCGCGCTCCGCCAATTCATCGAAAGCGTCATCGGAAATATCCGAAGACGAGACAATGGCTTGGCGTTTGCCGATGAAGACGCGGAGGCCCACATCGGCGCTTTCCGAGCGTTCCAGCTTTTCCGGCGCGCCGAGCCTTTGGCCTACGGACAGCGAGCGGCTTTCCACATGCACCGCGTCTCCGGCGTCGGCGCCGGCCTTTTTGGCGCGGCTCAAAAGGCCTTGTAATCGTTCCAGCATTTCGCCCGCCATACGTTATTCGCCTTTCTTCCAGATGTTTTGGCCGCTTCCCGGCAGGCCAAGTTTGTCCCACATTTCATCCACCTTGGCGATCACTTCATCGCTCATGGCGAGCGTTCGGCCCCAGTCACGGCTGGTTTCGGGCGGGATCTTGTTGGTGGCATCGAGCCCCATCTTGCCGCCGAGGCCGGGCTCCGGCGATGCAAAATCCAAATAATCGATGGGCGTGCCATCGACCAAAGTCACATCGCGCACCGGGTCCATGCGCGTCGAGATAGCCCAGATCACGTCGGTCCAGCTGCGCACATCGATATCGTCATCGACGACGATCACCACTTTTGTATAAAGAAACTGCCGCAAATAGGACCAGACCGCCATCATGATGCGCTTGGCGTGGCCGGGATAGGCTTTCTTGATCGACACCACCGCCACCCGGTAGGAACAACCCTCCGGCGGCAACCAGAAATCGACGATTTCCGGGAATTGCTGGATCAGGAGCGGCACGAACACATCGTTCAAGGTCTGGCCGAGGATCGACGGCTCGTCCGGCGGCCGCCCGGTGAAGGTGGACAGATAAATGGCGTCTTTGCGCATGGTGATGGCGGACACTTTAAACACCGGGAACTTATCCACGGAATTGTAATAGCCGGTGTGATCGCCGTATGGCCCTTCGTCGCCGGTCTCGGTCAGCGACACATGGCCTTCGATGACGATCTCGGCCTCGGCGGGAACTTTAATGGGGACGGTCTTGCAATCGGTTAGCGTGACCCGCTCGCCGGACAGCAGGCCGGCGAACTGGTATTCGGACATGGTGTCTGGCACCGGCGCCACGGCGGCCAGGATGGTGGCCGGATCGGCGCCGATGACCACGGCGGCGGGCAGGGGCTCAGTGGAAACTGCGCTGTGGGCGCTGTGCGCCTGGGCGCCGCCCCGATGTTTCAGCCAGCGCATCAGCGTCGTGTCTGGCCCGGTTACCTGCATGCGGTAGATGCCGATATTGAAATCATCGCCGTCTTGATCGTTCGGGTTTTGCGTCACAACCAGCGGCCAGGTGATCAGCGGCGCCGGCTCGCCGGGCCAGCAGGTCTGGATCGGCAGGCGCGCCAGATCGATGTCATCGCCTTGCCAGACCACTTCCTGGCAGGCGGCGCTGCTGGTGGTTTTTGGGCGCATGGAAAG
>Ga0233439_10000668_pt1 | contig 49041 bp, 42 predicted proteins | sample SI_123_September_6_FD_182713 | JGI IMG/M metagenome (GOLD analysis project Ga0233439, IMG submission 182713) | Seawater microbial communities from Saanich Inlet, British Columbia, Canada - SI_123_September2016_100_MG | ecosystem: Environmental > Aquatic > Marine > Inlet | place: Canada: British... | reverse complement strand
TTTACCTTTTTTCAGTACTTTCTTCATGACATGGCCTCCTTAGGTTGGTTTGGGCTTTTATCGCTAAAAACCATTCAAACTTACGTGAGGTCATGTTCTAATTTCAACTAACTTTGGGGCAAACCCGTATGTTGTTCACATTTAAATAAACGTAAAACCTTGATCTATGGATAACAAACTTGGTTCGCAAAACTAACTCATATTATCCTTTAATAGAGGTCATTAGGCGGACCTGTATTCCGCCCGATTATCATTTATCTGCTATTTTGAGTCAATATCTAAATGGAGAGATCAATGGAAGTGCTGTGAATATTTACAAAGGGTTTTGAGGTTGTAAATGGCGAAACAGGCATTATATAATTAATTGCAATTCTCTTTTCCCCTTCAAATGTACGCAATTCAAATCGGGTCGTTCATTTAGGGTGAATATTGCCTAGATTAAAATTATTTAATCTCCATTTAACTACAGTTTAATTTCAGTCGAATAAAGTTAAACATTAGATTCGTGTTTGTATTAGGCTGGTTTTGAAACACGAATATTTTTTCGAATTTACGTACGTACTCATACTATTGAGGGTTAATTAAATGCACAAATCTTTTCTTCTGTTTTTTCGTTCATCCTGCGCAGCTTTACTTTTAACATTTTCTTTGGTTGCTGCTCCTGATTTTTCCTATGCTTTGAGTAGTGCTCCACAGCAGCTTTCCAGTAACTTATTTGTGGAGATTGCCAAAAAGTTAAATCCTGCCGTGGTTAATGTTAGTACGAAATCTAAAACAGAAAAAGCGCACAATAATTTTCGTTCTCCAAGGAATAGTCCAAGGAATGGTCCAAAACCGGGTCCAGGTCAGGGGCGTTCTCCCGATCCTTTTCGTGATTTTTATGACAAGTTCTTTGGTGGTGAACAGCGTCCTAACCAAAAACCGAAAAGAGGTATGGGGTCAGGCTTTGTAATCGATAAGGAAGGACATATCCTTACAAATTATCACGTCATTGAAGATGCGGATGAAATCGTTGTAATGCTTGAAGATAAAGGAAGCGAAAAAGAATACACCGCAACCTTGATAGGGTCTGATTCAAAAACAGATATTGCCTTAATTAAAATAAATCGGGATGAAAACACTCCGAAGGAATTTCCATTCTTGAGGTTAGGTAGTTCTGAAAACCTTGAAGTAGGCGAGTGGGTCGTGGCGATTGGGAATCCATTTGGCCTCAGTCATACGGTTACCGTTGGAGTGGTCAGTGCCTTGGGCAGAAGTATTGGAGCCGGCCCTTACGATGAGTTTATCCAGACCGATGCATCTATCAACCCTGGCAACAGTGGCGGGCCTTTGATCAATATTGAGGGTGATGTTATCGGAATCAATACAGCAATTATTTCAGGAAATACCGGAGGTAATGTCGGTATTGGATTTGCAATTCCCATCAATATTGCCAAGGGAATTCTGCACGATTTGAAGGAGAAGGGTTCGGTTACCCGCGGGTGGCTGGGAGTTATGATTCAGAAAATCACCCCTGAACTGGCAAAATCGTTTGGACTCAATCAAAGCGAGGGAGCCTTGGTGGGCGATGTTATTCCAGACGGTCCTGCATTCAAAGGTGGAGTCAAACGTGGTGATGTTATTGTAAGATTTAATGGCAAAGCTGTTAAAGATATGGAAGACCTTCCAAAAATTGTTGCAGCAACCACTCCAAATTCTGTAGTGGATGTGGATGTGATTCGAGAAGGTGCTAATAAAACCTTGCGGGTTAAAATTGAGGTTCTTAAAGACTCACAAGCAACGGTTGTTGCTAAGGCAGACCCTCTGGGTTTGCAGGTTCAAGACATCACCCCTGAACTGGCACAAAGCCTGCAACTGGAGGATGATAATGGTGTTTTGGTTTCAGATGTTACCCCTGGGGCCTCTGCGGCGGAGTCTGGAATTCGCCGAGGCGATGTCATTGCAGAAATGAATCGCAGCGCGGTAAACAACACTCAGGACTATCATAGGTTAATGAGTTCTCTGCAAAAAGGTGCTTCGGTGCTCTTCCTCGTCAAAAGAGGTGGAACCACTATATATATAGCCGTTAAGGCCGGATAGTTTGTCACTTCTTATAATTACAGGGAGAGCCTGAACCCGGCTCTCCCTGTAACCTTTTCATAATCTCTAAATTTTGATTAACGTGCGCGTCTATTGGCTTTGGTACTTTTTATGTTTCGTGTTGCTTGATGCCTCCTCTGGTTTTGCGGCGGAACAAAATAGGCGTAGAACCCCTCTGGTTGTTGCTGTCGAAAAAGTCAGCCCCGCCGTCGTAAATATTTATACTTCCGAAACAGGTCGGTCCCCCCGCAATCCATTCAGAGATTTTGGTAACAAAGTTTTTGACCAGTTCTTTAACGATTTTTTTTCCCGAAATCAAAATAACAAAAAAAGTCTGGGTTCAGGAGTCCTTATAAATAAAGAAGGATATATTATTACCAACGAGCATGTGATTGCTCGGGCATCGCAGATCCGTGTCGCTTTGAGCGATAAACGGGAATTTGAGGCCAGGGTGATAGGTGCAGATATCAAATCTGATCTGGCGATTATTAAAATTGACTCGGATCAGTTTTTGCCTTTTGTTCCCATGGGGCGTTCTGACGATTTGATGATTGGCGAACAGGTTCTCGCTATTGGCAACCCTTTTGGGCTACGCCATACGGTAACCACGGGAATCATCAGTGCCTTAAATAGAAATATCAGAGCCGGTAAAAATAAGGTCTACAGTGATTTTATCCAGGTCGATGCCTCTATTAATCCAGGAAACAGTGGTGGACCTCTTCTTAATATAAATGGATCTTTGATTGGTATTAATACGGCTATCTATCAAAAGGCTGAAGGAATTGGTTTTGCCATTCCTATTGATGATGCCAAGCGAATCGTTGATGAATTGATTCAATTCGGAAAAGTCCGACGAGGCTGGCTTGGGGTTTCGGTGCAGGAAATGAACTCACAACTTTCGCGTCATTTTAAGCTCGATAGGAAAAAGGGAGTGCTCGTTGTTCGTGTGGCTAAGAAAAGTCCGGCAGCATTGGCAGGATTAAAACGAAGTGATATTATTGTTTCCATTGAGGGCCATGAGGTGACAGGTAAATCTGACTTTCGTGGACGAATGGCTTCTTATACAGTTGACGATAAAGTTAGGTTTTCCATTCTGCGAGATGGAAGAAGTATGGAGTTTGCAGTTCGCGTTATCTCAATTCCCAAACAATATGTTGCAGCGTTTACCCGCGACTGGCTGGGCTTAGAGGTTCGGCAGAATAACCCTGTCTTTGCGAAAAACAATCGCCTCGCAACTAGTAAAGGAATGTTAGTTGTCAATGTGGTTCCAAAAAGCGCCGGTGCTAGAATAGGCATTAGCGCGGGAGATATTATCCGGCAAGTGAACCAAGATCGGATTGATACTGAAGAGGACTATAATAAATCAATTGCCGACCTGAGTAACCCGGACCGAATTTTGTTGCTAGTTCAGAGAGGGCGGCAGGGATATTATGTAACGCTGGAACCCTGAATGAAAGAAGCTGAAAAAAAAGAAATTGAATCTCTAAGAAATACGATCCACCAGCACGATCACCTGTATTACGTCAAAGACTCTCCTGACATTACCGATAGGGAATACGATTCCCTCTACCATCGCCTCAAAGAACTGGAAGCTAAATATCCGCAATGCGTGACTCCTGATTCACCCACTCAGCGTGTTGGCGGGAAATTGGAGCAACGATTCCGGCAGGTGGAACATCCCGTTCCTATGCTCAGTCTGGATAACACTTATAACGTAGATGAAGTGCGCGCTTTTCATCAGCGTGTTGCAAAGGGTTTGCCCGATGTTGATGAAAACTCCATAGAATATGTTGTCGAACTTAAGTTTGATGGATTGGCCGTTGCCTTAACCTATGAAGATGGAAAACTTGTGCGGGGAGCTACACGTGGAGACGGTATTAAGGGAGAGGATATTACTGCAAACCTGAAAACCATTCGTTCTATTCCTCTAGAAATTTCTACCGAACCGTTTATGAAAATTGAGGTGCGGGGTGAAGTTTATATGCCGAGAAAAGAATTCCAGAGATTGAATGTCCTTCGTGAGGAAGAGGGAGAGATCCCTTTCGCGAACCCCAGAAACGCTGCAGCAGGAGCTCTTAGAGTTCTTGATCCGGCTATAACGGATTCAAGAAAGCTGGGAATATTTATATATGCGGTGGGTTTTTTAGATAAAGAGATTTTTCAGACTCATTCTGACTTGCAGCAAAAACTTACGTCCTTGAAATTTCCCATCAATGAACACAATCGGTTGTGCTCCAACTTTGAGGAAACATTGGCCATCATTGAAGAATGGCGAGACAAAAAGAATGACTTGGATTATGAAGTGGATGGATTGGTTATTCAGGTGAATTCATTAGCGTATAGGAAAAAATTAGGCAGTACTTCCAAGTTTCCTCGATGGGCGGTGGCCTATAAGTATGAAGCCGAACAGGCCGAAACTGAGATTCTGGAAATCGTATGTCAGGTCGGAAGGACGGGTTCCATCACTCCCGTGGCTAATTTGAAACCGGTTTTTGTTTCAGGGTCCACGGTAAGCCGGGCAACATTGCATAACGAAGACGAAATAAATCGAAAAGATATAAGGGTAGGCGACAGAGTCATAATAGAAAAGGCGGGAGAGATTATTCCCAAAATAGTTCGTGTGGTTGACCCTTCTGGAAAACGCAATGCGCCGTTTAAAATGCCGACAACCTGCCCTGAATGTCGGACAGAAATTTTCAGACCGGAGGGAGAGGTCGCGTGGCGATGTGTTAACGCGGCATGTCCAGCGCAATTGAAAGAACGGATCAAACACTTTGCTGCTCGTAAAGCGATGGATATCGACCATATGGGCCCTGCTGTGATCGATCAACTGGTGGATTCAAGCCGCATTAAAAATTTTTCCGATTTATATACTTTGAAAAAGGAAGAAGTGGCGGTCCTCGAACGCCTTGCCGAGAAATCTGCGCAAAATCTGATCGATGCCATTGAAAAAAGTAAAACAGCAGGGCTGGCTCGATTGCTATTTGGTTTAGGGGTGCGACATGTGGGGCAAAGAGCCGCTTCTATTCTATCGGAAACCTTTCGGTCCATTAAAACCTTAAGAGAAACCTCCTATGAAGATATGGAAGCTGTACTGGAAATCGGTCCTATTATCGCAGAAAGTTTAAAAAGTTTTCTCGATCAGGAAGCCAATGTGCAGGACATAGAAAAACTTGCGAGCATGGGAGTCGTGGTAGAAGAGCAGGGGGCAGCCCGAAAGGAGGGTGCTCTGACGGGAAAACAGTTTGTACTTACAGGAACCCTATCCGAATTTTCACGTGATGAAGCCAAGGATAGGATTGAGTCTCTGGGGGGGAGGGTCACCTCTACGGTTTCAAAGAAAACCGATTATGTAGTTGCGGGAAAAGATGCTGGCTCAAAATTAGCAAAAGCCCAAAAACTGGCACTTACTATTCTTGATGAAAAAGAGTTTCTAAAACTGACTGATTCGAATTGATTTTATCGGGAGGTGGATCGTGCTCTAGAGGGGGGACGCCTTCTTTGTGGTCCTTTTCCATTGCGTGGCCGACTGTTAGATTGGGAATTTGATTTCGTTGCTGGTGGGCGACGGCGTTTTCTTGTTGGCGGAGTGCCAGCTTTTTCTTCAAGGTATAATTCTTCATCTGCCCAGGCTACAGGTATTTTCTTTTTCAGATAAACTTCAACACGCTCCAGATGCTGTGCAAAATCTTCGCAGCAGAGGGTAATGGCGGTGCCTTTTTTACCCGCCCTGGCAGTTCGACCAATTCTGTGGACATAGTCTTCTGCATCCTGAGGGAGATCGTAGTTGATGACATGAGTGATGTCATCCACATGTAATCCTCGAGATGCAACATCAGTCGCAATCAGGATATAGAGATCTCCTTTCTGAAAATCTTCCAGTACTTTTATGCGAGCTTTCTGATGAAGATCACCGCTTATTTGTCCCGAGTTGTATCCATTGTGGTTTAGCTTCCATTCCAGTTGTTCAGCTTCAATCTTGGTGTTACAGAAAATGAGAACTTTTTTTCCTTCCTCACGTTTAAGTAATCCCAATAGAAGGTTAAACTTTTCGTGTTGCCCAACGTGGAAAAGAGATTGTTTTATTTCATCGACTACAGCTTTCTCGGGTTCGATGACCACTTTTACCGGATTATTCATGTGCTCATAACAAAGCTCCATGACTCGATAATTAAGAGTGGCCGAAAACAACATTGTTTGTCGTTTGTTGTAGGGAGAGCAACTGCGGAATAAGTAGCGTAAGTCTACTATGAAACCCATATCAAACATGCGATCCGCTTCATCTACAACCAGTACTTCGATTCGTTTCAGACTAAAAAATTTTTGTTTGTAAAAATCTATGAGCCTTCCGGGAGTGGCGATGAGTATATCAACCCCTGCCTTGATCTGATTGCGTTGTTTGTCGTAATCGACTCCACCAATGATACAGGCTGATTTAAAACCACAATATTTCCCCAGCAACAAAGCATCTTTTTCGATTTGTCTTGCCAGTTCCCGAGTAGGAGCAAGAACCAAAGCGCGCGGTCCTTCTTTGCCTTTTTCCGCAGGGTCCGGTTTGTTTTCAAGTAGCCGGGTAAAAAGAGTAATTAAAAAAGCGGCGGTTTTACCTGTTCCAGTTTGTGCTTGTCCGGCGAGGTCTTTTCGGGCCAGAGTGATGGGCAGTGATTTGCTTTGAATGGGGGTACAAGTTTTGAATTCAGCATCACGAATTCCCTTCAAAATAGATTCAGGGAGAGGTAAAGATTCAAAATTAATGAGTTCCAAATGAATACTCCATGCTGCAGTCGTTACTGCGGGAAATTGACATTTTTTTTTCTACGGGAAAACGTTTTTTCGGCTCAATGAGTCATTGCCATTTGTCTTTGAGGGAGGGGGGCTTTTAAATTCAATAGCTTGCTACACACTCTCGCTGGCAGAACTTATTATGATGGGCTTGACGGGCATTTGCAACCCCAATTTCATTTTGCTTGACTTTCAAGGGAGGGAAATGTTTAAATTCCACCTCGATTTTATATCCGGTCAATGCCCCGATCGACAACCTCTCCGAACGGAATTCAGCTAAGTTTTCTTAGATTTTTCAATGGTTTTCATGTTTTTGGGGTACCGGGTTAAATGATGACAGCAACGACTCGATCTGGGCAATGAGTTTATAATCTGTCATGGATAAGAATTAAAAGTTTGCCCCATTTTGAGGTGTTTTTGTGATCGAACATGATGTGGTGATCGTAGGTGCTGGCCTTGCTGGGATGCGTTGTGCTCTTGAGGCTTCTAAAGAACTCGATGTAGCTGTGTTGACCAAGGTTTATCCCTCCCGTTCACATTCTGGAGCAGCGCAGGGTGGAATTGCCGCCGCTCTTGGAAACTCAGAGCCGGATAGTTGGGAAGAGCATATGTACGATACCGTCAAAGGTGGTGATTTTCTCAACGACCAAGATGCGGTTGAAGAATATGTCAAGGCAGCCCCCCGAATCATTTACGAACTAGAACATATGGGTTGCGTTTTTAGCCGCACTCCAGAAGGAAAGATTGCCCAACGTAGTTTTGGTGGGCACTCGAAGCCTCGTGCCTGTTTTTCAGCCGACCGAACCGGTCACGCCATTCTGCACGCTCTTCACGAGCAGTTGATGAAAAACGAGAAATCCGTCAAAATTTATAATGAATGGTATATGCACTCTCTCATTGTGGATGGCGATCGCTGTAACGGTGTCGTGGTCAGCAATATCCAAACGGGGGAAGTAGAAGTTATAAGAGCCAAAGCGGTGGTTTTTTGCACCGGTGGTTATGGGCGCGTATATAAAATTACATCCAACGCTTTTGCCAGTACTGCAGATGGCGTGATGGCAGCGTTTGAAGTTGGCATCCCACTCGAAGACCCAGAATTTGTTCAGTTTCACCCATCTGGATTATTCCGGCAGGGTATTTTATTTTCTGAAGCGGCTCGTGGTGAAGGAGCTTATCTGCTCAATGATAAAGGCGAGCGGTTCATGGAAAACTATGCTCCTTCTCGAATGGAACTGGCACCCCGCGATATTGTTTCTCGTGCCGAACAAAGTGAAATAGATGCGGGACGCGGCGTCAACGGTGAAGACTGCATTAATCTCGATCTTCGGCATCTTGGCGAAGCGCGAATCATGGAACGCCTTCCACAAATTCGACAATTGGCAATCGACTTTCTCGGTATTGACTGTATTACAGACCCTATACCCATTCAACCCACGGCACATTATTCAATGGGCGGAATTCCTGTTGATAAAGACTGTCACGTTATTCTGGATGCAGAAAATACAAGAATGAACGGATTTTTCGCCGCGGGTGAATGCGCGTGCGTTTCAGTTCATGGAGGAAATCGCTTGGGAACAAATTCCCTTCTTGATGCCGTGGTCTTTGGCGAACGTGCCGGCAAATCTGTGCTGGAATATGTAAGAGGTAAAGACTTTGGTAACGTGAATGAAGGCCAGGAAAAAACCAAAGTATTAGAAAAATTTGAGGATGTTTTCCAAAGAGATGGCAGCGAAAGCTACAACCAGATTCGCGACGAAATGAAAGAAATTATGATGAGTCATTGCGGTGTTTTTCGTGACGAAGAAAAACTGAAAGTCTGTATCGATACCCTTAAAGGACTGCAAGAGCGATTCAAAAAAGGTAAAGTAACGGATAAAGGCAAACTGTTTAATACTGAAATTTATGAAATTATGGAATTGGGAAATATGCTGAGCATGGCAGAAGTCATCGCTGCGGCAGCCCTTTACAGACAGGAAAGCCGGGGCGGTCATTCCAGGACGGACTATCCAAAACGCGATGATAAAAAATTCCTGCATCACTCTATGGTTTATGATTCGTCGGATGGGTTTGTCATAAAAACCAAACCTGTGGTTATTACTAAATTCCCAGTCACTGAGAGAACTTATTAATGGCAACATTTAGAATCAAACGGTTCAATCCAGAAAAACAACCCGAACCTTACTTCGAAGAGTTTGAGTTGGATATTCCTGATGGCGCTACACTTCTGGATTGCATGAATGAGATCAAATGGACTCTCGATGGCAGCCTTTCTTATCGCATGTCTTGTCGCAGTGCAATTTGTGGGTCTTGCGCAGTCAAGGCAAACGGTCACGCTATACTGGCCTGCCAACGTCAGGGCGAACACCTGTTAGATAATGACGACACCATTACCCTGGAACCTTTGGGGAACATGAAGCCCATTAAAGATCTGGCAGTCGACTTCACACCATTCTGGGACAAAATCAATAAAGTAAAACCGTATCTGGAACCGAAAGACGAACCGCCAGCAAAAGAAAGACATCAGTCGCCGGAAGAGTTTCTTCTCATCGATGACTCCAGCACCTGCATCATGTGCGGAGCCTGTTATTCGGATTGTAATACTCTAGAGGTTGATGATGATTTTCTCGGGCCTGCAGCTCTTGCAAAAGCGCAACGCTTCGTGGGCGATTCCCGCGACTCGAAAACATTGCAACGCGTGCAGGACTTAAGCGAGCCTGGTGGAATTTGGGATTGCACCCATTGCGGCGAATGTGTGGAGCGATGTCCAAAGCCCGCACGTCCTTTCGATCGCATTAAAGAAATTATGACCGTGGCATTGGAAAAAGGAGTGCACAATAATAATGGCGCGCGCCATGCTCTTTCTTTCACCAATTCAGTTAAAAGAAGTGGCAACCTGAACGAAAACAGAATTCCAGTCGAGTCGATGGGTTTTTTCAATATCCCGGGACTGCTCAGCCTGATTCCGATCGGACTCAGAATGCTACTTAAAGGAAAAGTTCCACCGATCATTCATCATTCGATTGAAGAAGTCGATGACGTAAAACGTATTTTTAAGGAGTTGGATCAATGAAGTTCGCCCTTTTTACAGGATGCGTCGCCAAAGGGGCGACTCGAGAGTTGATGCTCTCCACCACCAAAGCCGCCGAAGGTCTGGGTTTTGAGTTTATCGAAATGAAAAGTGCGTCCTGCTGTGGTGCAGGTGTTGTTTCAGAGAAAAGTCCGTTACTTGCCGATGCCTTGAACGCGCGTTCCTTTTCGATTGCCGAAAAGCAGGGACTCGACATAGTCACCATCTGTTCCACTTGTCAGGGAACATTGAAGAAAACCGAAGCACATTTGAACGAAGATAAAGAATACAAAGAAAAAGTAAACGACATCCTCGAAGAGGGTGGACATCAATACAACGGTAAGACACGCATCAAACACTTTGCCAATATTCTCGCTACGGAAGAAGGCATGGCACGGTTGAAATCAAGAATTAAACGTCCTTTGACCGGACTTAAAGTCGCAGCGTTTTACGGTTGTTATGTTTTGCGTCCGTCCGAAAGGTCAGACATTGAGAATCCGGATAATCCAACAGAAATGGAAGATATCTTCGCGGCATTGGGTGCGACACCAGTTTACTATCCGAGTCGCGTTAAATGTTGTGGTTTCCCCATTGTGATGATGAACAAAGACGCATCCCTCGGTATGTCAGGCAATGCTTTGCAAGATGCGATCGAGAACGGTGCTGATGTTGTCGCTACCGGATGTCCTCTTTGTCACTTGAGCCTCGATTCCTATCAACCCGAAATAGAATTATTACAAAAGAAAAACCAGTCCATTCCTATCCTGCATCTGCCGCAACTCGTTGCTCTGGCCTTAGGCTACACACCAACCCAATTGGGAATGGATAGTCATATCGTTTCTACTCTCAAAATCAACCAAATACTTTCAGGTTCCTCGTCCTCTCACTAGAGTGAGAGTCAGAGGGGATGCCTCGCTTGTGCAATAAGAGGTAAAGCGTTAAGATCAACTCGTTAATTTTTGATAGCGAGTCTCTCTTGATCGAAAACCATTTCAAAAAACAAATTATTGTTTTACTGCTAGGCCTTGCAGCTTTCTGTGGCATTTTACTGATGCCGCTTCCCGAGGGTATGACGGAAAGTGCGCAGCGCATGTTCGCCGTGGTTGCATTGATGTCCATATGGTGGGTCGGTGAAGGCACTTCACTAGCCGTGACGGCGATGCTGCCACTAGTGCTATTCCCGCTGCTCGGTATCATGCCGAGTAAACAGGTCGCTCCTAATTACGCCAACCATCTTATCTTTTTGTTCCTTGGCGGATTCATGATCGCCCTTGCCATGGAGAAATGGAATTTTCATAAACGACTGGCTTTATGGATCATCAACGCGATGGGGACCGATCCCAAACGCATTGTGCTCGGATTCATGATTGCTACTGCATTTTTATCGATGTGGATTTCAAACACGGCGTCAACCATGATGATGCTACCGGTAGCTATGGCGGTGGTGAGGCAAATTGCTTTAGACTCTTCTTTAAATGGCGAACGAAACGCGGAATCACAAAAGCAAATTGAAAGTGGGTTGGGGCTCGTCTTAATGTTGGGTCTGGCTTACTCCGCCAGCATCGGCGGTGTGGGAACTCCTATAGGAACGCCACCGAATATTGTGTTTGCTGGTTTTTATAAAAAGCTTTTCCCGGAAAACCCTGAAATCAGTTTTTTTAAGTGGATGACAATGGCATTGCCCATCGTTCTGGTTTTTATTCCCATCACATGGGTGTACCTTTGCCGTTTTGTTTCACCTTTTCCAATGTCCCAGATTGAAGGTGGGGAAAGTGGAATCATTCAGCAAGAGCTTGATGAAATGGGTTCCATGAGCCGGGCCGAAAAAATTGTAGCTGCTGTTTTTTGTTTCACGGCTTTTCTATGGATTTTCCGACAGCCCATTGTAGTTGGTGATTTTATTCTCCCCGGTTGGTCTAACCTCTTCGAAAACCCTAAATACCTGCACGATTCTACCGTGGCAATGGCAATGGGTCTGCTGTTATTGGTGATGCCGGTCAATGGTGTTAAAGGTCTCACCTTGAATGAAAAAACCGAATGGTTTGCGTTGGACTGGAAAACAGTGCAATCAAAAACCCCCTGGGGAATATTGATTCTCTTTGGCGGCGGTTTTGCTCTGGCGGCTGGATTCGGAGTGAGCGGACTCGACAAATGGATCGGATCAAAGTTAACCGGTGTTTCTGATTGGCCTTTGTGGTTGACAGTGCTTGTCATTTGTCTTGCTGTGACTTTTTTAACCGAGTTGACTTCAAACACAGCAACTACAACGATGATTCTTCCTATTCTTGGAATGGCGGCGGTTGCTGCAACGATTCATCCCTTGTTTTTCATGGTTCCTGCAACGCTTGCAGCATCGTTTGCTTTTATGTTGCCAGTGGCGACGCCTCCGAACGCCATTGTCTTTGGCAGCGGTTGGGTGAGTATCCCTAAAATGTCACGAGCAGGTTTGATACTAAACTTGATTGGAGCGGGTATTGTGACTACGGCTGTTTTAGTTCTGGTGAAGGTGTTATTTCTTTAAGCTGCGGGGCTTTCCCTGCGCCATCTTAGAATTGGATTGCGTGCCGCTCTTGCTTCATCGGGACGCGATACTTTTGGCAGGCGTGGAGCATCGTGAAAACTTTCAGGATCTTCATGTCCTTTTTGGGCAATTGACTTCATCGCTTCGATAAACATGTCGAGTGTTTCTTTCGATTCTGTTTCTGTTGGCTCGATCATCAGCGCGCCTTTTACAATTAGCGGGAAGTAAACCGTCGGTGGATGAAACCCATGATCGATGAGCTCTTTGGCAAAGTCCATTGTGGTGATGCCTTGACCTTTATCGTTGAACACGCATTCGTGAAGACTTTGGCCTGTGAATGGCAGGTGGAACGTGTCCTTTAATTTAGCGCGGATGTAGTTTGCGTTTAATACGGCTGATTGTGCTGCCTCAAGAATGCCTTCGGGTCCGAGTGTGCGGATGTAGACATAGGCTCTCAGCAACATTCCGAAGTTGCCATTGAACACTTTTAGTTTGCCGATGCTTTCAGGCCGGTCGTAGTTTAAAAAATATTTGTTGCCCTTTTTTTCAACTACTGGTTTGGGTAGATAAGGTTCGAGAATATTTTTTATGCAGACAGGACCTGCCCCCGGTCCACCACCTCCATGCGGAGTCGAAAAGGTTTTGTGCAGGTTGATGTGTAATACGTCTATCCCCATCTCTCCCATTTTGACAATTCCCATAACTGCATTGAGGTTTGCACCATCGCAATACACCAGTCCACCTTTGCTATGAACAATCTCGGTAATTTTTAAAATATCTTTCTCAAACATACCGAGGGTATTCGGGTTGGTCAGCATAATGGCGGCAGTTTCTTCATCCATAACCGCTTCCAGTTTTTCTATGTCGATCAGGCCTTCAGCGTTGGAAGGTATCTGAACGGATTTATAGCCACAAAGAGTCGCACTGGCAGGGTTGGTCCCGTGTGCTGAATCAGGTAGCAAAACTTTTTTCCGAGGATTTCCTTTTGCCGTATGGTAGGCCTGAATCATTAGCATACCGGCAAATTCGCCTTGTGCCCCGGCAGCGGGTTGCAGGCTGACATGGTCCATGCCGCTTATTTCTTTCAGGCATTCTTGCAATTCAAACATCAGCTGCAGGCTTCCCTGGGAGTTTTCATCTGCTGAAATCGGGTGGTGTGCTGCAAAGCCGGGCAGGCGTGCCAGAGTTTCATTTATTTTTGGGTTGTACTTCATGGTGCATGATCCCAATGGATAAAAATTGGTGTCGATGCTGAAGTTCCATTGCGATAGCCTTGTATAGTGGCGGACAACATCCAGTTCGGTCAACTCTGGAAGTTCTTCAATAGGCTCGCGAATTTCATCGGCAGGTAACAAGGTTTCCAGTTCAATCTCCGGCACATCGCAGGAGGGGAGGGAATAGGCCTTTCTGCCTGGTGACCCTAATTCAAATACGACCGGTTCCTCAAAAATTAAACCAGCTGTTGCGATGCCTGGATTCTTCGGAGTTTTATTTTGTTCGCTATTCATGGCATTTAGTTTTTTAGGATTTTCTGAAGAGTGTCTATTGCGGTTTCTGGCGTTAGAGTTTTTTTGTGTCGGTCATCGAGAACAACACTGGCTGGATGCCTGGGGCCCCATCTCTCAATTTCTCCGTGTTTAAAAATAACGCAAGCGGGTTTTTCTACAGCTGAGGCAAGATGCATGATGCCCGTGTGGTTGCAAAAAAGAAGATCGCATTGTTGTATCAAAAGCGCAAGTTCTTTTGTTTTCATAAGGGGTAATAGTCGCGGTTTGAACTCCATCTCGGCTATTTGAGATTTTAGACCGGTTTCCTCACCGGGACCATTTATCAACCAGACATTGGCGATTTTGTTTTTCAGAATATGCTGCATAACTGCCTGAAACTTTTCCCATGGCCAACCCCATTCTGCGATGCGAGTTCCTGTTTTGACCAATAGGAGAGGCCGCTCACTTTTTTCTGAGTTAATGATTCCTGCTATTTTTTGGTTTTCTTTTTCGTTGAAATAAATTCGGGGCTGAGAAATTATTTTTGGTACTCCCATGTGCCGCAGTAGTGCCAGATTGTTTTCAATTTCATGGCAGGGTGGGCCGTCAATGGAAAGTTGTATATTGTATTTCCATGGATTCTGCGAATGCAAATAACCGGCCTTCATTTTTGATTTTGAGCAAAGGGTGAAAAATGTTGCTGTGGCACTGAATTTTTTATTGAGTGTGATGGCTAGATCAAAATTTTCTTTGCGCGAATCTCGAATAGCGCGCCAGAATCTCCTGCGCCGCATTAAAATTATCTTATCAAGATTGGGGTTGTCCTCCAGAATTCCTCCCTGGATAGGATTTACCATTGCCGTGATTTTTAAATGAGGGAATGATTTTTTCAAAGACTCGTATATGGGTGTGGAAAGGACAACGTCACCCAGTCGGTCGGGACGTACTACCAGCACTTTGGAAATTTTTGAAAAATCTAAGGGGAGGGGTGCTAAAGGAACATCTTTTTCGGCAAACAGTCCAAAAAGTTTCCAGAGACCATTTTTAATTTGATATTCAACGGATCGGAGAAACTTTTTCATGCGGGATGCCAATTGTTACGGAGCGGTTGATCGATCCGGAAGATAGTGAATTCTGATTGTGAAAATAGATTTGCGAAAATTTTTTGTTATTCCAGAGGAAGTGCTTCGTCAATGAGCATAACAGGAATATCTTCTTTAATGGGGTATTTTAAACTACAGGCTTTGCAGTTGAGGCTGTCTTCCTTTTCGCTCAGCTCAAGGTCGCCTTTGCATTTAGGGCAAACCAGAATATTCAGCAACTCTTTATCGATTCCCATAATTTACTCCGCCTGATTATTTTTTTTCCGGTTCGATCGAACAGCTTCAAACACTTCGTCCACGGTCACTTGTTTCATGCACTCTTTGGTGCCCAAGGGGCATTTTCTCTTCCAGCAGAAACTGCATGAAAGCATTTTGTAAACCGTTTCGTGATTCAACCCGTAAGCCCCGTTCCGCACGGGATCCGTTGGTCCAAAAATTGATACTGTTGGGATATCCAACGCGGCACAAAGATGAAGCGGTCCTGAATCACAACTTACCAGTTGTTTGAGGTGTTTGTAAAGAGTTATAGATTCTTGAAGGGTGGTGGGTGGGGCGACCCAGCTTTTTTGTTTCATGGTTGTTGCAATTTGTTGGACTTTGTCTTCTTCTCCCGGTCCCCAGGTCAATAATATGTTGCAATCAAGCTCATCTGTAATACGGTCTGCTAATTGTGCGAAACGTTCCAGCTCCCAAAGCTTACTTTCAAATCCCGCTCCGGGATTGATACCAATAATTGGTTTGGAGGTGAGTTCGGGATGGCTCTGAAAAAAATCATCAACTTTTTTTTCTTGTGTTTCGGGAAGAGGGAATTGCTTCACTTCATTTTTAATGCCAAGTGTCGATTGAACCAGAGTCAGATACATATCGACGACATGAATTCCACCTGCTATATAAGGGCCTTTCTTATTAGTAAAGAGGGCGCTGATTTTTTCTTTACAGTTTTTTCTGTGGAACCCAGCTTTAATAATTGCGCCGCTTAACATTGCGATGACTGCGCTTTTCAGCAGCCCGTGCAAATCGAAAACCACATCAAAATTTTTATGACGGAGGTTTTTTATTATTTGCAGGATTTCACTCAGGGTTTTACTGTTCCAGTTTTTGCGCCAGATTTTTGTGCGGATGGGAATAACTTCATCGATGTCAGGATTGTTGAATAAAAGTTCCTGATAACGTTCTTCAATCATCCAGGCGATAAAAGCATCGGGGTATTCCTGTCGCAGGGTTCGGCAAACAGGTAAGGTGTGGACAATGTCTCCCAAAGCGCTCAGTTTGATAATCAGAAATTTTTTTTGGCTCTTTGAACTCATGAGGCAAGGCCGTCAGGGTTTTATATATTTTAATATCCTGCCATAAGCCAGATAACCGATGTAGCCCATAGCGCTGCCCAAAACCATTCCTCCCAATACATCCGATGGGAAATGCACTCTAAGGTAAACTCTCGAATAGCAGACGAGCAGTGCAAAAGCAAAAACCATAAGCGTAGTGTTTCGAAAACAGAGGCTCAACAAAGTTGCTGCAGCAAAAGAATTGGCAGCATGGTTGGAGGGAAACGAAAAGCTTTCAGAGCAACTGACCATCCCAATTATATCTGGCGGTAGAACATGACAGGGGCGAAGCCGTTGAATGCCTTCTTTTAAAATGTTGTGACCTATGGCATCGGCTAGGCCAATGGCGATACCTGCTGCAATAAGAAAAGCCAGTCCGCGATTTTTATATGTTGCAAGAAGGGCAATAAGGCAGAGTATGCCGGGAATGTAAAAGTTTTCTTTTATGGTGACAAACAGCATAAACTTATCCATCATTCGGGATTGAAAATGCTGGTTGATCCAGTAGAATAGCGACAGATCTAAATCGAGTATGGCGAAGGTTCCTTCGAAAAGAGGTAATACAGAAGTAATTCTTGAATTTTAAGGGGCTTTGCGTTTTGAGTCAACCCCTTCAAGGCCACCGCCTTGTTGGGAAGTTAGAGTAGTTATCGTAAAAGGCACAAAGATCTTTTGGGACATTTCGAGAATGGACCTGTGAGCCTAACGTCGAGTGGTGAATGCAAAAATATAAAGATAATGCGGTGATCCTTTTTGCGCGTGACCCGGTTCTGGGTCAGGTTAAAACTCGTTTAAGATCCTCGTTTGATGATGAAACTATCCTGCGGCTTTATATCTGTTTTTTGGAAGATAGTCTGGAAAAAATCAGGCAGGTTGAAAATGCGGATTGCCATGTGGGTATCTTGCCGGAAAACCATTCCGGGTTTTTTAACGGAACAGAGAGTTCCGATATAGGTTTGTTTGTCCAGCAGGGGAAAGACCTCGGGGCAAAAATGCGTCAGGCTTTTGTCGACCACTTTGCTCAAGGGTATAATAAGGTAGTCATTATTGGTTCAGACAGTCCTTCCCTGCCGGTTTCATATATAAACAGGGCATTGGAATCGGAAAAAGATTTGGTGTTGGGTCCCAGTACCGATGGCGGCTACTACTTAATTGCAATGACGGCCAAGGTAACTGAGGTATTTAGCGGAATCGAATGGGGCACCGATAATGTATTGAATGAAACCTTGCAGCGAGTGAACGCTGCGGGTGCTTCATTGGAGTTATTGCCGGTCTGGTACGATGTTGATTTGCCTGAGGATTTGAAATTCCTTAAAACACATTTGGCGCTTATAGCCCAGGCGGGTCTTGGCGAGGGCGGAAAAACTAAATCAATTCTTGATGGAATATCTTTTTAATAGAGGGATTTATTTTAAATGAAACTTTGTAAATTTTCGGATGCAGATTATCAGGGGGTGGTGGATGCTTTAGTGAATCGATCCAATATGGATTTATTCACTCAGGATGAAACGGTCCGCAAAATTTTAAATGAGGTGAAAGAAAAGGGCGATGCGGCTGTTTTGCAATTGACCCACCAGTTTGATCGCCATAACCTTCCTAAAGAAAAAATCAGAGTGACGGAAGAGGAGATAACGCTTGCTTATAAGGAGGTAAAGCAAGAGGAGGTGGATGCACTTAAGGAGGCCGCAAAAAGAATTCGTTTATTCCATGAAAGACAGAAACAGGATTCATGGACTTATGAGGAGGAAGGGATAACGCTCGGGCAAATGGTGCGACCTCTTGAGATTGCGGGGATATATGTTCCGGGGGGAAAGGCTTCTTATCCCTCATCTGTTTTGATGAATGCTATTCCTGCAAAGGTGGCCGGCGTGGATCGAGTGGTTATGTGTTCGCCCTTTCCTGATGGAGTCACAAGGCCGCATGTATTGGTTGCTGCAGATTTGGCCGGGGTGACAGAAATTTATAAAGTGGGAGGAGCGCAGGCTGTTGCTGCTATGGCGTTTGGGACCGATACGATTCCTCGAGTGGATAAAATTGTGGGGCCGGGAAATATTTATGTGGCCTTGGCGAAAAGGCTGGTTTTTGGAATTGTAGATATCGACATGATTGCGGGTCCCAGTGAAATATTAATTGTGGCAGATAGTTCCGCTAATCCAGCCTATGTTGCAGCCGACTTGCTTTCCCAGGCGGAGCATGATGAAGACGCTGTGCCTGTTCTGGTGACCCCGGATGCGGGCCTGGCAGAAGAGGTTAGGAAGGAACTGGGTAAACAGGTGAAAGCCTTGAGCAAGCAGGCGATAGCCGAGGTTTCATTGAATAATAATTGTTATTTGCTGATTACCGAATCCCTCCAGCATGCGGTGGAATTGGCGAATAAAATCGCCCCTGAGCATTTGGAGTTATCTGTTGAAAACCCCGAAAAGTGGGCCGAAAAGGTGCGAAACGCAGGTGCTGTTTTTATGGGGCATTACACCCCTGAAGCCCTGGGAGACTACCTTGCCGGGCCCAATCATGTTTTGCCAACAAGTGGGACGGCTCGATTTTCATCGCCTTTGGGGGTATACGATTTTATCAAGCGTACCAGTTTAATTTCCTACACTCAGAAAGCGTTGCAAAACTGTGGCAAAACTGTAACGATGCTGGCGGAAATGGAGGATTTAGGGGCACATGCGAACTCCGTAAAATTACGGTTGCAAGAGCCTGAAAAAAAATCCTAAAAACATTATATTTTAAGGGTTCAAGAGGTCGATTTTGTCTTGACACATACTAAAGGCTATGTTTTAATCACCATCATTTTGGGCACTTGTGCGCCAAAAAGTTGCAGGGTTGGAAGGGTCTGAAAACCCTTATAAAAGCATAAGTTACCGACTTTATTGGGCTTATTGTCAGGCGTTCTAAAGTGGCTTTACTGGGTAGTCGTCAACATCCGGTAGTTTTTGTTGACGAAGTTTTTGAGTTTGCTGAATTTTTTAAATCGGTTCAGAAGAAGTGAATCAAGTTAAAGTGAGTTTATATATAGGTACCTAATTAAGTTTTGTATTACTAGCAACGGGTCCTGATCAGATCCAAAAGGAGGTTAAAGCTATGTTGGGGAAAAACACACGTAATATGGGGACATGGTCACTGGGTTTGGTTTTGGCGGTTGCCATATACCTGATTCCAGGGATGACCGGCATTGCGGATGCTAAAGAGGCATTTGCAGAGCAAGTTTTCGCTGAAGAGGCTTTTGCTAAAGAAGTTTTGGCAGAAGAGGCTGTTGAAGGCGAAGGCGAACCGGAAATTGAGTGGAGCCAGGACGTTTTCTATAAGGACTGGGAAGGTAATCCGCTTAAAGGCCCGGTAAGTGGCTATCCTGCACCGGAGTTAGGTCCGGAGGATTATAACACTTATGAGTTTGCGCCCAGTCGAATCATTCTTTGGGTGGCAAACCAGCAGCATCTCTACTTTGGTAGTTTTGTTCTGGCGGTTCCGATTTTCTGTATGATCATTGAGTTCATCGGAATTCGTACCAAAGAAGAAGATCCTATAATGTCTGCAAAGTATGATCGGTTGGCGCATGACCTGATGAAGGTCAGTCTGACTGCGTATTCATGGACCGCTATTCTTGGTGGTATCCTTCTCTTTACATTTATAACTCTGTTTCCTGGGTTCTTTAAGTACATGGCGGGTATATTCCGTCCTGTAATGCATGTTTATGCACTTATGTTTCTCGCGGAATCAGGCGTTCTCTACGTTTACTATTATGGTTGGGATAAGATGCAAGACGACAAGTTCCTTAAATGGATTCATTGTAGTCTTTCTGTTCTCCTCAACCTGATCGGAACCGTTCTGATGTATCTGGCCAATTCCTGGGCGACTTTCATGCAGGCTCCGGGTGGAATTGATTCAGAAGGGCGTTTCTTAGGAAATATCTGGCATGTTATTCACTCCACACTTTGGAATCCGGTTGGTGTACATCGAATTCTCGGAAACATTGTTTTCGGTGGTGGAATCGTTGGTGCATATGCCGCGTATCACTATTTGACAGCTAAAAACGAAGAAGAGCGAGCTCATTACGATTGGGTTTGTTATGTGGCGATGTTTATCGCGATCTTCGGTTTGATTCCGCTGCCCTTCGCAGGGTATTGGTTGATGAAAGAAGTGTATGCATTCCGTCAGCAGATGGGTATTACTCTGATGGGTGGCATCATGGCTTGGTTGTTCATCATTCAAGCGGTAATGATTGGTTTGCTGTTCTTCGGCGCGAATTCATATCTGCATAATGGTATGTCGAGGGTCAAGGGATCGCATCGCTATATGAAGTATTGTAAGTACATGGTACTTCTCTTGATCTGTTGTTTCACCATGTGGATGACCCCTCACACGATTGTTATGACCCCTGCTGAGTTGAAAGCAATGGGTGGTGCTCAGCATCCGATCGTAGGTCACTTTGGTGTTATGTCAGCGAAGAACACGGCGGTTAACCTGATGATCACTTGTACGGTACTCTGTTTCCTTCTGTATCAGAGAGCGAACAAGAAGATCAACGTCCCATGGGCGACTGTGGGTAACTGCTGGATCACAGCGATCTTCATTGGCGCTGCTGCTAATATTATCTTCCTGGGCGTTTATGGTTATTTCCTCCCTGCTAACCAGCGGGTTGGGCTTTCTGTACCTCAGGTAACATCTACTCTTACGACTCTGTTTGCGGGCACCGCGATCAATATCTCCATGTTTAAAGATTCTGAATCTTATGGTGATATCCAGTGGGGTACGCAGTCGAAGGTTGGAACATACGCTATTTTCCTTCTGGCGATTTCCTTCACATGGTTGATGGGGCTGATGGGTTATATCCGTTCTGCTGTACGTTTGTTCTGGCATGTGACGGAAGTTGTTCGCGATAACTCTGTGGATGCTTACACACTGACAATTGGTGAAGCGGGTAAAATGCTTACCTTCAACGCCTTGTTTGTTTGGGTTCAGTTCGTTGTGGTTTTCTGGGTGGGTAGTTTGACCGCCAAGAAAATTCCGGCCAAGGCTCCTGAGGGAGTTCCTGTTCCGGCGCAGCAACAACAATAACTATTATCTGTTTGGGTTGGGCACCGCAATACAATACTCCGTGGTGCTCAACCCCGATTTAATCTGAGGGTATAGGAGAGAGGGGAAAAATGTTACCAGAGCAGCATGACATATTATTTTCATTTCTTGCGATAGTTTTTGCCACTTTTGGTGTTTACGTGTTCGGCAATGTTATCCAACATTGTAGGGAGAGGGGCGGCATAAACACCAGCCTTTGGGGTGGTATTTTCGGTGTATTCGCTATTACCTGTTTTATGATGACTGTTCATATGTTCAGCCTCGTTCAAGCAGATCAGTTGACGTTTTTCTTCTCAACTTATATTTGGACGATAATTCTCCTGTTGTTAGTTTGGGGAGTTTTCTTCAAGAGTAATCAAATTGAAATGCAGTCGGCACCCATTATTAGAGCCTTTTTCTTCTATACCACGATCTCGGTTCTGCTTGCGGGTTACACCAACTGGTTGCCGCAACAGCGCAGTGATCCACCGCCTAAGGAAGCAGCGATTGTGGGTGATGTGACCATGGAAGAATTTGCTGAAATGGGACGCGTAATTATTTTTGGCGCGAAACAGGTTGCTGGTCAGAAATCAATCGGTAAAGGTCAGTGTCCTCTGTGTCACGGTTTTGATCCGGCAGATCATATGGGCCGGTGTCCGAATCTTTTTGGCGTTGAGAAGCGAAGTCATGATCGGGTCAAGGAGGATCGCTATGCAACAAGCCCTATTGCAATAGGTGAAAATGAGCCTGCTGCAGGGATTATTAAGGGTAAACCTGACGAGATTCCTGAAGACTATCGCAGGCAGCACGGTCCTGATGAGCTAACCGGAGAAGATTATCTCCGTGAATCTCTAATGTGTCCGACCTGTTACGTGGTTGAGGGTTTTGGTGGTTCTGGTGATACCAAAAGCCCGATGCCGGTTATTGTCAAGCCGCCGATCAGTTTGAGTCGCGTTGAAGTGAACGCGGTAATCGCTTATCTGCAGTCCAAGGACACGCCGGGTGAGTTTGCTTCGGTAACAGTTCCACTTCCACAGGATGATGCCGGTAATACCGGTGGTGCAATTGTTGAGGAAGAGAGCAGTGATGAAGAAGGTCCGCTATTTGTAACCGGTAATGAGGATATCCAGGCAATGATCAATAAGCTGGGTTGTCCGCTTTGTCACACCATTCCTGGTGTTGAAGGTGCAATGGGCGAATTGGGGCCGAAGCTTCATGAGAAGACCAACGCGCCTAATAGGATCAAAGATCCTAATTACAAAGGTAAAGCAAAAAACACCAAAGAGTATGTCAGGGAGTCTATTTTGAATCCTAGCGCATATGTGGTGTTTAATGAAGAAGCCGGAGAAGCTTATCCGGATGGTTTAATGCCTACTACGTTTGGAGAGCAACTTTCAGTTAAGGCGCTCGACAAGCTTGTAGATTTTATTAGTCAGACCGAATCCCCGGCTGGCAGTTAATTTAGGAGACAACAATGAATAAGACGTTAGTTAGCTTTTTGGTATTTGTTGTCGGCCTGGCGGTCTTTCACAACGCCATATTTCCTATCTTTACACCGAAGGAGGTCGGCTGGTTTCTTAACAGGTACGTTTATTACTTATTATTCGTAGCCTTTTTACTTGTTTCGCATTTTGCACTCAGACTCAAGCCCCCGATTTCAATGATGGGTTTGTTTGTCTGGAGTTTGGGTTTTTATTTCTACAAATTTGTATTGTATCCACCCATTCCCTGGACCCTCTTCATCACTTATATGGTGATGTGGTCTATCGGAACCTTTCTATACATTAGTCAGGATCCGGAGACTTTCCGAGAGTTCAGGAAACCGATTGTTAAAACAATCGTCGGTGAATACAAATTGGCTCGAATTATTGTGTTTATCGCATTGCCCATTTTGGTTGGGTTTGCTACATACAAATCAATTTATCCGAGCTTTCAGGAACCAGTTGAGTTGAGGACGGTTCACCCTGCTCCTCCCGCCACCACTAAGGTGCACGGCAAGACTTATCCGCTGGAATCCACGGACAACCCTTTTCGTATTGATGAGCAGGATAACTATAAAGATAGTTTTCCCTTCCTTGATGCGGAAAAGCATGAGTACATGAAATATGTGACGGAAGGTGGAACGATTTTCTTTCAGAACTGCCATTACTGTCATGGTGATCAGTTGAATGGGTTGGGAATGTTCTCGCATGCGTTTAACCCCACTCCCGCTAACTTCATCGATCCAGGTACCATCGCTATGTTACAGGAGGCATTTATATTCTGGAGGGTGGCAAAAGGCGGACCCGGTCTGCCTAATGAGTCTACCCCCTGGTCTTCAGCAATGCCTCCCTGGGAAGAGCATTTGAAAACGGAAGAAATCTGGAAGGTTATCCTGTTTGAGTATTGGTATACAGGCTGGCATCCAAGAACTTTCGGTACAGAAGGTTCTACCGCAGGTGGTGGAGAATAACTTGAACTTAACGGTTACTAAACCTAAACATATGGAAATGACCATGACAAAGAATAATAACTATTTCAAACGCCTGATTTTATCTTTTCTGGCAGTGGCGTTGATCGCAGTACCGGGAACGGCTCTAGCCGCTGTGCCCGATCCGATCAAAAAGGATCTGCTTGAAAAGGGAAAGAAGGTTTATTTTAAACGCTGTGTTTGGTGTCACGGTGTTGAAGGTGGCGGTGATGGGCCTTCTGCAGACCGTTTGTTCACTCGACCGCGAAACTTCATCCAGGGAACCTTCAAAATCCGTGTAACGGATTCTGGGGAACTTCCAATGGAAGCGGATTTGATCACAACCGTTAAAAACGGTCTTCCGGGTTCGGCTATGCCTGCCTGGGGCGAGTTTTTGTCGGAAGATGAAATTGTCGCTGCCGTTAACTTTATTAAGACACTGGTTCAGGATCGAGATTTTAATGATATTGAAGATGAAGAGGTAAATATCCAGGATTTCGGTACGAACCCATGGGGAACCAAGGGTCCTTATCACTTGGGTATACCGCAAGCTGATGTTGACGCGGGTAAAGAAATCTTCATTAAGAATAAGTGTTTTGAGTGTCACGGTGGTGAAGGCCGTGGTGATGGTAACCCGACGATGAAAGATGATTGGGGCTTCCCGATTGTTGCGGCAGACTGGCAGCAATGCTGGAACTTCCGTGGCTCACGTCGAAATCATTTCGACCCGTTCAATGTTGTTCGTACAATATCGACTGGATTGAATGGTACACCGATGCCTAACTTCAAGGACCAAATCGTAGTTGAAGATCGCTGGAAAATTGCAGCGTTCGTTAACTCACTTTGTCCAAGAAAGAACATAGATAAGCTGACCAACAAGCCGGTTCCTGACTTCCTGATCCAATCTGTTTATACGGAAGGCCCTGTAGCCCCAAAAATTGATGATCCAAGCTGGGCATCTCCAGACACCGATTCTCGAATCGTTCCTTTGTCTGAAGAGCTAGCTGAGAATCCATTGAAACACTACATTGCAATGGCGGGTCAGATCACTCGTGGTAAGCGTAACTTCGACCCCAAAACGGATAATCTTTGGATTAGCTCGCGTTGGAGTGCAGAAGAAGGTGCCGTTTACTATCTGGTGGAATACCATCAGCGTTTTATGTCGCAAGATCCGGAATATCCGGACGCTGTGGCAATCCAATGGCCTGCGAAGTTGCAGGATCTGTTTGGTGCAGAAAAGCCGTATTTCATCTTTGGCGATTCCAAGAAGCCGGTTGATGTTTGGAAAGCCAGCTACATGGCTAAAGATTATAATGCGACCAATGCGCCTAACGATAAAGGTTACCAGTTGGACGTGAGTGTTAAAGAAACTGTTGGACATGGCTTTGACGCAATCTCTGATAAAGAGTCTGAAGGAAAAGTGGAAGTTGTAGATTCCATTTTCCATCAAGGGCGTGTCAAAATTCTGTTCAAACGGTCATTGACGACGGAAGGCGAGTTTGATGTTCAGATTCCATCTGAGCAGTTCATTCCGGTTGCTTTCATGCAATGGTCAGGTCGAGATAAAGAGCATGATGAGCATATGGCTATCTCTACCTGGTATTACACCATTCTGAAACCAGCACTGCCTGCGTCTTTGTATTACATGCCTCCCATCATTGCAGCTATTTTCATCTGCTTCCAGGGTTGGTTGGTATGGATGACCAAGCGTACACGTAAGATGTATGACGAAGGGAAAATGCGTCGTGACGAGCTTCCTAAGTAGTCATTAGAAGTTTTATAAGAAAGCCCGCCGAATTTCGGCGGGCTTTTTTTTTGTCTAAAATACGGGGATCAATAAAGAATAACTTTGTATGTTCCAAAAGGACAGGCAACGAAATTTTTTACAAGGTATGCACGGCGCAGTCCGCACGCATTAAATATTGAAATTCTGCGAGAAAGGTTTGGGAATTTTTGATTGCATGGGGGCAGCCTTCGCCCCAGAGGGGGGGGACTACTCTTCTTCGGTAACTTGTTCCAGATCCATATTTCCTTCGATAATCTCTCTTAAAGCCAGTTCAAAAAAGATTTTAGGATTCGTCAAGTCTTCTGGATCGACTTCGATAGTGGGTTGAGCTCCATTTTCCAATTGATGAATTCGCTGGGTAACTAGAATGCATAAAAGATATCGGCTTTTTACGACATCTTGCGCTTCTTTAACCAGTTCCATTCTGTCTTGCATTTCCAATTCAATCATGATTTTCCTGTTGAGTTAAAAGTTCTTCTCATTATAGAGCAATCTTTAAAACTGTCAAACACCATTCAGGCTTATTGTTTAGTTAATATGGATCTAAATGTTTTGATAACGGTTTCAACCTGCTCTTTTGAAACTTCGCGGTGTAAGACAGCACGAAAAATGCCTTCATCCGTATCCGTCATAAGGAGTTTGATCTTCTCTTCTGCCAATTGATTAAGAAATGATTCACCATCCATTCCTTTTAGTTTGAAAAATATTATATTGGTTTTTACCTTGGTTTCGTCTACTTCTATTCCTTCTAACTTAGATATCTGGCTGGCGAGAGTTTTTGCATTTTCGTGGTCCTCTTGAAGCCGGTCGACCAGATCGTTGAGAGAGATCAGCCCGGCAGCTGCCAAGTGCCCGGCTTGCCTCATTCCTCCTCCGACCATTTTCCTCATTTTTCTTGTTTTTTCTATGAACTCGGTCGATCCGCAAACCAGGGACCCCAATGGAGCTGAAAGGCCTTTTGAAAGACAGAACATAACCGAGTCTACCTTTTCTGTCAGTTTTGCTACGGGTATTTTAAGAGCGACAGCAGCGTTAAAGATTCTGGCTCCATCAAGATGTAGTTTCAATCCATATTTTGTGGCCAGATCGTGAACCTCGGCCATGTAATCAGGAGTGAGTGGCGTGCCCTGACAAAAATTATGGGTGTTTTCCAGGCAGATCAAGCGGGTAGGGGGGGAGTGAATGTCTGTATGCCTGATTCCTTTTTCCAATAAATCAAGGGAGATAGTGCCATCACTGTTATTGGGGAGTGGGCGTGGATGAACTCCACCCAACGCTGCAACCCCACCTACTTCATAGAGGGAAATGTGGCTTCGATCACCAAGTAAAATTTCATCGCCTCTTCCGCAATGGCTGAGTACGCTGATCAAGTTTCCCATAGTGCCGCTGGGAACAAAAAGAGCAGCTTCCTTCCCGGTTTTTTCTGCTGCCAGGTTTTCAAGTTTCTTTACGGTGGGGTCTTCCTGAAAAACATCGTCACCGACTTCAGCGGTTGCCATTGCATCTCGCATAGCCTGAGTCGGGTGAGTGAGGGTATCGCTTCTAAGGTCAATCATGGCTTTCCTTGTGGAGTGAATTAGACTCCTGTTTCTTTTCTATTCGATTGCGCTTGATTCGATAATAAAACAGGGACAGGAAAAATATAGGCACCACAAAACCACTTAATATTAATCCGTTTAGTTTTTCCTGCGGATAATCAAGAGCGGCCATTCCCTGATAGATTTGCTGCACCAGAAAAGCCAGCAGACCGCAGGTGATGAACATGTAGCCCAGGCGTTTGGAACCTTTACCACCAGGAAATATTATTGAATAAGCAATAAAGTTGAGGCCCAGAAAAAGCAGACCATTCAAAAACATGAGATAGATAATCTGATTCTGCGCTTGTGTGAGCAAGGTTTTTCCAGTTAACGGTTAAGGTGATAAGCTTATATCTTATCGGTTATGCAACGGGATATAAACTGAAATTTAGGGCAAGGTTTTTTGGCATAAAAAAAGCCCGGCAGCGGAAGTAAATCCGCAACCGGGCGATGAAACTTTTATTTAGAAACTTTTGGTGATTCCAAATACGGCGGTTCCTTCGGCTCCATCAGCTATATCTGACGTCGATAGATCCGTGTCGATGTACTGTAAACTGAGGTCGAAACCGTTGGTAGAATATGTCAGGCCAACGCTCCAGTCTAAATAGTCGCGGGTTGGGTCAACGGCTCCAATTCCAAATGCTGCTGAATCGGTTATCCACTGACGTCCTAAATGAGCGGTTAAACCGACTCCCTGCAGCAAAGGTGCGTCTGCATCGAAGCTCATGTAGGTTGCATCTCCAGTACCACCAAAATATTCAGGCGAATAGTTTACGGAGGCACTTAGAGCCACCATGCTCAATTCATACCCCAAACCAACTTTGTATTCAAAAAAATCATAATTCAGAACATCGTTTGCTCCTGGGTAAGTGTAATAGACAAACCCTAGATCAATGGCTACTCCGTAATACTCTCTTGTTACCCCTCCATACCAGTCGAATTCTGTATTGGCTTGATCACCATCTCCAAAATCAACGTTTGATCCCCAAACGCCGAGATAAAATCCTTTATCGTGGGACCAGTCAAAACTACCCTGGATCGCAGGATGCTCATCACTTTGAGTAATCCCTCTAAAAATATATTCAGTAAAAATCCCAAAGGATCCGTTAAAGTTTCCTGGCAATTTAAAGGGATCTTCATCTGCCTTAGCCAAGTGTACGTTGCCAGGAGCAAATGATAAGGTGGCAACTACCATAAAGCTTAAAACAATTTTAAAAAAATACGGGGACAATCTCCTCATAGCGATCCCTTTCAAAAAAATGATCTGAGAGCCTTTTTAATCAAATGGCTTGTTTATTAAATATTGGATGCGACATATTTTACTTAAATGTAGATATAACGCAATAGCTTATTTTTTAATCAGATTATATAGCCGCGTTCGCCATGATGAGACAGATCCAGACCTTCGCTTTCGTCGTCATCTGTGACCCGCAGACCTATAATTCCATCCAAGACTTTAAGGATGATGAAACTGACTATTCCTGTATAGATCATGGTTGCTCCAACACCCATAATTTGTACAGTCAACTGGCCTCCGATGCTGGTAATGTCACCGCCAAATCCGGCACCGCCAAGAGATTCGGCACAAAATACTCCTGTCAGTATTGCGCCAACAATACCGCCTACGGCATGGATTCCAAAAACGTCGAGAGAGTCATCGTAGCCCATAGCGCGTTTGAGGGTGGTGGAGGCCACAAAACAAACAGCCCCAGATACAAACCCAATTACCATGGCACCCATGGGACCCACCGCACCGGCAGCAGGGGTAATGGCAACCAGACCGGCTACCGCTCCTGAAGCAATGCCCAGCACACTTGGTTTGCCATGTTTTACCCATTCTATGAACATCCAGCTTAAAGCTGCTGCTGCGGTGGCAATCTGGGTGACAGCCATAGCCATTCCGGCAACTCCATCGGCTGCCAGTTCACTACCAGCATTGAAACCAAACCAACCTACCCAAAGCATGGAAGCACCCATCAGCGTGTAACCTAGATTATGAGGGGGCATAGCGGTAGTAGGATATCCTTTTCTCTGACCAAGAACGATTGCGGCTACCAGACCGGCAACCCCTGCATTTATGTGGACAACGGTTCCTCCGGCAAAATCAAGAATTCCTTTATTTCCGAGCCAACCTCCGCCTCCCCAGACCCAGTGACAAATGGGAGCATAGACAAGGGTCATCCAGATAGTCATGAAGATCAGCATGGCTGAGAATTTCATGCGTTCGGCGAACGCACCCACCATCAAGGCCGGGGTGATAATGGCAAACGTCATCTGGAATGTCATGAATACGGTCTCAGGGATGGTGCCGCTCAGAGTGTCGACACCCACGCCTGCGAGAAACATCTTGTTTAAACCACCCCAAAATGGACCATCACCTCCAAATGCGATACTGTAAGCATATAAAACCCACAATATAGTCATTAGCGAAGTGATAGCAAAACATTGCATTAGCACAGATAGAATGTTTTTGCTTCGCACCATGCCACCATAAAATAATGACAAACCCGGTATCGTCATAAACAATACCAGAGCAGTGGCCGTTAGCATCCAAGCGGTATCCCCAGAGTTTAAAGCGGGCGCTTCTTCTGCCAGTGCCAATGAGGGAAGCAATAAAACCAGGGCTAATAAGAGGGCTATCATTACCCAGGATTTTTTAGATAGTGCCCAACGGCCCAAAATCTTGTTTTTCATAAAACCCATGCTCCAAGTAAAATATAATGGGGTGAATAAAATAATCAAAATGTAACCATGCCAATTTCAATGGCCTTTAGATAGAGATAGATTTCAATTCCTGTACCAAGTTAATGAATTGGCAGGAAAATCATCGGATTTCAATTTAATTCCATTAAAAACAATAAGTTATGTGGAAATATTTTCTGAATAAGGTAAAATGAATCGTTGAAAATGGGTCGAAGGTTGCTTTGTTTAAAAGCAATTCCCCTCAATTTTTGCAACAAAATGCATCAAAAATGTTTGGAAATAGGATTTTTCTTTGGGCTGAGTGGAAGTGACATAGAGCCCTATTTTCGTCAAAATTATGACCAAAAGGGAGAAAGTTGCCCTTGATTAGAGAAGGAAAGGGGTAGGGCCATAGATATCAAAGAGTTTAAATATAAAGGGTTGCCCGTTTTCTGTTGGGGTGGCGTGAGTTTGGCATATAAATTGCTCAAAGATAGAAAAAAAGATAATTTAAGTCCCTGATTTATAAAGTATAATTTAACTTTTCATTGATGAAAGCAGGGCGGGAGAAAGATTTATGGCTGAAGAAGAGGATATATTAGAAGAACTGGAAGCTGCGGAAGCATCTGGCGGTAAAAAGTCGATGGGAATGATCATTGGCATTATCGTAGGTCTGCTGGTACTTGGCGGGGGAGGTTATTATGCCTATATTAACTTTTTCCAGGAAAAACCAGTTGAAGAAACACCTGCGGAAGGTGAAGAAGGCGCAGCGGAAGAGATTGAAGAGGATGAAAATCTGGGGGTCATGTTTCCCATGGATCCTTTCATCGTAAACCTGGCAGGGAGTGAAGGGAAACGGTTCCTGAAAGTAACGATTTCATTAGAGCTGAGTACCCCTGAAGTTCATGCGGAATTGAAAGAGAACATTCAAAAAGTCACTGACTCCATTCTGGTATTATTGAGCAGTAAATCCTTTGAGGATGTTTATTCTGTGCAAGGCAAGTTCAAGCTCAAAGATGAAGTCACCACACGCGTGAACCGATTTTTAGTAGTAGGTCATGTGAAAGATGCGTATTTTACTGAGTTTATAATTCAGTAAAAATAAAAGTTAATAATATAAGGCAAGAAATATGAGTGAGGTTTTATCACAGGGAGAAGTCGACGCGTTATTAAGAGGTGTCGGCGATGGTGAGGTAGAGACCGAAACCGATGAAGCTCCAGAAGATGAATCGGGTGTCGTACCCTATGACCTAACCAGTCAGGAAAAGATCATCCGTGGGCGCCTTCCAACTCTGGATATTATCAACCAGATGTTTTCCAGGTTATTCCGGAATACCTTTTCCACATTGATGCGTAAGTCAGTCGACGTCAGTACTGTTTCAACTGATACCATCAAGTTTGGCGATTTTCTGCGATCATTACCTGTTCCCTCCAGTTTGCATATTTTCCGCATGGAACCGTTGCGTGGTCACGGTCTTATGGTTGTGGAAAGTAAATTGGTTTTTGCCGTAGTCGATACATTTTTTGGAGGCTCTGGTACAAAAGAAGCCAAGATCACAGGTCGAGATTTTAGCTCCATCGAAATTAGAATGACTAAAAGCGTTGTTTTAAGCGCGTTGGAAGATTTGGAAAAAGCCTGGCGTCCGGTACATGCCGTGACAACAAACTTTGTTCGGTCTGAGGTCAACCCGCAGTTCGCGGCTATCGTTCCTCCCACCGATATTGTTTTGGTTATACTTTTTGAAATTGAGATGGAAAGTATATCGGGCACATTAACTATTTGTCTTCCTTATGCAGCAATTGAACCGGTCATTCCCAAACTTAAAGCTCAGTTCCAGTCTGAAGAAATGGAAGTGGATCAGGTTTGGGTTCGCCGCTTGCGCACAGAATTACTGACGACAGAAGTAGAGTTGGTGACCGAACTTGGAACGACTACTGTGACACCGCAAGATTTAATGAAATATAAAATAGGCGACACTATCATGCTGGGAAATGATGTGACGGATCCATTATTATTAAAAGTTGAGCAGATTCCCAAATTCAAAGGATTTCCAGGTGTCTCCCGTGGAAATAAAGCAGTCCAGTTAACAGAAACAATAGAAAGGGAAGGGTAAGATTATGGAAGATGAAGCCGCAAAAGAAGATTTTGAAGCTTTAGATGACCTTGGCGATATCGATGGGGCCGATGGCGTTGATGACGAATTAGATGATGATGAAGCAGCACCGACAGCAGGTGGTGAAACTAAAAGCCTTGACCTCATTCTGGATATTCCCCTCACAGTGGCCGTTGAATTGGGTCGTAGTAAAATGCTGATTAATGACCTGCTCCAATTAGGACAGGGCTCTGTAATTGAATTAACAAAACTAGTAGGTGAACCCCTGGAAGTTTTGGTCAACCAGAAACTGGTGGCCCGTGGCGAAGTTGTGGTTGTAAACGAAAAGTTTGGTGTAAGACTCACTGATATTGTTTCACCTATGGAACGCGTTCAATCCCTCGCATAAACCATCCCGGTTTATGCGAGAGGAAGAATGGTTTTAAGCGGGCTCATATCCCTTCCCGAGTCTCCGCTTTTGCTGTTGTTCGATTTATTCCTTCCTCATAAAAAAAATCTGAAAAAAACTTTGTTTGTTTTGTGTTTAGGTATGGCCTTTGCAATCTTACTTAATTAAACCAAAAGTGTTGGTTTTTTTGACGTAATAAAAATGAGCAAAGGTGAAACAAATGAAACGATTTTTAAAAGCCTTAACATTTATTCCACTATTTTTACTCCTGACCAGCAATTTTGCGGGTGCAAGTATTTTATCCAAACAAAGTGGCAAATGGAGTGCCTTGAATGGTTTAAAAAAGGTCCATTCTCACCTGATGAGCAATGGTCATATTGTTCGCCTGGAATTCAATAAACCCGTCTCCGATTGGGTTGAGCCGGTGTTCTATGAAAGGTCTGTGCAGATAGATTTTCCGGGAGCGTTTATCGATCCATCTAAAAAAAGTTTTCCGGCAGAGAGCTCTTCAATTTCCAATGTTTTTGCAAGTCAATTCGATGGTGAAACTCTTCGAATCCGTTTTCAAACCAAACCCGACGCTACGGGAATTGAAAAACGATTCAAACTAGTATCACAGGGCAGATTTATAGTTGTTCGATTCGATACGGCTTCTGCAGAGCCTTCCTCAGTTGTGTCTAAAAATGTGCCTTCTGAAGAGAATCGAAATGCAGATTTGGGAGTTATGGATGACGATGCTTTATCCCAGTTTCTTTCCAGAGCCTCTACTAAGATGAAGGAAAAGGAAGAAACCCTTTTACCTAAATCAGATGCTAATTCTTTCTCTTCTACAGTTAAAGAATCTCCCGTAAAAGAATCCGAAATTAAAGTCAAACGAGCAGGAATGGGTATGGCACCTCTCGTTGATCAAATAAAAAAAGCGGCATTGTCTGACTCTGGAACCGAAAAAAATAACGGACCAAAGAAAGATTCTAAAGGAAAAGTCACTACCAAAGAAAATACAGGTTTTTCATTGAAAGACTCACGGCCTACAGGAAAACCAATAGAAATTGTTCCATCTGGACTGAAAATGATTTCAATGTTTGCTTTAGTACTTGGGCTCATGTTTCTAATTTTCTTTGGATTTAAAAAATATGTACTTAAAAACACAGCCTTTGGAGGCGGAAATAAATTGGTAAATGTTCTGGGGACCTGGTTTCTGGGGCCGAAAAAAAATATTGCTCTGGTGGAAGTGGCAGGAGAAGTTCTGGTGCTGGGTATTTCTCAGGATAACATCACTCTTCTCAGTAGCATTACCAGTGAAGAAAAAATCGAAGAAATTAAAAATGCCGGCGGCAAAGGCACTAGTGGGCTGAATTTTAACTCCGACCGTGCTGACAGCGGCAAGGATAGGAGTCGCTCTGTAACAGCCCAGGCAGCAGGACAGTTTTCTAACTATCTGAGTAAGTTTTCAAAACCTCAGGGAGCTAAGGAGCAGGTAGTTGCTGATGCTAAAGAGCAAATTCTTCAAAAAATTGGAAAGTTGAAAACGGCAAGAGCATGACAAGAAAAATAATATTCATATTACTGATTCTAGCGACAACATTTGTTTGGGGTGGGTTAGTACCCAATGCAGAAGCTCTTTCGCTGCCTTCCATTCAATTGGGTATGGATGACGTCGAAGATCCTGAAAAAGTTTCCAGTGCTTTGCAGATACTTTTTCTGCTTACCATTCTTACTCTGGCTCCATCGATTCTTATCTTGACCACCTCATTTGCCAGAATCATCATCGTCCTTTCATTTCTCCGCCAGGCAATGGGCACGCAACAAACACCACCGACACAGATTTTGATTGGTTTGGGTTTGTTCTTAACCCTTTTTGTTATGGGGCCTACCTGGACAGAAATCAACGATAAAGCTTTACAGCCTTTCTTGAACGAAGAAATTTCTCAGACGGTTGCGCTTAAAAAAGCAGAAATTCCTCTTAAGACTTTTATGTTGCGACAAACCCGAGAAAAGGATTTGTCTTTGTTTGTGGAGATTTCAGGCGATCAACCGGCCAGCAATGAAGATGTGGATATCCGTTCTCTTATTCCGGCTTTTATTATTAGTGAACTAAAAACAGCGTTCCAGATCGGATTTCTAATTTATATTCCGTTTTTGATTTTGGATATGGTTGTTGCGAGTATTTTACTCTCAATGGGTATGATGATGCTGCCTCCTGTACTAGTTTCGCTCCCCTTTAAGCTGATGTTGTTTGTCATGGTGGATGGATGGTATTTAACAGTGGGATCACTCATGAGAAGTTTTGGAGGATAAATAGACTATGACCCAAACATTTATTATTGATTTCGCAATGGAAAGCATTAAGACAACTTTACTCTTGTCTGCTCCCATGCTGGGCTTTGGGTTGATTACCGGTCTTGCTGTTTCTATCTTTCAGGCGGTGACATCGATTCAAGAAATTACCTTAACCTTTATCCCCAAAATTCTGGCGGTGTTTCTTTCCATACTGCTTTTTTTCCCATGGCTGATGCAGTTGATGCTCACCTTCACTTCAAATATATTCACTAACTTTCCTGAGTATATCCAGTAATGGATATTTTTAATCTCAATTACGCGGAGTTCGAAAGGTTTCTTTTTGTTTTGTTTCGCGTTGGAGCAATGATCATCTTTGTTCCCATTTTGGGTAGCCGACAAATTCCCGGAGTTATGAAAATCGGGTTGATGCTTTTTCTTTCAATGGCTATTTTCCCTTTGGTTCACGATCGACCCATGCCAGAACCGAAAGGAATTTTCGAGTTAGCTAAATTTCTTATGGCAGATGTCACTATTGGATTAGGCATTGCGTATATTGCCAGGCTTATTTTTACCGCCGTCCAGATTGCGGGTACGGTGGTGGATTTTCAAATGGGATTCGGCGTGGTAAACGTTATCGATCCCCAAACAGATACTCAAGTTTCAGTGACGGCACAGTTTCATAATATTCTCGCTGTTCTCATTTTCTTGGCACTTGACGCGCATCACTTCATTATTCAAGCGATCGTTGAAAGTTTTTTTGTGATCAACCCCTTTGAAATAAATTTTGCCAGCATAACCCCGGAATACATGCTGCATCTTTTTTCTGCGACCTTTACAACTGCGATTAAAATTGCCGCACCCATCATGGCAATTCTTTTCTTTTTGAGCGTGGGTATGGGTTTGGTTGCACGAACTGTTCCTCAGATGAACGTATTTATTGTGGGTTTCCCATTACAGATCGGCGTTGGGTTATTGATGGTAGGTTTGTCGTTGTCCTTTTTTAGTATTTTGGTCCAGAACGAAATGAATGCCATGCCTATGAAGTTCATGGGATTCATGCGTGGCCTATAGTATGAGAGGACGCGATGGCGGAAGACAATAAAGACCAAAAAACTGAGGAACCCTCCTCCAAACGAATCACAGATACTGAGGAAAAGGGTAACTTTGCCCACAGTCGAGAAATCAACTCCTCATTCATTCTTTTAGCTGCTATGTCAGGTTTTATGATGACAGGTGAGCAAAGCACCCGGAATGTAATGGAATCCTGGCATGTTATGATTTCTGATGCGAGCGCACTCCAACTTTCTACAGAAGAATTATATAAAGTGACGGTCAATACCATGGAGTCCTTCCTGAAAATCGTGGGACCGTTTCTTGCGTTGATTATGTTTGCGGGTGTCGCCTCTAATATAGTTCAAATTGGCGGAATTCGTTTTTCGGGCCATCCTTTGATTCCGAAATTCAACAAACTGAATCCGTTGAAAGGAATTGGGCGAATTTTTTCTAAAAATTCTGTGATGGAATTGTTTAAATCTCTGTTCAAGGTTTCAGTTATCTCCGTCGCTTCCTATTTTACGATTAAGTCACATTGGCATGAAATTCCACCGTTGATGGGCCTCGGGGTAGGGGGGATATTGTCTTTCATGGGGCAAGTTGCTATTGAGATTATTTTCCAGGTTCTGGTGATAATGATTTTTCTATCGCTTCTTGATTTTGCGTTCCAAAAATTTACTTACAAAGAAAACTTGCGCATGACCAAGCAGGAAGTAAAAGAGGAAAGAAAGGAAACCGATGGTAATCCACAGATCAAACAACGCATCCGCACTGCGCAAATGGAAATGTCTAGAAAAAGAATGATGTCAGCGGTTCCTGAAGCCGATGTAATTGTCACCAACCCCACTCATATCTCTGTGGCGATCAAGTACGACGTCATGAATTATGCTGCACCTGTTGTCGTTGCAAAAGGTTCAGGGGATATCGCAATGAAAATTCGTGAAATTGCTAAAGAACACGGTATCCCAATTGTCGAAGATAAACCCTTGGCAAGGGTATTGAATAAAACCGTTGAGATCGGTCAAATGATTCCCGACAACCTCTTTAAAGCCGTCGCAGAAATCCTCGCATACGTCTACCGTCTCAAAACGGGCCATTCAGCCAGATAATAAGGCAAAAGGATAGATCTTTTTATAATCTCTTTCCTTTATAGTTTTTTATGCACTTTTGTGTGAGGAGTATTTCGTTAGTCAGGTACAGGCCGCTACCGGCCAAAAGCGGACATTCAAGTCATCTTATTCAAAATTTATTGTGCTGTGTTGGAAGTGCTAATTTGGTTGGGTGTTACATTTTCTCTTAAAAGGGCTTCATTATTCTCTTTTAGATTTTCAATTAGTAGCTTTTGATTTTTGATAATTTCTCCAAGTTTTTTGTTAGCAGTGCTGTCATCATATTTTAGTTGGATGATCCTATCCAATTGTTCGTCATTTATTTTAGTCGCAGTGCTTAACTGCCAATAAGAAAAGCCGCTTGAAATAATTAAAGCAAATATTGAAATCCAAATCGCTCCTGTTGCATACCTTGTTGCAGTGAGAGCATTTTTATTGGCACTTTTAAACTCTTCATATTCAATCAGCCTAAACGTAGATTCAATTGTTAACGCAAATTTTGAATCGTCATCTATGTTACCAATTCCGTAGCCTCTTCTTTTTTCATCTAAAGACTCGTAACTACCCAAACAGTAAGACATTATTCTATATTCGCTTACATCGTAGCCCATACTTTTAATATGGTCATACAACTTCTTGACCGTTATTCCTTTTTCGAGCTTATCTCTTCCGTACTTAAGAATAGCAATATGCAGATCATCTTTTTCACTCATAATTTTCCTTTTTAATTCGAATAATTAAACGTCCGCTTTAGCCATCCTGTAATAGGAAGATTTAATTTTTTCATATAAATCTTCAGTTTCCTTCATTTGTTTAGGGATTATATGTGTCCCCCCAAAGTCGTCAACTCTCCCGAAATCAAATTTCTCCACTTTTTTCGGAATGGGATATCGCCCGCTCCACAATATTGATCTCTCCAATAACTCGAGGAGTTCGGACTCTTTGGGGGTAGGTGTGAACATCGCCATGTTCGTTAGATCGTTCATTCGATGAGATTTTCCAATCACTTCTTCCGGTTTATGTCCTATTTTTATCGCAGTTGCTTTAAGTAGAAGTTCTATTGCAAAACCCGTTTGCATAAGAGCAGGTCTGAAGAGTTCTATATCGACCAAGGTCCAATCATGAGGCATCGAATCCTCTGCCTTGATAAATTTGGATAATGCGATTAATTGCGTTTCAAATAGAATTCGGGAAGAACGATACATCAGTTGCGCATCGCTTAGCCAATACGCTGAGTTTTTAAGCCTATCAGCGAAGAATCTTTTTAGATGTTCAGAATGACTCTCGTTTAACATCTAAGATCTCCATATTAACTGATTAATTTTCACTTTATATTTTTTCCATTAGATATACCCATTACTATTTTCTTTTATACTATTAAATGTCTGCTTTGGGTCGATAGCGGACTTCCGTAAACGGTGCGGGAATCTGCAATTCCTATCGAGTTTACCTTTTATCTCCCTGAAAAATCTATCGCCTTATTACCTCCCTGGTTCGAGGGGCGGGAGAGGGCGGCATGGCGATTGCAGTATTAGTAATATCAAAGGGTTATGGAGTCTTTTCTGACCCGGTCTTTAAGTTTAAAAATGGTGAAAGTCTTTATGTTTAAAGGGATTTTTGAAAGAAAGCAGCGGATTTCAAACTGTCAATTTTTTGTTGAGTTGAAGGCATAGACTATGGCGCAATCTGACGTTTTTAAAACTATTTCGGAAAGACCTCAGGAATTATTGGTCGCAGCGGGAATTATTGTGATTCTCGGTGTCATGGTTATGCCAATTCCTACTTTCATACTCGATATTCTGATTTCCTTCAGTATTACTTTTGCTTTGATCATATTAATGGTGGCGGTTTTTATGTTGTCGCCTTTAGAGTTTTCTGTTTTCCCTTCACTTTTGCTGGTTTTTACCCTTCTACGGCTTTCACTTAATATCGCTTCAACCCGAATCATTCTTTTAAACGGAGATCAGGGTTCAAGTGCTGCGGGTGAGGTCATTGAGTCTTTTGGTAATTTTGTGGTTGGCGGCAACTTTGTTGTCGGTACGGTTATTTTTATTATCCTGGTAATGATAAATTTCATTGTTATCACCAAGGGTTCGGTAAGAACGTCGGAAGTAGCGGCTCGATTTACTTTGGACGCTATCCCCGGAAAGCAAATGAGTATCGATGCTGATCTTAATGCGGGTCTCATCACTGAGAAAGATGCACGTGATAGAAGAAGAAACCTTGAACGCGAAGCGGATTTTTATGGTTCCATGGATGGTTCCATACGCTTTGTTCGTGGTGATGCTATCGCCGGTATCCTTATTACTCTGGTTAATATTTTAGGTGGTTTCGCTATTGGTGTTTTCCAGCAGGGCATGGAAGCTTCTGAGGCTGCTCAGATTTATACCTTGTTGACGATTGGTGATGGCTTGGTTTCTCAGCTCCCTGCGTTGGTGGTTTCCACCGCTGCGGGTCTGGTAGTTACTCGGGCTCAGTCGGATAAAAACCTGCCGGGCGAATTAATGACCCAGCTTCTCAATCAGCCTTATGCGTTTATTATTGCTTCGAGCATCCTTTTCTTTTTCGGAATGATTCCAGGATTGCCACATTTCCCATTCTTTTTAATGTCGCTGATAGCTGGAACGATTGCTTATAAGAAAATGCAGACTGACCAAAAGGTCGAGCAACAGGCGCTCAGAAAGAAAGATGATGAAGCCAAAGCGCCGCTACCTGAGAAAGTTGAATCCATTCTTCCTTTGGATATCATGGAGTTGGAAGTGGGATATGAATTGATCCCGCTAGTGGATGCGGATCGTAACGGTGAACTTTTGGAAAGAATTAAATCGATTCGCAGACAATTTGCTTTGGAGATGGGTTTCATTGTTCCTCCTTTGCATATCCGCGATAACTTGCAGCTCAAGTCCAATGAATATTCTGTGGTGATCAAAGGAGTGGATGTTGCTAAAGATTCTATAATGATGGGACGGATATTGGCTATGAACCCTGGAACGACTGAAAGAGAATTAGATGGAATTAAAACTACCGAGCCGACCTTCGGCCTGCCCGCAGTTTGGATTCCAAGTAACAAAAAACAGGAAGCACAAATGGCAGGGTTCACTGTGGTAGACCCGGCAACGGTCATTACGACTCATATTAAAGAAACCATCAAGCGTCACGCTCCTGAATTACTGGGGCGACAGGAAACTCAGGCGTTGTTAGATAAATTCAAAGAGACAAACCCGAAAGTGGTTGAAGAGTTGATTCCGAACTTGTTGCCGCTTGGAAAAGTTCAGAAAGTTCTTCAGAATTTACTCAAAGAGCAGATTTCTATTAGAGACCTCAGAACAATTCTTGAACAGCTCTCCGATTATGCTTCACTGACTCAGGATGCGGATGTGCTGACTGAATATGTACGCCAAAGTCTGGCTCGTCCGATTACCAAGCAATACCAATCTACAGATGGAACGCTGTCTGTTTTGACTTTGGATCGAGGAATTGAAGACATTATTGAAGGCTCTATTCAAAAATCTGAAACCAGCGCTTATCTGGCATTGGAACCCAATGTCGCAGAAAAATTTCTCACTAAGTTAAGGGATATGATTGAAAAAATCACTCCGACTATTGAAACTTCTCCAGTATTGCTGGCTTCTCCCGGATTGAGAATGCACATCCGAAAATTTACGGAACGGTTTTTACCTGACCTTGCAATCATTTCGCACAGTGAAGTATCTCCTTCTGTGCAGATAAAAACGATAGGTGTGGTGGACTTGAATGCGAATTAAAAAATTTACAGCAAACAATTATGCCGATGCTCTTGCTCAGGTGAAACGAGAGTTGGGTGATGAAGCACTCATTATGAGTACCCGCTCTATTAAACCGAATTCTCCTTTGTCTGGTCGCAATGTTGCCAGCAAGGTAGAGATAACAGCCGCAGTGGAATTCAAGGAACCGGAACCTCTGGAAAATGAATTGAACCTGGATGAAGAGAATGGATTGGATATGAAATCCCTTATCTTCAACCTATTAAGTGAAAACGGTCAGGCTCAGACGTTGGGGTTGAAGCCCAGTCAGTTTGAAACCTATTCCCATCTGGTGGAAAACGGATTGGATGAAAAGCTTGCATCCAAAATATTAAAGAAAAGCACAAATGGAAGTGACGAGAAGCCTGCCAAAGAGAAATCACGGGTTATGAATCTGATGAAAAAGGTCATTCCTTTTGAAGGTGAGATAAATCTCGAAGCAGAGGGACCCAAATTAGTCGCGTTCGTTGGACCGACAGGAGTTGGGAAAACCACAACACTTGCCAAGGTTGCAGCAGACTACGCGTTTCGTAAAAATAAAAAAGTGGCTCTGGTTTCCCTGGATACTTATAGGTTGGGTGCCGTTGACCAGCTACAAATCTATGGAGATATCATGCGGTTGCCTGTCGAAGTTGCAGGAGGAAAAGCCGACCTATGCGAAATTGTAAAGAAGCATTCCGATAAAGACCTCATTCTAATTGACACCACAGGGCGATCGCATCGGGATAAGGAATACTGCCTCCAGCTTAAGGAGTTATTTGCTGCAGTGGGTGAGGTAGAAACTCATTTGGTTCTCAGTGTTACCGCTCAAGAAAAGCTGTTTTCGACGACTTATCAACAGTTTTCGCCTCTTGGGGTGGACCGTGTGCTTTTTACCAAATTGGACGAAGGCTTGAGTTTTGGTCCTTTATTCAATTTTTCAGTCCGAAACCGGATTCCTCTTTCGTATTTCACTGTGGGCCAGAATGTGCCTGAGGACTTGGAGGTTGCGAGGCCTGATAAGGTAATAAGTTTGATTTTTAACTGATTTCAAGATAAATTAAGGGATTAGAATATGATATTAGGTGGGCAAGCAAGTACTTTAAAAAGAATGACATACGGTGACATGAGCGAATCGGGTCTGAGGGTTCTAGCAGTCAGTAGTGGTAAAGGCGGTGTTGGTAAAACAAACATCGTGGCTAACCTTGCTTATGCCTTGTCTAAACGAGGTAAAAAGGTATTGGTGGTCGACGCGGATCTTGGCTTAAACAATATCGACATCCTATTAGGCCTGGCTTCAAAAAAGCATATTGGACATGTTTTATCAGGTGAATCGAATGTAGAAGATATTATTCTGCACGGTCCCGAAGGCATTCATGTATTACCTGCTGGCGATGGACTTCAGGAATTGACACAACTGGAAACGGAAAAGAAAATGGTGCTCATGGATGAGTTGGACCGAGTTAGCCGTAATTACGATTTTCTGATTTTTGATACAGGAGCGGGAATTTCTCCTAATGTAACTTTCTTTTGCAGCGCTGCTCATGAAACCTTTCTTATCGCTACCACAGAACCAACTTCATTAACCGATGTCTATGCGTTGATGAAAATCTTGCATAACAACCATTCACAAAAACATTTCAGGTTGATTGTTAATTCGGTCGCATCCGAAAGAGAAGCGCAAGGCGTTTACCGTAACTTAACGGCGGTCACGGATCGTTTCTTGAAGGGTGTTTCTGTCGAATATCTGGGTTACATATTGCATGACCCGAATGTTCCCAAGGCGATTCGCCAACAAAAAGCCTTTCTCGAACTTTATCCTTTTTCCAAGTTCAGTGGATGTATCAATGAACTCGCAGAAAAAGTATCGAAAGAAAAACCGAAGTCGCTAACGGGTGAAGGAAACCAACCCTACTTTTGGAGGAGTGCTTTTCAAGCGCAATGAATCCTGTAAACATACAAAAAATGGCCGTTTCATTTGGGCTTCTGTCTTTCGGGATTTTGTGCATAGGCAGTGTTTTAATGGGGGCGACAGTATTTACGGGAGTAATGCGTGGGATAGGTGGTGCCATTCTTTTTGGTTTGCTGGCCTGGGGAAGTTGCTCCATGTTGCTGAAAGAAGATGAAGAAGATATAGAAGTAGATGAGGAAGAAGCAGATAAAGGCACTCAATTAGATCAAACGGCTTAACGAGAGAAATAAACGATGGCTACTAAAGGACATGCAATAAATCAAGTTGAGATTTCGGTAGAGAATCGGGAAGAGGTAATTAAGGAGTATGCCCCGATGATCAAGTATGTTGCCAATAGAATTGCAATGCGCCTGCCACCCCATATTGAAGTCGATGATTTAATCAGTGTCGGCGTGCTGGGCTTGATTGATGCGATAGATAAGTATGATGCTTCGCGTGGTGCCAAGTTTAAAACCTATGCCGAGTTTCGAGTACGTGGAGCTATTCTTGATGAGCTTAGGTCTATGGATTGGGTTCCAAGATCGGTTCGACAAAAAGCCTCCGCCTTAGATGGGGTAGTGCAGAAATTGCAGAACCAGTTGGGGCGTCCGCCAGAGGATGATGAGGTCGCTGGTGAAATGGGTGTCAGTATGGATGAGCTTTTCAATACCATGAACGAAACGAAAAGCATGCCCATTCTCAGTCTCGAGGATTTAGGAATCGCCAAGGAGTCGGGCGAACAGCAAAGCCTATTAGATTGCCTTGCTGGCAAGGGTGATACAGACCCGCAAACGTCTTTGCGATTGAATGAACTGAAAGAGCTGATTGCCAAGGCAATTGACACGCTTCCTGAAAAAGAGCGATTGATGATATCTCTATATTATTATGAAGAACTGACAATGAAAGAGATCGGGGAAGTTCTTGGCATTACAGAATCCCGAGTTTCTCAAATCCACTCCAAAGCCGTTTTCAGGTTGCGCTCCAAACTGAAAGCCGTCATCGCTGAAGAAATGTAGTTTTCCTATATCCTACAGTATTATTCTTTATGGATACTGTTAAAGCTTCTGTTCGATATGATTTTGTTGTACAATCCCCCGTGTAAATTTCAATGTTTTAAGTAGTTAGGGATTATTTTTTTGCCATTCAATTTCTCCCTCCTTATTAAGAATTTAGTTTAATCTTTTTCATAAAATGGATTCTGTGCAGCCAAAAGTAAACTTTCCAAATCCTGTATGTTCTCTTTGTGGTAAAGAAAGTCAAAAAGTAGTTTTTGAAAATGTTTATAAAAATAACCAGGCATATGACGTCATTGAATGCCTCTCTTGCCAAGTCTGGTTTACTCATCCTATCCCATCAACCGAGGAGCTATCGAAGCTCTATTCTACTGGGAATTACCGAGCCAAAACCGGAAAAAGATTTATTCCTATTTTAGAAAAAATCATCCATTTCTTAACAATGAGAAAACGAAACAGGATAAAAAAATATATGGCTGGAGGGCGAATCCTTGATATTGGCTGTGGTCGTGGACTTTTTCTAAATCTTATGAAGAAAGATGGATGGCTTGTTGCTGGGCAAGAGTTTGATGAGAAATCTGCTTCCTATGCGGTCGATAATTATGGGATAGATGTTCATACGGGATCATTACAGGGAAAGTTTGAAAGCGAAAGTTTTGATGTAGTAAATATTAATCACGTCTTAGAGCATTTGGAAAATCCTGAAAAAATCATTGCCGAGTGTAATCGAATTTTGAAAAGAGGAGGCCTTCTAGTAATAGCAGTTCCAAATATAGACAGCCTCCAAGCAAAATTTGGCGAGAGGAAGTGGTTTCAGTTGGATATCCCTTGTCATCTTTACCACTTTTCTTCAAGTAGCATTGTTAAGCTAATTGAAAGTAATTTTTTTAAGGTCGATTTGGTTAGGCATTTCAAGTTGGAATACAATCCTTTTGGCTGGTTACAAACGATGCTGAATGTTTTGGGAATACATGAGAATCATTTGTATGACATGTTAAAAAGTTCCGAATTAAAAAGTAATGAAAAAGGCAATTTCCCGCTTTCTGATAATATTAAGTCATTCTTTTTAGTTCCTTTATGTTTGCCGCTATCTTTTATATTTTCTATAATAGAGGCCATGTTTAAGAAGGGCGGAACCGTAGAGATTTATTCTTTGAAAAATAATTAGGTGGAATATTATTGTTAGACGATACAATGAAAAATAAAATTTCTATTGTTAAGTCTGCACATATCTTCCAGGAAAATGGATTATGGCAAAAATTTTACTAATAAATCCCTCATACCAAGCCGCATATGGAAATTCGAAGGCATCTATTGTAAATCCGTTTTTTCCTACTTTAGGCCTGGCTACAATAGCTGCTGTTGCTAGAAAAACCGGTCACGAAGTCGAAATATTAGATTTATGTTGGCGTCCCTATGACTATAACCTAATTAAAGATGAAGTCATTCGTTTTAAGCCAGACATTGTTGGCATTACAGCCACGACTGCAGGAATGAATCAATTGCGGGACATCAGTTGTTTGGTCAAAAATATTTCTGAAGAAATATTGGTAATAGGGGGAGGGGCTCACCCATCGGCATTGCCAATGGAAAGTTTGATGGAATCTAAAATGGATTTGGTCTGTGTTGGTGAAGCAGATTATTCGTTTGCAGAGGTATGTGATGGAAAAGCATATTCTGAAATTAACGGACTTTGTTACCGCTCTGAAGATGAAGTTCTTTTCACCCCTTCAAGGACTCCTGTAGACAACCTAGATGATTTGCCAATGCCTGCCTGGGATCTTTATGATCCTAATGACTATAAAAAAATCTCTAAACTTATAGCGAGTTACCCACCTGTGGCTACAGTTGAGTTTTCTCGCGGTTGTGTTTTTACATGTGATTTTTGTGCAAGTAAGGTAACCATGGCCCTTGGTTACCGAAAAAAATCCCCTGAGCGTTGTGCTGAGGAAGTGAAATATTTAAGCTCATTGGGATTTAATGAATTTTGGTTGGCCGATGACATTTTCACCTCTGACCAAAAATGGGCAGGTGAAGTAAGCGAAGCTATAATCAAAGCAAATACGGGTATACATTGGACATGTAATAATGGAATAAGAGTTGAAAGTGCGGATGATGACTTATTTCAAAAGATGAAGAAGGCCGGGTGTTATCGGGTTTCCTTTGGGTTTGAAAGTGGTAATGATGAGGTGTTGAAGGGCTTTGGGAAGGGAGGAAAAGCAACAACCGAACAGGGAAGAGTTGCTGTTGAAAAAGCTCGTGAAGCCGGTTTACAGACCAATGCGTATTTAATGCTGGGTCTTTCCTGTGACGATGAGGAGTCCATGCTGGATACAATTGAATATGCCCGGACCTTGCCTGTGGATTTGCTGAAATTTGGCTTGGCAATTGCCTTCCCGGGAACAGAAATGTTCGACAATTATGCGAGGAAAAATTTGATTAAATCCTTTGACTGGGACAAGTATGTAGTCTATTCGGATGAAAATTTATTTGCTCATGAAAAACTCGATTACGATATGATTCAAAATTATGTGAAGTATGCATATAAAAGAGCCGTTACTTTAAATCCCAGATTCGCATTTAGGCGATTTTATAATGCCATAAAGAATGGAGATTTTTTGTCCGATTTATATCATGGGTTCCTTTTTGTAGTGATGCCCTCTGTCTCGACTAAAAATACATCGATTTATGCTGCGCAGGATCAATGGCCAATTTATGACTTTATGAAAAACTCTCCCAGTGAGTCCGTTTATCAATCGGTTTCGAAGGTAGCTGCTAATTACTAGTTTTTAAAGTAACGATACTTTTGGATGGCGTATTTACCCATACTGTTGTCACCCCGCGTCCAGCCACTTTTTCCCTCAAAAAATTTGAAAACTTCTTTGTGATTATGATTGGATAAAGAATTTAATTTTTATTGAGTTACATCGGACAACGTGACTTTTTGAAATTCTATATGATTTTAATAATTCCAGTAAAGCCGATAAAACGGGAAATATGTAAATGAGTCAAATTGAAAAAAATGTAAGCGCTCAGTTAAAGTGGAGAAAAATAATTTTCAACTTTTTAGGTCTGGTTGTTATTTTTTCTTTTCTTTTGTTGTTGAGAGCGCCTTTGCTAGTCAATGCCGATAATAATTTAAACTTCGATGAGGCATATCAGGGCAGCCAAATTTTAGATTTGTTAAATGGTGGCCCTGTTCATTTTTATTATGAGGGAGTGAGTTACGCTGGAATATTTTTAGGGCTTGCTGCTGCTCCGTTTTTTTGGCTGTTTGGTGTAAGTGCTTTTGCTTATAAAATCCCTGCTACGATTGCTTATTCCTTGTATATTTTGTCTTCATTTTGGCTGATGAAAAGGATACATCCACCAGCAGCATTAACTGTTGTGATTCTAATGGTTTTCTCTCCTCTGGCAGCTTTATCTATTAGTGTGAATAATTGGCAGCATAATTTAATTATATTTTTAGGCAATATCATTCTTCTTCTATTTATCGAAATTAAAGAATCCTTTAAAGCAAGAGGTAGCACGGTTTTTATGTTGGGCGCTGCGATAGGTTTTTCAATTTATTCTTACACATTTTCTATCCTTTACATTGCAACCATAGCAATTTTGTTTGTTTTGACTCACGATAGTTGGAGCTTAATTCGTGAAAAAATCTCGATATCTGTAGTGTGTGATTGGTGGAAGGACCATCAGTCTGGAAAAATGAAATTTGTCCGCATTATTGATATTGTTATTGTTTGTTTCTTAGCGGCAATATTATTTTCATATGTGTTCGGAGGTTTTGGGGTCGATATTGCTGGTTATTCAATTTTTCAAATTAATAACCTCCATAAGCCAGTTATACAGGTGCTGGCTATTATGGTCATTCGCTTAATTGTTTTTCGAGAGGACATTAAAAGTGGATTAGGAAATCAAAAAATTTCTACTATCCTTGGAAAGTTTGTTCCCGTTAAATTGATGATTTTGGGGCTAGCAGGGTTCATTATAGGAATTTTACCCAGGATATTAAGTATTTTAACGGGAGAAGTTACAAGAGGAGGGCAGGGATTTGATGTTGATTTCAACCCTGTCAAACTGATTATTCATTTATGGAAACTGGTTTCTTTTTACATTCCCGAATTTTTTGATATTAGGCAACCCATAAGTGTTCTTTTTTCTTCCGAATGGTCTTATTGGGTTCTGTTGAGGGCTGGGTTTGCAGTCGTGGTAGGGTTAATGATTTTAATGTCGATTTTTAGTTTCTTTAGATCCAAAAGGTTAGAAATTAAATATATGGCTCAACTCAAACGCCCTGAATTTTTTCCGGATCTTGTTTTTGTAGTGTTTCCTATTTTACTTTGTTCTGCTGTAATCATGATTCAGAACGGTACCTTAATAAGATACCTGCTTCCTTTGCATGGCGTGGTTTCTATTTGGGTAGCAATTTATCTATATAAAATCCTTAGTGTTTCAAAAGTAAGATTTGCCTTCTTATTATTAGTTTGGTGTGGTTTTTTTCTAATGAATACATATTCCTTTTATACTGGCACCATGGGCGGTCCATCCAATTCCACCAAAGCAGTTGTTCGCGGATTTTCTATTGTAAAGCATGAAAATTTTTATTCCGGATTATTGGGGTATTGCGAGTCCAAAAATATTATTCATGTTTACTCAGACATGCAACTAGCTGCCCAAATTAATTTTTTTAGTAAAGGAAATATAATTGCTGGAATCTATGACCAGGATAAAAGAATTAGAAGAAAAAATCAGATTTTATCTTCTAAGAAAGAATTTTCCATAATTATTTCAATTGAAAATGAACATCATATGAAAGTTTATAAGGAATTTCTTGAAAATGTGCCGCTAAAATTTTCACAGGAATTGGTGGATGGGAAATTTTGGGTTTTAACTGATTTTATTGGAGCCCCTGAGGTTATTAATCAGCTTCGGCATTTTATTCCTCTCAATTTCTGATGGGATTCTGAGGGCAAGTTGAGGGAAGATTATTCTTTATTTATATTTTGGGCTTAAGAAATTAAAAATTGTAGTTATCATTTTTGCGGCCTGCGCTAAATCTGTGCTTGCATGGTTCATTCCTGAAATTTTTTCATCCATTATTACGGTGAAATATTCTTTAAGTAGCTTTTGTTTTTCTTCATTTTTTGATTGCACAATTTTGGAAAGTCCACCTACATCTACCCAGAATCCGCTGCATTTTGCGCATTGATTTACTTCTGTATCGTGTTTTCGACTGAAAAAATGCCTATATAATAATGTTGTTTTGCACTGAGGGCATGGGTGCTCCGAACCTCGATAAGTTTTTACCCCCTCTGCTTTTTCTAGGAGAAGTTGAGAACGGCGGAGCAATAATGTACCAGTGAGCCGTTGATATATTTTTTGTTGTGGCGGAGTAAAAGTGTCCCACTCACGTTAAGCTTTCTATCCTGTATGTAATCCATATTCAGGAGGGAGGC
>Ga0233439_10000667_pt1 | contig 49047 bp, 40 predicted proteins | sample SI_123_September_6_FD_182713 | JGI IMG/M metagenome (GOLD analysis project Ga0233439, IMG submission 182713) | Seawater microbial communities from Saanich Inlet, British Columbia, Canada - SI_123_September2016_100_MG | ecosystem: Environmental > Aquatic > Marine > Inlet | place: Canada: British... | reverse complement strand
AATTAATAACCAATAGAGACTGAACGGTTGAAAAAACGTAATAGGCCAAAAAATATAGAGCGGCCTGCCCCACGGTCAGCAGATCAATCCCTGCCGTGGCGATGGGCCACTGACCACAGGGTCCGATTCTGCATGGCCTTTGCGGTGTTGCTTGGCGCATTGATGTGGACCTTTATCCGTTATACCGACTTTTTCAGCGCTTACTATCTCTGGCCGATTTCGTGGGCCGCCGCCAAGATGATTTCCACCTTGGGGATACCGGTCGTCGCCTATGGATCGCTACAACAGGCCGATCTCTACATCCTTGAAATCGGCAGATTCGTTTTCCATGTCGAACACCAGTGCAGCGGCATTTCAGCCTTTTTTATCTACTTTGCCGCACTTCTAGCCTATCCGGCGGTCGCCCCTCATAAGATACGCGGCTTGCTACTCAGTATCCCTGCTTTCTTTATCTATGGAGCCATACGACTAGTTGTCCTCGGTGTGATCGCCATCACTATCCCCGACCTGCTGCGTTTTTTTCACTTGTACTTCATGGTCATCCTCAATATCGGCTTCGTAATGATGCTCTGGACCGACTGGACCCGCCGGGCAGACGCCGCCTCAGGCTGAACTCGACACATGACGATGGCATCGCACGAGACACATCGCTACCGTTTCCTGGTTGAATTTATGCTGGCAGGCGCCTTACTGCTAGTTGTATGGAGTTATGTGTCCGATCTCTACCTGGCATCGGTGATTCACGGGGTTAACGTTGGGTTCTGGCTGACCGACACCTCGATTTATCTCCGATCGGGAGAAGCCTTCGGCAACAGTGTGGCCTGTCCAGATGTGATCGGCGCGATCGCGCTCTTCGCCGCCAGTTCGGGGCGGCGCATACGCTGGAGACTCTACGGGATGGCGCTGTCGGTGTTTTTCCTGTGGCTATTGCAAGCCTCAATGTTGCTGATCGAGTTGAAACTGGCCCAGGCCTCGATACAGAGCGCCGAAATTATACACCTTATCCGCACTTGGTCGGGCCCAGCGCTGTCTTTGCTACTGTGGGTAGGTTTCTTCCATTCGAGATCGGGACTGGCAAGTGCGGGTGGCGAATCGGCAGATTCAACGGCTGGGCAAGGGGCCCAAGGCGAGGATAGACCGCCCTCTCTATCCGCAACAGAACCTTTGAAACTCGCTGGGCAGAGCAAGGGCCGCCCGCAGCCCCAGTCGCAGCGCCGGACGCATATTCCCAAGTCGAAAAAACGCGGACGGCATGCCAACGTATAGCTTCTGCGCATAGCCCACCGCTTGGCCCGCACTACAAACGCACCGCATACTATCGCTGATCTCCACGCCTGACCGACCTCGCCTCGGCCCGGTGGGTCTGCCGAGGCTTTGTGTTTAAAGCCTTGCCTCGTTCGCCGCCGACCAGTGGATAAAAGCCACCCCTTGGCTCTCAGGATAGTTATAGTTGGCCAAATTCAAGGGGCTATTCCTGGCCCAAGTCATCTTGATACCCATCGTCACTCCATAGCATCAGAGCCACAGATAGAAAACAATTACAAAAGGAGTCTTAGAACTAGTCCAACGACGTGGGGCGCTCTTCGCAGCCCACGAAAGGCTGCTGTCTCACCACCCGCCATTAGCGATCTCTTCTAAGCGACAATCACCCGCGAATAAGACTTCGACGATGCCGTCGCTTTTGACAAAGCGCACCGTAGCGATATTGTCTAGTCTGTAGACCCATTTAATCACTTTTGCTTGGTAAAAAAATATGGCACTCCTTAGAGTATTGGTCTTCGTCCTATGTGCGCAATATGCGACCGCTCAGGAGGATACACCATCGCCAGGGCAGGGCGAAGTACGCATGCTCATAGAAGAGGCCATCGCGCTGGGGGTGCCCCTTTATAACAACGGCCGCTTAGAGGCCTGTGCTGCCGTCTATCGCATAGCCTTGCGATCGTTGCAGTTGATGGCACCAAAATGGATGTCTTCTCCATTGATTGACGACGCACTTAATCGTGCCGCTCGTGAAGATTCGAATCGTGGGGCTTGGACACTGCGCTATGCCTTGGATGATGTTTACCGAATGGCGGGAGTAGACCTCGGTGTGACTATGCGACAAGGACCATTTGCCCTTGAGTTTGATCAAGGCGGAGGATGGTATACGATCAATGATGGTGTGATGGGCGGGCTGTCTCGAGGCAGTATGGGATTTGAAAACACGGGCATTGCAAATTTCTATGGTCAGCTCTCGTTGGCCAATAATGGCGGTTTCAGCTCAGTGCGCACAGCCATTGCAGAAGGTTCACTAGACCGCTTTGATGGTCTTGAGTTGCGTATCCGCGGTGACCAACGAGACTACGCTCTTCTGGCTGCCCAAGCAGATGTGCGGGGCACATGGCAACAAAAATTCTCCACTGAAACGCAATGGCAGATCGTCAGAATTGCATTCACCGAAATGACGCTGTCGATGCGGGGTTGGCGGCCGCCCAACTCGCCCACCGTGCGTGCCGAACGCATTGCCGAGTTGGGTATCATTATAAGCGATAAGGATGAACGGCCATTTAGCCTTGAGATCGACTGGATTCGTGGCTACAAAAGCCAGTAGTGATAGATAGCGCTAAAGATCTATTCTATCGATCTGCGCATATTTTCCCCTATAGTATGCTCATACGTACGTTTAATACAGTCCTCGCTTATCTCCTACCGCAGGATCGTAGCAGCCCAACTTCATATCCCTCCGAATGCTCGATCTGCGGTCGCCCTGGTTTAGATCGCTAGGCGATACTTTTTTAGCCCTTGCAGGAGAAGCGATGCATTTCTTACAAGACTGGCGGCTGTAGTTATGGGACGACATCAGAGTAGTGCACCCAAAATCGTATGGTTCCGCAGAGATCTGCGACTGGCGGATCATCCGGCGCTTTTTAATGCAGCTCAAAACCATCCGATCATACCGGTTTTTATTTGGGCTCCCGATGAAGAAGGTGACTGGCCACCAGGTGCGGCCAGTCGTTGGTGGTTGCACCATGCGCTAACTAATCTCGATAAGTCGCTTAGGGGCCTAGGTAGTTGCCTGGTTTTGCGCTCGGGACCAACGCTTGCCGCACTCAAAGCACTTGCTCGCGAAAGTGGGGCCACCGCTGTCTACTGGAACCGACGTTACGAGCCAGCAGTGAGCGAGCGGGATCAACGCATCGAGGATGACCTGCGGGCCAATGGCATCGATGTCGAGAGCTATAATGGATCACTGCTCTACGAGCCATGGACGGTGGCGAAGAAAGCCGGCGGTCCCTTCCAAGTCTTTACCCCCTTCTGGAAAACCTGCCTGGCCCAAGATCCACCCGCGGCCCCGTTGCCCGCCCCGCACGTCCTGCAACAACCGGCGATATGGCCTCGTAGTGAAGGCCTGGATTCGTTTTCTTTGCACGCTCACATGAATCGAGCTGAGGGGTTTTGCGCTTCCTGGAACCCGGGGGAAAAGGAAGCGCAAAACCAACTCAAATCCTTTGTCTCTAAGAGTCTACGCTCGTATGCTGAGGCCAGAGACCACATCAACGGCGATGGGCTTTCGCGTCTGTCGCCCCATGTACACTTTGGCGAAATTGGTCCACGGCAAATATGGAAGGCTGTGGAGAAGGCCTCTCGGGGGCAGGGATACTCTGCTGCCAAAGACAATCCGTTTCTGCGTCAACTCGGTTGGCGCGAGTTCTCGTATCATCTGCTCTTCCACTTTCCGCACACTCCGCAACAACCCCTGCGCACTCGTTTTAAGGCATTTCCTTGGGAAAGCGACGCCGCGGCGTTAACTGCCTGGCAGCAAGGTCAAACCGGCATTCCACTAGTCGATGCCGCCATGCGCCAGCTTTGGTGCGAGGGCTGGATGCCCAACCGCGCCCGCATGGTCGTTGCTTCCTATTTAACCAAAAATATGCTGATATCTTGGCGCGATGGTGCCGCCTGGTTTTGGGATACTTTAGTCGATGCCGACTTGGCAAATAACACCCTGGGTTGGCAATGGACCTCTGGCTGCGGTGCCGACGCGGCACCTTACTTCCGCATATTCAATCCGATTAACCAGGCGGTAAAATTTGACCCCGATGGCCACTATATTGATCGATGGATCCCAGCTTTGCGCAAACTGCCATTGCCCTGGCGATTTAAGCCATGGGAGGCACCTCCACAAGTCCTCAGTGAGGCCGGTGTCGCGCTAGGAACAACATACCCCGAGCCATGGGTAGACCTGCGCTTTTCGCGCGAGCGGGCTTTGGCGATGTATCGGCAGATGCGTCAGCAATAACAGCAACTTACACAGCCTAAGCACTCAGCAAGAATGGGTCATATTGGGCTCGGATCGTGGATCAATTCCACGCTATTGCCCTGCCCGTCGTCAATATAAGTCGACTGCGTCCCATCGCGATGAAGTTGCACTGGCCCCGCTGTCGCCACCTGCTCTAAATCTACAGCAAAGGCGACATGGCCAGGGTGCTGACCGGGGGTGACTAGGGCCAAATTTATATTGTCGAACTGCAAAAAACCCCAAGTCATGTCTTGATATAATAGCCGGCAATTAAAGCGCTGGCGATACCAGGCGACCGCCACGGCAATGTCGGCAACCGTCAGAGCCACGTGGTGCATGCGCGCTAGTGGTTCGGTGATATCAGCGTCGCTATCGGCACACATCTTATTTTCCCCATCGGGTTAAGTGAGCACCTAATAGCTTAGCGGTACTCTTGTCGCGAACATATGGCTATGGAGCCTCATGTCAATGTTTTTACGTCTTATTTATGCAATATCTATAATATGTCTACTATTTAATTGTACAAAGTATTGACATTGGTTATTTCACCTGTATATTATGTGACAAGACAGTTTAAACGCTTATCAAACTAAGGATATGGACCTTTATCATGATAAACCAGCGGCGTAACTACCTGATCTTGACCGCGGCCTTCTTATCGTTCCTGCTCTCCGTCTACCTGTGGTTTTCGGGACAGACCAACGAGGGAATCTTCACCAGCATTTGGGTTCCATCCATTATTACCTTCGGCATTTTTATCAATGTTATATCCAGGGGAAAATAACATGCCGCAAATTATCATCTTCGCCATCGGCGCTATCTGCACTTTGTTGTGCGTGGCATTTTACGGGATTTACTTTGTGGAAGTCAGACGTATTAACAGGAAGTATGAAGAGCGGCGAGAGGCACGGGAGCGGATTCAACAGATTGATTTCGCTCAAAACAGCAATGCGTAATGAATCGTGCTTAATAGCATAATTACCCCACACGAACTCGAATCGCGATGACACATAGCAAAACATTACAGCCAAGCGAAGAAAAAACCAGAGGCAGGCTTATTTTGGTTACGGGCGCCAGCGGCTATGTCGGTGGTCGATTAGTACCCGCTTTAGAAGAGCGCGGGGAACGCGTCCGCTGTATGGCTCGCAATCCCCAATACCTGGCCGGCCGCTTTCACCAAAACACAGAGGTGGTCGCCGGCGACGTATTGGACCCAAGTTCGTTGGCAACCGCTCTGACTGGAGTCGATACCGCCTACTATATGGTCCACTCGATGGGTAGTACTATAGGTGATTTTGAAGAACAGGATCGGAGCGGTGCACAGAATTTCGCTCGTGCGGCCATAGAGTGCGGCGTGCGGCGTGTGATCTATTTGGGCGGGCTAGGTGAAGACGCCCATCTATCGCCCCATCTCGCTAGCCGGGTAGAAGTGGGGCATATCCTGGCAAATGAGGGGCCGCCGACGTTGGAGTTTCGTGCCTCGATCGTCATCGGTTCAGGTTCGCTATCTTTCGAGTTGGTGCGCAGCTTAGTCAACAAGCTGCCCGTAATGATTACGCCGCGCTGGGTTCACACCCTGGCACAACCCATTGCTATCGAAGACGTGATCTCCTACTTAGTTCACGGACTAGACCTACAACAACAAGGTGACACGGTCTTCGAGATCGGTGGTCCAGAGCGCGTGACTTATGCCGAGCTAATGCACGAATATGCCCGACAAATCGGCGTGCGGCGGCTAGCCGTTCCCATCCGCTTTCTCAGTCCGAAGCTCTCGAGTCTATGGCTTGGCCTAGTGACGCCGGTCTATGCGAGAATAGGTAGAAAGCTTATCGATAGTCTGCGCAATGAAACTATCGTCAACGATACCCGCGCACTGGAGTGCTTTACGGTAAAACCCCTGGGTGCACGGCAAGCCATAGAACGCGCGCTCCGCAACGAGGATCGGGAAATAGCACAAACCCGATGGAGCGATGCGCAGTCCTCGGGCGGTAAGCCGCAGCGTTGGGGCGGCGCCCGCTTGGGCTCGCGATTTATCGATATCCAGGAGACCTTCGTCAACGTCGACACAACGCGAGCGTATGAGCCCATCCGGAAGATTGGCGGTACCAACGGCTGGTATTTCGCGACCTCGGTTTGGCGATTGCGCGGCTTTGTCGACTTGCTGATGGGGGGGGTGGGGATGCGGCGAGGCCGGCGACACCCGACCGATTTGCGTCCTGGCGACATATTGGATTTCTGGCGAGTCGAAACGTATGAAGATAAACATCTGTTGCGCTTGCAGGCCGAAATGAAAGTCCCAGGTCGCGCCTGGTTGCAATTCGAAGTCCAGCCTGCGGTTAGAGGGAGCAAAATAACTCAAACGGCTATTTTCGATCCATTGGGGTTGAGCGGACTTATTTACTGGTATGGGCTATACCCGATACACTGGCTCATTTTCAGGGGGATGTTGTACAAGGTCGCGCGCCGGGCTGAAGCCTAAATCGCCTTAGAAGCTATGATACAGAAAATTGATAACAATCACTTTACCCTCGGCTCTGGTAAGATATCTGACCGGATCGGCCTTATCTCATGAATGAGGGAGACATGAAAGCACAATACTTGCTGTTGACTGCGGCCGGCTTCATTTTGATGTTGTGGATGAGTTGGGGCCTGTATGTCATCTATAGTACTGAACGCCCCCCCTACGAGGTGCTACAATCCCTCTCGGCCGATGTGGAATTGCGTCAATACGAGGCGCAGACGTGGATCTCTACCACGCAGGAAACCGACCACGCCGCGTTCCCAGTACTTGCTTCGTATATTTTCGGCGGTAATAAAGAGGGGCGGCAGGTGTCGATGACCGCTCCGGTGATCACCGGAGCGAAAATGTCGTTTATCCTACCGCAGGAGATTTCGGCGGACAATGCTCCAAGACCTGATGGCCAGGCGATTGATTTTAGTACGGTACCGGCGCGCAAACTGGCGACGCTCGAGTTTGCGTGGTGGACAGATCCGGTGCGGGTTGAGCAAAAAACGTCGGAACTCTTAGATATCTTGCAAGCCAATGGAGTCGAGACAACCGGTCGAGTCTTTTTAATGCGTTACAACGATCCGTGGGCACCGCCGTTCTTGCGTCGAAATGAAGTGGCCATAGAAGCGTTGTAGCTCTTTTGATGACTAGCAGAAGGAGGAGTGACAAGCATGCATCAGTCAACTGCAGCAGATATTCGGCCTTCCGCGCGTAGATACTAGAGTATCTCTATCCCTCGGTCAGGCGCGGTTCTGTCGCGGAGTTGGCATGGGATAGAACCGCATATGATCCACTCTGCAAAGATCTATGATCGTCGAGCGATCTACACAATCTGCCGTTAGCCAACAGTGATCACAGATCTTGGGTCAACGTGGTTTCAACTAGGAGGCGAAAATCGGCGATCCCTATCGGTTTGTCGATAAAGCCACTGAAATTGTGCCCTTCTGTTTCTTCGGCGTTCACCATAGCCGAGAGCGCGACCACCGGCAGGTCTGGGTATCTCTCGCCTATCTCCTCTGCTAAGGCACAGCCGTCCATTGGCGCCATTCGTATATCGGTGATGACCAAGTCAACTTTATACTGTTCTATCAACTCGAGCGCATCCCCACCAGTCTCAGCAAAGAGTAGATTGCACGACTGTTTTCGCAGTAGCCGATCTACCGATGAATGAATACTTGTTTCGTCGTCGACAAAGAGAATGACGACTTCATTTATCATCTTCTCATCAAATTGACGCTCTACTTCTGTGCGCGAAAGACCGTCGCAGTCATCAATAACCGAGAGGGCATAATCAAGCTGTTTTTGCAGTTTATGTATGGTTAGCTGTGCGGCTGTATGGCTATCAACATGATCGAGTGCACGCAAGTTGTCGTTGACGATTTTCGTCGACAAGCTGTCGACTACATTGCCATAGAACAGCGTCTTCAATTTAGGGTCTTTGGCAAGCAGTTGCTCAAACGGAAGACGGGCAATGGTGATTGTGTTGCTTGGCGTGATCGCCTCAACCTGTGCCGAGCGCTCCTGGCGTCTAATTAGTCCCATCTCGCCCACGGCCATTACGGGGTTCAGCACGGCAATTACGGTGCCGTCACTGCCGGTTACGCTCATTGTACCGGAGATCAATATATGCATATCCTCGCTCATCGCGCCACGAGCGCAAACTATATCGCCCGGTTCATAAAACCTTGTTTCGCAAATATTTAGCACCGCCTGTGTTTGCGATGGGGCTAGCCCCTTGAGCACAGGGATCTTCTTGAAGATCTGGCCAATAAGTTTGCGCTGTTGCGGTTTCATAGCATTTCATCCACGGTAGAAAAAGAACGCGCGCACGCGATAGTATCCTGACGGTGTGGTGTTGAGTAACGAATGGCATGAAAGTCAGTTTAGTCCTCTTGAGTATATTACAAAATACTTTATAAGAGGAGATCGCAAGATAAAATATAATTAATAACGCGCGCGGTAAAGTCCCGACGGTGTGGCGTTGGATAACAAATGGTATGAAAGTCAGTTTAATCATAGTAAAAACGCAAGTAATAAAAGTGAGATCGCAAGATGAAATATACTAAAGAACGGCAATGAAATTTTATTGCAATGCCTGCGACCGGAGCCTGGTCGTGTCCGGCTGGTTAAGATGAAGATGCTCATTGGCGATTTGTCATAAAACGCATCTGTTTATATCATTGATTGTTAACAATCTGCAATTTTATAAATTGAGGATGGTATGGAAAAAGTGCCTACTGTACACCGGACTATTCGCGAACAGGTCGCCGCCCATTTGCGTTATGCCGTGCTTTCGGGCGAACTCGGAGAGGGTGAGGCGCTGCGCGAGCAGCCGTTGGCCCGGCACTTTGGCGTCAGTCGGGGCCCCGTCCGCGATGCACTATTGCAGTTGACCCAGGAAGGTCTACTGGTGGCCGAGCAAAATTGCGGCGTGCGCGTGCGTGTGCGCCGCCCCGACCCTGCTATTCGGTCGCTAGTCGTTAGGATGCGTCGCAAGATAGAGAGTTTTGCCTTAAAAGGGCTGTGCCGACAGGGCGATGAGGGGCTGGCGTTTTTTGCGAAAAATCTATCGCTCTTTCAGGTCGCCTGCCGCCAAGGCGAAATGGCCGAGGTGGTCGAGCACGATATGGCCTTTCACCGCCATATCGTCGAATGCGGCGGCGGCGCCGATCTGGTGGCTGTGTGGGTGCCGGTGGTGACACATATGATGCTGCCCTATTCGCGTCACCGGGATTTAATGGATAGCTACCGCGAGCACGAAGCGGTGGTCGCGGCGCTGCGCTGCGGCGACAAAGCGGTAGCGCAGGAATGTCTGCGGGCAAATATCCAGTAGGGCTCACCGATAAACTGAAAGCAGATGAGCCGATGAAGATTAAGACCTTGAAGAAAAATTTTGTTGCACAAATATCGGATATTGATTTGAGCCAGCCCCTGAACGAGCCCGTTTTGCGGCTCTACAACAAACGATCGACGCACAGGGCATTGCCGCTTTCCGGGGGCAGCTTCTCGATGATGAAAGTCTAGTTGCGCTGGCCGAAGGATTTGGCACACTGGAAATTCCTCTGCAGCGGGACCAATACGGCGGGGTCCATAAAAAAGTAACCATGCTGTCCAATGTCGGTGAAGACGGCCGCGTTATGGACCGCGATGGAAAACAAGTCACCTATATGAAAGGCAATACGCTCTGGCATTCCGATAGTTCATTCAAACGGGTTCCTTGTACTTATTCACTTCTGGTTGCCCATGAAGTGCCAAGCGAAGGCGGCAACACGGAATTTGCCGATGCTCGGGCCTGCTACGACGATTGGCTAGAGCCCTTTGACGGTATGGCCAAAGACGCGCTTGAGGACCTGGTCTGTGAACATTCCCTTATCTATTCCCGGTTAAATATCGTCGGCGATATTTTTACCGCTGCCGAAAAAGACGAACTTGCGCCGCCGCAGCAACCGCTGGTCCGCATCCACCTCCGGACTGGGCGCAAAATTTATTATGTCGGTAGGCACTGTTCGCATGTGGTCGGCTGGCCCGTGAAAAAAGGCCGGGCGTTGACGCAAGCACTGACCCAGTTCTGCGTGCGTCCGGAAACCGTTTATTCGCACACTTGGCAAGCCGGGGATCTGGTAATTGGGGACAATCGGTCCGTGCTGCACCGGGGTATGGCCTACAATCCGGCGCAACGGCGGGTCATGCGCCGCGCCACCATCGCTGGAGATGGCCCCCTTATATAATCTTTACCTGGGCTTGAAAGCATTCACGCAAAATAGAGTAATACGGCAAAGCATTTACCCTCGTGACGGATGGGTTCCTATGCGCAATAGAATAATCGCCTGTTAGAAATCACTATTTAAATTGAGGTCAGACATGGACAGCGAAAAAAAATCATTAGCCCTCCCCGAAGATTTCGACCCGCAAGTCAATCTGCCCGGCCGGGAGGAAAACGGTCAGGTTTTCCACGCTACGATCCCCGGGATGAATCTGGCGACGCGGCTGATCGAAAATGGCACGCCGCAGGATATGGAATGTGCTGAAAAGGTGTTGGACGCGGTTTTCGAATCGCAGGAGCGCCGGCCGGGGGCGCCGCATTTCGGCAACTTCACCTGGGAGCGCGAGGACGAGATGGTGGAGGACCTGAACGCCGTGCACTTTACCGTGATGCCTTTGATCAAGGCTATGCTGCGCTGTGGCGATTCGGTGCCCGCGTCTTTGCGGGACAAGGCGCTGGAGGGGATTCGTTTGGGGTTGGAGGCGATCGCCCGCATTGACGTGCATCTGCGCTACACTACGATTGCTGCGGCCGATGTCTTTGATACCTGTATCGGCGGCGAACTGCTCAACGACGAAGCACTGATGGCGCGGGGCCGCGACAAGCTGCGGCGCTGGTTGGCTTTTACCGATCGCTCCGGCACGTTTTACGAGTACAATTGCCCCGGTTATACCGGCATGTCGATCGAGCGCCTGGCCGAGTTGGCGGCGCTGAGCAATGACGACGAGACGCGCACCATCGCCCGGGTTTTCGCAGTGCGCGCGGGCTTGAGTGCGCTGCTGCACGGGCACCCGGGTACGGGCCGCTGGTCCGGGCCGTTCAGTCGCGCCTATCAGCCGCAGGTCGAGGCCAAGACGCCACCCGAGATCGACTGGATGCGCCATTGGGTTGCATCGGGCATTTTGCCCGAATGGGCTGCCGCGGCCCTAGAGGACAAACCCTTGCCGCTGGAAATCAAAGAGACCTCCGATGCGGCCGGACAACAGATGATGACGACGTATATGGATGAGGCGTTTTCTTTGGGCGTCGCCTCCAAGGATCTGAGCAGCCAGGCCAATCGTTTTGTCGAGGGCGAGTCGAGTGTCTTTATTGCGCAATTCACGTGTGGCGAAGAGACCGGGGTCCTGCTTAGCAAGTATATCTTAGACGAGAAATGGCTGGGCGATTTTCGCACGACACCATCGCGCTCCAATACGCAATTGCAGCCGGATGAAGGCCGTTTCTGGGGTGTACAGGATAAGACGCGGGCGATCGGCCTCTATGCTCCGCGCGTTATCGGTGCTCGCCAGCCGTGTTCGGGGCTTAAGCTGGCCTTGATCTGGATGCGCCGCGACTTGATCGATGAAATATGGATCGGTGACCGCAAGGTCGAAGCGTTACCCGCTGATGTGCCCGAAGGCGCAACGGTGGTGGTGGGCAGTGGGCAGATGTGGGCGGCAGTGCGGCCGCTGACGCGGACCCATCTGAGTCACAACCCGCCGTTGCGACTGGTAGAACACCAGGGCAATCTGGCCTTGGAGATCTACAACTACGAGGGGGGGGGCAAGACTTTTTGGGAACTGGGTTGGCCCGGCTCGTTTTACCAGGGCATGCCGCAGTGCGGTTTCTACGCTGAAGTGGCCCAGCGGGGTGCCTATGCTGATGGGGCGGCGTTTGCGAAAGTGGTCGCTGGCGGCCAATTGAGCGATGAGGCCGAGGCGTCGTTTACCTACGACGGCGGCGACGAAGAGCGCCTGTGGAACATAGAGTATGGGCGCGACGGGCGCAGTTTGGGCATCGAGGTCGATCTGATGCAGTGGAAACTGAAGCGGCGCTGGACCGAAGGTGGAGACCAGGCATGGCCGATGTTGGAATCGCCTTTGGCTAAGCAGACCTGTGACGGCAAAGTAGAGGTCGCAGGTGCCGTGCTCGAATGCGGGAAGGCGGCGGCCTGGATTCTGGCCAGCCCCGAGCGTCGTTGTTGGGTGGCCGCGTATCATGGCCCCGAGGCGGCGCCCTTGGTGTTTACGGTGCCGGAGGGGAAAGTGGAAATCGAGTCGATGGGCACCGGTATCGTGGTTTGGGACAATGGTCGTGTCAGCGTGGAAGCCAATGATGTGCAGGGAACGCCTACAGTCGAAGGCGGCGAACTCGCGTCCTAAGGGATAATGGCCATGGCAAGCAAAGTATTCCATTCGAGCGGCAGCGTTGATATCGACAGGGTGCGACACGAAATCGCATCATCGCCATCCAGTGCAGACAACTACCGACGGCGATCGCTCCTGCTCTACATGTGGCTGAGCGCGCTCCAGCAGCAGGGGGCAGATACCCGGCCGTTTACGGACGTGGATAAACGCTACTATCTGCTGGAGGATCAAATTGTAGCGGGGGCCGACGAACGTCTATTGTCCGAGATGGCCGCACTCATCGACGAGGGCTTCGGCGTGATGGAAGACATGCAATCCCGGCTTATCGAGCAGGGGCCGATCGCCACGCCGGGCGAGGGCGATGTTGCTGACTGCCCGCCGGGTGGGGATATGGAAGCCGAGTGGCCGATGTTTCAGGGCGATATCCATCATACGGGATATAGCGAGGCGCCGGGGCCTCGCTATGGTCGCAGTGCATGGAAATTGCCCGTCGGCCTTGGCTGGTATGCGCGACCGGTCGTTGAGGAGGGCAAGGTCTATGCCGCCTCGCCCGGCATGCATACGACCAGCTTCTGCCTCGACCTTGCAACAGGACAGGAAATCTGGAAATCGACCCAGGAGCATGCGCTCTTCGGCATCTATAAATATCCGGCCATCGCTTCAACGCCTTTGGTGCTCAATGACCGGATCGTCCTGCGGGAGGTCAACAGCCACGGCGGCAACGAAGGGCAGGCCAAAAATCTCGTTTACCTCGACAAGGCAACCGGCCAAACGCTCGAGCGAAAATACGCCGGACATGTAGACTATCGGACCCAATATGCCGCCGTTGTGACGAATGGCAAGTATATGGTGTATCCGTTTGCAGTACACGATATCTACGGAGCTCCTGCGATCTGCCAGAATTTCAACCGCCTCGTTTGCGCAGACCTCGACAACGACGCCTGGCGCTGGGATTTTAACGTCGGCGACATCGATGCGTTGGCCGAACCGGTGCTAACCGAGACCGTGGCAATCGTCGGTACGATGGAAGGTTATCTGTATGCGCTGAGGCTCGATGGGGCGGACCTTGATGATACGGACGAGTTTTTGCCAGCCAACAAGGCGACTCGCATCGCATGGCAATTCAAGGCGTCGGGTGCGGTGAATACCCAAGTGACGTTGGCGAATGGGCGAGTATTTTTCGGCTGCAATGGTGGCTCGGTCTACTGTCTGGGCGAGCAGAGCGGCGCGTTACTTTGGCAAAGACGTGTCGAGGCCGTCGAACACCGTGCCCGCAAATATTTCAGCACGCCGCTCGTGCACGACGATCGCGTCTATGTCGGTGCGGCCAACCATTGCGTTTATGCGCTGGATGCGCAAACAGGGACTGTCGTTTGGCAGGTAGAGGTCTCCGACTGGGTCCGGGCGAAACCCGTTGTTTGCGGTGATAATATTATTGTCGCGACCGTCGACGGCAAACTGCATTGTATCGACTTGGACGGCACGCGCTGCTGGTCGAAAGTGATTAGTACCCACCCGATCTACGCAGACCTCGTATCCGCTGAAGACCGTTTGCTGATTAGCGACAGCAATCTCATGTTGTACTGTCTTTCGGCTGATGGACGGACGCTATGGGAGAAAAGCACGCTCAACGCATTCGTTGATCCCACCGGCCAACGCATTTTCACGGATGAACTTTCGGGGGGCACCTACTACCAATCGAAACCCACGGCCCATCGCGGGAAGATCTTCTTTGGCACCCCGTCTGGATTTCTTCATGCGGCCGATGCGCAAACGGGCGAGCCGATCTGGAAATTTGAAATGGGGGCCGCGATCTCCGCGGGACCCGCTTGTGCCGACGGGCGGATTTTTGCCGGCCAACAAGGCGGCGAACGGTTTTTCTACTGCGTAGATGCCGAGGATGGGGCGTTGATTTGGAAACAAACCCTTCCGGGTGGTTGGGTGTGGGGGTCGGCGATGGTCGACGATGGTCTGGTCTATGTGCCCACCGTGAGTGGTTATGCTGTCTGTCTCGACGCAAAAACAGGCCATATCGTGTGGATGTTCCCGACCGCGCAGTCGATCCCGGCCGAACCTGCAATTGACGGCGACCTCGTCTACTTCGGTTCCTGGAGCCGCTCGATCTACGCGTTTAACAAAAAAACCGGTGCGATCGTGTGGAAGACCAATGGCATTGCGCTCGACTCGGGTACGCTTATCGCATTCGACGGCAAGGTCTACCTGCCGCACCACAGTAATATCTTCAAATATCTAGATGGAAAAACCGGTGATGTCCTCAACGAGGGCAACACCAACGACGAGGAAAAAGGCGCGTTCTCTGACTTCAACGCCACGCCGGCCTTTCACGGCGGGCGCGCATTCTTCTCGTCACGCGGCGGCATGGGGCTGCGCGGCGTGCCGCTGTTTTCCACGGTCTATTGCGTCGATCCCGAGACCGCCAAAATCTACTGGACGCACCCGGACGGCGGCGGCCTGTCGGCACCGGCGGTTGCGTCTGGTCGCGTCTATATTGCCTCGGGCACCTCGCCGTTTTTCTACTGTCTCGACGAAGAGACCGGTAAACCACTGTGGACCTATAAACTCGGCCATCGCGTCGAGGAGGCGACGCTGTGCGTTTATCGCGACAAAGTCTTCGTGCTTGCGGCGGACGGTTATGTCCATGCCATCGAGTAGCTGCGCAACTAGGTAGCCGGTATATGACCCGCATACGGCGAGGTACACTGTATGTTCGCCGCTCAATTAATAGATCAGCAATTGAAAGTGATAACCACAATCGCACTCATACTAGCGGCTCTCGTAGCGTCTGGGGATATCCGTGCGGAGACCAACCCGGCTTTCGCGCTCAGTTCTGCGACAAATAAGATCGAGCAGATCTTGCGGGTAAACGGCGGTTCGGGAGATGGAGCGTATAGCGAGGGTGATTACGTGAGGATTCAGGCCGATCGTTGCTTCATCGGCAGGTGTATTCATGAACTGTGTGGATCCCAACAACGGCACATTGCTTTGGCGCTGCTATGTTGGCGGGCCGATGGAAGAAGGGGTGCCGGCTTGATATGGAGATAAAGTTTTCTCCCATCACCGCAATGGCTATTTTTTTGCCATAGAATAATCGGCTGGAGGAGAGACATGACGAAGAGGCCACAAGAGACGGCTAAATAGACTGCCGTTGGAATATTAGAAGCAAGTTCGCTTGATTGGGAATCAGTAGAAGCATTTTCACTAGGAGAAATATGGAATGAGTGTTAAAAAATATGATTTGCTGACCGGGGGTCAGATTTCCCCTCCAGCTTCTGGGCGCTACTATCCCCTGTATAGCCCCGTAGATGGCACCTTAATCGCCGAAGTGGCCGATGCGACTCGGGTCGATGTGGACCGCGCCGTGGCCGCTGCGCAAGAGGCGTTTTACGCCGAGTGGAAGTTCTGTAGCGTAGAACACAAGCGTGCTTTGTTCGCCAAGCTCAAAGAAATGCTCTATGCTGCGGCGGACGAACTAGCGGGGGCCAAGGTCCAGCCCCAAGGTGGGACGGGCATCCCGCCGCTGATCGAACGGGTCATCGACTACTATGTGGGCAAGCTCGATGACGGAGCGGGTACGCTCATCGAACACGGCGACCAACAGACTAATTATGTATATAGAGAACCGCTCGGGGTCGTTGCTATTTTTGTGCCTTTCAATGGGCCGATGTTGGGCGCTCTTTTGGCGGCTGTGCCGGCATTGGTAGCCGGTAATACGATCGTGGTTAAAGCGCCCGACCAGGAAGCACCACAGGCGCTCAGGACCATGCAGGTCTTCCACGAAGCCGGTTTCCCCCCCGGGGTGGTCAACGCGCTCAGCGGCAAAGGCCCCGAGGTGGGGCAGGCGCTCGTCGCGCATCCGGCCACGCGGCTGATCAGTTTTACCGGCAGCACGGCTACGGGCAAAAAGATCATGGCCGCCGCCGCCGAAGATCTCAAGCGGGTGCAGCTCAATCTGGGCAGCAAAACGGCGCAGGTCATCTTTCCCGACGCCGATCTTACAGCAGCCGTGGACGCGACTATAGGTTCGGCCTTTCCCGGACAGGCGTGCTCGGCGATAAGTCGGGTATTGTTGCATAGTTCAGTGCGCGACAAATTTGTCGCGCTATTACAAGAAAAGGCACAAGCCGCAGGGCCCAGTATGTTGATCGACGGGGCGGCGATAGAGCGTGTGGAACGCTATGTAGAAATGGGAAAGACGCAGGGTGCATTATTGTTTGGCGGGAGTCGTGCGACAGAAGACGAATATGCAAAGGGCTGTTATTTTGAGCCCACGGCCTTTGCCTTTGACGATCAATCTAGTCCGGTTTGTCGCGACGAAATTTTCGGGCCGGTTGTATCTTTGCTGACCTTTGACAGTGACGAGGAGGCGCTCGTGCTGGCCAACGACACCGATTACGGGCTGCTCGTTTCGCTCTGGACGCAAGAGCCCGCGCGCCAGCGCTACTTTATACGGCGATTGGAAGTGGGGATCGTGACGGTTAATAGCGGCAGCGCGTTGAGCCACCGTACGCCTTGGGGCGGTTTTAAACAGAGTGGTATTGGCCGTCGCTACGGCGAGATGGGGCTAGAGCCCTTTTTCGAATACAAAACGGTGTGGATTTCTTGAATTGAGAGCAGATGGGCGGATGAATGTGGTGGTCACCCGATGGCAAACAAGTAGCTTTTGTCAGTAACACAGTCGCGCATCGGCAATTGCGCGGGCCTAACAATATTATAGCCATAGCGGGGAATACGATAAGCACAAAAAATCGGCGTAAACTCTAGACCGCTGCGGGAGTGGCTTACGGCGGTATGGTTAAAACGTCTTCATACACCTAGGTCGGGGGCTATTATGGGATCGGAGTATTTTTTTGTGGTAAATCTGCAGTGAACCGGGGCTGGTCCTACCGAGACTACGTGCGGGACGAAGCGTCGGGGCTCTCGATCAGCGGCTTTTATAGCCAGAATTACAGCCATTCGGATATTACTTGCTGGCGGCGGCGCTTGTCCGGCGGCGAGATTGAACACAATGGCTTGCGTACCCGAGACGATCTGCTGCTGGCGGTGGGGGATCAGCTGGTCTGGCACCGGCCGCCTTGGCAAGAGCCGGAGGTGCCGCTGCAGTTCGAAGTCATCCATGACGATGGCGATTTGCTGATTGTCAACAAGCCTTCCGGATTGCCGGTGATGCCGGCTGGAGGTTTTCTCGAACACACGCTGCTGCGCTTGTTGGAACGGCGTTGGCCCGTCGACCCTCCGCGCCCGGTGCATCGGCTGGGACGCGGTACTTCGGGATTGTTGATCTGTGCGCGCCGGAGTCGGAGCCGTGCCTGGCTCAGTGCGGCCCTGCGCGACCATGGGAAAGCTGTGAAGGCTTCTGCGGTGTCGATCGAAAAGATCTACCGCTGTCGCACCGTCAAGGCCGAACTGGAGGCGGAAGGTCGGATCGAAATGCCGATCGGGGCGTTGGAGCATCCGCGATTGGGCCGACTGTGGTGTGCCGATCCACGGGGGCTGCCCAGCCGCAGCGACTATCGCCTGTTGCGGCGCGAGGCCGACGGCAACTTGCTAGAGGTGACGATCTGTACGGGCCGCCCCCATCAGATTCGCATCCATCTCGCCGCGATTGGGGCACCGCTGCTCGGCGATCCGCTCTACGTCCGGGGTGGCCGCGTCGGGGATGTCGACGCCTTGCCTGGTGATCTGGGTTATCAACTGCATGCGCATCGACTGAGACTACGCGATCCCAAGGGGCAACGGCTCTGCTTTGAAGCACCGTTGCCTATAGCTTTGCGCTGAAGTGCTTCACTGGATCGCCCATTTTCGCCCTTGGCGATTAGTCGACCAACTAGACGGAGGAGGAGATATGAGACAAGAAGATATCGGGCAAGATGGAGACCAGCGGTTGCTCGCCGGCCTTACTGGTAAGATCCAGACGGTCACTGGATTGATTGATCCTGAAATGCTTGGGGTCTGTCTCACACACGAGCACCTCTTGATTGACTTGTCCGACCTGCTTCCCCCGCCCAACACGGCGACCGCCCGTGCCTTTTACGCGAGCCCCGTGTCGGCCGAGGCGGCTGCGTACTGCCGGAACTACTCCGAATTTGGCACGGCTCACCATGCGCTCGATAGTGTCGAGACCGCGGTTGAGGAACTGGGGCTCTTCAAGCAATATGGCGGGCAGGCGATGGTCGATCTCACCCTGGCGAGTATCTACCGCGACCCTGTGGGGCTCCAGCGAATCTCCCGGGCTGCCGGGGTCCACGTTGTGATGGGTTGCGGATTCTATGTTGCGGCAACTCACCCGCCAGCGCTCTCCGACTGGAACGAGCAGCAGATCGCCGCGATGATTGTCGCCGACATTGTCGAGGGCGCGGCGGCCGAGGAGGAATCGCGTTCCACTGGCAAGGGGGTCGTCTACCGTAAGAATACCGGGGTGCGGGCCGGGGTCATCGGAGAGATTGGCTGCTCCTCGCCCCTGCACGACGATGAGCGAAAGTGTCTGCGTGCGGCCGCGAGGGCCCAACGGCAAACCGGTGCTTGTATTTTCGTCCACCCCGGTAGGGAAGAGACCGCTCCGTTGCAGATTCTTGACGAACTCAGATCGGCTGGTGCCGATCTGCGGCGCGTCGTCCTCGCGCACCTCGACCGCACGGTCTTCAACCGGGACACGCTGCAGGAGATCGCCGAGACCGGGGTCTACTTGTCGTACGACCTCTTTGGAAACTACCCATCCGGGTTTTATCCCCACAATCCCGCGGTCCATTTGCTGAACGATGCCGGGAGAGTGGCCGACATCGGCTGGATGATTGAGCGGGGTTGGACGGAGCAGATTTTGATTAGCCACGATATGGCGCAGGCCTTCCGACTGGCCAAATGGGGCGGTCATGGATATCATTATGTTCTGGCTGAGATCGTTCCGTTAATGCGCATGCGCGGAATCAGCGAGGAAGAGGTTGACCAGATTCTGGTTGGAAACCCGCGGGCGTTGCTCACTATAGTGGCCCCACTGGATAAGCCAGCTTGAGATAGTCCTAGTTGTTGTTCTCCTATCTTGTCTCCTATTCCCCTTGGCCCTATCTTGAGCTGCCGATATGCAGTGGTTGCCTAGCGAACGAGGCATATCGATAGGTGAATTGAAAGTCATGCGCCATCAGCAAAATCCACCATCCAAAGAAATTGGTAATACATCATATGAACATTCTGCTCGTCGAATCGAAGGCCAAATGCAAGACCTTGCTCAAACATCTGGGCAAAGACCAGTGGCGGGTATTGCCCACGGGAGGCCATATCGAGCGCTTGGCCCAAGACCGTAGTATCCACCCGCCGAAAGAGGTCCGTAAAGCGTACTGGTCCAATCGATCCGGTGATCTGCCCAAGCCGCCGTGGTTTTGGACCGAACGCGGCGAGGCGGCTATCGACGCGATCAAAGAAGAAGCTGCACAGCACGACTCGGTCACCTTCTACCTGGCGGCTGACCCGGATCGAGAGGGCGAGCTGATCGCTTGGCATCTCGAGAAGCTGCTTGCAGGACTCGGCGACTTACACCGGGTATCGTTCCAGGAAATCACCAAGCCGGCGGTGCACGACGCTGTAGCCTCCCCTCGCAGTGTGGACCAGGCACTGGTGGATGCTGCACTTATCCGCATGTTTATGGATCGCATGGTCGGCTGGCGAGCGAGCCGCATTGCTCGGCGTTATACCAATACCTCTACTAACTCAATGGGCCGGGTGCAGACGCCGACGCTGGGCTTTATCGTCGAGCGGGAGTTGGAGCGGGATGCGCACGTCCCGGTGCGCTACTTTGAAGTCAATGCGGAAACCTCGGCTACGGAATGGCGCGTACGTTTTCATGATAAAGATGATCCTGACGCCTGGTTGGATGAGCAACATCGGTTCTCCACCTACCGCACCGCCAAGGCGCCATTGGCCGAGTCTGCACATGCGGCACTGGTCGCCGCGGGATCGGTGCAGGTGAGTGATGTCACCCGTCGTGAAAGGTCGCAAGCGGCGCGCCCGCCTTTCACGACCGATACCTTGTTTCAAGCCACCGGAAGCCGCTGGGGCTGGTCGCCGAACAAGACCGCCGTGCTGGCGGGAAAGCTCTACGAGGCGGGGCACCTGACCTACATCCGCACCGATTCCACGCGTTTGGCTACTGAGGCGGTGGAGGCTGGTCGTTCGTTGATCTCCGAGGCCTGGAATGCTGAGCTGCTTGGTGTTGTCGCCACTGCCGAGGCCGGCGCGGGTGTGCAGGATGCGCACGAAGCCATTCGACCGACGAATTTTCAGCTTGAGACCGTGCCCGACGCCGAGCCCGATGCCCAGAAACTGTATGCCCTTGTTCGGGCGGGGACATTGGCTTCGCTCATGGTGCCTTCACAGCGAGTGACCCTCTCGCTGAAGGGGCAGTGCGAGGGGCTTGAGCTAGTCTTGGACGGCTCAGTGGGTTGGTATGCCGAGCTCGGTTGGCGCCGCGCTTTCGAGGCCTTGGGGGATCAGGTGGAGACCACGCCGATTACCGTAGACACCGGGGAGAGCTTCGAGTGGGTGCCTGGCGATGCTGAGCATGCGAACCCGGTGCTGAAGGAGGACGAGACCAAACCGCCGGCGCGGTATAGGGCCCACACCATCGTGCGAACGATGAAGGAGGCGGGCATCGGCCGGCCCTCGACCTATGCCAAAACCGTGGACCGTTTGGAAGAAAGAGACTACGTCACTATAGAGGATGGCGTTTTGATTCCCACGAAGGGCGGGCGCGATATTTGGTTGGAGGCGGCTCCGTTGTTTTGTCTACAGGGTGAGCGAGAGGTTTTTCAGACCGAATATACCGCTACGATGGAGACGCAGCTCGACGATGTGGCCGAGGGGCGGCGCCCTGCGAGCGAGGTGTGGGAAACCATGCGTGACGAGTTTAAGGCTGCTCATGCCTCGGCCCAGGAGGCGGGAAACGCGGGGCCATTGGTACCTCGCAGTCGTCTCAAGTTGCAGGAGTTTTTGGCGGCTGCGCCGGAGCTAACAGAGGAGATAGGGGACCTCGATACTCTCGCTGAGCAGGAGGGTCGGGCGTTGCTCGCTGATTTGCGAACCCGAGGTATCAATCTGCTGCCCAGCGAAAAACAACTCAGCTACCTGCAGCGGATGCTGGAGAGCGCGGATCTCACGCAAGAGGAAGCGGTAGAATCGGCGAACTTGCGGCTGGCGGGAGCTGAGCTGAATCGCGACGAGGCGAGTGCTCTGATCGATCACCTTTCGACATTGCAGTCCGAAGGGCTTGCTCCCAGCGCTAAGCAACTGCACTTAATTGCCAAATTGGCAGACAAAGCTGGATTGGACGAAGCCGGCGCCAGCGCGTTGGTGGGGGTGGTGTCCTATGCCGAGCTCACCGGTGGTAGGAGCGGAACGGCGAGCGCCGCGATCGACGCATTGCGCGCGGTTTAGGAGCCTGATCAGGCTGGTCGCCAATGGACGGGCATGCGCCCTGACGCCGCCGCAATGTTGGAGTTCGGCGCATACCCGTCCATTAGACTCGTGTTTTGCGTACGGATTCAATAAGCAACGAGAGGATGGCGGAGACCAGAAAATAGACGCCGGCGGCGATGATGGCTTGCTGTTGGCCGGCTGTCGGGTGTATTGTCATGACCTCTAACGCCCGCTTCAATACGCTGATATTCTCAGCGGCCTTTTCGCGGGCAATGGGCCGGTCTCAGAATTCGGCGATCGCATCATAAAGGTGCCCGGCTCAATCCGTACGAAGTCTATGCTTGTCCCGCCGGGCAGGTCGACCGTGATCTCCTCATTGGCCTATCCTGTATGTGCCGATAATAGCAATGCGGCTGTCAGTAGTCCCATAGTACTTTTTTCCTTTCATACTTCATTATACGCCCTCTGGGCTAAGGTGCCAGCTATTCAATATGCTTTGTCACCCGTTGCCCCCACGGGCTACGTGCGCCACTATGGCCAGCATGCCGGTATCGACCGCTTTGGGTGTTTGCTGCCGAGGGTCCTGTATGTGTATTCTATGACCGGAAAAACTTAATATTCCAACGAGGCCCTGCATGACCTCGCGCGGCCAAACCCACTTACAATACGGGGAAAAGTAAATGACAAACGAATTTACGTTGCCCGGGGCGGAGCCGAGCTACGCGCCGGATCTTGCCCTCGAACCGGTGCATATCGCGCTATCCCTCAATGTCGATATCGAGGCCAAGCGGATCGCAGGGCGCGCTACGACGAGCGTCCGCGCGAATCGTGTCGGCACACGCACGCTGATATTAAACGCCGTCGGATTTGTCGCGGCGGAAGTCTCCGGCCCGCTCTCGTCGCGCTATGACGGTCGTCAACTGACGATCACGTGGGACACGCCTTTTGCCGAGGGTGAGACGCGCGAGGTCGCTGTCGATTACGCGGTCGAGGCTCCGGTGTCCGGGATGCACTTTTCGCATCCGGACGACCGTTACCCAGACCGTCCGGTATTTGCCTGCAGCGACCACGAGACTGAACGCGCGCGTTATTGGCTGCCGTGCGTCGACTATCCGGCCGTGCGCACTACGTTTGATTTTGCGATTAGGGTCGCGGCGGATTTGACCGTGTTGGCCAATGGCGTGCAGGATGGGGAGACCGAGCACGGTGATGGCACGAAGACGACGCGCTGGACACTTGACTTTCGTTGCCCAAGTTATCTGTGCTGCCTCGCGGTGGGGCGTTTTACGCGCTACGTGGATGAAGCGGTAGATGGCATCCCGATCGAGTATTACGCGGCGCAACGCATCCCGGAAGAGTCGCTCGCCGGAACGTTCGGGCGTACGGGTGAGCTGATGCGGTGGTTAGTCGGGCGCCTCGGCGTGCCTTTCCCGTTCGGCAAATACTTCCAGATCGCGCTGCCGGGCGTCGGCGGGGCGATGGAGAATATCTCGTTGGTTACCTGGGACGAGATGTTCGTACAGGACGAGTCTTTCGCGACCGAATGGCGCGAGTTTGTCGATTCGATCAATATACACGAGATGGCGCACAGCTACTTCGGCGATGCGGTCGTGTGCCGGCACTTCGAGCATTCGTGGCTCAAGGAGAGCTGGGCGACGTATATCGAAACGGTCTGGCGGGAGGAGACCGTCGGGCGCGACGACGCGCATTATAAACTCCATCTAGACGCCGAACACTATATCGCCGAAGCCGATAGCCAGTATGTGCGGCCGATTGTTACGCGCCACTACGATTCGAGTTGGGATTTGTTCGACAATCACCTCTATCCGGGCGGCGCCTGGCGCTTGCATATGTTGCGTAAGCATGTCGGTGACGAGGCGTTTTGGTTGGCAACGCGTGATTATCTTGAGCTCTATCACGAGCAAGTGGTCGAAACCGAGGATTTTCGGCGTGTCGTTGAGGTGCGGGCTGGGCTCAATTTGGTGCGCTTTTTTGACGAGTGGGTTCTCTCGCGTGGCTATCCGAAGCTCAAGGCGACGTTCCAGCACGACGCAGAAAAGGGTGAAGCGAGGCTGGTCGTTGAGCAAATCCAGGAAGACGAGAAAAAGGGTGTCGGGAAGTTCCGCCTGTCGCTTGCGGTTGAGTATGTCGACGATGACGGTGCGCATCGGGTCGCGCTGGCCGTTGACGACACGCGGCAGACCTTGCGCTTTTCGGTACAGGGCAAGTGCGCGATGATACGCATCGATCCGGATTGCGAGGCGCTTTTTAAGCTGGAGTTTAATCCCGGTGACGATTTGTTGTGCGCGACGCTCACCGGCGCGGATGATGTGCGCAATCGTATTCGCGCCGGGCAGGAACTAATTAAGAGCGGGACGCGCGCCAATCTTGCCGCGGTGCGCGCGGCGATGGCTGCCGAGCCGTTTTGGGGGGTGCGCGCGGCCCTTGCCAAGGCGCTCGGAGAGTGCGGGCACGCGGCGGCGATCCCGGTGCTGGCCGAGCGGTTGCTTTCTGAGGAGGAGCCGCGTGCGAAGCAGGTGCTTGCGGCGGCTTGCGGTGGCTTGCGAGATAGGCGGCTGGCCGCGGCGTTGCGCGATTTTATAGCGCGTCCGCAAGCGCCCTTGGCGCATTCGACCGCGTTGTTGTCGCTCGGCGCACAGCGTGACGAGGCCGATCGAGCACTGCTGGTATCTCGCGCGTCTGATACGAGCTTGCACGGCATGGTCGCGTCGGGCGCGTTGCGCGGCCTTGGTCGGCTCGGCGCGCTTGATCAACTCGCCGGGCGCATGGGGTATGGCGAACATCCTGAGGCGTCGCGTGTGGCCGCAGTGGAAGGTTATGGCCTCGCGGCGCAGCGTGCTCGCCGGGAAGAGCGCGCTGAGGCTGTCGAGCGGTTGATTGATATGACGCGGGATGGCCAGAGCCGGGTGCGGGTGCAGGCGGGTATGATGTTGGCGTCGCTTGGTGATCGGCGCGCGATTCCGGCACTTGAATCGCTTAAGGCTATGGGGCCGGAACAGGATGCGGCGAGTATTGAACGTTGGATCCGCAAGCTCAACAAGGGCGAGCCGGTCGACGGCGCGTTGGCGGACCGTGTCGACAAGCTGGAGGAGCGTTGCCGGAAAATGCAGGAGCGCCTCGATGAAATTGAAGGCGGAGCATGAGATCGGAGGGCTGCTTTTTTCGCATGTCAACAAAACCAAGGAGAAACGGTAGATGGGCAAATTAGATGGCAAAGTGGCACTTATTACGGGTGCCGGTAGCGGAATCGGGCGTTGCACCGCGCTGATGTTCGCCGAAGAGGGCGCGGAACTGTTGATCGCCGGGCGAAGGCAGGCCCCGTTGGATGAGGTGGTCGCAGAGATTGGTGGGACTGGCGGAAAGATTAGCGCCAAGTCCACCGATATGGAGGATCAGGCCTCGGTCGAGGCGCTTGCTGCCTACGCGATAGAAAAGCACGGGCGCATCGACATTCTGGTTAACAACGCGGGCCACAGTTCCAAGGTGCGCAGCGCCCGTTGGATCTCCCGCGAGGAATTTGACAGCGTCTACGCCGTAAATGTGGCGGGTCCCGCACAACTGACCAAGTTGCTATTGCCGCCGATGCTCGAGCACGGCGAGGGCACGGTCATTATGGTGTCGTCGGTGGCCGCGTTGCACAGCGGTTTGCTCGGCGGCGTAGCTTACGGGCCGGCCAAAGCTGCGGCCAAAATGTATATGGATAATTTGCGCGGTGAGTTGCGCGAACAGGGAATACGGGCGACGACGATTTACCCAGCGGAGGTGGACACGCCGATTTTGAACAACCGGCCCATGGTGCCTGACACCGAAGCGCGATCGACGATGATGCGCCCAGAAGACATCGCGGCGGGCATCCTATTTGCGGCAACGCTGCCGGCGCGCACGATGATCGACGATATGACCTTCACGCCGACGATGCCAAGGGACGTAAGTGCTGAGATCGAAGTTGCACGTCATGCTGGTGCTCCGGACGGAGAAGCCTAGGCGGATAGGTGGTATGGAGGCTTAATTACCTAAAAGTTTATTCTTTTGATGGGCAGGGTCTGAAGCGCGAGTGGCCTCATCGTATTTGATTGTTGCCGCGCGGCTTTATGTGCGATTGAAGCGGTTAATCTAAGGGCACTACAGTATTGTAATACGTGTCATGAGAGTGTCTTGAAGATCTGATAGACCTCTAAGGACGCGTGCATAATGTCGTTTTGCTTGCGGTGGACGTATCGCTTTCGTGCCGGGCGTTTTTGCTTTCTGTAGACGTTGTGCGTGCGACCTTGTGGCGCCTGCGCATTTATTTTATCATGGTGGGCGCTATTAGCATTTTGCTGGCGAGTTTAGCCGATTTATCGTCGGCTTATTTTTTTAGCTGTTGGTGCAGCCTTTTAGGATGGTCTGATTGAAGAATATTTTGAACATAAAAGCCATGCGACATCTAGCCGCATTATTCGCAGCATCGGCGGGTTTTGTCGCGGTGTTGTGGCTCTGCGGTTGGCTCGTGCGGCCGGATCTGCAAGCCGACCTGCCCTCCTATAGCCCGGAGGAACTCGCGGCGGCCGAGAAGCTGCGCGACAATTCGGTGGACCCGGCGGACGATCTGCAGATCTACCGGGCTGTCGATTATAGTGCGGGTCCGCAGGCGGCGTGGTATCCGAAAGGTGAATCACCGATTTTGGCGGAGTTGGTGGCCGAGGGTAAGCTGCCTCCGGTGCAGGAGCGGGTCGGTGCCGAGCCGGTGGTTTATGAAGGGGTGGAGGGCATTGGTAAATACGGCGGCACTTGGGTGCGGGCGCTGACGGACGAAGGCTCGCTGCGCTTTTATATGACGTATGAATTGGGCAATAGCACGCTGCTGCGTTTTTCGCCGCACGGCTACCCGGCGACGCCGCTATTGGCTAGAAGCTACGAGGTCTCTGAGGACAACGCGGTCTTTACGTTTCGCTTGCGCAAGGGGATGCGCTGGTCGGACGGCCACCCGTTTACGGCCGATGATATAATGTTCTGGTGGGAAGGATGGGCGACGTGGAAGGATCCCGATACCGGCGAGCAACTGGGATGGGTGCCCGAAATCGTTAAAGCGCGCGGCAAGGAGGGGCGGATCGAAAAGGTCGATGAGTATACCGTGCGCTATATCTTTCCCGAATCACAGGGCATTTTCCTGGAGTTTATGACGGGTGGTCGCGGCGCGGCTTTTGCCCCGAAGCCGGCACATTATTTGCGCAAGTACCATCCTGAATATGGAGACCAGGCGCTGATCGCGGAAACGATGAAAGCCTACAAGCTGCCTAGTAAGATGGCGGTGTTCAAGTTTGTCGACACGGTGACGAATCCCGAACGGCCGAGTCTCAGCCCGTGGATAATGCAGACCTACCGTCCCAGCGGACCCTATACATTAGTACGCAACCCCTACTACTGCGCCGTCGATACCGAGGGGAATCAGTTGCCCTATCTCGACCGTATTCACTTCATGGTGAAAAATGCGCAAATGGTTTCGATGGCGGTGGCCAATGGCGAGACCTCGATGCAGGTGGGGGAATTCGTCGACTATAGCCTGTTGATCGATCAAAGGCGGCGCAATGGCTATGAGGTCTACCACTGGTATCCGGCCGAGCGCAGTATCTTCTCGATCGCACCGAACCACAACCGCAAGGTCTACTCGGATCGGCCCGAGACGGGATTCAAACACGAACTGCTCAACGACAAGCGCTTTCGCCAGGCGCTGTCATTGGCGATCGACCGACAGAAGATCATTGACGTCGAGTGGAACGGCTTCGGCGCGCCCTCGCAGACGGCGCCGGGGCCGGCGTCGATTTACCACCATCCCGAATTGTCGCATAGTTTTGTCGACTACGACCCGGAAGATGCGCGTAAGAGACTGGACGAGATCGGTCTGATACAATGGGACGACGAAGGTTATCGCACCTTTAAAGACGGCTCGCGCATGGTCTTCTATCTCAATGTGAATCAGGCCACCTCGCAGATGGGCGCGGTGCAGTTTGTGGTCGACGACTGGGCGGCGGTGGGTATTCGCGTAATTCCTAGGGAACGTTCCAATACGCTTTTCTCTTTGGAGAAATGGGCGCGCAAACCCGATCTGATATTGGGCAAGGACTCGTCGAGCCACAATGCGGTGGGCGGCGGCGATTTTATGCCGCAGAACGGGCATTCGGCTTGGGGCAGCGGTTGGGGGGAGTGGTACCATAAGGACGGCATGGCGGGCTCGCCGAAGGCCAAGCAGCCGGGCAATGTAGAGCCGCCGCTCGGGCATCCGATCCGCGAGGTGATGCGGCTCTACGACCGGGCTTCGATGGTGGTGGATCCCTTCGAGCGCAGGGACTTGTATCGGCCGGCATTGCAGATCGCTGCGGAAAATCTGTGGACGATTGGCGTGGCCACGGCGCCGCCGGTGTTGGCGGTGGTCAAAGACGGTTTGCGCAACGTGCCGCGCAGTCTGGTCTATGGTTTTATCGATGGTATGTTGCTCAATAGCGCCTATCCGGATACCTGGTATTGGGACAAACCGTCTTATGCGCCGGGCGAAAGGCAGGAGATCAAGCGGGAGATCGCCACGATTACGCCGCAGCCGCCGGCGGGCGGCGTGGAATTGAACGCGGAGCCCGATGGCAGCCTTTTCAGCACGGTATTTGGCGGGTTGCTGAAAGGCCTCTTTGTCGTCGCTGTGTTATTGCTGGCTTTCAAGCACCCTTATGTGGGGCGGCGGTTGTTGATCATGGTGCCGACGATGGCGATTATCTCGATCATCACCTTCGCCATAATCCAAATCCCCCCGGGCAATTACCTGACGACCTATATAGAGCAACTCAAACACAAGGGCGAGGAGTTGTCGGCTGGCGAGGTCGCGGATCTGGAGACGATGTTTTATTTGAATGATCCGGTAGTTATACAGTATAGTCGCTGGATCGGGCTCAAGTGGTTTTTTACTTTTAATCCGGCGGACGAGGGGTTATTGCAGGGCAATTTGGGGCGTTCGATGGCGCAGCAGAAACCGGTCAACGATATCATCGGCGATCGCATTTTGCTGACGGTGTTAATCTCGCTGGGAACGATTCTCTTTACCTGGGCCTTGGCGGTGCCCATTGGCATTTATTCGGCTGTGCGTCAGTACTCGCTATCCGATTATTTACTCACGCTGGTGGGTTTTCTCGGCATGTGTATCCCACAATTTCTCTTTGCATTGGTGCTGATCTATTGGAGCGACCACTATCTGGGTATTAAGGTCACCGGGCTTTTTTCGTCCCAATACGCCGTACAGCCGCATTGGGATTTGGCCAAGTTTGTCGACCTGCTACAACATATCTGGTTGCCAGTATTGGTATTGGGAGTGGGCGGTACGGCCGGGATGATTCGCGTGATGCGCGCTAATTTGTTGGACGAGATAAAAAAGCCCTATGTAACGACAGCTAGGGCGAAAGGGGTTCGGCCGTTGAAACTGCTGTTGAAATATCCGGTGCGTTTGGCGCTCAATCCCTTTATCTCAGGGATCGGCGGCCTATTCCCGGCGCTGATATCGGGTGGGGCCATCGTCGCGATGGTGCTGAGCTTGCCCACCGTGGGGCCGTTAATGTTGGATGCGCTGCTGACTGAAGATATGTATCTGGCGGGTTCGCTGCTGATGGTATTGAGTATGCTGGGTGTTTTTGGGGTGTTGATTAGCGATCTATTGTTGTTATGGCTCGATCCGCGGATTCGTTTTGAAGGGGGTGGGCGATGAGCGCAGCGGTACAGGGACAACCAGTGGCCGGGGCGATGACGCAATGGCAATTGATCGCCCGCGCTTTTGCCAAACACCGCTTAGCCATGGTATCGCTGCACGTGTTACTCGTGCTTTATTTGCTGGCCGTTTTCGTCGAGATTTTTGCGCCGTATACGCCGGCGTGGAAAGATCTTGACCACGTCTACGCGCCGCCGCAATTGCCGATATATAGCTGGGCGCATGGCTGGCATGTGAAGGCGGTGGTGCGCCATATCGATCCGATTACCTTCCGCAGCGCCTATGTAGAGGATGCGGCGGATATTATTCCGCTCGGTTTTTTTGTGCGCGGGGAGCCTTATGACCTGTGGTCGTTGTTTGCGTGGGATCGGCATTTTTTCGGCATAGATAAAGCGGCGTATAACACGGCTTCGGGACACATGCCGACGTTCTATTTATTAGGAGCGGACAAATACGGTCGAGACCTATTGAGCCGCATACTCTACGGTGCGCGGGTTTCGCTTTCAGTGGGTATTGTAGGTATTGTGTTGACCTTTGTACTGGGGTTGGCCATCGGTGGTGTTTCGGGCTATGTCGGGGGGGCAGTCGATACGTTGATCCAGCGCGCGATAGAGATCACCGACGCCTTTCCCAAATTACCGTTGTGGTTGGCGCTAGGGGCGGTGATGCCGACCGATTGGTCGCCCTTGCGGGTTTATTTTGGCATTACGATTGTGTTGAGCCTATTGGGTTGGACGCAATTGGCGCGGGTGGTGCGCGGCAAGGTGCTTTCTCTACGCGAAGAAGATTATGCGGTGGCGGCGCGGCTTTTGGGGGCGGGGCACGGCCGGGTAATTTTCCGTCATCTTGTGCCGGGCTTCACTAGCCATATCATCGTCGCGTTGACCTTGAGCGTTCCGGGCATGATTCTCGGTGAAACGAGCTTGAGCTTTTTGGGCATGGGGCTGCGGCCACCGGTGGTCAGTTGGGGCGTCTTGTTGCAAGACTGCATGAACTTGCAGGCGGTGGGCAGTTACCCGTGGTTGCTCTTGCCGGTGGTTTTTATTGTTTTCACGGTATTGTGCTTCAACTTCCTAGGCGACGGGTTACGCGATGCGGCTGACCCTTACGCATCGAGATAGGGTAGATAGATGAAAGATAATCCGGGAGAGTGGCCTGAACTGGCCGAAGAAACGCGCAAGATATGGAATCAAAATGCCGAGGCGTGGGATAGTCGGATGGGTGAGCGCGGCAACGACTTTCACCGCGAACTGATCCTGCCCGCGTTTGACCGCCTGTTGTCCGTCGAGTCCGATGATGAGATGCTCGATGTTGGTTGCGGCAATGGTGTCGTCAGTCGCTACCTTGCGAATAAGGGCGCGCGGGTGACGGGCATCGATGCCAGTGTCGATTTGATCGACTACGCGCGCACCTACCGGGACAATATTTCTTATGAAGTATTAGACGCTACGGACGAGGGGAGACTGCTGGCTTTGGGCGAGGGGCGTTTTGCCGCTGCTGTTTCCAGTAATGTGCTGATGGATATGCCCAGCATTTCGCCGCTGATGCGCGCTCTGGCGAAATTGTTGCGGCCGAGCAGCCCGTTTGTTTTTTCGTTGTTGCACCCTTGTTTTCAGAATCCGGGTGCGACTCGCATGGTGGAACAGGACGATCGCGACGGGCGTTTCGGTCTGCGCCACGCCACGAAGATCTCCCATTATATAGAACCATTGTCCTATAAAGGTTCATTGGTGACCAACTCACCTGCCGCATCGAATTATTTTCACCGTCCGTTGCATGTGCTTTTTGCAGAGGCCTTTGCCGCCGGTTTTGTGATCGACGGCATAGAAGAGCCGACCTTTGCGCAGCCGACACCGGGTGCGCGCGATATGTCTTGGTCGCAGTTCGGCCAATTGCCGCCGTTGTTGGTGGTGCGGCTGCGGTTGTTGGCAGGGGCGTGATAGGCTCGGGACACACATTCACAAAAGGTGATCATATATGTTGAAGGCTAGCATAATAGCAAAAAAACAGGGTGCTGTCGTAGAGGTCCCCGATCCTATCGCCAAGGAAAACTGGGCCGTAGTAAAGATTCTTGCCGCACCAATGTGCACCGAGTATAAAGCTTATCTCGCCGGCCAGGTCAATGCTTTTCTCGGCCACGAAGCAATGGGCGAAGTCGTCGATGTGGCGCAAGCGTGTCGGGTTGCGCCGGGCGACCGCGTCGTCGTCATGCCGTCATATGCGTGCGGCCGCTGTGATCTGTGCATTGGCGGTGAGTATATCCACTGTGAGGATTCGCTTGATTTTAACGCCTTCACTAATAATGGGGAAGGCCGGGCGACAATGGCGCAACTCATGCTCAAGCCCGATTGGTTATTGCGCAAGGTGCCTAAGGATGTGCCCGACGATTACGCGGCCCTGGCCTGTTGCGGGCTTGGCCCGACCTTCGGTGCGATACAACGCATGGCGGTGAGCAGCTACGATACCCTGCTGATTACCGGCCTTGGTCCGGTAGGTCTCGGCGGCGTCGTCAATGGTGTATATCGGGGAGCGCGTGTCATTGCAGTAGATGCACATCCGTGGCGTCGCCAGCGCGCGCTCGAATTGGGTGCCGACGCTGTCTTGGAACCGGGTGGTAATTGTCTGGAGGCCTTGCGCGACCTAAGCAAGGATCGTGGTGTCGATAAGGCCATCGACTGCTCAGGTAACCCGCAAGCGCATCGCTTGTGCATCGACGCGGTGCGCCGGGGTGGCGATGTGGCCTTTGTCGGTGAGTGCTCCGACGAGACGTCTATTTGCATCAGTCGCGATATGATCCGCAAGGGGATCCGCCTAATCGGGTCGTGGCATTACAATATGGCCGATTTTTCGCGACTGATGGCGACGGTGCGCGCCGTGCCCGAGCAACTCGAAAGGCTGATCAGCCATCGTTTCCCGCTGGAAAAAGTCAGCGAAGCGTGGGATTTGCAAGCCACCGGTGAATGTGCAAAAATCATACTCAAACCCTGGGAGAAAGCTCGTGTATAAGTGCGCGATTATTGGTGTCGGGCCGAATCGTTCGCGCGGTCTGGCTCAGGCTTACCGGCATATTGAGCGCGGCGAATTGCTTGCCGCCTCGTCCCGCACACCCGAGCATCTTGCCGCTTTTGCCGATGAATTTTGCATCGAAAAACGCTATGCCGATTATCGCGAGATGTTCGAGCGCGAGCGTCTCGACCTAGTGCATGTCAATACGCCACCTTCGGTGCGCTTAGAGGTTATGGAGGCGGCAGAAGCTTGCGGTGTTGCCGCGTTAGTCGTAGAGAAACCGCTGGCGATAGACGGAGAGGACTACCGGGCTATTCGCTCTTTTGCCGAAAGCAGCAGCGTAAAAATAGCGATTAACCATCAATTGCACTTTCAGCCGCGCCGTTTGGCGTTGCAACAGCGTGTTGCGGCGGGAGAGATCGGTGAAATACGGTCGATCGATGCCAGTTGTGGTATGAACCTTGCATATCAAGGCACACATGCTTTGCAGGCCATTGGCGCTTTTCTGCCCGGACGCACGCCGGTGCAGGTATTGGCCCAGGTCGGCGGCGGCGATGGATTGCAGGATACGCCTAAAAAACACTTGGCCCCTGACAGCGCGCTGGCGGTTATCGCGTACGACGATGGCCTACAAGCCCATCTGCAGAGTGGTGCCACGGCACCTGAGGTCGGCCGCGAAGGGATACATACGCACAAACGCATTGCGGTCTACGGAACTCGGGGTTATGTGCACTGGACAATGTGGTCTTGGCAGATCGGTGTCGACGGCCATATCGAGGCTGGAGCGCACGAATATGGGGCGGAAGATATACTCGGCCAGGCGCAGATGACCGAGGCGATGTTCGACTGGTTGGCCGATGACGCCTTAGTCCACCCGCTCAATTTGCAAAGTGCGCTGGTTGACTTTAATGTCGTGCTTGGAATCTACACCAGCGCTTTGGAACGCAGGCCGGTCGATCTGCCTTGTGATCCAGCCGGTGGATTGATTGATCGTTTGCGTGCTGAACTGGTTTGAAGTAATGCACTCCATCTCGTACGGTGCCTTTATTCTCTAAGGAGCAACCACGATGCAACACGCCACAGGAATGACCCGAATCGCCAACGGAAAACTCATCGACGGCACGGGGACCAGTTCAGTCAGCGACGCCGTTGTGCTCATCGAAAATGGACGAATTAGTTACGCTGGCCCGGCAAAGGGAGCACCGCTTGCTGATCCTGCAGCCGAACAGATCGATGCTCTCGGCGGCACGATTTTGCCAGGGTTGGTCGAGGCGCATTATCACCCGACCTATTTCAATGTGGCGGCGTTGGAAGACTTGGATATCAAATACCCGGTGGAATATGTCTCGTTATTGGCGGCGGCCAATGCGCGTTTGGCGCTGGAGTGTGGATATACGGCGGCGCGCAGCGGCGGTAGCCTATTCAATGTAGATGTATGGTTGAAAAAGGCGATTGAGGAGGATGTTGCGCCCGGTCCGCGTTTGGCGACGAGTGGAAGGGAGATTTGCGGAGTGGGTGGGCTGATGGATTGGAATCCCGATTATCGCAAGATCGGCATGGAGGGCTTGGTCTTGCTGATCAATGGCCCGGATGAGGGGCGCGCGGCGGTGCGCACACTGGTCAAGGACGGGGTGGAATGGGTCAAGACCTATCCTACCGGTGACGCGGCTGCGCCCGATACCAACGACCACCACACGCTGTGCATGACGCAGGAAGAAATGAACGCGGTGGTGGTCACGGCGCACAATCACAAGATGAAGGTCACGGGGCACTGCCGGGCGACAGAGGGCATAAAGAATGCGCTACGGGCGGGTTATGATACGCTTGAGCACGGCACCTTTATGGACGATGAGGCATTGGAGATGCTGTTGGCGCGCGATACGCCGGTGATTCCGGCCTTGCAGTTTGAACATGCCAGTGTGGTCAAAGGACCAGAGATCGGTATGCCGCAGGCGGTGATTGACGGACACCAAGAAACTTTAGAGGGAGGGATGGAAAGCGCCTTGAAGATTTTCAAGGCGGGTGGGCGCCTGGGTATGGGCGGCGATTATGGCTTTGCTTGGAATCCACACGGGACCTATGCGAAAGAATTGAGCTTCTTCGTCGAGCAGGTCGGTTTCAGCGCGGTGGATACGATCAAGTGCGCAACCCAGACCGGCGCGGAAATTATGGGGCGAGCGGAGGAGTTTGGTACGCTCGCAGCGGGTAAGTTGGCCGATGTGTTGGTGGTGGACGCTGATTTGGAAAAAAATATCGCGGCGTTGGAAGATACGGGTAATTTCATTGCCGTAGTGCAGGGCGGTTTTATCAAAGCGGGTCGTTTGGCGCAACACCAGCCCGCGGTACGCGGCGTAGTGCAATAGGGGGCATATTATGATCAACGGCCAGCGGGTGATTTTTTTAGACCGGATGCAGGTAGACCTAGAGGCATACGATTTCGACGATGCTGCGCCAACAGCTACTGAGATACTGATGCGCACCGAGTTCTCGGCGATAAGTTCCGGGACCGAGTTGGCGCTGCTGAGCAATAACCAGGATATCGGTCATTGGCAGGGCGAGCCCTATCCGGCGCACCCGGGTTATGCGGCGGTGGGGCGGGTAATCGCCTGCGGCGCACAAGTCGAAGGTCTGTCCGAAGGGGACCGGGTATTCGCGCCGTGCGGACATGCACAATATCACCGGGTCGACACGGGTAAGACGCCAGTGGTGAAAGTGCCGGATGGTGTGGCGGCAGAGGATGCGGTCTATGTGCGTTTTTGCGCGGTCAGTATGACGACATTGCGCACGACTCGGGCGCGGCCTGGTGATGGGGTGGCGGTTTTTGGCTTGGGGATTATCGGCGCGATGGCGGCGCAGGTATTTCAGGCGTCGGGCTACGAGGTGGTGGGCGTTGATTTAGAGGAGCATCGGCGACAGCGGGCGCTGGCGTGTGGTTTGCGTTTGGCGTCGTCGCCGGATGGGCTTGTCGATCTTTGGCGCGAGGCGCTGGGTGATGTGCCTTGTAGGCTGGTGGTCGATACCAGCGGTGCGGTCGAAGCGATGCGCAGCGCGACGGAATTAGCTGATACCGGTGCCGAGATCGTACTGGTCGGGGTGCCGTGGAAGAGCAGCCAGGCGATGAGTGCGTCGGAGTTGTTGCAAGCGATTTTTAGCAAGTATCTGCACGTGCGCAGCGGTTGGGAGTGGGAGATCCCGACATTGCCGGCTCAATTTGCGCAGGGCAGCGTTTTACAGAATATGCAGCACGCCATGCAACTGATGGCGCGAGGTCAGCTAGCGGTGGCGCCTTTGCGTTCGCACCTGGTGCCGCCGAGCGAGGCGGCTGCGGTATATAAAGGTTTGCTGGAAGATAAGGAGACTTATCACAGCGCTGTGTTTGATTGGACTGGAGTATAAGAGCCACACTCTATCTCGCCGATCCCCGTTTTAGAACAAAGGATGATGCAGTATGAACGAATATTCTAGTGCGGCCTCAGATTCCCATACGCCGATACTCTCCGCCGGCGACCACGCGTTTTGGCAAGAGCACGGCTACTTGGTCGTGCCCGATGTGGTCCCACAGGAGGTCTGCGAGGCGGCCAGGCTCGATATCATGCGTTATCTCGGTCTCGATCCGGCGGCCCCTGTGGAAGATCACTATGCTAAGGTCTTGGCGGCGGACCGCGGCGGCTTTGTCAATCTGAACCAGTCACAGGCGCTTTGGGATACCCGGCAGAGTCCGCGCTTGCACCAGGTCTTCTCTGAAATTCACGGCACACAGCAGCTCTCCGTCAGTATGGACGTTGTGCATATGAAGCTTCCTTTTCGAGAAATTGTCGCCGAGGACGGGACCGTGCAGACGTGGGGCGATGGTGGGGCATATTTTGGCCCGGACGATCCGCGCAACAATGGCGGCGGGTTGCACTGGGATGTGCACGGCGGCGGTATGCAGGATGCCGAGACGGTGGCGCGGAAAAAACGAGGTGAGCCGACGGGGGGCTTGTGGGCTGGTGCAGGGCTGCCGAGCATGTTAGAGTACGGCGACGGTTATCCGTGCGGTCCACAGGGCGTGCTCTATTTGAACGACAGGCTGGCGGATGGCGGTGGTTTTCGCTGTGTGCCCGGTTTTCATCGCGAGTTCAATGAGTGGTTGGCGACAGTGCCCGAGGATCGCAGCCTGGAGCAAGGGGATGACGGTCATTGGTTGGCTACGCATCCGGAGCTTGCGGGGTATTTCGCTAAGGCTCGGACGATTCCGGCGAAGGCGGGCAGTATCGTGATCTGGCATCGGTTGCTGCCGCATTCGAATGCGCGCAATCTTTCCACTACGCCCCGGTTCGCGCAGTATGTCACGATGGGGCCGGTGCCTGACGATCCTGAAAAACTTAAGCAACAAAGTGCGGGGTCTGTGGATGCATGGCAGAAGCGCGGTGAGCGGTGGCGCGCTCCATTGTCGGAGGATGAGCGCGAAGTTAGGTGGCAGCGGTGGGAGCAGGCTACCGGACCGGCGGAACTTACGGAGTTGGGCAAGCGGTTGCTGGGGGCGGTGCCGTGGGAATGACGAGGCAAGCGCGCAGCGTTTGACGCGCTAGCCCTGGTTAACTTAGAACGAACGATCTGTATCCTTGTTTTGCGCGATACTTGCTGAATGGCCGCGGGCTGTTCGACCATTGGTGCGATATGACTTCTTCAATGACTACCCCAGCGCTTTTCAGCGCTAGTTTCTTTACCGCGCTCTTAGCCGGCGTGGAAGAAACGCGAGGCGCCTTGTCGAGTATAGCCGGTATCAGTGAAAAGGTGGCCGATCTGCTGCTTGCGGGAGGTCGGCTATTCATCGCCAGTAGTAGACCGGATTTTGTCTCGGAAGGTTTTGTGCGTTCGGGGGGGTTGATGCTGCTTGAGGAATGCGGGCCGAACGGGGAAGGTCCAGGGATGGGGGATGCTGTGTTACTCGGCTGGTGCAATGCTGAGCCCGAAGCCGAGCGCGCTTTATTGCGCCGCTTGACGGGCAGCGGGGCCTATGTCGTGGGGCTGGGGCCGGAGTTGCACGATATAGCTTCGCCGGATGCGTTTCTGCCGAGCAGATCCTCATTGCCTACCGATGTGTTAAGCGCTTTCGATGGGGCGTCCTACCCTTTGGTCTCTCTGCAGAACCTGGTCTTGCTGTGGACCTTTACCGGCGAACTTGTGGCCGCTTGTACCCGTCGGGGCCATATGCCTGCCTTGTACCAAAGCGTGCTGATCCCCGGTGCCCGTCCGCGCAACGAGCGTCGGGCAACAGCACGCTTTGAAACAGAACACGATGTGCCTGCGATTACTCCAGGCGCATTGGGCGGAATATATCTGGATCGGTTGGGCGATGTTGTACGTGCTCTGGCTAGTCGGGAAACGGAGACCATAGAGCAAGTCGTTCAGGCGGGGATCGCCACTCTTGCGCAGGGGGGCAGGATCCATGCCTTTCTCATTTCTCATTTTCCGGTGCATCAGTGGGGCGCGCCCGGGGACCGGTGTTTGATGCACAAACTTTCGCAAGTCCACGGAGAGACGCCTGCGATCGCCGAGCTGGAGGCCGAGTTAGCAGCGGGCGATTTGTTGTTTTTTCTCGGATATTACAACCGACCAAGCGAGGCCTATGCACTCGCACGCCAGCGAGCAGTGCGCATCGTCGAGGCAATTACTGGTCCGCCGACGGGTGGCGGACCGGTGCCCGACTTTATTATTCGCCCCTGGTGGCCCTATGGCGATGCTCTGGTAGCGGTGCCCAATTACGATATCGATATTTTGCCCGCTTCGGGTATTGCGCAGGCGGCAATTTACTGGGCTGTGGTGGGCGCTATGAATGTGAAAATGGAGAAATTTCAATGGACATAAATACCGGCAAATATTTATTAGTCGATGACCGCATCGTAGAGGATATATGGAATGTGCGGCGCGAAGTCGTCCGACCGGCCAAGCATGTAGATAACCCGTTGATGGTGGCTGACCGGCCGTGGGAGGACAAGGGGGTGGGTGGGGGATATACGCTATTCGACGAGCAGGAACAGATTTTTAAGATGTGGTATAACGTTTTTAACTACGTCGCCTGGAGAAACGAGGAGGACCACTGTTACACCTATTGGATTTGTTATGCCGAATCAAAGGATGGCTTGAGTTGGGACAAACCCGAACTGGGCATTATCGAATACGAGGGCTCGACAAAGAACAACTTGGTCATACAGGGCGAGTGGTGGGCTACCATTGGCACCGTGCTCAAGGAGATGGACGAGGAGGACCCGGCTAGGCGCTATAAGATGTTATATACCGATGTGTTTGATATGCCAACGCGCGAGGCTGTTGCGCAAGCCGGTGGCATCGATGGCGAGTGGTCTGGGCGGTCAGGAGTGTGCATGGCCTATTCGGCCGACGGCATACACTGGGAACCGTTTGCAGGCAATCCGGTGATCGATGGGGAGAGTGATACCACCAATAGCGTGTTCTGGGATAGAGACATCGGCAAATACGCCTATTATTTGCGGCCGCGTGTTTACGCGGGGCATTGGAAACGGCGAATCGCCAGGACCGAAAGTCGCGATCTGTGCGAATGGAGCGACCCGCAAATGGTGCTGGTGCCGGACGAATTGGATCCGGTCGAGTTGTATGGCATGCCGGTGTTTAAATACGAAGGTTATTATTTTGGCTTGCTGCAGATGTACTATTCCGAGAGCAAAGCGACGATAGAGATTCAACTGGCCTTCAGTCGCGACGGCATACGTTGGGACCGCCTGCCGACGCGCGATTTATTTTTAGGTTTGGGCCTGCAGCACGGGCAGGGAGCGGATTTCGATTCGGGTATGATCATCGTCAATCGGCCGGTCTTGGTGGGCGATGCGCTGTGGTTTTATTATACGGGTTACAAGGCGACACATACTGATTTTTCGAATACCTATGGCGTGGGTCTCGCGGTGAGCAAGTTGGACCGTTTGATCGGGCGTTCGACGCCGCAGGGCGAGGGTGGCTTGCTGTTGACGCGTCCGTTGGCGTGGGAAGGAGACGCGCTGGAAGTCAATGTTTCGAGCGCCGATGGTGCGATACAGGTGGAAGTGCTGTCGGAGGGCGGGGAGGTGGTGGAGGGGTACGATAGAGCGTCGAGCGTGGTGTTCAGCGGCGATTCGCTGCGGCAGCGGATGCAGTGGAAAGAGGGGCGGACTATGGGCGCGTTAGGCGGACGGCGGGTTCGGCTCAAGTTTTATTTGAGCAATGCGACGCTCTATTCTTTTGCGATGAAGAATTGAAAGTCAACCGTGCGTTTGCACACCTTGGTCAGGAGTATATTCGCACGGTGGCAAAATGTCCGTTTGATTCGAGCAAAAAAATAAATAGAGGAGCAGGTGATGCCCCATAAAGACAAACCCAATGTGGTCTACATTTTAACCGATCAATGGCGTGCGAAAGCGACGGGGTATAATGGCGATACGAATGCCATTACGCCGCATATCGACCGCTTGGCCGCCGAGTCGGTGAATTTTGCGAATGCCATTGGTACGTCGCCGGTGTGCACCCCGGCGCGGGCAGCTTTGTTGACCGGGCGTTTTCCGACGACGACGGGCATGTTTATGAACGATGTTCCGTTGTCACCCGACGAAGAAAGCATCGGCAAGGCGTTCAAGGCGGGCGGGTACGCTACGGCCTATATCGGCAAATGGCATGTGGACGGGCACGGTCGGGCCAGTTCTATACCGCAGGAGCGGCGGCAGGGTTTTGATTATTGGAAAGTGTTGGAGTGCACACACGACTATCAGCACAGCGAATATTACGACGGCGACGATAAACAGATCAAGACGTGGCCAGGCTATGACGCCTATGCGCAGACGCAGGACGCGTGCGAGTATATAAAGCAGCACGGCGACGACCCATTTTTCTTGGTCCTGTCCTTGGGCCCACCGCATTTTCCGCACGATAACGCACCAACAGAGTTGCAGCAGGCTTTTTCGCCTGAAGCGGTCAGCTTTGCGCCGAATGTCGTTTTTGACGACGCTGAGTTTGAGCAGTTTACGCGCAAAGAAGCCGCTGGTTATTATGCGCATATTGCCGCGTTGGACCGGTGTGTCGGGGATGTGGTCGAGGTCCTGGAGGCGAATGGCTTGCAGGAAGATACGATACTTATTTTTGCTTCGGATCACGGGGAAATGATGGGATCGCACCGGCATCGGCCGTTTAAGAAGCAGATCTTTTGGGACGAGTCGTGTCGCGTGCCTTATTTATTGCGCTATCCGCCGATGACGGCCGGGTTGCAAAACCACAGGGTGATGACACCTTTGGGCACGGTAGATGTTATGCCGACGTTATTGAGCTTGTGCGGTGTGAATATTCCGGATGCGGTGGAGGGGACTGATTTGTCGGCGTGCGTGCGCGAACAAGTGGAGATAGAGGACCATGTCGCGCTGTATATGAGCGTCTCGCCCTTTAGCGACAACCACCGAGACCCGGCTTATCGCGCCCTTCGCACGAGCCGGCACACCTTCGTGCACACGAGCGAAGAGGTCTATTATCTTTTTGACGACGTGGATGATCCATATCAGTTGAATAATTTGGCGGAGTGCGCTGAGGCGGCGGATATCAGGAAAGAATTGGCACGGCAGTTGGCGCGGCAGTTGGCGAAGATCGACGACCCGTTTCGGGAGAAGGAGTACTATCTCGATAAATGGGGGTATGAGGTTACCGAGCAGGGGTATGTCCCTTATTCGCGCTGATGTCGGCGACGTGTGAACAGAAGGAGTATTATGAGAGATAATTGGCCTAAGCACGTCACTGCCGCCGGTAGGCTTGGCCCTATGTGATATAGATAGTCTTTCTTTTTTCAAGTACCAATTGCTGATTATTTTCTCTTTAATAAAGAGATATAAACATTGCTATAAGATAAGTACCGCGATATAATTGCTCGGCGACCTACCTTTATTAGGGCATTCACGTTAGGCTATCGGCAAGGGCGGACTTGACCGAAGAGAAACCACAATACGGCGTTTCCAAGAGGGCGGTCTTTGTCGGTCTACTCTGCGCCACCGCCATCTCTTTCGGTGAATCCTATGGCGTATTGGTGATACGCGGGTCGGCAATGGCTGCCGATTATTCTACCGGCGCGGCGATCTTCCTGTTTTTCATCTTCACTCTGTTGATCAACCCGCTCACGCAGTTGCTCACCGGTTCGCGTTTGCGTAGCGGCGAGTTGGCCACGGTCTATATAATGATGATCGTGGCCTCGGCGATTCCCTCCTGGGGTTTCGTTATGAACCTGATCCCGTTTTTAGGAGGCTTGTTTTACTACGCCACGCCGGAAAACGACTGGGTCAGTATTATCCACCCGCACATCAAAACCTGGTTGGTGGTCCAGGACCGCGCGGCGATCTGGAAGCTTTTCGAGGGCGCTCAGCGCGGTGAAGCGGTGCCCTGGGGGCTGTGGAACAAGCCGATGCTGGCTTGGGCTTTTTTTATTGTCAGTATTTATTTTGTTACGCTTTGTATGTTGGTCGTTTTGCGCAAGCAGTGGATGGAGCACGAACGCTTGCTCTTCCCGCTTTCTACCTTGCCGCTAGAATTGCTGCAAGAGGAGCGGGGGCACCTGTTGCCGCCTTTTTTGCGCAACTATCTGACCTGGGTCGGTTTTCTGATCCCGTTTTTAATCTACGCCGTCAACGGCCTGCATACCTATTTCAATTTCTTCCCCTTTATCCAGCTCAATACGCCGCTGAGTTTTCTGCGCGAAGCCGTGCGCCTGAACTTGCGCCCGCGCTTCGAAGTGATTGGTCTATCGTATCTGCTCAGTCTCGATGTTTCGTTCGGTGTGTGGTTTTTCGCCTTTCTCGCCTATGTACATACCGGCGTCGAGCATTTGTTCGGATGGAGCATTGGGCCGCCGCAACCCTACTCGATGCCCGCTTCGGCCAGCGTCGCGCATTTGGCGCAGGGGGCGATGTTTTTCATGGTTTTTTCCAGCTTGTGGGCCGCGCGCGAGCACATCCGCGACGTGTTGCGCAAGGCGTTCAAGGGCGATGCGACGATCGACGACAGCGAGGAATTGCTCTCGTATCGGACCGCGGTGCTGGGTTTTATCTTTGGTTCGATATTCGCCGTGTTGTGGTTGGCGGAGACCGGGTTGGGGTTGGGGATAGCGCTCTTTTATTATTTGCTCTGCCTAGTCACCTTTGTCGGCCTGGCGCGTATCGTCTCCCAGGCCGGCCTAGCCTATGGCGTGTCCCCGGTGGCTCCGCCGGTGTTTATGGTCACTGCACTCGGACCGACAGCGCTCGGGGCGGGTGGATTGACGGCGCTGGGCATGAACTTTCCCTGGACCGCCGACCTGCGCACCTTCGTTATGGCATCGGCGGCGACGGGCCTCAAAATCGCGGAGGTCACGCGGCTGGAAACTCGACGGCTGTTTTGGGCCATCGCCGCGACGATAGCGGTCACTTTGATTGCGGCCGCATGGGCGATCACCACGATTGCCTATAAGTACGGCGGTATCAATCTCGGCGGCTGGGGTTTTGGCGGTCTGACGCAACTGACCGGCAACTGGATCGCGCACAATATCAACAACCCGCAGGAGATCTACGGTTGGCATCTGGCCTATACCGGCATCGGCAGTCTTGTGATGGCCGTGCTGAGTTATCTCAAAGCGCGTTTTGTCGGTTTCCCGATTCACCCCATAGGCCTAGTCCTCGGTTTGACCTATCCGATCAGTCAGATCTGGTTTTCGGTTTTTCTCGCCTGGACTTGCAAGGCGATTATTCTGAAATACGGTGGGGCCAAGGGCTATCGGCTGTTGCGGCCGCTTTTTCTCGGTATGGTGCTCGGCTCGTTCGGCTCGGCGGGTTTGTGGCTGGTTATCGACTATTTTGGTGGCCTGTCGAATTGGTTTACGCTGTAAAATGATCTTGCCGAATGTTGACACCCTAAACATGTATTTATTTTTGTACGACGGATTGATGTTATTTGCTACCCAAGAAGGAGGTCTTCATTACTATGTCATCTGCTGGATCAGCCCCTGTCTTCGAACTGACCCCCGAGCAAAAATACGAGTTTGACCTCCAGGGTTATATCGTGCTCCGCGCGCACTACGATGCGGCGGCGGTCGCAACGCTATGCGCCGGCATCGACGAACTCCAGGCCATTCCCATAGATTACGCTACCTATACGAGGCTGGGGGTAGCCAGTTATTATCTGGCCGCGGCGATGAAGGATCCCGAGCACCCATTCTGGCAAGGCGACCACCGTGCGGACCGGCGTTTAAATCCCAAAACTGGTGGGGTCGGCAGGGTCGATCACGCTTTGTGCGGCACGGATAAATTTGACCTTATCGTACGGGACCCGGTACTCAAGGCGATCCACACGACCTTTGCAGGCGGTCCGGTATCTATCTCCGCGAGTTATTTCATCGAAAAAATCGGCCCCTGCCCCGGCGGCGGTCTACACAATGGCGGTTATCCGGTGGACCGAGATATCTATTACGCCTATGACCACACCAATCAGCGTTTTGCCTGCAGTAGCACCAAGAGCGTGGTGATCCTCTCGGATATGAGCAAGGTGGAGAATGGGCCGTTCGCAGCGATTCCCGGTAGTCACAAGGCCAACTTCTCCTGCCCGTATGATATGGGCGATGCCAGCAAGAACCGGATGGCGGTGCCGGTGTTGGCGGCGCCGGGTGATGTGGTCATCTTCTCCGAGAGCATGACGCACAACGCCTATTCGGTGAGTAATGATTCGACCCGCCGTTCCATTTTCTTTAATTATATGCCCTCGATCGGACGCAATAACTTGCCCTTTCAGCGCATGTCGATCTACCCGGATCACGTGCTTGAGAGGTTGGATGACCAACTCGATTTAATTACTTCGCCCGGTTATATTTGATGAGACAAAGCCGATCGGTGTATATCGGTCGTAAGCAGATGCAAGCGGGATCGAACTTTACGGAGTGTGTGATTGAACTGAAAGGACGAGGTTATGTCTACAATGGATGAACGCACGGAGGGCGAACGCGGCCGCGTGCGCATTACCGGTCTCAAGGCGATGGAGCTGAGGAATTCGACCGGCCAGAGCTTGGTGCGGGTCGAGACCGATTCTGGTTTGTTCGGTGTCGGTGAGGCGGGTGTCGCCGGTCCGGCGTGCCGGGCGAATTTGCAATGGCTCGAAAGCGTGCTGATCGGTGCGGACCCGCTCAATATCGACAAGCTCTATCATCAGATGATGGGATTGCAGCATTTCTATCAGGCGCATGTGCCGACGATTAGCGGGGTCGATATTGCGCTGTGGGATTTGGCGGGCAAGATCCTCGGGCTGTCGGTCTCGCAGATGCTGACCGGCCGTTTCCGCGATCGCGTCGAGATCTATTATGGCGGGCGGGTTCCCAATTGGAACGATCGCGCCGCCATTGATGACTGGGTGGCCAAGCTGCGTGCACACCCACACGGCTATCGCACGGTAAAGGTGGATTTTCAGCTACCAGACGATGCGCTGCTCGCCCGCCCGTTCGAACAGTTGATGCCGAGCCAGTCGCTGAAACAGAGCGATCTCAAGGTCATGCGGGACGGTTTTGCGACCTTTCGCGACGCGTTGGGGTGGGATCTCGACTTTATCGTGCACTGTCATAACGAGTGGGACGTGCCGTCGGCAACAGGTATTTGCCAAGCGGTCGAGGAGGCGCGCCCCCTGTGGGTAGAGGATCCGTTGCAGGTCTTTTTCTCGGACGGCTACAAAGGGCTGCGGGCCGCGTCGCCGGTGCCGATTTGCACGGGAGAAAAATTGGAGGGGTTTCGCGAATTTTTCCCGTTTATTACCGAAGGCGGCATCGATGTGCTGCATCCCGATTTAGTGTGGTGCGGCGGGATCAGCGGTGGCCGCAAGATCGCCGAATTGGCCGAGCATTATGGCATACCGGTGGCGCTGCACAACTGCGGTACGCTAGTGCACAATATGGCCAATATCCATTTTGGTGCGTGTGTGCGCAATTTTAGTATGAGTGAGACCCGCCTCTACGAACGCCCGTATATCGCTGAGATGGGTGGGTTAGACGGTTTCGATATGGTCGACGGCAAGATCGCGGTGCCCGACGGGCCGGGTTTGGGCATTGAGCTGGTGACCGAAGTATTGCGCGCCGAGTTGAAGGAGGGTGAACCTTTTTGGCAATGAGATCTATGATGAACGCTACTACGGGGGGACAAGTATGAGATTGGGCATTGTGGGTATGTTGCCCGGGGACTTCCGCGCGTTTCAGCCCGCGCAAATGCAGGCGATCCGCGACTTGGGTTTCACCGGCTTTGGTTTCCACCTCGATGGCGACGATGTCTTCGCGATCACCGCCGAGGACTGTGCGGGCTATCGGCGTTTTATGGCTGCGGAGGATCTCGATCTGGCGCAGTTTGCCATTACCTATAACGAGTGTCTCTTTGCTGTCGATCCAGCGCCGCGGGAGCGGGTGAGCGCCAAAATACAACGGGCTACCGAGATTGCCGCGCAATTGGGCGCGCAATCTTTCCTATTGCGACCCGGTAGCCTGAACCCCGCTGGCCCTTGGACGCCGCACCGGGACAACCACAAACCGGAGCAGATCGGGCGACTCGTCGAGACGCTCGGCCCCTTGGCAGAGAAGGCGGAGCAGGAGGGCGTGGTGTTGGCGATGGAAACCCATGTCGTCTCGATTATGGACCCGCCGGAAAAATGCCGGCAGATCGTCGAAGCCGTCGGCTCCGATCATCTACGGCTGATCCTGGACGTGGTCAATCACTTTCAGAGTTTGCAACAGGTCTATAATAGCGGCGAATTCGTCGGGCATATTATGGACGAGTTAGGCGCGATCTCACCTGTGGCGCATATCAAGGACTTGCGGCTTTCTAGCGGGCTGGTGCTGCATATCGACCAGGTGCTGCCGGGGGAGGGGGAGCTGGATCTGGCTTTGGTGCTCAAGCGTTTTGACGGGCTGTTTCCCGACGGCTACGGGCTGATCGAGCACCTCAGCCTGGAGCAGATTCCGCAGGCTGTTGCCAATGTGCGCCGGATCGCGGCCGAAGCCGAGGTGGAAATTCACTGACGGTTCGTCGAGGGGGGTCTGAAGGACGACCTCAAATCGCGGGTGCATTTATCGTCTGCAGACCAGGCCGCCCAGCGAGCATGATCGTCGAAGCTTCGGCAGCACTCGATTTTAAGGGCTACGCATCGACGACGAAGCGCTGGCGGTGCAGGCGGAGAGCAAATGATGCGGGTTTTGTGCAGGTGTTGCCGCTCGGGGTGGCTACGGGGCTAGCGGGTAGAAATGGATTTTGCTGTGGCTATTTTTTTCATTGGGCACGCGCTTTGCCCTATTCATTCCGCAACACATAGGTTCGATCATCGTATACCACGGCATTGTGCATCGCCGACTCGTGTGCGCCGCCGACGATGATCAATTGCCCGTGCATGACGATAGCAGCGCCCCAAGCCTGTGCCGTCGGCAGGTCCGGACCAGTGCGCCAAGTTCTCGTTTGGGGATTGTAGCAGCGGATGCCCTTGTCGGCGGGCCCGCCCATCAGCCAGACCTCACCGCGATAGGCGGCCGCTAGCGGGCCCTGGCCGATCTCGCCAGGAGGTTGTGGCAGATCGTCGTTCCACTGACCGTTCGCCGTGTCAAAGGCGAAAACGCCATCGATACTGGTGCAGTAGATGACGCCGTCGAGGACACAGGCGTGGCCCTGGCGGGTGGGTTCGGAAAGCGGTGTTTCAAGGCGCCAGGCCTCTTCGTTCGGGCCGATGCTCTCGACCGAATCGAGTTTGGGCCCCGAGTTGTGTGCGGCACCGCCGATGGCGTAGATACGGCCATTGCAGGAGACGACAAAGGGGTCAGTGCGCGCGATATTGAGCGAGGGGCCGGGGCTCCAGGTCTTGCTGGCCGGGTCATAGATTTCGACGGTGTAGAGGACTTGGCCTTCGCCGTCCCAACCGGGGATGCGGGTCTCGCCGCCGATGATCCAGACGCGGCCGCTCATCTCGGCAATGCCATTGTAGCGCCGGGGTTGTATCATTCGGCTGACGATAGACCAGTATTCGCTCTCGTGGTCGTAGGAAAAAAGCTCGTCGAGCACGTGACGGGTCGGGGGCAGGCCCCAGGCTCCAGCCCAGCCGCCGGCGACATAGAGCTTGTTTTGGCATTCTACCGAAAAGATATCGTGGTTACCGCCGCCGGGCAGTCGGCCGCGTTTTTTGTGCCAGGTGTTCTGCCAGGCGTCTGCAGCGGTGTCTTTTTTATACAGGTCATTGTCGGTCGCCGCCCAGATCGCGCCGTCGCGGTCGGTGTACGCACAGCGTGCGGGGGCGGGGAGAAAGGCTAGGGAGCGCACGGCGAGCGCACCGGCTTCACTGTTTAATTCGAGTAGCTCGCCATTGGATAAAGCGGCCATGCCCAGGTCGTCGGGCGAGGTGCCTATGGCGGTGATGGCTGGCCTTTCTAATGACGTGCTGTTGGCGGTAGTGGGGTTTGCCAACAAGGTGAAAGACATGGTAAGATCCTGCCAGCCTTTCTCCAGTTGGCGCGGGCAGAAAAGTTGCCAGCCGTCTGGCCCCGCCGCCCAGATGAATCCGACACTATCGGCCAGCAGATATTCCCAGGATCCCGCGGCCAACCACGCGACTTGCCATGCGTCGGGTGCATTGGCCGGCAGTACCAGCACCTGTCCGTCGACCAGGCTCCAGAAATTGCCATAGCTATCTAGGGTGTGGGGGGCGGGTGCTGTGGTCGTTGGGTATGCGGGATTGGCTTGGAACGTGCCGTCCGGTCGGCGGCGGGTCGTGCATCCCTCGACCCAGATATCGCCTTCCGCTGTGCATATTATTCGTTTTTGCGCTTGCGGGACACCGGCGAAGGCGGCTGTAATATCTTGTGATATGGCATCTTGTTCCAGGTCGCAGCAGAGGATCTTTTCGTCTTGTGTGTAATAAATACGACCGTCAGGGCCTCTGGCGGCTGTAGTGACTTCTCCGCGCATCACAAAGTCGAGCGAGGTGCCATCGAATAGGGCGAGGCCGTCGGCAAAGGCCAGGATCAGACGATGGTCGTCGTGTTCGATGATGGTGTGCGGAGCGGCGGGCAGTTTGCAGATTAAGTCCATGTCGGTCTCGCTGTGGAGTGGGCGGAAGTTATGGTTGGTAAGGCCTGGTTTTGCGCTTTAACCTTGTTCGTCTATCTGGCGCACTTCGTCGGACCAATCGCGCCAGATATCG
>Ga0233439_10000665_pt1 | contig 49105 bp, 42 predicted proteins | sample SI_123_September_6_FD_182713 | JGI IMG/M metagenome (GOLD analysis project Ga0233439, IMG submission 182713) | Seawater microbial communities from Saanich Inlet, British Columbia, Canada - SI_123_September2016_100_MG | ecosystem: Environmental > Aquatic > Marine > Inlet | place: Canada: British... | reverse complement strand
GAGAAAGCGGTTCGGGAACCTCGGCGAAGCAGTCTGGGCGTGCTATACGAAATGATGGGCCAAAAAGTGTTTCAAAGACCTGAACTTGTTGCCGCGTTTTCAGATAAAGAACTTTCGATGTTTCGGTCCATGCTGGTCAATGGAATTAATTGTCCTCGCACTTCAAGTTGTGGCAGGCTCTTCGATGCTGTGGCCGGTATTCTTGGTGTCCGACAGGTTTGTAGCTATGAAGGTCAGTCCGCCATGGAACTGGAGTTCTCAGCGGGGGAGGGAAGCGACCACTATCCGGTTAACTTGAACACGAATCCCCAGCGAGTTTCAAAGGGTACTCATTTTGTACCCCCCTATTATAATTTATCGATGAGTTTTGTTCTTGACTGGGAACCCATGATCAATGCGTTGCTCCATGACCGTTTGGCTGATGAAATTCCTTTAGATGAGATGTCCCTGAAATTTCATAACAGCCTGGCAGAATCCATTGTGTTGATTGCGGAAAAAATAGGCGAAGAGAAAATTGTCTTGTCGGGAGGATGTTTTCAAAATCGATTGCTAACTGAAAAATCAGTCCAAAGACTCCGGCAGGCCGGTTTTAAACCTTACTGGCATCAGAAAGTTCCGACAAATGATGGGGGGCTGGCTCTGGGCCAGATCCGGGCACTCCAGTGGATCAAAGAAAGGGAGCGCATGTCATGTGCTTAGCGGTTCCAGGAAAAATAATCAGCATTCATGATGAGGATTCACTGATGAGGAGGGGACAGGTTCGATTTGGAGGAATCATTAAAGAGGTGAACCTGGCCTATGTACCTTTAGCTCAAGTGAATGAATATGTCATTGTGCATGTCGGATTTGCCATCAGTGTTTTGAACGAAGAAGAGGCGCAAAAAATTTTCAGTTATTTGCAGGAAATTCAGGATGTAGATGAGGCCGGGCAATGAAATTTGTGGATGAATATCGTTCTGCCGAGAGTATCCAAAAATTTTGCCGGGCAATGTCGGAAATCATCACCAGGCCCTGGATAATTATGGAAATATGTGGGGGCCAGACGCATTCCATAATGAAACATGGTATTCAGGAATTGCTTCCTCCCGAGGTCACCCTCCTGCATGGTCCCGGTTGTCCTGTATGTGTGACCCCGATGGAACAGATCGACCATGCGATTCATATTGCGGGCCAGCCGAATGTTATTTTTTGTTCCTTTGGAGATATGTTGCGGGTACCGGGTTCTGAAAAAGATTTATTTTCGGTTAAGGCCGCAGGAGGGGATGTCCGCATCGTTTTGTCTCCGATGGAAGTAATTCAAATTGCTAAAGAGTTTCCAGAAAAAGAAGTGGTATTTTTTGCTATAGGGTTTGAAACCACCGCTCCGGCTAATGCTATGGTGATTTTTCAGGCCCGGCAAGAAAATCTAAAAAACCTTTCCTTTTTAGTTTCACAGGTGATCGTTCCCCCCGCTATGCGGACCATTTTAGCGTCTCCCGAAAACAGGGTGCAGGGGTTCCTGGCGGCGGGCCATGTGTGCACAATTATGGGGACTCAGGAATATGAACCACTGGCTTGTGAGTTTAATATTCCTATTGTAGTGACCGGATTTGAGCCTTTGGACATTGTGCAGGGAATCTATATGTGTGTCCGGCAATTAGAGGAAGGACGGGCCGAAGTGGAAAACCAGTATTCCCGCTCAGTGAAAAAAGAAGGCAACCTTTCCGCGCGAAGGGTGATTGAGGAAGTATTTCAAATTGTTCCCAGAAAATGGCGGGGCGTGGGGGAAATTCCTCAAAGTGGTCTTGGCTTGAGAAGTTCCTATTCTATGTTTGATGCCAGTAAACGTTTTCCAAGAGAGACCAAAAATTGTGAAGCGGATTCGCCCTGTATCAGTGGTGAAGTATTGATGGGAATCAAAAAACCGACTGAGTGTCCGGCTTTTGGAGTCTCCTGCACGCCTGACTCACCTCTCGGAGCTACCATGGTTTCTTCCGAAGGTGCGTGTGCCGCTTATTTTCATTACAAAAAGGTGAACCTATGAGCGGAGAAAGTAATGGTGGGTTTTCCTGCCCTCTGCCTTTTCACGAAAATTCTGTGGTGACCCTGGCTCATGGAGGCGGAGGGAACCTGACCCGCCAGCTTATTGAAAAGATTTTTAAACCTGCCTTCAACAATCCCGATCTGGAAACGGAACACGATAGCGCCATCATTCAGGTGACCGCTGGTCGTCTAGCTTTCACAACAGATTCTTATGTGGTCCAACCCCTCATTTTCCCAGGAGGGGATATAGGTTCACTGGCTGTCAACGGCACGGTAAACGATTTAGCCATGAGCGGAGCGCGGCCTTTATACTTGTCGGTGGGCTTTATCCTTGAAGAAGGACTGCCTATGGAAACGTTGTGGACGGTTGTCCAATCTATGAAACGATCGGCGATTTCAGCGGAAGTTAAAATAATTACCGGCGATACCAAGGTTGTGGATAAAGGAAAAGGGGATGGTATTTTTATCAACACTTCCGGGGTAGGGGTGATTGAGCCAGGGGTAAAGATTCATCCTCGTCAAGTTCAACCCGGTGATGCGGTTTTGCTCAGTGGTGATATCGCGCGCCATGGTATGGCAATAATGTCGGCAAGGAAGGACTCGGGTTTTCAAAATCAAATTGAAAGTGACTGCGCCTCGGTTTCCGGGGAGGTTAGGAATCTGCTGGATGTGGAAGTTCATTGTCTTCGCGACCTTACCCGAGGTGGCCTGGCGACCGCCTTGATAGAAATCGCCCGATCGGCAGAAGTTTCCATTGATATTGAGGAGTCGGAGATTCCTGTTTGTGAAGATGTGAAGGGGGCCTGCGAAATTCTTGGGTTTGATCCTCTTTATGTAGCGAATGAAGGACGATTTATAGCACTAGTGCATCCCAAAGATGAGGACCGGGCGTTGCATATAATGAAGAAAACCGGTAACGATGCCCGCATAATCGGCAGGGTCAAGGAGTCTCCTGAAAAAAGGGTAACACTTAAGACTCGAGCCGGTTCAATCCGCATGCTGAGTTTATTGAGCGGTGAGCAACTGCCCCGAATCTGCTAACAAGCGTTCGCTTTTTTCAGCAATGGCGATCATCTCCCATACCTTATTCTCAGGAGGGTAAGCGTTTTATAGTGTTTTTGTCGATGTGGTGGAACAGTTCGCTCTGACCCTTGATTTGGAGCTGAGTATCCTCTTCGTAGCTGAAACTATTTGTATCGTGTACGGTGACCTTTAGTTCATAGCGGACTGTTTTGAATTCCTGATCGAGAAATTTATTAGAGCAAATGCCGTAAGTTTCTGATCCCACCTCTGCGGCCAAGTGAAATTCCCTGGCTTCCGGCTCTACCGTGCCGCCTGCGATGACCGTTACACCGCGAGGAACTATGAAGCACCGCATCACCTGTTTTTCTGAAGGATCCCAAAGCCAGTATCCCAGTTCTTCATGGAATGGACTTTCTTCTTCCAACCGCCAGGCTGTGGTTGAATATCTTAGCCCGTAAAGAGTTTGCGCGTGATTATTTACCGGTCCGAAAGGAACAAACACCAGGCGCTCCCTAAATTTATTGATTTCTGTTTCTTTGGGGTCATCATCAGGTGCTCGGTCGTCACCTTTATCTCCTTCCCAGGTTCCAGCTAGCGGTGCCAAAGGCCCAAGGTTTTTTATTAACTCATCGCTCATGATTTTCCCTCGCAATTGGGTTGTTAATATCTATCCTTTATAACCGATTTTTTTCGCTGTTAGAAATACTTTCCCGAGCTCTATGAATTAGAGTATCAACAATCCGTGTATGATATTTGAGGCAAGAAGCATTCAGGAATTCTGTGTCTGGGTATTTTCTCCGAAAAGTGTCTGCCAGGGCTTGCACCCGTTTGACCCAAACTCCCGAAAATAAAAAATAAGGAAAAAGAATGACCCGCTGAAAATCTTGCGGGTTAAGTTTTTCAAACATATTTTCCAGGGAATATTGAGAAGTCCCTGTAAAGTGAGTAACTGTTTGGCAAAACCCCAGGCTTTGCCCAAATAAACAAAAGCTTTCATCTATCTGAGAGTTGGAACTTTCATCCTTGCTTCCATGGACAACGGTCATGAGCAATGTTTCAGACCGGGCAAGGATATTTTTAGAAATGTTTTCTGCTTGCTCAATCCGATCCTTGCAGACTTCCATGACCTCAGGTTGTGTTCCCAAAGGTTCGGCGTAAAGAATATTAATTTCGGGATGATCTTGGTAGACTTGCCTGACAGCCTCAGGAATATCTCTTTGAGTGTGTTCGCCATGCGATAAAATACTTGGCAGTATAATAACGTTTTTAATTCCATCTTGATGACAACTGGATAGAGCTTCGGGGACGGTGGGCTGGGCAAATTCCAAAAAACCATATTGCAGGGTTCGACATATTTTTCTTTCGTGCAATTTTTGCCACAGAGTCAGGAATTCCTGATTGCCTTCTGGGTCCCGGCTTCCATGGCCGAGAAGGCAAATGGCGTATGATTCGGGAAGCCTGTCATCAGTAAAATTGTTCATGTTGGATTTTTAATTCTGTAGAATAATATTGTTATTGATAATAACAGAGTGTGAGTGAATAAGAATTGGAAGGAATATTATGGCACCTTCATGGCCTCTACCTGAATCGGATCCATGGTCCACCCCTTTTGCGCAACTTTTGATGGATCAACTGGAACTTTGTCCCGGCGATGAGGTGCTTGACATTGCCGCTGGAGGGGGAATCCCTGCATTTCATTTGGCCGAGCAGGTGGGAACCGAGGGAAGTGTTCTGGCGGTGGATATTCATCAGGGCCAGGTGCTTCGAGCCAGGTCGATTCAAGGCCGACATATGCCTTGGTTACAGTTTGAGGTGGGGGATATGCGCTTTTTACCTGAAACACTTCCGCGCTTTAATCGTATTTCCGGGAACCTGTCTTTCATGTTCTTTCGTCCGAATCGATTTGAGGTACTAAAAAATCTGGTTCGATTCTTAAAACCTGGTGGGCAAATTGTTCTGACTTTCCCATCTATGGGTACGTTTGATTCGTTATGGGTCTGTGTGGATGAGGAGATGAAACGGTTGAATTTGGACAAAGAACGAAAGGCTTTGGCCGAATATATAGAAGAGCGCCCTTCTGCTAATCAGGCAAAACAATGGCTGGAAGAGTTGGGTCTGGAACGGGTTAAGGTTACTGAGTGGCCGTTGGAAATTTTTACCGGGCCAGGCCGGGAATTTTTGGAGCATCCGCTTTTGCGGGGCGGGTTTTTGGACGATGTTTACGAATGTTTTGAAGATCAGAGTTTAGCGCATGAATTTATGGATGCCCTGTCCCAGGACATAAATCGTTTTACCCCACTCTTGGCACAGAGATGTGCTATGTCGGGATTTCTTCCGGGCCAATAATAGCCCAGTATTTGTTCATTAATGGTAGGATTGTTTATGGATGATGTAAGTAGAGCGGAGCTGAAAAAGAAAATTGTTGAAGAGATTGAGGTGCAAAAACATTTGATAGTAAGTTTCACTTCAACTTCTAAACCGGTTGCTCCGGATAACGCCATAGGCCGTCTCACTCGAATGGAGGCGATTAGTAGCCAGGGAATTAGCGAGGCTTCTTTAAATTCAGCCCGGTCCAAACTTGCCAAGCTTGAAAAGGCACTGAGTAAGCTGGATTTGCCGGATTTTGGGATATGTGCTCGATGTTCCAACCCGATTCCTCAAGGTCGCATCATGCTCTTGCCGGAAAATGTTTTATGCGTTTCATGCGCTGAAAAAAATTAACAAACCCAACCCATCATTGCGAACAGGAATACTGTGTTGACGGAACAGGCCAATGAAAACTTTCCACAGGGGCAGGAAGATTTTCTGGTAAGCAGGGCAAGAGAGTTGGTGAAAGACCTCTTCCGACCCAATCCTTTAATATACTGGTCAGATTTTTTATTCAGCGCTTTTCTGGGATGGGGAGCTTTTGTGTTAGCCCTTACTGCTCCGGCCTTCTCAATCCAGCAAATTCTGTGTGTGAGTGTTTCCTGTCTGGCTTTGTACCGAGCAGTTTTATTTACGCATGAAATTGCCCACTTTAAAAAGGGAACGTTCAAAGTGTTTCGTTGGGTTTGGAATTTGCTTTGTGGTATCCCATTAATGGTACCCGTTTTTCTTTACCAATCTGTTCATTTTGATCATCATAAACAAAATTTTTATGGGACTCGAAAAGATGGAGAGTATTTTCCCTTTGCATTAAAGAGAAGGCGTTTGATTGTCATCCATGTTCTTTTTTCATTTCTGGTGCCTATATTATTTTTGGTGCGTTTTTCGGTTTTAGCACCTTTATCCTTGATCGACAAAAGGATGAGAACATTTTTGATGGCCAGGATGTCGGCACTGAACATTGACTTGGATTACCAACGACCGGAATCTTCATGGAAGGATGAGAAAGGTTGGAAAATTCAGGAGTTTCTGGCAGGTCTTTTCGCCTGGATTTTTTTCGGGGCCATTGCAGCAAAAATAATTCCTGCGGCGGCCTTATTCCTGTGGTATTGTGTTAGTGCTTTGATTTTTATGGTTAATTCCATAAGGACCTTGGCGGCCCATCGCTACCAAAATCCCGAGGGGAATGTGGTGAGCCACTCAAACCAAATGCTGGACTCGGTCAATATCCCCGGGAATAGATGGACGACTCCTTTATGGGCTCCAGTGGGACTTCGCTTTCATGCAACGCATCACCTGTTTCCTGATTTGCCTTATCATGTTTTAGGAGAGGCGCATCGCCGATTGATTCAGGATCAGGGGAAAAATTCCCTATATGGTCAAACCGTTTGTTCGGGATTACTTCCCGCGCTTACCCGGTTGTGGAACCATGCCAAGGGATGAAACTGTCTTTTAAGGCTCAAACTAAATAAATATTTTTGGTGAGAAAACTATGACAAAACCTTTTTCCTTGCTCAATGAGCTTGAAAATGAAGATGGTGAGCCCTCTCATTTAAAGAGAGGCAAGATTGTATCCTTACTAAAAGAGAAATTTGATTTTGAGAATTCTCATTTACGCCCTCCCAACAGTAAGGACAAGGGAATTCTGGCAAAATGCTTTGGCTATTTTGCTCCCGACCAAGCTAAAGAACTGGGGATCTATCCGTACTTCAAGGAAATTCAGGAGATAGATGGTTGTCGTGTCGTTATTGATGGGAAAGAAGCCATTTCTATTTCTACCAATAACTATCTAGGACTGGCTCAAGATGCCCGCGTAATCTCAGCGGCCCGAGAGGCTTTGGAAAAATTTGGTATTGGGTGTACGGGTAGCCGTTTCCTTAATGGTACTTTCAATTTACATAAAACCTTGGAAAGGGAGCTTTCATCTTTCCTGAGCCGGGAAGATACGATCGTCATGTCTACAGGGTTCCAGGCAAATCAGGGAACTATTGCCTGTCTTCTGGGTAGAAGGGATGTTGCTTTTTCAGATCGGGAAAACCACGCAAGTATCTATGAGGGGTGTGGCGTAGCGCAGGGAAAGACCGTCCGGTATCATCATAATGATATGGACCATTTGGAATATTACTTGAAAAAGTATTCGGATGTAGAAGGCAAGATTATTATAACAGACAGTGTATTCAGTATGAGCGGTGATATTGCTAACCTTCCCGCCATTGTGAAGCTCGCGAAAGACCATGGTGCCAGCGTTATGGTTGATGAAGCTCATGGCCTGGGTGTCATGGGTGAGCACGGCAGAGGGGTTGCAAGCTATTACAACCTGGAAGACGAAATAGATATTTATATGGGAACGTTTTCCAAAAGTCTGGGATCAATTGGTGGGTTTATTTCGGCAAAGTCCAAGATCATCGAATTCATTCGACACAAAGCTTCGGCATTTATTTTTACTGCGGCTTTACCGCCCGCATCAGTAGCCGGTGTTATTGCGGGTCTGGATATCATGATTAATGAGCCGGAACGCATCAACCTGTTGCGGGAAAATACTGCTTATATCAAGAGAGGATTTTTTGATATGGGTTTTCAAGTGAATAACAACTCTATTCCTATAGTTCCCATTAAAATTGGAGAAGAAGCTCTTACTCTTTATTTAAACAGGCTCTTGTTTGACGAGGGGGTTTTTGCGGGAGTTGCGGTGTCGCCAGTGGTGCCGCCCCTCAATGCCATGATTCGGACCAGTTATACCTCTGTCCATAATCAACAGGACCTTGATAAAGTCCTTGGCTCGTTTAAAAAGCTTGGGATAAAATTGGGTATCATCTCTAAGGAATAATGGGTCTTATTAAGGTTGAAACCCTTCAGGACCGGGAGCAGTTCGTCCGCCTACCCTGGAAAATTTATAAAAACTATCCCAACTGGGTTCCTCCTCTTATCCGGGAACGTAAACAATTTCTGAATCCGGAAATCAATCCCTTTTTCGAACATGCAGAAGTCGATCTTTTTCTGGCGATGGATGCTGACCGCACACCCGTAGGGAGGATTGCTCTGATCCATGACCGGAACTACCAGGCCCTTCACTCAGATTCTGTGGGTATGTTCGGCATGTTTGAGTCGGTGGATGACCCGAGCATCTTTGGCCTATTATTGGATAAGGCTCATCAGTGGTGTATGGAGAAAGGGTTTACCCGTCTTATGGGGCCGATGAATCTGTCGACCAATCACGAATGTGGTTTGCTGATAAAAGGGTTTGACTCACCCACGATGTTTGGAATTCCCTATAATCCTGAATATTATGAAAAACATTTTGAAGCATGGGGTCTGCAAAAAGCCAAAGACCTTGTGGCCATGCGGCTGGACTTGATTAAGGTTCCGGATTACCTGGAGCGGGCCGTAGGAAAACTTAAGCAAAGAAATCGCTTCAAAGTCAGATGTCTGGATCTGGGCCGGTTTGAAAAGGAAATTTCCATTCTTTGGGATATTTACAACTCAGCATGGAGTGTGAATTGGGGTTTCGTTCCCATGACACAAAAAGAGTTTGAATTTTCTGCCCGGGAAATGAAATCCATCGTGCAACCTGAGTATTGTTTGATTGCCGAAGTCGAGGGCGACCCGGCAGGTTTTTCCCTGGCCCTCCCTGATGTCAACCAAGTGCTCCGGGAATTGGATGGAAGGCTCTTTCCTTTTGGATGGGCCAAATTCTTATGGAAGAAAAATAAAATTGATGCTTACCGGGTGCCGACTCTTGGGGTGAAGAAAAAATATCGCAGGCTGGGTATTGATGCCTGGTTTTATTATGAAACTTACAGGTTGTTTCTGGAAAAAAAAATAAAATACTTGGAGATGTCCTGGTTGCTGGAGGATAACAAAAGCATTATCGAGCCGATGCACCGTATAGGTGGGGAAATTTATAAAAGACACCGCATTTATGATCGATCTTTCACACCTTAAAGGGGCCACGGCACTGGTCACCGGCGCGAATGGTTTCATCGGCAGCCATCTTGTAGATCAGCTTTTAGCTTCCGGTTGTACTGTTCATGGATTGGTGAGGGAAACCTCGAACCTGAAATGGTTGGACACCTCCCAAATCCATCTTCACAAGGCGGATCTGGTGCGACCAGACTTCAAAGTCCCGGATTTGGAGGATATAGATTACATCTTCCATTGTGCAGGATTGACCAAAGCAAAATCCCGTTCTGAATATTTCGAGGTTAACGCTACCGCCTGTTCCGTCCTGTACGAGCAATGTGAGAAACGAGGGAGCCGGGTCAAGGGCATTGTTCACCTGAGCAGTCTTGCCGCAACGGGGCCAAGTCCTAAAGGTGGAAAGGTTGATGAAGATACGCCCTGCAGGCCGGTGACCTATTATGGTCAGTCCAAGCTTGCGGGAGAAGAAATCGCCCGGAAGTTTTCGGGTTCGCTTCCCATCACTGTGATACGTCCGCCTGTGGTATATGGTCCTCGGGAAGAAAACTTTTTTACATTTATTAAATTGATTCACAAAGGGTGGGGACTGCAAATTGGTAAAGCAGGTAAAGAACTTTCCCTTATCTATGTTGCAGATCTGGTTCAGGCCATGCTCATTGCCTCCAAACATGCCAAACAGGAAGGGCACAGGTATTTTGTTACCGATGGCCAGGTTTATATCTGGGAGCAGGTTGCAAAAGAGAGCGCGCGTATTATGAATATCCGATTGAAAACCCTGAAAATTCCTGAAGGTGTGCTGAGCCTTGCCGCTCTGCTATTTGAGGGGTGGGCCTGTTTCAGTTCCAAAGCCGCGCTTTTTGATCGCCAGAGAATGATTGATATCCAGCAAAGTTCCTGGTCGGCTTCCCCCGATAAATTTTTTGAAGAGTTGGGGTTTGAGCCACAATATGACCTGAGCCGAGGTCTTACCGAAACGATTAAATGGTATCAAGAACAAAAATGGTTATAGAACATGGGTGATACACCAGCGCATTCCCTTGAAGATCTGGTGGAGCCAGTCAATCGATATATTCAAGACCCGCTTGCGAAACAGATTGTGCGTTATTTGAAGAACACCCCAATTACTCCCAATCAGGTTACGTATTTTTCTGTTCTGGTAGGTTTTGCTTCGGGTTACGCGTTCAGTTTTGCGAGTCAGGGTTCTCTGGTTTGTGGGGGATTCCTGCTAGAAGCCACTCTGGTGCTGGACTGCGTAGACGGTCAATTGGCACGAGCCAAGGGTATGGCTAGTGAATGGGGCAGACTGATTGATGGCATTGCCGGTTACTTTGCTTATCTTGCAGTGGTCTATGGGCTTGTTCTAGGGTTCCCAGAATACAGCCAAGTCCTTAAAGTCATAGCCGGACTCATTATCTTGAGAGCCATTTCTTATGATTATTGCAAGCAGAGTTTGGCTACCTTAATTTTGAAAGGCTATGATGGCATGGAAAGAGAAATACAAGACACTTGCCAAAAGCTTAGAGTCAAAAACTCATGGGTGCTGGTGGTTTATTTCTATTACCTGCAAGCGCAACAATTTTTTTTTAGGGGGAAATGGAATTTTTTGCGCCAGGTGAAAATGGAGAATATAGACCCAAAACCGGATTTGACCCTGGAACAACGCAAGGCCTGCCATGAAAAAATTAAACCCCTTCTGGTATTTTGGCGCTGGAACGGACTTGACCTTCCCCTTTTCCTGCTCGCCCTGTTTGCCATTCTTGGAATCCTTTCAGCCAGTCTGGTCCCCTTTGCCTGGGTTATGACTGGCCAGATTATTCTGACATTGGCGGCTCACCATTATTTTGCCCGCAGAATCTGAAACTTAATGACCTGAGTGATCTATTAAGAGGCTTGGTGGATCAGGTTTTTGAAAAGAGGGGGAATCAAAATTGGGAGTATTGGAGAAGGAATATTTACCCTTATTGAGGCTCCCCAACACTTTAAAAATATTGCTTTGTATAGGAATTATTAGGGCTTTCCAGATTTTAAGGGGGAATTTTTGCTTGACCTTGATTTAATTCCAGTTAGTATAGGGTTGTTTCTGAATGGGGAGTCCCTGCGCAGATGTTTATCTAGGGTTCCACTGATCTCCAACAACTTAGAATATTTACCCCGCAGGTGTGATAAATGAAATTATTTGGTAAATCCACTGATGCATCGCCTTTAAATTCCGATTTAAAAAGAAGTCAGTTTTCTTTGAGAGGTCGTTCCTCTTTGTGGTCTTTAGGAATGGCAACTTTGGCTCTTTTCTTTCTATATTCCTGTATCCAGAATGTGCCCGGTTCTACCGATGTCGCCAAATCAGAAAAAGCACCTGCGATGTCGGATAAGAAGACTGGCATGATGAAAAAAGACGTTGACCCCGTGAAAAAGGGGATGGATGGTTCTGAAGACTCTGCGAAAATGAAAGCTGAGTCAGGTGAGGCGGATGCAGAGAAAGATGTTGCTCTGCAGGCCGCGGCAGATCATGAAGCCCTTTTTGCTGAAAGCAAATTTCCTTCGGCCGCCACCTGCGGCACATGTCACCCCAAGCAATACAGGGAATGGTCGGTCTCTTCACACTCTTATGCGCAGTTAAGTCCGGTTTATCTTTCCCTCAGTAGCGAAATAAATGAATTGTCCAGTGGATCAAATGGCGATTTTTGCCTGAGATGTCACAGTCCTATTGGTGCGAACCTTGGGGAGTCCCCTTTTATGTCGAATTTGGACCGGCACCCCACATCCCGCGAGGGAATTACCTGTGTTGTTTGTCACCGTATAGATAGAGATTATAATAAGAGGAGCGGGAGGCTGGCCCTGGTTCAAGGGAGCCTGCTGGAACCCGTATATGGTCCAATGGGTAATGAGGAGATGGCCCGTGTTCTGGATAATACCGATCAATACCGTGTAGTGACTGAGGAGGGCAAGCCAGGCCGTAAAGTTCATAAAGAAGTCAAAAAATTTGCTTCCATCTCACAACCTATATTCTGTGGCACCTGTCACGATGTGACTTTGTTCAATGGTTTTCGGCTTGAAGAGGCGTTTAGCGAATATCGCACCTCTCCTGCCGCTGCAAAGGGCACCACTTGTCAGGATTGCCATATGGGAAAAGAGCAGGGAGTGGATTCGGGTTATGATGTTGGACCTGCCGCCGTGGTAGGGGGAAAACCAACTAAAGACCGTAAGGTTACCAGCCACTTTTTTGCAGGGCCAGATTATTCAGTCATTCACCCCGGTATTTTCCCACATAATGCGGAAGCTCAGGAGATGGCGAGCATGAGGGAATGGCTTGACTTTGATCATAAGGCAGGTTGGGGAACGGATGAGTTTGAGGACAAGGTTACTGAGGACATGAAGTTTCCGGATCGATGGTCTTCTGTCGATGATCGCTATGATGCGCGGGAAATTTTGATCAAGCAGTTTGAGCATTTGGAATTTGCCAGAAACTTGCGGCTGGAAGTCCTGCGTAATGGCTATGGTTTGGGAGAAGTCATTACCGAGCAAAGCAGTGAAGAAGGCATCAAGTTTAAAGTGAGAGTCAGCAACCTGACGGATGGACATAATGTCCCGACCGGATTTACAGGGGAACGCCTCGTTTGGCTTCATGTCACTGTTACAGATCGTGATGGGAAGGTGGTTCTTGAGTCGGGCGATTTAGACCCCAACGGGGATGTGCGTGACCGTGAATCCTCCTTTGTTCATAATGGGGAATTGCCTTTAGATCGGCAATTGTTTGATTTGCGATCAAGGTTTGTTGTTTCAAATCTGCGTGGTGGGGAGCGGGAACGAATCATTCCTATCCCTTACCCTGTAATAACGATTCCTTTTGTTCGCCCTTCGATTCAGTCTTTAGTGCTGTCGGGTGAGCCGGGCACAGAGCGTAACCATCGCAGGGGCATAGAACCATTGGGGAAACGTTGGGCGAAATATCGGGTGGATGCGGATATGTTGACCGGTAAAGGACCTTACAAAGCTAAGATTGAATTGAAAGCGGGCATGGCACCCGCAAATCTGGTGGGTGATATTCAAGGGCGTGGATTTGACTATGCCATGAGTGCTCGCGAGGTGGTTGATGGCGTTGCCGCCGGTTATGAAATATTGAGAGAAAAAGAAGTTATTTTTAATACTAGTAAGTGATTTCGATCTGACCTTTCTGCATTGCTTGGAGGGCAAGGGAGATGGTGCAAATGTTTGGCACAGTTTTAGATTTATCTCGTAATATTCTGCGTGGTTTTCTGTTTGCAGGTATAGTTTTATGCTTTTCTGCTCCAGCTTATGCTGACTTGTTTCCTTTGGGGCATACTTCCGATGTAAGCGCATTTTCTGAGGAACATATTCAGTTGCTTGCGCCTTCTGATACGGGTTCGCGCCCTGCGCTGATTTATGAGGGCGGAGACCTTTTTCTCGGGGTCGGAGATTTGTATGAAGGATTTGAGACTCCTTGGGGGGCGGTCTGGCAACCCCAGCTATGGGTTTTTGGAACCATGCGGTCCGCTGTGCAGATGTTTGAAAATGCAAGTTCCAATAGTACTGCGGCAGAGTGGGCAAACCGTTTGGATCTATACGCAAATGTGCAGTTAACAGGGACTGAAAAGTTTATCATTGGTGTTCGCCCTCTTGATAGAAATGAGCCCTCAAAGTTTTCGCGAGTATCGTTTAACGACAATCGTGGTCCCGGGCAGTCTGAGTTCAATATGAATATACGGACCATGTTCTTTGAGGGAGACTTGGGAAGCCTTTTCCCAGGGCTGGATCCCGAAGGAACAGCTCCGATAGACTATGGGTTTTCCGTAGGACGGCAATTATTGCAATTTCAGGAAGGGATCATGCTCAATGACGAAATTGACTCCATTGGGGTGGTTCGCAACAATATTCATCTTCCGGGTATTCCGAGTTTAAGGACTTCTTTCGTTTGGGGTTGGAACGATGTGGGAAGGAGCGATGCCGGGCGGGATAATACGACAAATATGTTTGGATTGTTCAACTCCGCTGATATGCAGGATCTTTCGTGGAATTTGGACTTGGTTTACGTTGCTGATAGTGTCTCAGGTGGAGACAGTTATCATGCCGGGTTTTCATCCATTCAGAGAATTGGGCATTATAATACAGCTTTCCGGGTTAACGCCTCCAGTGCTGAAACGGCGAGTGTAAAAGCCGGTACAGGTGTGCTTTATTCAGCCGAAGTTTCGTTAACGCCTCAAAAGTCTGATGATATCGCATATTTAAATGCTTTTGTGGCAGATGGAAACTTTACCCAGGTTGGTCGTGAGCCTGTTGTGGGTGGCCCCTTGGGTGCATTAGGTATATTGTTTGCCTCTCCGAGTCTCGGTAATTTTGGATCGGAATTGAATAGCTTCGCGAACGATGTAGCAGGTTTCGCAATGGGATATCAGGCTTTTTGGAACCATCACCGAACCAGTCTCACGTTGGAAACGGCTGGCAGAAAAGATCTCAGTGGTGATAGGTTTGACGATATCGCTTTTGGCTTTGAGTTCCGTCAGAGGTTGGCCCATAGAATTCAGCTCCAAGTAGACAGTCATTATACCGTTCAGGAAAAACGTAGTAACGGTTATGGCTTGCGAACAGAAATTCTCTATCAATTTTAATTTGAGAACTGTCTAGACTTTTGGGTTCCTGTCCTAGTTTGCGGGAATACGTGAGGTTGTTCTCTTTAAAAAAGTGAGGGTGTTATGAAGCGTGAAGGTATCTATTCTACATTTAAACCTTTTTTTCTGACGGTATTGGTTCTGGTGGGAGTGTGCTTGGCTGTTCCTTCCATCTCAATGGCGGATCCTTTTTACAAAGGTGCAAAGCTTTGTGAGGAATGTCATGAAGCGGAAAACAAAATCTGGGAAAAAACCAAACATTTCACTTCATTTCGAACGGTTCACCGGGAGCCGAAGGATGCAGACAAGCCTTCCCCTAAGAAAATTTTGGCGGCCGTAGGTGGACAAAAAAGAATGAAACGAAATGAGACCTGTTACCTCTGTCATTACACGCTGGAGCAAAAAGACGCTGGAGCCAAACCAGCCGCCAAGTCAGGGACATCCTGCGAAAGTTGCCATGGGGCTTCCTCCGATTGGCTGGCTATACACGATAACTATGGCGGGAAAGATGTTAAGCGGGAGCAGGAAGCGGCAGACCATAAAGTAAAGCGGATTGCTGATTCTACTGCTGCAGGTTTGATCTGGCCCTCGATGAGATATGAGGTTGCTGAAAACTGTATGACCTGTCATGGTCTTGCGCACCCTGGTCTTAAAGCTGACGATTTGGCTAAAATGCTGGGAGCCGGACACCCGATAAACCCGGGTTTTGAGTTGGTCAAATACTCCCAGGGTTCAGTGCGACATAGGCATTATCCTCCGGATATCAAAACGAATGCGGAAATGACTCCTCAGGAGTTGGCACAAATTTATGTGATCGGGCAGGCCGCGGCTCTGGTTTCTGCCACCGAGGTTATTTCCAAGTCTTCTGAGGCAAAATATAAAGAAGCGCAAAGCAAACGGGTTGAAATTGCCAAGTCTGCGCTCGGTGGGGTTTCTGAGGCGGCGGGTTTGCTAGCGGCGCCAACCCGAGAGAATGCTATCAAATTTGTTCAATCTATTGCGGGGAAAGATTTGACGGGTGCAGTGGGAAGTAAGCTCCCGGCTAAATCGGATTACAAATAAGGCAGTGGCTAGCAACTCGGACTTGGGTTTCTCAGAATCCTTTCTGGCATATTAAAGGTCAATATTCCAGGATCAGATGATAAGCATACCTCTTCCAGTTGTGCTTTTTGGAGGTGGTTTTGGCTATAACGACTCAAGAACGTCCGCAAAGGTGGGACCAGCCTTTCGGTCTGTTTATGACCGATCAGGATGTTGATCGCCTGCTGACCATCCCGGAAATATCTGCGATAGAAGAGAATAAGTTCCCCGCCCATTGCTCTCTCAAAGGTATTCTCAAGAATGATGCGCGAATTGTAAAATATTCCGCCGGAGACATTGTCATTCGTGAAGGCGATTATGGCAATTCCGCTTTCTTGGTGCTGGATGGTTCGTTAAAGGTTGTGCTGTTCCCTGGTCTTCCGGGCGAAATGCTCGGGCGCCGTACCATTCGCAAGAAAACCCTTTGGCAAGCTTTCAAACAACTTTGGACTCAGCGTAAAACTCCCGAGGTGCGTGATGTTAAAAGCCAAAACCAGTATTCACTGGTTCGGGCCACAGAGGCTTTGGGAACCTCGCATGTCTTTCTTCAAGATGTCCCCGCAATTTTAGACAGGAATAAAACGGCCTCTCTCGGAAAAGGGGCGCTATTTGGTGAGCTTGCCGCCCTGGGACGTACTCCCAGAACTTCTACGATATTTGCAGAAACTGATACGGAACTTCTTGAAATTCGTTGGCAGGGACTGCGTGAGTTCAGAAAATATGATCAGGGTTGGCGACGCCTTATTGATCAGCGTTATCGCGCAAATGCCCTTAACGCCCACCTCAGGGCGACCTCCATTTTTTCTCATCTTAATGATGAAGATCTCCAGGAAGTGGCTGATGCAACTCTCTTTGAAACCTATGGCAAGTTTGATTGGCATCTGACTTATAACAAACTTCAGACTCAGGAAAAAAACCTTGGCATAAAGGATGAACCCATTATTGCCCAACAGGGAGATTATTCTGATGGAATACTATTGGTACGTACTGGGTTTGCCAGGGTGTCGATAGACCGAGGCAACGGCCAACAGACTTTAACCTATCTCGGGACCGGGGATTTTTATGGCGCGGATGAAATATTTCGGGCATGGCAGGGGGACTCAAATGTTGGTTTGAGGGTAACCATTACCGCACTCGGTTACGCGGAAATGCTTCGGGTTCCCAGTAAAATTGTTGAGAAGCATTTGTTTGCCTATTGGTCGTCAGGAAGGGAAGGGTTCAGGAAAAGGTCTTTGCAATCTTCCGTAGAATCAAGGAGGATGCAGGATTTCATTGATCGAACCCTGACCGATGGTGCATTGCTGGAGTGGGCCGTTGAAGAGCGTTTTGTAAATGGCACCCAGGCTATGTTGATAAATATGGATCGCTGTGTGCGTTGCGATGATTGTGTCCGAGCCTGTTCTGCGGCGCACGATGGCAACCCTAGATTTATCAGGCATGGCAAGACTTTTGAGAACTGGATGGTTGCCAACGCATGTATGCATTGTGCGGATCCTGTCTGCATGATCGGTTGTCCCACCGGGGCTATTCATCGATCCATGTCTGGAGGGATGGTCATTATCAATGATGATACTTGTATAGGTTGTGAAACTTGTGCCAACTCCTGCCCCTATTCCAATATCAGGATGGTTTCCATCCGGGATGATGTAGGAAATTTTATCACTGACCCCCAAAACCAGAAACCCATCTTGAAAGCTACGAAGTGTGACCTGTGTGCAGACCAGATCAGCGGGCCGGCTTGTGTGTTTGCTTGTCCACATGATGCAATGAGAAGGGTAGACTTTAGAGAGACGGAGTTAGATGAAAATACAACAGGGTTTTAGCCTGGTCAGAATTTGGCGTTACGTAGGTTTGGCGTCTCTTTTGTTTTTGGTGACTTGGCAATGGACCATCCAGATAGATCGTTCTCTCGGTGTTTCAGCCTTTGCCAGTGGCTGGGTATTATTTGGAGTGTTAGCTTTTCTCTCCCTTTTCAGTATTCGCAAACGCCTGCCGTTCATGCCCCTGGCTCCCTCTGCAATTTGGTTTATGCTTCATACCATTGGCGGGTTCCTGGCTCTATTTCTGTTTTGGCTCCATACCGATGCGCTGGGTTCGAAAGGGTTTTACGGTCAAGTTTTGACGGTTCTATTTTATATAACTTCGATTTCTGGTGTGATTGGTCTCTTTATGGAAAAAGTTATCCCTCGCCAGCTCACATGTAGTGGGGTAGAAATTATTTATGAGCGCATTCCTGCTGAGATTGCTGGCATAAGGGAAGAGGTGGAGTCCCTGATTCTGAAGTGCACCGAAGAAATTGGAACCAGTACTCTGGCCGAGCACTATCTTGAGACCTTGAGCTGGTATTTTCAAAAGCCTAGATTTTTCCTGAATAATGTTTTTGGAGGTCATCTGAGTCAGCATTGGGTACGTCAGCAATGCATGATTCTGGAGCGTTTCTTAAGTGAAAAGGAACGTGAGTATTTGGACAAGGTCTATATGCTTGCGGAAAAGAAAAGAAAAATAGATTTTCATTATGCGCTTCAATCATTGCTTAAAACCTGGCTTCTAGTTCATATTCCTATGGCCGCAGCAGTAACGGCAATGGTGATTTGGCATTTAATCCTTATTATGGTGTTCTTTGTGTGATGGATGAAAATAAGTTTGGTCATGACCAGAGCCAATATGAAAGGCCCAATCTACCCTATCGTTGTGGTCGGGCTTCTTTGTGGCAAACTCCCTGTAATCATGGTCCGGAATCGGATGGGACTTGCGGAGGAATTCAGGAATGCACTCCATTCCTGAAGAAAGACCGGTGGGAGTGCAGGAGAGATAAGAGGTTTGGAGGCCCCTGTGAAGAGGGTCCTGGATCGGGCGGAGAGTGTTCCATTCAAAGACCCCCATGCGCCCCTCGGAGTACTTTAAGGGTTATCCGGGGTAGACTGGTTGTTCTTGCTGTTGGGGTGGTTCTGGCTTTGATCGGCTCATCTTTGGCGCTCGATCCCAGCGTTGGAAGCATGATAAGTATTTCCAACGCGGGACCATTGTCTAAATCCCATGCAAAATTTACTGAGAAGGTGGGTTGTGCCTCGTGTCATACGGCGCATGGCACGGGCCCGGTAGGATGGATAAAAGCGGTGTTCAATGACTCTGACCTGTCCACTCAATGTGTGAATTGCCATAGTTTTGGGGGCCCCAGTTTTAAGGCGCATAATGCCAGCTTGTCTCCTGAGAGAAAGGTTGCTGATACCCAATGTATCATGTGTCATTTGGAGCATAGTGGTAAAACGGTGAGCACAAAATCATTAACTCCAGAGCAGTGCAATTCCTGTCATAAAAAGGATTTCGCAAGCTTTGAGCATGGGCACCCTGAGTTTTCTGAAAAGTATCCTTACCTAAACCGGAATTCCATCAAGTTTGATCATAGTACCCATATAAATAAGCATTTTGAGAATCCAAAAGTTTCTGACAAATCCCCCAGCTCTTGCATAGGTTGCCACACCATAACGCTGTCGGATCGAGAAGTTCGGCCTAATAGTTATGAAGTAATTTGTGCCTCCTGCCATGATGCACAGATTAAGAAAAAGGAACTCATTCTTCTTAGGCTCCCGGAGTTGGTGCAAAACCTGATTGACCAAAAGGCACTGGTGCAGGCCTGCAACTTTCCGCTTGCAAATGCCAAAATGGAAGAGGAATTTCTTAGTATTTCCACGGAACAACCGGCTTTAGTGAGTGCCTTTCTTTTGAATATTCCCGAGGATGATCCAGAAGCCTATGAACAGCCCCTTCAGGATCTAATTCTTGGTATGGCTGAGGAAAGCAGTGTTCCTTTCACGGAACTCATTGATAGTCAGACTGAAATTTCAATGTCTAAAAGTCTGTTGGCGGGTTTGAACCCGGAGGTGCTTAAGCGGGCGGCTTGTTCCTGGGGCCTGAATCAGGAGTATGAGTCTCCTGCAGAAGCAAAGTTTGGTGGCTGGTACGCCGATATGTTGGAAGTTCGCTATAAGACGGCGGGGCATGCTGACCCCGTGGCTAAAAGTTGGGTGGAGTTTGCTTTGGCAGTCTCAAAGCAAGACGATGAAGACAAGGCATCAAGGGCTATCGCCATGCGCGAACAAATACTTTCTGTTAAAGACGGAGTAGGAGGATGCGTCAAATGCCATGCGATTACGGAGGTTAAAAAACCAAATGGAGATGCTCATCTGGTTGTAGACTGGAACTATAAAAAAGAAGATGGTCGCCCATATGTAACTTATAAGCATGATAATCATATAGAAATACTAGGGGCCAAAAATTCTTGTTCGACCTGTCATATCGTTAATAAGGAAGTGGATTATATGGCTTTTTATAAGGAATTCGACGCCAGCAATTGGGTCAGTAATTTTGATCCTATCAGGAAGAAGACATGTATGCAGTGCCATTCAGAGACTCAAATTAATCTGGAATGCCAGAATTGCCATAAGTATCATTTTAAACCGAGTTTTAAAAAAGATATGCTAACCGTGAAGGCCGAACGTCCTTCATCAACGCTTTAGAACGCGAATGACGGAAAGCTTCATCTTTAAGGAGGGGTTTTGCTGAACATTATTTTCAGTTTTGTCGCGTTGGTATTTTTATTGGGTCTGGTCGCTTATGTGTTAGTGCTTATGGCTAACAACTCGCGAATTCTTGCTATTAGTCAAGAGAAAGCTAAGCTCGAGGCAGAGTTGTTACAAGCAAAGATAAAAAGCATAATGGATAGGCGGGAACTGGAAGCTAAACAGGTGAAACTGGCTTGGAGCGGTTTCCGAAAATTTCAAGTTGTTTCCAAAGTTCAGGAAACGAAAGATATCACTTCGTTTTATCTTGCTCCGCATGATGGTAAGGAGTTGCCAGGTTTTTTGCCGGGTCAATTTCTGACTTTTCAGATTACCTTACCAGGTCAGTCTCAGCCGGTCATCCGTTGTTATTCCCTGTCAGACAGCCCTTATCATCCAGATCGCTACCGGGTGTCGATTAAGCGGGTTCCAGCACCGAGAGATAATCCTTCTGCACCTCCTGGGCTGATATCTAACTATTTTCATGACTCCTTGCACGAAAAAGATATTGTTGATGTGAAAGCCCCCAGTGGACACTTTTATTTGCCAATGACCAAAAAATCCCCAGTGGTTCTTCTTGCAGGAGGAGTGGGTATTACTCCTGTACTTAGTATGCTAAACGCGGTCACTGAAATGGGATCGCAACGTGAGGTCTGGTTTTTCCTTGGCGTGAGAAATAAGACAGAACATGTAATGAAGGAACACCTGGAAATGGTGGCAAGGGAGAATGAAAATGTTCACTTGAGAATTTTTTATAGTGCACCCGCTGAAACGGATGTGTTGAATGAGGATTACCACGTCAAGGGGCGCGTTAACGTTGAAAACTTTAAACCCATTCTTCCTTCCAGTAATTTTGATTTTTATATCTGTGCCCCGCCTCCTATGGTTAAAGATTTAAGGACAGATTTGGCTGATTGGGGGGTTCCTAAAAAAAATATTCATTTTGAGGCTTTTGGTCCGGCTACCGTTAAGAAATGTAAGGCTGATACAGGCAAGGAAAGTAATGTCAAACTCAGTATCCAGTTTGAGAAGTCTGGAAAAACCCTGGCATGGGATACAAAATCCGCATCCCTGCTGGATTTTGCGGAGGCTAATGGAATCCCTATTGATTCAGGTTGTCGTGCAGGCAATTGCGGAACCTGTCTCACTGCAATTAAGAGCGGTAAGGTGGAATTAGTGGGGGAACCCGGTTCAGAACCGGAATCGGGATCTTGTCTGGCATGCATCAGTGTCCCTAAAGAAAATATGACCCTGGATGCCTGATATTGATGGAGTGATGAACGTATGGTGAAAATTTCCCGTTTAAACTCCGCGCTTTCTTCTGAAGGAGCCTTTTATCATACGATAAGACCAGCGACCTCCTTCAGGAATTGAAGCGAGTCCAATTCGGTTGCCACAGTCCATGCAAGCCAATGTTGGGAGGTCTGATTTGCTGGATACAGATTTTAACCGCGAAAGAAAATCGGGTTCGATAACTTTATCCAGGTAAAGCCTTATTAATTGACCTGCGCCTTTTTTCTGATACCGAATCATGAAGGCTCCACACTTACTGCATAGAATATCGATGGTCTGGCTGGCCATGAATCCTTCCAATCAAGTTACACGAAATATTCTGGGAAAATACAAAGATTATTTAAATGCTTATTCTTGAGCCAAATAGTGCCATGAAAGAGATTTATGAGAAAGGTCTGGTGGAATATAAAAAAGCGGTGAAAAAAAATCCTCAGGATGCCAACGCCTATTTTAATATGAGCAAGGCCTATGACGGCCTGAATGAAGGGCATAAGGCGATTTTGGCGGCACGTAAAGCTCAGCAGATTTGGGAACAGAAAAACGACTCGGAAAATAGTGTCAGGGCCAGAAAACGTTTAAGGGAGCTTAATAAAAACTACCCACAGGCTTAGTTGCGGATTAGCAACAGGCCCCATTGTCATTTGTTGGGATGCCTTCCTGCACTTGGGGAGTATTGCAGTCAAAGGGTCCGTAGTGGGTTGAGAAATCTCCAATGACATTAAAGTGCTCGTTAAATCGAGTTTCGCTAAGCATTTTGCTGGTATTGCCGCAAACCGGTGTAGGAATTCCGGCTGGAAAATAATGGTGGTCATCAAGAGTGAACCCATGCGGGAACTCGGGAATACTGCCTTTGTAATAGGCCACATGACCGAAGTTTTCGCAGATGTCTTCAAAGTCACATTTGAAACTACGCACGGTCATGGAATAAAAATCGATCATACCTGCCTTACGTTGAATATCCTCACTGTCGAGTGTGATCGGATTTTTGGAAATGACTCGGTAATCGAGACATCCCACCTTCTTCAGTATTCTACGGAAGTCTTCTATATACAGAGCACCCCCAAGGCATTCGCCAAGCAGAACCGGATCAGTGGTCAAAGGTTCCGGCACCCGACGCCCTGAAAAAACGTCTGAAAGATATAATTCACCACCAGGTTTAAGAATCCGGAAGATTTCACGAAATACACTTTCTTTATCTGGAGACAGGTTGATCACGCAGTTAGAGATAACAATGTCTACAGAATTATCCTCAAGGTTTGCTGATGTAAGATCTTCAATCCAGCCTTTGCGAAAATCGACGTTAGGTTTATCCAGATTAAATTTTTGGGTATGGTAATCAACATGCTTTCGTGCAACGGCCAGTTGTTCATCGGTCATATCTACGCCGATGACCATGCCATCAGATCCTACAACCTGTGCCAGAAGGTAGCAGTCGCGTCCGGAACCACAGCCGAGATCTACAACAGTTTTTCCATTAAGGCTGACAGGAAATGTGGAAGCACAACCATAAAATCTGGATTGCACCTCATTATGTATATTCTTCAAGTAGGGACGCAAGTAACCGGGTAGGGAATCTGCCGCACAACAGGCACTGGTTTGGAGGTCATTCTTGGTCTTTAAAACTTTTCCGTAATAATTCTGAACATCCTGAAGAATCTTGGAGCGGGTATTCACTATCAATCTCCTGAAAATTTCTGAGGGCAGAGAGCCATCCTTCTTGAGGTTTTTGAGGCCTTGCCAATTTAAACCCAACTGTAACGAACTATTCTATATAAAATATCGTATATATTGAAATTTTTGTCGATATACATGATAAACCCTTACAAGAAGTTAGGTTTTTCTTGCAAGGGTGAAGGTGTAACATATTGATATAAAAAAGTTTGTTTGGTAGATTGTTTTGTGTGGTTATTGCAACGGATTTTTAAAATGAAGAGGTGATTCCTTATATATGGAAACTGTGGTATGGATTTTATCTAAAATTTTTTGGATGCTAGTGAACCCTGAAAACGGGTTGTTATTTCTATTGGTATTGGGCACGATCCTTTTGTTTGCAAAGAGTAAAACCCTTGGTCGCAGATTGGTGGTGGGTGTGTCTATTGCTCTCTCGGTTCTTTCACTATTTCCGTGCGGTGACTTGTTGCTCCTACCATTAGAAAACCGTTTTCCGATACCAGAACCTCTGCCAAAATCTATAAATGGGATTATTGTTTTGGGCGGAGCTGAGAAAGCAAGTATTACCCAAGCTCGTGGTCAAGTTGTTCTGCGCGATTCGGCAGAACGCTTAACCGCTTTTGTCGGGCTATCACGCCGGTTTCCCAATGCCAAACTGATTTATTCAGGAGGGGCAGGGGCATTAAACAAGCAGGCGTTTAAAGGTGCTGATACTGCTAGAATCTTGTTCGAACAATTGGGTCTTTCTACAGAGCGTGTTCAATTTGAGTTTGAATCCCGCAATACTGTAGAAAATGCTCGCAACTCATTAGAAATAGCGAAACCAAAAATGGGTGAAAATTGGGTCATGATTTCCTCCGCTAGCCATATGCCGCGCGCTGTAGGAGTGTTTAGGAAAATTGGATGGTCGGTGATTCCTTATCCAGTTGATTTTGCTACAACAGGGGAAATAGAGTTTGGTCTAGGACTTTACGGATTAGCCAACGTTTCTACATTTTCATGGGCACTGCATGAATGGTTCGGAATTGTAGCCTACAGGCTTATGGGGCGTACTTCTGAATTGTTCCCGGGACCGGAATGAAGCTAGGCGGTTTATTTTATTTCGGTTGGGGTTTCTTTATTTGAAAGATGAAATTGTGTAGATAGGCGAGGCTAAACAAGAGTTGTATTTGATAACTTGTTAGTACTAATATGTTTGAACCAGAACCACCAAGTGAAAAATCTCATCCTTTATTTTAAATGGGACATGAAATTTTGGGGTACCATTGAGTTTCATATCTAGTGAATGATTGTCCCCCATCTTGGATTCAGGAAGGCCCAGGTTCCAAGTAATTTCGTCCTCATTTGCAGGCAATTCATTTTCTTCATGGACTAACCGTTTGATTTCCCCGGCAAACTCTAAAATCCGGGGTTTGACTATTCCACCAATAATATTAACCAATTCCTGAACCACCCCCCCTACCTGTTCAATATCGACTTCCCCAAATATTCCCTCGTAAATACCGCAAGCAGCGTTTTTAGGAAAATTAATAAGCAATGTTATCTGGATGCGATTTTCAGAATCAAGAAGATCGACCCAAGCACTGAAATATCCATTTAATTCAACAGAACCCTTTGAGTTATCAGGAATCGCCTCAGCCATATATTGTTCCATGGCTTCAATAGTGCTTTCAGTAAACACGTTAACAATTGGTAAAGGAACTTCAACAGGGGACTCTTCCCATTGGGTGCTTGAAGAAGGGGGCGGTGTTGGAGGTTCTACGACCGCAGTCAAATCAGTATGGTTAAGCATTTTGCCAATCATTTTTTGGAATTGGTCATGATTGAAAGGCTTTCTTAAATAATCACTGGCCTGATGCTCATTCAGTTTTTCCTGATAAATTTCCTTTTCTTCAGAGCTGATAATCAAAAATGGAATTTTCTTTTGATCATCACTGTTTTTCTCGCGAAATTCCTGAAGCAGGTCGATTCCTGTGGAGTCTTTCAGGTGTATACCTGAGGTGATAAGATCAAACCTCTCTAATTCAAACATCATCATGGCTTGATTTTTATCGTGAGCGACAAAAATATTATTTTTGTCAAAACCGGATTGGATTAGAAAATTTTTAATGATTTTTGTTATGATCGATGAGTTATCAATCACTAACGCTTTTTGACTTTGGAATGGTGAGTTCATGGTGCAAGTTTAACGGAATTTGAACAAAAGTTCATGTGTTTTCCTCCTTTTAATTGTTACAAATGCGTTAAATTATTTACGCTATTATTTTTATATTTTTATGGATTGAAAAAAATAGGAGTAGCTGGAGAAAAATGAGTATAAAACTTTAGATCAATTGCAATTAGATGTTTAAAGGGGGGGGGTCACTATTACTATTCATGGAGCAATGAAATCACTTATTTAAATATGATTTTTGTTGGGCTATGAATGAATAATTTATAATGCATATTCAATAGAGTACAGTTACTCAATTTCATTTTCTTCAATCAGGCCTTCTTCGATTCCACGTTCTATTATTTCATCGGCAAGATCCCCATATCCTCCAGAATTATAGTCGTCCACATTTTGCTCGTCAAAGTCATCAAAATAGATAGAATAATCGCCTTCACACCATTCACGTGTCGAAGTGCTAAATCGTAAAACTTTCTGAACAGCTTCCAATTTTTCCATGTGTAAGAATTCTTAAAATTTATGGACTAAATGAGGAAAGGTTTAATTTAATGCCAACAAAATTTGGGCATTATTAGAAAGTTTATGCTTTTGGTAGGGGTAGGCTGATTCTGGGACCTTGCAGATACTTATCCCATCTCTTAATCGAAGTACTTCTTTAAGAGTGAGAGGTCGGGCTCCTATTTTAAAACAATCATCTTGCTTGAAAATTTTTTCAGATGTGCTCATTATTTATATCTACTTTTGTTTATAAATACCTATTTTAGATGCAAAATGCACCTAAAAGTCTTAAAAAATTTTGCAAGAAAATTTATAAATTACCAGATCAGGTGGGGTGAGTCGAGGAAGGAGTTGATGCTTTAATGGGGACAGGTATCAGTTTTTACCCTCCCGTTCCTGGCGATAACAAAGCAAATATGGGGGTCCCCCCCCCTACCTTCCAATTTTTCAGGTTATGGCGAACGGCCCAGACCCGAACATCTACTCCTGTGGAAATGGTCGCACGGGTCGCGGCTCTACGGTTAAAGCGGGCGAACAATTTAGGAACCCCTTTCCACCCTATAATCAGGCTATCGCCTTCCACTCGATACCACTCAACTTCTGGAACATCATCCAAAAATTTCACCCCTTCAATCAGGGCATTTTCCAAGGCATTGGCATGCGCAAAAGAGATAAATGTTAGGAGAATTAAGCTGGCTAATAGGGCAGGCTTGAGCATAGATGGTTTAAGTTTACATTGTAATTGTTAATGAAATCCTTGTTTAGAGATAAACGATTTGCCGTAAAGAGTCAAAGCAAATTTTTGCATAGGAACAATAAAGCCTTGAAAAGTATTGAGTTTTATTATTTTTTTAAAAAGAGAAGTCGGTTTACTTATTTGAGGATTTAAGGGTCGGTAAATATAAGGTTAGCCCTTGAAGCCGATCGCTCCCTGAAACTGGGTATCTGTGGTGTCTGCAGAGTCCATGTTGGTTCCTGTCAAGTTTGCCTCGATAAACAGTCCTTCACTCATCTTGGCACCGGTAAAATTTGCGGAGCTCAAATTTGCTTTAGAAAAGTCTGCGTGTTCTAAATCCGTTCTGCGTAAATCGACTTGTTTTAAATTGGCGTTCTGCAGTTTTGTGCCGCGCAATTTTGCGCCTGCCATATCCGCGCCTTCCAGGTTGACACCTTCCATATCTGCTTTTTGAATATTCGCGCCAACCAGAAAAGTATTTTTCATGTCGGCATCTTTCAAAATAGCTTCAGTCAGGTCTGCTCGGCTGAGGTCAGCCCCTTCTAGAATGGCTGAGTTTAGCTCTGCTCCAGTCAGGTTTGCTCCGCTCAAATCTGCCTGAGTTAAATCGACTTGGGCTAATTTGGCCTTGGTCATTCGCGCGCCACTCAATTTGGCGCCATTTAATTTTGCTTGGTTTAATTTGATACGGTCTAAATTGGCACCGGTCAATTTTGTGCCAATTAGGTTGGCACTGGTCAAATCAGCAAGATTCAAGTCGGCTTCAGACAAATCACTATCTTTGAGATCTACTCTCCTTAGTATGGCACCATTTAATTTGCACCGGCTCAAGTCCGAGTTGTGAAACTTGGCATCGGTGAGGTCGGCTCCTGTGATATCCGCGCGAGTGAGACGCGCATCTGTGAAGTTTCCTCCAGCGAGTTTCGCTCCCTTGATCAAGGCACGGTTGAGGTTTGCCGATTTAAAGTTAGCCTCAAAAAACACCCCCATGCTTAACCGGGAATCTGTGAGATCGGCTCTTTCAAAGTCAGCGCCATTGAATCGGGCTCGGCTCAGGTCGCTTTCAGTAAGTTTGGCATCCTGCAAGTTGGCCCGGGAAAAATCTGAATTGCTGAAATCGGCTTCAATAAGATTGCATTTGACCAGTTTGGTTTCCATGGCCTTGGATTTCCTGAAATTTGCTCTTTCCAGATTGGATTCACTGAAATCGGTTCCCAGAAGTTTGGCACCTTGAAGGTTTGTAGATTCCATATTGGCATGGGTCATCAAACCTTCCAGGCAACTGATGTTCTCAAGGTTTGCATTACTGAGGTTGGCTTGATTCAGGTTGGCCTGATCCAGATTAGATTCCGTGAGATTGCAATCTGATAAATTAGTATTCGTTAAATTTGTATTTCTCAGGCTGATGCCATGGAAGTGAAGCTCTGACAGGTCGAGCTCAGAAAGGTCTTTCCCATCAAAAATATTTTCTATACTTGGTTCTTCTTCCTCTTCGACTTCATCGCTATCTTCAGAAGCTTTTTCTTCCAACTCCTCTTCCGGCTCCTCGCCTTCTGATGTTTCTTGGGTGTCCTCTTCTTCAGGAACCTCACTCTCTTCATCGGGTTCATCTACAAATTCATCTTCCTCTTCCCGGGCGGCTATCAGCTCTGCGTATTCCGCCAACTTCTCTTCAATTTCTTCTCTCGTAAAATCAGCCATTGAATCCTTCCTGGAAAGATCAAAGTTATTCAAATATGGAAAAATGAGGCGGTCTTTTCCATTCATAGATAAAACATTGAAACTATCGCAGGTTAGCCCCGAACGCAAGCCTGAACCGCCTATTTTTGAAAATTCTTTTAACCAAATGAAGAGATGCTCTGACCATCCGGGCAAATGAGCCGATTTGGTGAAGAATATTAGCGAAAGGGTATAATAAAGTCTAATTATGGGATTTTTTTCACTGGAATCAATTTAGGGAAAACATGTCTCCAAATGGCAAGAAACCGATTTTGATCTATGACGGCGATTGTGGGTTTTGCTGTTTATGGGTAGCTCGCTGGAGTCCGCTAACAGAAGCGAAGGTGGATTACCATACTTCCCAGGACGTGGGCAACAATTACCCGCAAATTTCTCCCGAGGACTTTCAAACCTCTGTCTATTTCGTTGACTCTGAGGGGAGTTTTTATTCGGGTGCTCAAGCTGTTTTCAAGGCTCTGGCATATGCCACAAATGGGAAATGGCTTCTCAGGGCTTATGATGGAATACCCGGATTCGCCTCAGCTTCCGAATGGGGTTACAGGCAGGTTGCACAAAACAGAAAAACCTTTAGCCTGCTCACTCGTTGGGTTTGGGGCGGCTCTCTGGAAACACCCACCTGGTTCCTGACCCGGCGTGTATTTCTCTTTCTTCTTGGCCTGGTTTATTTGCTGGCTTTCTTATCCCTTTGGACCCAAATCAAAGGTTTGGTGGGGCAGGAGGGTATTCTCCCGGTCGAGACGTATTTAAAAGAAGCGCAGGAGCATTGGGGGGCGGATCGGGTTTGGGAACACCCCACTCTATTTTGGTTCCATGCGGGGGATGGATTTTTACAGGCTATCTGCCTGCTAGGCGCAGGTTCTGCCCTGTTGGTCATGTTCAACAGGGCGGTGGCTTTGAGTCTTTGGCTGATGTGGGGATTTTATCTGTCTCTTTTTCATGTGTCCCAACCTTTTTTAGGATTCCAATGGGATACTCTCCTTCTTGAAACAGGATTTCTCGCTCTTTTTCTAGTTCCTTATAGTAGAAAAGAGGCCACATCTCAGGAGCCTCCTCCGTCAGCGTTAATCCTTTTTCTGTTTCGGTTTTTACTTTTTCGGATTGTTTTTACTTCCGGATTGGTGAAGATAATCAGTCAGGATCCCACCTGGAATGATTTCACTGCACTCTATTACCATTATGAAACTCAGCCCCTTCCAACCTGGATAGGTTGGTATGCCCACCAATTGCCTCACGGATTCCAGGAGTTTTCAGTGGCCTGTGTTTTTATTATCCAACTTGGGGCCGTGTTCCTGATTTTTGGTCCTCGACGCATTCGATACCTGGGTTGTGCTGTTCTGATATTTCATGAGTGTTTGATTCTGCTGACCGGCAACTATTGTTTCTTTAACTTGCTGACCATTTCCCTATGCCTCTTGTTGTTGGATGACGCCGTATTTGCAAGATGGATTCCAGATAAATGGAAAACCTCCAGAACAAAAATAGCAAGACGGACTTCTGTCTGGAAGAATAGGTTTTCTGCTGGGATGGGAGCCGGGGTGTTAGGGATAAGCATCATGCTTTATGCGGTTCCATTGCTCATCACTTCCGGAAACTATCCTTCCTTATATCTTACCATCGCGAACACGATTCGTCCTTTGCACCTGTTTAACTCTTATGGTTTGTTCGCAGTGATGACCACTTCGAGACCGGAAATCATTATTCTTGGGAGTGAAGATCGAAAAAACTGGTTTCCTTACGAATTTAAATGGAAGCCGGGTCCTATAACAAAAAAGCCGGAATTTGTTGCTCCGCATCAACCTCGATTGGACTGGCAAATGTGGTTCGCCGCTCTCAGTACTTACGAGAGAAACCCCTGGTTGATTCGGTTCATGATTCGTGTTTTGCAGGGTTCCCCGCCGGTGATAGCATTGCTGGAGAATAACCCCTTTCCCGATGGTCCCCCAAAATATCTGCAAGCACTGGTTTACGATTACCGATTCTCAGATTCTGAAACTCGTAGCCGCAATGGCTCCTGGTGGACCCGAAAACTCCTCAGACCTTATACCCCCATCCTGCAATTGCCTTAATAATAAGCACTTATTGGGATAAAAAATGACCCTTTATTGGGCAGAGAAAAACTGCTTTGATAGGTTATGGAGCAATTTTTTTATGTCCAAGCCTACCCCTGAACCATAATAACCCATTATAAATAAAAGGATTAAGCTGTTATTGCCGGTCTGGCACGTTACTTGTATTTCATTAGTTCATGTTTAGCAAAAATATATCCTTTCTTAGTATTAGGAAATCATGAACAAAATTGAACTGATAAAAACTGAAAAAGATGGTTTGAAAATAAAAAGCGAAATCAACCGTTTTGCCAAAGAAGGCTGGGAGTCTATCAGTGAAGAAGATATTCAACGTCTTAAATGGTATGGCTTGTTCCTGCGCAATCCAACCCCGGGATATTTTATGTTGCGGGTGAGAATTCCCAACGGATTTTCTTTTTCCCATCAGGTCAAGGCCCTTGCCCATATTGCTGATACGTATGGCAATGGGGTGATAGATATCACTACCCGTCAGCAGGTGCAATTACGACACTTGAAAATTGAAAGTATTCCGCAGGTTTTTCAAATGCTGGAGGAGGTCGGGCTGACATCTTCCCAAACTGGAATGGACAATGTTCGAAACATCATGGGGTGTCCGGTGGCCGGATTGAGTCCGAAGGAGAAGGTAGATGCCTACTCATTAGTCAAGGCTTTGAACGAACATATAATTGGTAACCCGGAATTTTCTAATCTGCCAAGGAAATTCAACATAACGCTAAGCGGTTGCCCGGATGACTGTGTTCATGCGGAAACCCAGGACTTGGCACTGGTGCCGGCGGTTGAAGAAAAAGCCGGCGACATGGTTTACGGTTTTAATGTTCTGGTGGGCGGAAAGCTTGGGTCTGGAGGCTACCGCATTGCAACCTCATTGAATGTTTTTCTTTGCCCGGAAGAAGTGGTCGAGGTGTGTTCGGCGTTAATCCTTCTTTATCGCGATCATGGGAGCCGGGATGTAAGAAGTAAAAACCGTCTGGCTTTCCTGATAGAAGATTGGGGGGAAGAAAAATTTCGTTCAGCACTGGAGGAAAGAGTTGGAAGACCTTTGACTCCCGCCGGTGCAGATTTGAGACGGAATGAAAAGTCGGAACATATCGGATCTTACCGTCAGAAGCAGGCACTGATGAACTATGTCGGTTTAAAGATACCTGTTGGGCGAATTCAAGCGAAGAAACTTCAGGGTCTGGCTTGCCTGGCTGAAAAATATGGCAATGGAGAGATTCGATTCTCCCATTCCAATTCTCTGGTTATTCCCAATGTTTCTGACCAGAAACTGGGAGATATGCTGGAAGAAGGATTGGTGAAAGAGTTTACTTATCATCCATCCAGTGTTCTTAAGGGATTGGTCAGTTGCGTGGGAAGTGATTATTGCAATCTGGCAGCGATTGAAACCAAATCAATGGCTTTAAAAGTCGCGGCGCAACTGGAGGGGAAGCTCCCTGATACCGCACCCATAAATATGCATTGGTCGGGTTGCCCGGCGGCGTGTGGCAACCATCTGGTGGCGGATATTGGGTTGCTGGGAAAAAAGATGCGTCGTGGCGCTGAAGTGATTGAGGCGGTGGATATTTATATGGGGGGCAGAACGGGTATCGATCCTAAACTGGCTGTCAAGGTTATGGAAGATGTTCCCTGTGATCAGTTGGCGAAAGTTCTGGAGTTTGTGGTTCCTTATCATACGCGCGAAAAAATGTACCCCATTAAAGGAAAAAAATATTCAAAAAGGCGTGAGTTGCCTTTGCCTAAAAAAAAGGAAGGAAAAGCAGAAGGTAATTCGCTGAAAGAAATAAAAACTTCTCATTAGGAATCGGTTGATATAAAGGAGATTGGAAATGTTTGACAACGACATTGAAAAATTGGCCAGTGCTTCAGAAAAGAAAATCAAGGCCATGAATGATTTTCCTCCAGGGTATCTCGCTTTATCCGCTTTGGCAGGGGCTTATCTGGGGTTTGGAATTGTTTTAATTTTCTCAGTAGGCGCTCCTCTCGCAGGAACTCAGTTTGCGCCTTTCATGAAACTTATCATGGGGGCCAGTTTTGGAGTGGCTTTGAGCCTGGTTATTTTTTCCGGCTCGGAACTGTTTACGGGCAACAATATGGTTTTTGCCGTGGGCAAACTGAAAAGCCGGGTAGGTATCATGGCGATATCCAAATTATTCGCATTGTGTTTTATTGGTAACCTTCTGGGTTCTGTTTTTTTTGCGTGGTTGGTAGTGCAGGGAGGGAGCTTGTCTGCGGAAGCCCAGGCTTTGATCGTCAAAGTAGCGGGAATGAAAATGGCTCTGGGAGCGAAAGAGGCATTTTTTCGAGGAATTTTATGTAACTGGCTGGTGTGTCTGGCGGTTTGGGTTGCCAATCGAAACGGGGATGAGACGGCTAAATTAATAATGATATTCTGGTGTTTATTTGCTTTTATCGGAAGCGGGTACGAGCATAGTATCGCTAACCAGTCTTTGATGGGGTTGGCACTATTGCTTCCACATGGGCCAGAAGTATCACTGGCAGGTTTCGTTCATAACCAGATTTTTGTGACGGCCGGAAACATGGTAGGGGGAGGCGTGATGGTAGGAATGGTGTATGTGTTTTCCTCTGCAGGGCCTTTTTCTCAGGATCGAAAATCTCAATTGCAGAATCTGGCATCAGTTGAGTAGATGGAGGGAAGAAGGAAAACTGTTTAGCTAGGTAGATAATTTAGTATAATTCCCCAAAAGGGGGATTGTATGTCAGGCTCTTTAGAAGATGAGTTAGGGGATGTGCTGGAGAAATCCAGGGATGGCAAAGGCTGGACGCAGTCTGATCTGGCTCAGGCATCAGGGATCAGTGTGAGTGATATTTCTCGGATGGAGCGTTATGAATTTGTGCCGGATGATAGCGTTTTAAAGAATCTTGCGGAGGTTCTTGATCTGCATGTTCCTTCATTGATCGCTGTGGCGAAAGGAACCTGGGCACCCAAGGCCCTGGAACCGGACCCCGGTCCCTTCGAAGTCGTCTGCCTGAATTTGTTTGTCGGGACTTATCCCGTAAAATGTTACCTGTTGACTTGCAAAATCACCAAAGCTTCTGCGGTAATTGATACGGGGGGGAATCCGGAAGCAATAATAAAGAAAGTCAAAGAGCTAAAACTCCAACCAGAAAAAATTCTTTTAACTCATGCCCACTTTGATCATGCCGGAGGGTTGGGACTGCTGGACAAAACTTATAATTGCCCTGCCTGGATTGATAAAAAAGAACCTCACCCCTCCGGGAGCCGTGACTTACGGTTTTTGAAAGATGGGGAATCCATAAAACTGGGGAATTTAAATATAGAAGTTCTTTTCACACCGGGGCATACCCCGGGTGGAGTTTCTTATAAAATTTATGATTCGGTTTTTTCCGGTGATGCCATTTTTGCGGGTTCCATGGGGCGGGCCAATTCCTCATGGTCTGATTTGTACAATTCCATTACTCAAAGGCTTTTGACTCTGTCGGACCAAACGCGTCTCTTACCCGGTCACGGTCCTGCTACCACTGTCGGCGAAGAAAAACGCCACAACCCATTTTTCTCCGGTCAAAAGGCCGGTAGCAAATGAGCCGTTACTTTATTGGACGTCAAGATTAGTCTCGCCTAAAAAAAGTCCTTACCAGTCGCCTCCGCCCACGGGCCGGGTTGCGAAACCTGAGTTTTGGAATATACTTCTGGTATGGATCCTGAAAAAGTCAATTATCACTATTGTGATGATCTACCCACCTGTCCCTGGCCAGAAGGAACACGGATTCTTGTGACCGGGGCCAACGGCTATGTAGCACACAGGTTGATTCCTGAACTGGTTTCAAGAGGTTATATCGTTCGGTGCATGTATAGAAATATAAGTTGTCCAACGCTTCTGACTCATCCTCGCATCGAGCATGTTTACGCAGATTGCTTGAAAATTGAAGAACTTCTTCCCGCTTTGAAAGATGTTGACTACGCCTATTACCTGATTCATAGCATGAGGCTGAAAAAGGAAGAGTTTATAGAAAATGACCAGAAGGCCGCAAAAAACTTTAGGGAATCGGCCGAGCATCATGGAGTGAAACGAATCATTTACCTGGGCGGCCTGGGGGAAAAAAATGTCCGCATGTCACCTCATTTGAGGAGTAGAAGAGAAGTTGGGATTATATTGTCACAGGGCAACGTTCCCGCTATTCGGGTTCGCGCCGCCATTATCATTGGTGCCGGAAGTGCATCTTATGAATTGATGAAATCACTGACCCTGAACAACCGCTTAATTCCTTTTTTACCAGAATTCAATTCTTTGTGTCAGCCGGTTGCGATCCGGGATGTAATCAAATACCTGGTGGGTATCATGGAAACCCCGGGTCTGGGTGCACGTGTGTTCCCAATCGGTGGCAAGGATGTGCTGACTTATAAGGAAATGATTCTAAGCTTTGCAAAAATCTTAAATCGCCGCATCCATTTCATTGATGTTTCATGGGTGCCTGTTCCCGTTGACTGGATGTGCCGAATCTATGCTTATTGGCTTCATTGTTTTATTTCCATTCCGGTAAATATCACTTCACTTTTACTTAGTAGTCTTAAGACGGATGTGGTTTGTGTGGATAACGAAGTCTCAACAATACTTCCCTTTGAACCGCTTGACTTTATAACAGCAGTGAAATGGGCTCAAGAGAAAGAGAAGAGTTCGAGAGTATTCTCGCATTGGAGTGATGTTCCTCCTGAAGGCATGAGTGATTTATTACCTCTGTGTCAGTTTGAGTCTTCCGAATTTATCATTGAAGAGCATGGAATAGATATTCCGGCCACTCCTGAACAAGTATTCCCGGTCGTTTGTCAAATCGGGGGCAAGCATGGCTGGAATCATGCGAACCTTCTTTGGGAGATTCGTGGTCTGATTGACCGACTCCTGGGAGGAGTGGGGTTGCAAAGGGGTCGGCGGGATATGGCTCATCTTCGTGTTGGGGATTCGGTAGATTTCTGGCGAGTTGAAAAATTGGAACCCAACCGGGAACTGCTTTTGAGAGCAGAGATGATAACTCCAGGCTTGTCCTGGCTTGAGTTTCAGCTCAATCCGGATGAGAAAGGAGGAACCCATTTGACGTTAAAAGCACATTTTATTCCCAAACCGTTTTGGGGAAATCTATACTGGATGGTGTTGTCAAAATTTCACTCCTATATATTCAAAGGGATGCTGGAGTTTTTCAAAAAAAAGAGCCTGGAAACCCATTAATTCCGCAGTGGAGACCCAATGGTTATTAATGATGGAGACACAGTTTGCGTGGTAGGGGGAGGCCCTGGTGGATCGGCTTGCGCGATGGTATTGCTAAAGGAAGCTCAGCAGTTGGGCAAGAAGATAAAAGTGGTTCTGCTTGAGCATAAAAAGTTCTCCGAGAATCGCCATTACAATCAGTGTATTGGTGTGCTCTCTCCGCCTTTCGAGGATATCCTGAAAAATGAATTAGATCTGGTTTTACCGGATAACCTTGTGCTCAATGAAATTGAAGGCTATCGTCTGCATTCAGATTTGTTGAGCCTTGATTTGGTGGGAGAAGAAACAGGCCGGTCGGTTTCTGTTAAACGCTCCAAGTTTGATGCCTTTATGCTCGATGAGGCGCAAAAAGCAGGGGCTCTGGTTGTTCAAAGCCGCGTGACAGGGATCGAAATAAACCATGAAGGGGTTTTGGTCTACAGTGAGGGTGAAAATTTTAAGGCGGCGGCTGTTGTGGGAGCTTTTGGTCTGGATGATGGTACTTGCAGTGTCTTTGAGCAGGGGACGCCTTACCGGCAACCGGATTTCCTGAATACGGTGATCACGCGTCTTTATCCCGGGGATGAATTTATTCAAGGTATGGAATGTACAATCCATGCTTTCCTGCTTTCCCATCCCGGTCTGGAATTTGGAGCGGTTACTCCTAAGGGAGATCACCTTTCCATTAATATCGCGGGTCGGAATGTTTCATCACATATTATGTTGGAGTTTCTGCGTTCGGAACCGGTGCAACGCTTCCTTCCTCCCCATCAAAGGCGCGAAAAACCCCTGAATTATTTTAAGGGAAAGTTTCCCATTGCCCCGGCACGAAATTTATTTGGTGACCGTTATGTGATGATCGGAGACGCGGCCGGACTCATGCGCCCTTTCAAGGGGAAAGGTATTAATTCTGCCATTATTACGGGTATGTATGCCGCCCGCTCTATTATGAGGCATGGGATTTCGAAACAATCTTTCGCTGAAAACTTTTATAAGGATTGCCACGAATTAACCGAAGACCTTCCTTATGGTCGGGCAGTCCGGGTTTTAACCAACCTTGCGACAAAATTTAAGTTCATGGATCACATGATTGCGGTGGCGGCAGAACGAGCTGACTTCATGCAAGCCATGTTCAGTAGTGTTTCAGGGCATGACCCGTATAAAAAAATTATTATGGACACTGCCAGTCTGCCGCTTGCTTTCAATTTCGCTCTTAGAATTATTGGGCATTTTGTGTTTCGCCAGTCTGCTTACCTCCCTATTAAAAACTCAACAATGTGAGGGGGGCGCAGATATTGCTACCTATGAGATCCTGTGATATTCTCCCTGCTTTCCCTTAGGATTTCCATGAAAAGATACCCTTCAATAATCGTGTTCCTGGTGGTTTTCGTTCTGCTGGGGTGCCCTCCGCCCAAGGCCAGAAAAAAAATGCCGCGTATTTTTGCCCTGAGCTATTCGATGGAGACGGGGAAAGAACCCTCCTTTCTCATTGCCGATGATTTTAATCGCAACCATACTCTGGATTTGGCCGTGGTCAATAGTGGCGATCATTCCTTTTCCTTTTATAAGGGAGTCGGGGATGGGACTTTTAATGACCAGCTTGTTTATCAGACAGGTCGAGACCCCATTTGTCTGGTTTCGGCTGATTTTGATGATGACGGCTATAAAGATATCGGGGTACTAAACTATGCCGATCAGTCCATAGAAATATTTTTGAATACCCGACTGGGGAGTTTCAAGAAAACGAAGCAGCTTCTTAAGCCTGGAAAAATCCCTATCAACATGGCAACAGGAGATATTAATGGTGACAAAATAATGGACCTGGTTGTCACCATGCGTTTTTCAAATATCGTTATGTTGTTGGGAAAAGGGGATGGTTTCTTTTCTGAACCCGTTTCGATGGATGTTAAAGGTCAGCCCACAGGTATCTTAATCGGAGACTATAACCAGGATGGTATAACAGATATTGCTATGGCTTTAGCGGGTAACGGGAGAAAGGGAGTCCAGGTTTTATGGGGCAAAGGCGAGGGTGAATTTGAGAGTTCCCAGGTTTTTAAAGCCGGGAAACAGCCTCTAAGCATTGTTAGTCTTGATAGCAATAATGATGGCATGATAGATTTTGTGACTTCCAGCAACTCTTTGCATTCCTTGAATACCGTTGTGAATAAAGGCGACAAAACCTTTGATTCGTTGCCAGAATTTGCGTCAGGAAATTTCCCTAAATTTGTGGTGGCTTCGGATTTTACCGGTGATGGTTTTCAGGATATTGCCGTATCCAATTCTACTGATGATGTGATTTCTGTTTCTCTTGGGAGAGGGAACGGAACGTTTACCTATCCGCCTATTTACCATAGGGTCGATGAACATCCCCAGGGCATGGCAACGGGAGATTTCAATGGTGATGGGTTGATTGATATTGCCGTATCTTGCAGAGATAAAAACCTCATTGATATCCTCAGCAAGAAAAACATGATCAATCCCAAACCCGACCTTCCTCAGGCAGAACCCAAGTCGTCTTGATGTGACCTGCGATATGGGCGAGCTTCAATGGTGCCCTCTTTTTCAAAGAGACATTTGCATAACCCGTCATTGCGAACGAAGTGAAGCAATCTAGAAAAACCCTGGATCGCCACGCCGCTTCGTGACTCGCGATGACGACCATGTATGATTTGAGTTTAGGTTTTAGAAGTAATTTTGATAAAGAATATTGACTCACGTAAAGGTCTCCCTGATTTAAGGGAGTGACGAGAGGGATGCTGTTCTCCCGGTATTCATGCTCAAATTCTAAAATGGTTGCGCAACCCCAAACCGATCAGGAATATAAAAGTAAGGGCAATAAGTTGATGCAGAATAGAGGGGATACTGATTGCCATGGACCGGGAAGCCGAAAGAAAAGGCAGGCTATTAGCTAGTGCTACTTTTATAGAATCTTTCTCTTTATCCAGACTCAAAAATTCCCAGATATTTGGTAGCATGTTCGAGACTAAAGGTAAGATAGACGTCAGTAAAATCAACCCAAACATAGGCCGCCAGATGGATTGCCCATAATTGCAAGAGACATCGAACAGCATATCCAAGCATGACCCGAATAGGTTTGTCTCATTCGTATTCCAACGTTTTGCCCGCATTTCATCAGCATGAAAACGCAAGCTCGCTTCATGATGTCTGTTTGTTTCTGTCAACTCTTTAAGTCGGCGTAAACGGGCGGCATCTTCCGGATATTTTGCCACTTTAAGGAACCCTAAAAAAGATTTCCTTTGCAGACAACATTTCAATCCGCTCAACTCCATATGGTGACTGGTCTTTGTGCCCACTAGATCGACCACACAGCCAAAAACACCGGAGATGGTGAAAGCTTTATCAAACGATACATCTCTAAATGAAAATGATTTAGCTTGCGCGCAATTTTTCAGGTCTGAAAAATAAGCATTTCCTTTAAAGGTTGTATTTGTGAAATTGATCCTTCCCTCTCCGAAGGTTGCTTGCTTGAAATAGATATCTCCTTTTCCAAAGGTTGCATTATTGAAACTGACATTTCCATCTCCAAAGGTTGTATTTGTAAATGTGATATATCCTTCGCCGAAGGTCGCACCAATGAAACTGACATTTCCCTCTCCCCAAGTTGCACCACCAAAACTGACATTTCCATCTCCGAGGGTCGTGTGACTGAAATCGATATTCCCTATTCCAAAATCCGCGTTATTAAAAGTGATATTCCCCTCACCGAAGGTTGCTTTCTTAAAATTGATATTTCCCTTTCCGAAGGTTGTATTGCTGAAAGTGATATGACCCTTTCCAAGTTTTGCTCGCTTGAAATCGACATCTCCATCACCGAAGGTTGTTTGCGAGAAATAAACATCTCCATCGCCGAATTTTGCTCTACTGAAATCGACTTTCCCCTCTTCAATTTTTACGCTACTGAAATCGACTTTTCCCTTTCCGAACGTTGTGCCACTAAAGTCGACTGTTCCCTTTCCAAACTCCGCACTATTGAAAATGATTTTTCCCTCTCCAAAGAACGCTCCACTAAAATTAACATTTCCCTCTCCGAAAGTTGTTTTATGGAAAAAGACATCCCCATCTCCGAATTTTGTGCCCCTGAAATCGACTTCCCCATTTGGAAAGTTATATTGATTAAAGGAAATTGTATTATTATTAATACTACTCCTGTACTGACTAAAACTTTCATTATTAAAGCTCACATCAGCATCTGGGTTTTTATCAACCCAGTTGTTCCAGTCATCTGCACCCTTTTGCCACAAGGCAATGGCTTTAGCGGGGTCTAATACTGTTCGGGGTATAGGTGGTGCCATATGCTTGTTCTTTAGCGAGAACTGTGGTTTGGGACATGGAAATTATCTGAATGGCAATAATTTAGGCATGGATTGTGAGAAATGTCAAGCTCGAGAGATTTTTGGTAGTGGGTCAGTTTGGAAAATAACTTCTTGGCTTTAATCTTGAAAATACCTCAATCCCTCTTGTCAGGAGGAAGGTCATAAAAATATTACTCCTGCGGGACACGAAAGCTGAAGAAGCACATAACGTGCGTTTGAGGACTCGGTTAGCTTTAAGGGGCTTGCAGTACTACGGTTAGTGGCTAATGGGTACTGGTGAAGCAGGTTGCAGGCGGCCTTCTGGATAGACATACAAAATTTCTTTGGGAAGAATCGTTTCGGCGACCTCCAAAACATTCTGGTAGCCCGGCATGTGGTTGTTAGCAACGGGGATTAGAACAAAATCGTATTGTTTATTTCTGAGTTTTTCAGTTAATTCTATAGAGATCGATTCCGCTGAAAAGAATCCGGTGCCGTAGGAATAGATTTGGTCCAGGCCATCCAAACCCTTCAGGTCTTTTGCCGAAACATTTTGCCCTAGTAAATCCACGCTGGCTTTTTTGTTCAGATTTTCAAGGGTCAGGCGGATCATCCAGTTCCTGACGCATCGGAGCAACAGAACTCGCGCTCCATTAGGAATCAGGTTGAAGGAAGATTTTGCATTTTGTGAGAAAACGCGAGTTTGCGCTTCCTCTTTTCCAAAATCAAAAGCGGAAAGAGCTTTGTTAAAATTTGTCTGGATTTCCTCAGCAGGATAATGCGGGTAGTGGACTACAACCTGACCGTTGCCATCAAACCCTTCCCAGTTAGTAGAATTGGAGAGGAGTGATTCTTCCTTACAGGAATTATAAAAATCTGTTCCTGGCTGGGGAGTGTTGATAGAAACCTGAATTTCATCGAGCCACCCTTGTGAGGCCATTTCATAGACTAAATCCACAGTCTTCTGGTCTTCTTTCTGGTCGGAGCCGAGACCTCCAATACTGATGGTTCCATAAAACAGCATACCGAGGCTTTTACCAAACTTGACCATGGTGCGCAGTTTATCCAGATCGTGCTTTTTCCCCAAAGTCATTTTTTCAGCCACTTTGTCACTACCGGTTTCGATTCCAAAACGGATTTTGTAATAACCTGCCGCGCGCATTTCTTCCAGAGCTTCTTCATCCAGGGAAGCATATTCGCACATGGCTTCGTATTTGAGGTGGTCCAGTCCCGCTGAGCGAATGGCTTTGGCGAGGGAGATATTGAAACTTCTTTTTATATTGTGGACTTCTTCATCAAAGAATACGCCTTCCATCTCAGGATATTTTTCATGCAAGGTGCGGATCTCTTCGACAACGCTGGCAACGTTTCTGGGTCTCCAGTTCAGTTCGTCATAATAGAGGGTGGCCGCTGCGCAAAAATTGCAACGGCGTGGGCAACCTCTTGAAGCGTACATTTGTATTTGTTTATAACGGCAGTTAGGCTCATGATAATCAATGCGCCTGACATCTTCGTCTTCAGGAAAAGGAAGGGCGTTGATGTCGATCAGTTTTCCTCGGTCATTCGGATGAACTCCGCTTAGCTTTTTAGGGTCTTGTCCCTGGATCAGATCGAGAACGGTGAACTCATATTCGCCGATGCATACGTAGTCTGCAACTTTAAGAACTTCTTCCGGATGGGCCATTGGGTGTTGACCGGTAAAGATCAATTTGGTGCCAAAAGTTTCCTTGAGTGCTTTAGCCAGGCGCAGGTCTTCACGGATGGTACGGGTGGAGCTTTCCATGATGAGCCAATCGGGTTTTTCCACACTGGCATGGGTGAAATAAGTTTCGAAATCCCAGCCATTAAGTACCCCATCCATAAACTTTATATGGTGCTTGGTTTCTCGTTTTAAAAGAGAAGAGGTGTAGGCCAACTCCCAGGGGTAGTAACCGCAATTGGTGAAATTTTTAACCCCCAGAGACCAACGCGAGGGAACATGGACCATGTGGTAACCCTCCTGGTCTATTCCTGCCGAGTTAGCGACAATAATGTTCATGGGATTCATCAGACTTGGGCCTTATCCGGTTCCCGCATTGGACTGTGGGAAGGTTGATAGGCCTTGTGAGAAACAGGGGAGGCTTTTTTCCCGAACAGTTTGCGGAATCCCCATTCTCCAACCAGGGCAAGAGTGATAATCAAAAAAAGCAGGGCCGTGGTGGCATAATTGATTCCCAGCCAGAAAAAGGTGGTTTTTTCCATGATAGATTTTTGCAATGCCTTCCTGGAGTCCAACTTAACAAAGGTGCCTTTTGAATTATAACCTCTGACTTCTTTAGAATTTGCGGCGCAGGCTAACAGATCGATATTGGAATATCCCAATCCGTGGTCAATATTATAAAGGGCGACCGCAAGATCAAATTTTCTTTCTTGCAAATGTGCGATATTTTCCCTGCCGTAGCTGGAAACACTCATTCTGCGCTGGTCTGTAATAGTGAGGACCTCATCAATGAGAGGATCTTGTTCTACAGCTTCGCGGGCTGATTCCGGTGCCAGGATGGTAATCTTGCATCCTGGAAACTCCTCTTTCAGGGAAAGCAGAGTCTGGTTCAGAATCCGGGTGGCGGAACGAATAACAAGAATATTCACTAGGGTGCCTATCTATAGTTGGGAATATGGGCGCGACCAAAGTCACCTGGGTTTTCCAGGTCAAACACTTTACCTTCGACATTTACGGCGACCAGTTTTTTGATGCCGGAACGCTTTGCGATGGCTTTGACTTCGGAGTAGCCGTTTCCTGAAATATTATTAAAAGGAATCACACCCAATGAAAACGATTTCTTTTTCAGCGTCCCCATTAAACTTTCGGGAAATGTTTTCTGGTTAAAATGTGAGTCTCCATAAAGAATCACTTCATTGACATGAGGATTTTTTCTCAATTCTTTCTCCACTCCAGGTTGCGCCAGGACCGTTACTTCCTTATTGAACTGGCCATGAATGGAATCCACGACATCGTTGATCTGTTTCATTCGTGAACTGCGGAAAAGAAGAATCTCGCCATTGGAATTGATCTGCAGATTTTTAAAATTATCCTTGGCGGTGGCATTGTAGCGTTGGTTGAAACCCAATTCATAGAGTTTCTCCGCTTCTCTGAAGTTAGCCATAATTTTATCAGCCGGATAATCAGGGCGATTGACCACGACATGGTTTCCCCCATCAAAATGTTTCCAGTCCATATCTTTTAAGTAGCCCTGGGCTTTCATGCGATTGAAGAACGGGGTTCCAGGTTGAGGAGTGCTGATGGAGAGCTGGAAACGCCACAACATTTCGCGATCAATCAACTCACGGATGAGATCAAGGGTTTTTTTATCGCAATCATCGGTAGAGCCTTCACCTCCAAAGGTAAAAGTCCCATAGAACTTCAGGCCGATGCTGGTACCATGTTTCATGAGTTGCTTGAGGCGCGGAACGTTGAATTTTCTCTGCAGTTCCATTCCCTTGGCCGCATGTTCACCGGCGGTCTCAATTCCCAACCGGACCATGTAATAGCCTGCACTTTTCATGTTATCGAGAACCTCTTCATCCATAGGCCATTGACCACACATCACATCATACTTCAGGTCATCCAGTCCGTTTTCACGGATGGCTTTGGTCAGTTCCAGAATATATTTTTTGCTTCCGTTGTGAACCTCTTCATCAAAAAAGATTCCTTCCAGTTGCGGATATTTAGAACGCAGAGTCTGTAATTCGTAGATCACATTTTCCGGGTTCCTGGGGCGCCAATTGGGTCGTTGATAGGAAATATTTCCGCATACGCAGAAGGTGCAGGATAAAGGGCAACCTCGCGACGCATAGGCTTGAATTTCCAAATATTCGCTGGAGGGTTCTCCCGGCATTCCGTAATGCAGACGGGATACATCGTCATCCTCAGGAAGTGGTAAATTGTTCACATCAAGCGGAGGTCTGATGTTGCTGTTGGGCCAGAGTCCCATAATATCCGCAAGGGCTTTGCCCTGTAAGATATCTAGAGCCACCATTTCATATTCGCGCAGGACGACATGATCGGCATATTCACTCACCTCTTCGGGGAAAGTGGTGGGGTGAGGTCCGCAAAATATCAGCTTGGTTCCGAACCGTTTTTTAATTTCTTTGGCGAACCGGCTATCAGCTTCGATGGTGCGCGTAGCGCAGTCCATAATCAGATAATCAGGGCCGAATTCAGAGACTTTTTCGACAAACGTATCGTGATCCCATTTTTCCAGGCACCCATCAAAAAATTTGACTTCGTGGTCGGTGTCCCGTTTCAGGATTGAAGAACAATAAGCCAATTGCCAGGGATAATATGTGAAAATACTGTGGTCTTTGGTGCTGTTAGTCCATCTGCTGGGAGAGTGGATCATGGCATAACCATCAGCGTCTATTCCAACGGAGTTACAAACGGCTACTTTCATAGATTTCCTCTGCTAGGAGTGCGGTTGTTTTTGTTATAGGATCATTGGTGTTGACGGCATCCTATTTAGGCTCTTTTCCCGGAACCGGAAAAGGGTTCACCTTGAAGAAAGAGTCTAAAGCTCATAACGGTTGAAATCAATTAAAACTTTAACAATAAAGGGTTTACTGGGAAACTACGCGATTGATTTATTAGAGTTTATAAGGGGCGGAGCGGCATTTCCACGGGTGTCTGCTTTTAGGGATTCATCTTGACAAGAAAGAACTGGCTTGTAAAGATACCGCTCCGTTTTACATGTAAATGCAGATTGGTATTACCCCCCTCAGCAGGAGAGTTGAATGGACCACGAACCTACAGCAGAAGATGAACCCAAAGCAGGGTTTTTTGCCCGGCTGAAATCCGGATTGGCAAAGACTCGTTCGAATCTGGCAGGGGGTTTTGAAAATATTGTTCATGGCAAGGCAAAGGTTGGGCCAGAGTTGCTGGCAGAACTTGAAGAAAACCTTCTCATTGCTGATGTGGGTATGCAGACCACTTCTTTCATTCTGGAGGATTTAAAACGCGAAGTTTCTCAAAATCGAATCCGTGAAAACACGGAGGTGTTGGGCCAGCTGAAGCAACGCATGGTTCAAGTGTTGTCACAGAATCAGAAGCCTCTGGCATTTTCAGAACACCAGCCTTTTGTAGTTCTGGTTGTGGGAGTGAATGGTTCAGGTAAAACCACCACAATAGGAAAGTTGGCCCGGCATTGGAAACAGGAAGGTAAAAAGGTATTGCTGGCGGCAGGGGATACTTTTCGGGCGGCGGCTATTGATCAGTTACAGGCCTGGGCAGAAAGGTCTGACATTCCCTGTATTACCCATAAGAGCGGGGCGGATCCCTCGGCGGTTGCCTACGATGCGGTGCAGGCCGGGGTGGCCCGTGAGATGGATTTAATTATCATCGATACAGCAGGCCGGTTGCAGACCAACACGAACCTGATGGAAGAATTGAAAAAAATCAAGCGGGTGATCGGAAAAGTACTGCCAGGCGCTCCCCACGAAACCTTATTGGTTCTTGATGCGACCATCGGACAAAACAGCATTTCTCAGGCGCGACTCTTTAATGAAGCGCTTGAAGTCGATGGGCTGGTGATGACCAAACTGGATGGAACGGCAAAGGGTGGGGTCCTTTTCAATATATCGGGTGAGTTGAAACTCCCCATTCGATTTGTGGGGGTGGGTGAGAAGCCGGAAGATTTACAGGAGTTTAATCCAGAAAACTTTGTGGAGGCGTTAATCCTCGGTTAAGGCTTCTGGATAATCTTCCTCATATTGAGGTATTGAATTTTCCGGATTATTTTTTTCCAGGGCTACAAACTGTTGTTGCACGATATACCGGTGAATCAAATCTCTATCTTCATCTTTAATTCCTTCAAAATACCGAAACCTGAAAATATCACCGTTTACCTCATCTCCTTTTTTGATAGAAACCAAATAAACTTCTGATTTGATGATAACAGGCTCTTCCAAGGGCAAGGCAAATATGGCGGTAACGGGTTGGCCTCCATGAATCTGCTTGAGTCCTTTGATATGACAACCGAAGCCGCTGGCACTCATGTCCCGAATGGTTGTGCAATACACATGTTCATCCTGCATGGTAAGGCAAAGATCAAGAGGTTGCTGTGGGTCAACTTCAAGTCTATAAAAGTCTCTGCGATCAATATTAGGGTCGACAGAAATTTCTCTGGATTTTAAGCGAAAAAGATTTCTGAGCCAGCGCGCGATGGGCTGGTACGCCGATTCCTGTTTTGTGCTTAAGTCAAATTTGCTAACCATGAATCAACCTTTCTTTCAACAAATGCGAGGTCTCAAAAACTTGTTTTAATAAATGTCGGCATTTATGCAAAAGAGCTTTAGCTTTGAATTTTTAAGGAAGTATGTTTTGGTGGATAGAAGTTGGTTGGGGAAAGTGATAAGGAAAAGCGAGAAAAGGGAACTTGTAATGGGGTATGCCAAAATTTATGCTAATATTACGAAGCTCGGAATTAGGATTGCGGAAGATAAATATTGAAGCCAATTGAACTTTTTGGGGATGTTAACCAATGAAAACTGATAATGATGATCTTTCCGGGATGAAAATCCTTCTTGTTGACGATATCCCTTTAAATATTGAAATTCTTTTTCAAACTCTTAAGGCCAGGAACTATCAAATTTCCATGGCAAATAACGGAGCCAAAGCTTTAGAACTGGTCCCCAATTTACAGCCTGATTTGATTTTGCTGGATATCATGATGCCGGAGATGGATGGAATTGAAACCTGCAAAAGGCTTAAAGCTGATGAATCGACCCGGAATATTCCGGTCATTTTTATCACCGCCAAATCCGAAACTGAAGATATTGTAAAGGGGTTTCAGGTCGGTGGTGTGGACTATATTACCAAGCCCTTTCGTCTTGAAGAAGTGCTGGCCCGTGTGGAGACACATTTGAGATTGAGAAAGACATCGAGAATTAAAGATAACCTGATTTCTGAATTGAGGGACACGCAGGAAGTCTTGATGAACTCAGCTCGTTTGGATTTGTTAACCAGCCTCCTTAATCGACCGGGACTGGAAGATAAGCTGGTTCAGGAGCAGTCCAAAAGCCAAATTATGGGAAAAACATTCTCTATGATTTTGGCTGATATCGATCATATCGGTGAGATAAATAGTAAGTTCGGGATAAATACTGGAGATCAGGTAATCATTCGTACTGCGTCTATCCTGACCGAGAGTGTTGCAAACCATGAATGGGTGGGTCGATGGAGCAGTGAAGAGTTTTTGATTCTTCTTCCTGAAACTACGTTGGAGGAGGCCAAAATACAGGCTGAAAAAATTCGCTCCCTTATAGAGAAAGAAAGTTTGAATTTCAATCAGAACCAAATTTCTTTAACTCTAAGCATGGGAGTTAACCATTGTTTGCCAGATATGAAGTGGGATAAATGTATTGCCGAAGCTCAAGAGTGTATGCGTCAGGCAAAAGCACTGGGTCGAAATAGGTGGGTGGCTGTAGATAGGGTCTAGGCCAGTAAAATTGATCACAGAGTTTCTAACATTTTCTTATTTTCTTCCCAAGAGGTTCAAGTTTGTCTATCAGTGCTGACGACTTTCAAATAGTACAAAAATTTCTATTAGAAAAATCTGGAATTTTTCTTGCTCCTGGAAAAGAATATCTGGTCGAAGGACGACTGCAGTCTCTGGTTTATAGTGAGGGGTTTGACGATATACACGGGTTAGTGGTTGCGCTGAACAAGAACCTTGAAAGTGGTTTAGGTAAAAAAGTTATAGAAGCTTTGACCACCAATGAGACCTCATTCTTTCGTGACAAGCATCCCTTTGAAACCTTAAAGACGGCGATTATTCCGGAACTGCTAAAAAAAACACAGGCCAATAAAAAGATTCATATCTGGTCAGCGGCCTCTTCCAGTGGTCAGGAACCCTATTCGCTGGCCATGCTTTTAGCGGACTCTTTTTCATGGGTAACGGATTGGGATATTCGAATCGTGGCCAGTGATATTTCTGAAGAGATGTTGGAAAAATGTCGGTCCGGGTTGTACAGCCAGTTTGAAATATCACGAGGACTACCGGCACATTATCTTCCCCGGTTTTTTCAGAGAGTTGAGTCCAAATGGCAGATCAATTCAGAAATCAGGGAGCGTATTGATTTTTGCTACCTAAACCTCTATGAAGATTGGGTGGGCCTGCCACCTCTGGACATTATCTTCATGCGAAATGTTTTGATTTATTTTGATAAAGCGACTAAAAAAATGATCCTTGAAAAGGTGCTTAAGGTGTTAAAGCCGGGTGGGTACCTGTTTCTGGGTTCTGGGGAGAAACCTGAGGGACTGGAGGATCATTTTCAGACAACGGACTTTTCCACATCAGCCTGTTTCAAACTTGTGCCTGCCTGAAAACCACCCCTCGGCGTGGGGCCAATGCTCATGCAAAATAAATCCCTTGCGTATCGTACTAGCCCCGTTGCCGGTTTTCAGTCGCTACCTAAAGGTTCATCTGGAGAACAGTTTTAGGAGCTTTAGTTTTTAATGGTTGAGTACATCATTCTTCGTTGACATTGCGATTGCCGCGGCTTCCTGAATCATATCATTCGGAACATTTAATTCTCGTAATGTGCTACCCAGGTGTTGCATAACTTTGTTGAAATGAGATTCTTTCAGCCCCTTTTCCACAAGGTGCTGATGGGCTTCTCGCATACTTTTTCCTGAATAGTTTTGCGCACCACCAAAAGCATAGGTTAAGAATACTTTCATCTTTCCCTTTTGACGATTCATATCGACCCCATCAAAGAAGGGCTTTAAATTATTGTCATTCATAACCTTGTC
>Ga0233439_10000662_pt1 | contig 49364 bp, 40 predicted proteins | sample SI_123_September_6_FD_182713 | JGI IMG/M metagenome (GOLD analysis project Ga0233439, IMG submission 182713) | Seawater microbial communities from Saanich Inlet, British Columbia, Canada - SI_123_September2016_100_MG | ecosystem: Environmental > Aquatic > Marine > Inlet | place: Canada: British... | reverse complement strand
TGCCCAAGATGAACACCGTCGAAGGTCCCGATGGTTGCGACCGTCGGGCCTTCGAGTTGGTCTATGGAAGCGAACAGATCGGTTATCGACATGATCGGCGTTGGCTCAAAGCGATTGCTCGATGAAAACGAGCCCCACTAGAAAAAACTTCCTACAGGTTTGAGTGAGCCTCACGAAGTAGCTCTTCGGTAGTCTCCCAGTTGATGCATGCATCGGTGATGGAGACACCGTACTTCAAATCGGCAGGATCGCCCAACGACTGGTTGCCTTCGTTTAGGTGGCTTTCCAGCATTAGGCCGATAACACCATCGTTGCCAGCGGTTCGCTGTCGAATTGCATCTCGGAACACGATTGGCTGACGGTTGTGGTCTTTATTGCTGTTGGCGTGCGAACAGTCGATAACGACGTTTGGCTTCAGACCTGCACCCGAGAGAAGAGTTCCCGCTTTTGCAACGGTTTCTTCATCGTAGTTGGGGCCTGATGCTCCACCACGAAGGATGAGGTGCTGTGCCTTGTTTCCTGCCGTGTTGACCACGGAAGCTCGACCATCAAGGTCGATGCCGAGAAATGCGTGTGGTGACCGAGCTGCCATCATCGCATCGACTGCGATCTGGAGGCTCCCACCGGTTCCGTTCTTGTATCCAATAGGCATTGAAAGTCCGCTCGCCATCTGTCGGTGAGTCTGGCTTTCGGTTGTGCGAGCGCCGATAGCGCCCCACGAAATGAGATCGGCAAGGTACTGCGGAGTGAACGGATCGAGGAACTCGGTTCCTGCGGCCAAGCCAAGTCCGAGAACTTCAAGCAGGAACGCTCGTGCGCGCTTTAGTCCTGCTGGCATATCGAACGTGCCATCGAGGTTAGGGTCGTTGATCAGACCTTTCCAGCCGACAGTGGTTCGAGGCTTTTCGAAGTAGACCCGCATTACAACGAGGATCTTGTCTTTTACTTCCTCAGCGAGAACAGCGAGTTTTTTGGCGTATTCGAGTCCCGCTTTTTCATCGTGAATCGAACATGGGCCAACGAGCATGACCATTCGGTCGTCTCGTCCCTGTTCAATATCTTCGATTGCGGAACGGGCGTCGGTGACGACCTTCGCAATTTCAGGAGTGATCGGCTGCGAGTCGATGAACGATCGTGGTGAGCTCAGTGGCTGAAGATCGGTGACTCGGACGTTTGACGTAGACATGATGTGTTTTTGGTTTCTAAGAACTAGTTAGTGAATGAAAAATATAGTGATCGTGATTCATTCGGTCGAACCGGCACAGTTGCATGCTGTGGGAGGGAAAGCTTCGTGAATCCAGAGGGGCTGCGGACGGTCAGGCAGGTCTAGCTGCGATATGAACGTCCGTTGGTAAACAGCCCGTCGGTATAGCTATAGCCAAAATAGGAAGTGCTATACGAGTTGGAACGCGAGAAGACGAAACCGAACGAGCGAGAATCGCTTCGGTTCGAGAATGTATTCGTCTGTGGGTTGCGTTCGGACATGTCTTTTAGTTACTTGCCGTTGAAAGGTCGGGGCGAAGTTTAGCAGCATCGTTGATGTATGCGTGCCTGATTTCGTTCTGAGCTTTGTCGGTATTCCAGAATATAAGTATACGTATGCATTGGCTCAGCGCACCCGGGCGAGCCATTTCGTGGCCACACATTAGTGGCACATCGTTCCAGCCAAAGCGTTCTCGTGCTGCAACGGCCGGGAATTCGGCTACGAGATCGGGACTGGTGGTGAATTGAACCGCGGCGACGTCGTCCTGATCGATACCGTTAGCGTCGATCAGAGTCGAGAGTAGCTGCTCTGTAGCCGCAAGAACGTCTTCTGCGGTTGTACCGTCGGTGGTTGTAGCGCCTTTGACGCCTCGAACCTTCGTTGCCAATCTTTACCTCGTAATGCGAGTAGTTGTGGGCGAATGATTATTCGACCGGAAGCTATGGCGACCTAGTTTGCCACGACTTTTCGTGGCGTGCCGGGGGTGAGCGACTTGATATACGCACCAACTCGTTCGGCTGCTTCTTCTGGATCGCCATCGGCAAGGGTGTTGATGACCTGACTACCGACTACGGCTCCATCGGAGAATTTGGCGACTTCGGCGACGTGTTCTGGGGTGGAGATTCCGAATCCGATTGCGATTGGCAGATCGGTGAATTTCCGAACGTTCGTAGCAAGACCTTCGACCCGTGTCGACATCGTTGTTCGAGCGCCAGTCACGCCCAATACAGATATGCAGTAGACGAAGCCTTTGGCTCGCTTGCACGCGTATTCAATAGCGTCATCAGTAGAAGTGATTGCGATTAGCGGAACAAGCGCAAGACCTGTGCGGTCGCAGGCGTCTTGTAATGGTCCTGCTTCGGCAGCTGGTAGATCAGCGGCGATGATGCCATCGAGGCCAGCATCGGCAACCGCGTTGCAGAATTCATCGATGCCCATGTTGAGGATGGTGTTGTAGTAACCCATGAATATGAGCGGGACATCGATACCGGCTGCTCGAATATCTTTGACTGTTTCGATGCAGGTCTCGGGAGTGACGCCGTTCTGGAGCGCTCGATGACCTGAAGCCTGAATCGTGGGGCCATCTCCGAGAGGGTCGCTGAATGGAACTCCTAGCTCGATGACGTCGGCTCCGTTATCGACAAGAGAACGAACAATGTCGGTCGTTAGTCCAAGTTCCGGGAATCCAACTGTGACGTATGGCACCAGCGCAATTCGTCCTTCGGACTTTGCGTTTTCGAATGCTGCTCGAATTCTGTCGGTTGCCATGTGGCTTGATGATTCCTTTATTTTCGAAGATGCCAAGTAGTGATTATTTTGCTTGGCAGGCGGTTTAGGCTGTTGTCAGATATTTCGCAACGAGAACTGCAACAGTATTGTGCAGCCCGTGGGCGAACATCGCTGGCCAAATCGAACCCGTTTTAAGGTACACCCAGCCGAGAGCCAATCCCAATGCAAAAGTCGGCACGATTGCACCGAGGTCGATGTGGAATAGCCCGAACATCACTGACGATAGCAGTAACGCCCAGCCGATACCGAATTTTCTTACTAGCCCGGGTAGAACGTATCCGCGGAAGAATATTTCTTCGGCGATAGGTCCGAGTATGCCGACGAGCACGATGGTTACAACGATGCTTCCACCGGCTTCATCCAGGGCTTTTTGTGCGGTGTCGGGCGGTGCTAACGAATCGACACCGAACCAGTAGAGTGCCTGAACCCAGAACATCAGGATGCTGAGACCGACGAGCCACATCGCTACTGCGAACAGGTAAGGCTTAATGCCGTTTGTTTTGACGAATCCGAGTGCTGCGAATGGCTCTCGGTAGCGGACTACTGAGAAGGCAATTCCGGTTGCGGCGAACGCTCCCGACATTGCTGTTGCTGCGATGATTCCGACGGGGACTCCGACGAATTCTGCCGTTCCGTTTCCGATGTCGTGTCCGAACTGGTAGCTGACAGCTGTGACGCCAACTCCAGCAACAAGAGCCGCAACGATCGGCCAAAGCGGATAACGGAAGAGTCGAAGTAGAACTAGCCCTAGCGCAGTGGCCAGCAGACCTACGTAGTAGCCGGAAGGCGAATTGACTGTTGTGTTGTATCCAACATCGGTTCCGTACGATCCACCCAGACTGAGGATAGAAATCACTACCAGCATCGTGACAGTCGCGGCTATGACAACGTCTAACGGTCCCCAACTAACGGTTGGGAGGTTGATGTCTTTCCATCGATCGTTTGTTGTAGGTGGCTGAGGTGGGAGCAAGTTTTACTTTGTAGGCGTGTTGCGAGTTATGCCCAAGTCACGTCGCCCGACATGGTTGTGTCGAACGGTTTTGATTTGAAAACAGCGAACTCTGCTTTCGACTTGTTGATTGTCGTGAATTCCCCGTGTCCGGGTAGTACAACAGTCGAATCGGAGAGTGTGAAGATGTGCGTTTCAAGGGATGAAATTATTTGCTTAAGTGCATCGTTAGAAGACGACTTTCCGGGCCCGCCCGGAAAGAGCGTGTCGCCGGTGAAAACGTGGGATCGCTCGCCTGCGGCTAGCGATTCGGGCGTTTCGAGCAGGTAGCAAGTCGAACCGGGAGTGTGCCCGGGAGTGGCCATCGCTTTCAGAGAAATATCGCCAGCGTTCAACTGCTGGTTCGTTGATACGTCGATACCGAATTTTGCAGCAGTCGGAAGTGAACTTCGGTCGTCTTCACCGATTCCGACATTAGGATCATCGTCGATATTCACGGCTTCAAAACCTTCGAGATGATCTTGGTGTCCGTGCGTAATTAAGATGAAGGTAGGGTTAGTTTTCGCCCGTGCTTCGATCAGTTCTAGTGGATTTGCCGGGGTGTCGATCACAACTGAATTATTGGTTCGGTTGCACGTGATTAGGTAGGCGTTGTTCGAGAAGCCAGATACAAAATTTTGAATCGACCAGTATTTACCTGTGAAGATTGTGCTCATGGTTTAGTTCGTGTGCTGCCCGGTTATGAATTGCTAAAAAGAAACGGCGCATAAAGCGCCGTTTCAGAGATTTTAAGTTTGAGAGCAGGGCGATTGCTAAGTTGCCTGTGGTTCAGGATCGGTAGCTTCGCCAAGCTCTTCTTCGGTTTCGACTTCATCTGTTGGAGCTGGTGGCTCGTTAGAAGAAGCAGGTTCGTCGGTGACGATCTTGCTAACTAGTAGCGGGTCGCGTCCTTCGATTATTGCCACGAACTGATCTGAATCGATCGTCTCGTGCTCAAGCAGGAAATCGGCGATACCTTCTAGTTCTTGGTCGTGGTCGCCGAGGAGCTTGTTGGCTCGATCTTCACCCTCGGTTAGTAGGCGGTTGATCTCGTCATCAATGATGCTTTCGGTCTTCAGCGAGTAGTCGCGTTCCTCAGACATTTCTCGTCCTAAGAACACAGCTCCACCCTGTCGTTTACCGAACGAACGTTTCGATAGTTTGTCGCTCATACCGAGTCGCATAATCATTTCACGAGCGATACCGGTAGCTTGTTCAAAGTCGTTTGATGCACCAGTGGTGATATCGCCGACTTTGAGAACTTCAGCGGCTCGGCCACCCATCGCTGCTGCGATCTGTGCTTCGAGCTGCTCCTGAGAAGCGTACGACCTATCTTCCTGCTGCCACCTGGTGAATCCGCCAGCTTGACCTCGAGCAATGATCGAGATTTTGCCGATAGGCGATCCGCCGGGCATGAGGTGAGCCACTAGAGCGTGGCCTGCTTCGTGGTAAGCAGTGATCTTGCGTTCTTTTTCGCTGATGACCTTGCTCTTTCGGGCAGGTCCCATCGAAACACGGTCGATAGCTTCGGTTAGATTGTCGTAGTTGATCAGCTTCTGATTATTTCGGGCGGCAAGTAGCGCTGCCTCGTTGATCAGGTTGGCTAGATCAGCTCCCGAGAAGCCAGGTGTTTGCTTTGCGACGTTGGAAAGCTCCACACCCTTTTCAATTGGCTTGCCCTTGGCGTGAACGTCAAGGATTGCTGTACGACCTCGGATATCTGGGCTGTCGAGGATTACTCGACGGTCGAAACGGCCTGGTCGAAGCAGTGCAGGGTCGAGAATGTCGGGGCGGTTAGTAGCCGCAATAACGATAACGTTGGTGGCCGAATCAAATCCGTCCATCTCAACAAGAATCTGGTTTAGGGTCTGCTCACGTTCATCGTGACCACCACCGACTCCGGCGCCACGGTGCCTACCAACTGCATCGATTTCATCGACGAAGATGATGCAGGGTGAGTGTCGTCGAGCCTGTTCAAATAGATCACGCACGCGGGAGGCACCGACACCGACGAACATTTCAACGAACTCGGAACCCGAGATCGAGAAGAACGGAACGCCAGCTTCACCAGCCACGGCTCGGGCGAGAAGTGTCTTACCTGTTCCTGGAGGTCCTACCAGTAGAACTCCGGCAGGGATTTTCGCGCCCAGAGCTTGGAATCGTTCTGGGTACTTTAGAAATTCAACAACTTCTTCGAGTTCTTCTTTGGCTTCCGGAACACCGGCTACATCGAAGAATGTAACGGTTGCTTTCGTGCCGACGAACATTCGCGCCTTGCTTCGCCCGAATCCCATTTGCTGGTTACTGTTGCCTTGAGCTTGTCGCATCATGAACAGCAAGATTCCGCCGAATAGGATCAGAGGCAGGAAGCCGATAAGAAGTCCGAAGATACTTCCGAAGCCGCCGCCAGAATTTACCTTGAGAGAATAGTTGGCACTTGGAACTTCAGCGTTGCTCAGTAGTTCAGCTACGCTAGAGCCTGCTTCTTTAACAGATGTGAAGGTGTTTAGCCCATCGCTGATGGTGAGCGCATCTCCTTTAACCTCGATATCGAGTTTGGAGGATCCGCTACTGTTTTTCGCCAGCTCTACTACTTCGTTGATGCCGATCTCTTGCGAGTTGCCAGCAGGCTGATCGACAAACATGAAGAAGATTGTGATCACTGCGACGATGATCACGAGGTAGACGAGACTATTCCGCATCCAGCGGTTGTTCATTTGTCCTGGCCGTCCTATTACTACTGCTAATTAGGGTTATTCGAACTACATCTACTAGTTTGGATGTAATTTCACTCACTACGATTCAGCCGATTATTTGAAGGCGATTTTGACGTGCTGTAAACGTCGCGCCTCAGTTCGCGAATACGTTCGCTAATCAGTGTGTAATCGTAGCACAGCGACTATTTTGCTCCGCATTGGAGTATGCCTGTATTACGTGGAGAAACCGTGTGAAGATTCGTACTGATAGCCAATTGAGTATCGGGCGTATGGTTGGTATATTGGAAGTTCGACCAATTCGATATTGGCAAGAAGTGCGCGCCGAGCAGGTGTTTTCGTTGCGTATTTCAGTGGGTATTACCCAGTCAGTGTCACAGGGAGTGCGAACATAGCAAAAGAATTTAGGGTGAATCGCCGAATTCGAGCCGACGAGGTTCGTGTAATTCGTGGCGAAGATTCTTCCGTATCAACAGTGATGCACATTCGTGACGCGCTGGAGATGGCAGAGGATGAAGGCCTCGATCTTGTTGAGGTTGGCCCTAACCAGACTCCACCTGTGTGTCGATTACTCGATTACGGTCGATTCAAATTTATTCAAGGGAAGAAGCAGCGAGAAGCTCGTAAAGTTTCTCGAAGTGCGAGCAAACAAAAAGAAGTTCGCCTGAGCCCCGTGATGTCGGATAACGACATTGAAACGAAAATAAAGATGACCAAGAACCTTCTTTCCGAAGGTGCGAAAGTCAGAGTATTTGTGCGGTTCCGTGGTAGGCAGCGTGCCCACCCCGAAATTGCAATGAAGGTACTTCGTAAAGTCGCAGAAGGTGTTGCAACCGTTGCGAAGCTTGAGAAACCGCCTGGCATGGAAGGCCGAGTGCTGAGCATTTTGCTTGCGCCATCGGCTACCAGCAAAGAGCGGGATCGACAAGAAAAAGCAGCGCCTGTAGCGGCTGCAAGTGCCACCCCAGCAGATGGGGACACTGCAAAAGAAGAATAGGTTCAGGCCAATTTCGCCTGAACAACAGAATTGAGAACGGAAACTACCTGATATGCCGAAGATGAAGACCCATAAGGGCGCCAAGAAGCGGTTCCACATTAGTGGTACTGGCAAGGTGCTGCGATCGAAGGGTCCGAAGAGTCACTTCCGCCGACGTAAGGCAGCGCGTGTTAAGCGCTTGTTTGGTGGAAAAGTCGCTCTCGATTCAAACACATTCTCAAAGACAATAAAGCAAGCACTTAGCGCAATTCGCTAAAGTTGCTTCCACAATCTGAATTCATCGTTTGGGGCTACATCGGATGCTCCGCGATTGACTGCCAAGGAGACTTACATTGGCCAGAGTAAAAGCCGGTAAAACGACAAGACGACGGCATAAAGCCGTACTAAAAGCTACACGAGGCCATCGAGCATCGCGTAGCCGACGCTTCCGCGTCGCTCGTGAGTCGCTGACTCACGCACAGGCATATTCAACGGCTCACCGCCGACTGAAGAAGCGTACGAACCGATCTTTGCAGATCGTTCGAATCAACGCTGCAGCACGTGCACTCGGTATCAACTACGCAAGCCTTATTCACGGCATGGTTTTGGCGGGCATTGAGCTCGACCGAAAGTCACTCGCTGATTTGGCAGTACTCGAGCCAGCAGGCTTCGAAGTCGTTGTGAAGCAAGCACAGGCCGCACTGCCTGATTAGTCGACTTGGCTTTCCGGTTCACCGGAAGTGCTAGGTAACGACAGATGTGAATTATGAGGCGCACCAAGGTGCGCCTCATAGAATTTAACCAGCTTTTCTATGTATAGCTTTGGCTGGGTTCTAAACGAACCGGTGTGACCTGCACCCGGGACGATCCACACTGTTTCTTCGCCACTTTCGATTTCGTCGAAGCTGGCGCCAATCGCTCTGCCGAGTAGGCGGGCGTGTTCAACTGGGATGACTTCGTCGTCTTCACCGTGGATCACCAATACGGGTGTATCGGAGCGGGTGATGGCTCTTGCAGGTGATACGTCCTTGATGTCGATTCCGTAGATCGACTTTGCCATAAATTCCATTCCGGTGAACCACATTGCGAGCGGGCGTTTTATGCCGGTCATCTCGTTTCGAAGCACGAGTGAAAGATCTGCGAAAGAACTATCAGATACAACGGCTCCGAAATTGTTGGGATTCGATCCTGCCATTAGGGCTACGGCACCACCGAGGGCGAATCCAAGCACGCCAATGCGGCTGCGATCGGCACCTTTGCTCACGAGATAATCAGAGGCGCCTTGTAGATCGAGCCGTTCAAAGTAGCCGGAAGACGACATCGCAGCGGGCGAATCACCTCTGCCGCGTAGATCAAACATCAGAATTCCGAATCCTCGGCGATTCAGTGCGCGGGCTATTCCGAGCATTCCCGTCTTAGCATCACTTCGATTGGTGTTGTCGCCGTGGACCATGATTACCCATGAAGTGCCTCTGGCCGTCGTTTGCGGGGAGTCTGAGCCTGATTCTGGGGTGATGATCCAACCTGACAGGCGTGCATCCCCACCACGACTGGTGAAGCTGACGTCACGGTAGTCGAGCCCGATAGATTCGGGTGTCTCTTCAGAGCGAACTCGGGTCGTGCGCGTGAGGCCTGCAGCCATTGCTGACGAGATGCCTACGTAGCTGCCACCGGCAAGGCCGAGCAGCGTGAATGTTGTCTTGATGAATCCCACGCCCACATCGTAACGCTGAATGCGGGTGGGAGGCGATGCCGAGTAACTGCTATCCGCCAGAAATCATTGGCAGAATTCATGGGTTAGTTCGAATATTCGAATAGAGGGGTTATCGAATCGCTAAGCGATTACGGCGTCGACCATCACAAGCACAAAGAACAGCGCGAGGAACAGCAGTGAGTACTTGTATAGGCTCGTTGCGGCTGGGCGATCGGGCGCTTTGATTAGCTTGTAGGCGTACCAGAAGAAGGCGATACACAGTAGCGCAGCGCCGATCATGTATATCCAGCTGAGAGCATCGGATACGACGCCGAATAAGATCGTTAGTGCCGACAGGATCACGGTGTAGAGCATGATCTGGATGCTGGTGTGTTCGACGCCCTTCACCACTGGAAGCATTGGAATGTTTGCTTTGGCGTAGTCGTCTTTGATCATGATCGCCAGAGCCCAGAAGTGCGGGGGAGTCCAGAAGAAGATGATGATAAATAGGTACCAAGCGGCGAGATCTATCGTGCCTGCGGCCGCGGCATATCCGACTAGAGGCGGCACGGCTCCGGCGGCTCCACCTAGAACGATGTTCTGAGTAGTAGTTCGCTTTAGGATGACGGTGTAGAGACCGAAATAAAGCACTGTGCCGGCAATTGCCAGAAGAGCAGCTAGAACGTTCGTCATTAGTGCAAGAACGAGGAATGATCCGACGTTGAGCACTAGTCCGAATATTACGGCTGTAAGTGCCGAGATTCGTCCTTCAGCAACGGGTCGGTTTTTCGTTCGACCCATTTTCTGGTCTAGCTCACTTTCGTAAGCCATGTTGAGCGATGCTGCACCACCCGAAGCAAGCGCACCACCTACCAGTACGGCAATGATGACTTCGAGAGTGGGAGTGGAGCCGGTTCCTAAGAACGCTCCTGCCACTGCTGAAACCAGTAGAAGTGACATCACACGCGGCTTTGTGAGGGCGATGAAATCGTTTACTAACGTCATCGCCGAACCGCGTTCGACTGTTTCTGTGGTTGCCATAAGGAAATGTTAGCCGGTCTGAGCCTAGCTTGCTGTCTCTATTTCTGAGTCGGCTAGCTCTCGACCAAGTTCTCGACCAGGTGTTGGGCGAAGCAGCAGGGCTACAACGAACACCATATCGACCCATACGAGAGTGGCGAGGCTGAGGTGACCGGCACGAGCCCATTCGGCGAAAGTGGTCCAGGGGTTGGCAGCACCCATCAGCATCTGAGCGAAGATCACTACTGCTGATGCGAGAGCTGCGAATCGTAGAGCGCCCGATATGTTTGGAAGTCGCCATACGCGGTGACCTGCAAGCAGAACGAGCACGATAGATACAAACGACAGAACTCGGTGAGTCATGTGGATCCATGCGAATGTCGATTGCGGGATGAAGTCACCGCCACAGAGAGGCCATGAAGCACATACTGCTCCCGCTTCTTTCCATACTGCGTATGAACCTGAAAGCAGAGCTATAAGAGTGAATACACCCGCTGCAGCAGCGAGATTCAAGGCACCTCGGTGTTCGTCGCTAACCTTGCCCCAAATCCACGATGAGCTTGGTGTGTCAGATTTCGACCTGCCGTACGTAGCAGCAACCAATGCCAGGATCGCTAGGAACGCCACTATTTCAGCAAGGAAAAGATGCACCGTTCGAATTGCTGGATCGAGATCGTTTAGTACGACTGCTCCACCGAGCATTCCGACTATGAAGATCATTCCAAGTTCGGCAGTTGCTAGCCAGGCGACGATTTTGTTCGATCGGTGTCTCATCCAAATTCGGATAACAGCAGCGATGATCGCCAGTCCGAGCAGGGTGCCAACTGTCCGGTGGCTGTACTCGAGTAGCACGTTGTGCGGTCGTGGGGTGGTTAGACGAGGGCCATCGTACAAACGGTCGATGGTTGCCTGATCGAGCGGTGGGAACGCCTGACCGAAACAAGTTGGCCAATCAGGACAGCCATCGCCAGACCCGGTTACTCGAACTACTCCGCCTAGAGTGATCTGCAGGATTACGCCTATGACAGCTATCGAAAGCAGAATTAGAAGTGCTTTGTCTTTCCAGATCGGTGCACTATTTGAAATTTCTTGCGGGGCAGGTTCAGACGATTCCATTGTTATCCAGTTTCGAAAGTAGGAAATAACGAGCCGTGTTTGGCGAGGAGTTGGTAGCCGTGCAAGTCACCGTAGTAACCCCTTTGAGAAGCCGGGGTTAATGATCGCGCAAAAAACCGCAAATCGGGAGTGAATTTTGGCTCGTCATTTAGCTTCGTAAGAGTCTCTCACGAGGCGTAGACGAGAAGTGCGTTCCAAACTGGGCAATTGGCGTCTAGAGCGGGCGGTACGCGATGAGGGTTGCATCGACCAAAACTCGTTGATCGTAAACACGAGGTGGCCAGCAGGTGACGAGAGTGATTTGTGCGTCGTCACTGCTACTCAATTGGAGGTCGTTTTCGTGAACCTGGCTAGTGCCGGTGACGCGGTAGATGTACTCGGCATCGGGCGTTTCAAGATAAACATCGACGGGGTCTTCCTTAATCAACTCGGTGATTTCGGGAAGGTGTCTGAATATGTTGCCCTCTCGTGCCACAAAGCTTTCGAGGTGAGCGAAGAACCATCCGCTTCCTTGCGCCCCGGGTGATGATGTTTCGGGAATATGGCCAACAGTGTTATTTGGTGTTTGGTACGACTGCTGGCTGCCGAGATCGACGATTTCTAGTTCAGCCACGGTGGAATCGACGTTAATTGCAGGGATTCTGATGCGAGTGGCATCGGTGGTTGGGTCGATGTCTCGGAATAGATCGGTCGATAGTATCGGGACGAAATCGTCAGGGATGGTTGGACCGCCGAAGGGGTCAGATCCGGCCCATTCAGGTTCCGACCAGTATTTTGGGTTGAGTTGGTCGCCCGGGTAAAGGCTGGCGAACTGGGCTACGTCGGGAGCTTTGAGTTCTAGCGGTATCGGGTTTTCGCCGGTTGCTGGCGCATCGGGTGCAGGCACTATCGACTTGCCTAGGTGGCTGTCGAGGGTTTCCGGTGGGATCGAGTAGGCGTATTCAGCGGAGTCGGATCCCGATTGAGAGCGGGAATAGAAATACACACCTGACGCGATGATCAGCACCACGCCAACGATCGCAACTGAGTAAGCGGCGATCGTTGTTGCTGAATATTTTTTACCGGTTGGCTTCGATCCCTGCTGAGCAGAGTCGGGCGTCTGTGATTGATTAGCCATGTCTAATTCAGTACGACTATAGGGTCGATACGGATTGAATGGCTAAATGCTATCTGACGCGAGCGCCTCGGATGATCGGCTCGTTGATGTGGATTTCGCCGTTTCGAATCTTCAAGTTGAATTCGCAATCGGGATTTGTGCAGACCCACGCTTTGTAGTGAACTGCAGCACCCTGCGCTCCGAAGTCCGACAATGGCACTAAAACGCCATCATCGCAGCTCATACAGTCAGGGAAGTTGTTTGAATCCAATTCGTTTACTCTCCACCACTCATACCAATAAACACGAAATAAATTGAAAATAATTGCCCGGTCACGGGTGAATTTTCACCATTACTCTTTTGAGTCTAATCACGATCATGCCGAATAGTACTCACAGAACATAGGGAATTTCACGGACTTGAGCGTTACATTGAACGTATAGATATGAATATTTTAGGAATTGAAACAAGCTGTGATGAGACGTCGGTAGGCGTTGTAGATGGTGACGGACTAGTGCTGGCGAACGTGATTGCGACTCAGGTCGACATTCACGCACGTTACGGTGGCATCGTTCCGGAAGTGGCTTCGCGGCAACACGTTTTGGACATTCGACCCGTGTGCGAGCAGGCGATAACGGACGCCGGTATCGACTGGGGCGATATTGACGCCGTGGCTGCGACGCATGGACCAGGGTTAGCGGGTTCGCTGATAGTTGGCTTGAATTTCTCTAAAGGCTTAGCGGCGACTTTGGGCGTGCCACTGGTGGGTGTGAACCACATGGATGGGCATGTGTATGGTGCCTGGGCTAGGACCGAAGATCGTGAACTGGAACCGTTTCAGGATCTTGTGGGCGAGCAACCAATCATGTGTCTGGTCGTTTCAGGCGGGCATACCGAATTGGTGCTTCTGGAAGGCCACGGCAAATTCCGTTTACTGGGCGAGACCAGAGACGATGCTGCCGGTGAGGCTTTCGATAAGGCGGCGCGGGTGCTTGGTTTACGGTACCCGGGTGGCCCTGAAATTCAGCGAGTTGCTGAGGGCGCACCTGATACGAAACCTCTTCCCCGAGCTTGGATGCGAGGAACTGACGAATTTTCGTTTAGCGGCCTGAAAACTGCTGTACTCACGCGAGCTCGAAAGCTCGGTATATACCCGCCTGACCCATCTGGCGATCCTCCTGATCCTGATGTGGTGGCGGGTATCGCCAAGGCATTTCAGGATTCTGTTGTAGATGTGCTGGTTACGAAGACGATAGCGGCTGCCAAGCGAGAGAACTGTGCGGGTATCGTGCTTGTTGGCGGGGTGGCAGCGAACGGACCGCTTCGTGAGACGCTTGTTAGCAAATCGCCTTTGCCGGTTGCGATTCCGCCGTTCAAGCTGTGTACCGACAATGGTGCGATGATCGCTATGAGCGGGCTAGTGAATTATCGGAACGGTCGTCGTGACGATTTCGATCTCGACGTTATTCCGAGTTTGCGAATCGGTACAAGCTCGCTTATTTAGGTGTTTTGATGATCCGAGCGGCTTGGTTCGTTCGGAAAAACTATTTGCCGGACGGGTAGTTTCGGAAAGGCAAGCTGATTCGATTCGGGATTAATCGCCGCTTTGCATCTTCAACATCTTGAGTGAATTGCATCGCTGCTGCCGGTTTTCCGCCGATTTCGCCACCAATTGTGCTTCCACCTGATGTGTGAAATTCCAGGTGCACACCCGAGGGGCGAATCCAGTAGTCGGCCATCATTATTAGTGAGACTACGGCCACGGCAATTGCAGAAATTATGCCAACGCTAGTATCGGGTGTGACTTGCCAAACGCCGATAGCTGCGAATAGCCCGACAACTCCCCATGCTGCACTTCGACGTGCTCTTGGGCGTCGTGAAATCTGTATGGACGTGATGTCCTTGAGTTGGGTCGAGGCATAAACCGATTTCGATTCCGAATCACCTCGGAAGATCACTCTGGCGTGGGTGAGTCGAAAATTGCTCTGGTCTTTCGACGAAAGTTCAGCGACAACGCGCTCGCCAGGCAGAAGTCCGTTATTGCTGGATCTGCTGCTTGCTGATGGATTATTGGTCGCTATGCGTTCTGAACTGGTTTCAACTGCCATGCATGTAATCGTAACGTGTTGGCGAGTGCTTTGGATGTTTTGTATCTAGACATTCCCTACACACTCTTTTGAACATTCGAGGTCTGGCTTTAGACGCCGGGAAGTCTCGGCTGTCGCGGGCGTATGCCGTGACGGAACATTTCTCGGTAGAGGGCGATTAGCCCTTGTTGATCGCAAGCAGACGATATTTTGGGTAAGGCGTGGTCAATGCTGAGTGCGATTACTGCTTCTTTGGTTACAGAGTTTTCTGGAAGTTTTGGATGAGAGTTGTACAGGCTCAAAGTTTTGTTTTTGAGGTGGATTGATTCTGAGTGAACTTCAGAGGTTTGAGTTGTCAGCGCAAAGACGGTAGGAAGTAGCACGTTTACAACAATCTCAGCAGCGCGGGCTGCTCCTAGGAGTTTCGTTTCATTGTCGGCGATCAGCTCTGTTGGGCGGAACATTTCTTGCAGGTGCTTTGGAGTGCCGGCGGTTTGGACGAGATTCTCTGCGAATTTTGCGATGCCCTCTGAATCTGTCCAAATACGTATGAGTGTTGAGATTGCTTTGATTCGAGCCTGAGGGGAGTTGGCTGGGCGACCAAACGGCTTTACCCACTTGGGCGGATTGGCTCGCAAGTGGAGTCGGTTTCGCTGGTGGTCGCTTGCTGGTAGCGCAAGTCCTGAGGAATGGAGCAGTAGTTCTTCAACTTCAGATGATTTTTCACATGCTGAAACGACTGACCACGTTGCATGTGTGCCAACGGCTCGAAAAGCTCGCTTATTTCGAGGGTAGCCGAGTGCTCCTAGCACTCCTAGCCAGAGTGCTTGGTCGGCACCGAACGCCTCTATGTCGAGAGCGATGCCGGCTGCTTGAGAGTGAAACCGCTCGACGCCAGCAGAAGTGAGATCGAGCTGGAGTTTTATCTTTGGCGGCGATTCTAGGTTTGGGTGAGGTTGATTCGTTTCAATCTCGGCAGAACTATGATCGATTCGCTTGCTACGACCATTTGATCGTTTCCAATTCAGAGCCAGCAAAGGAATAGAGGAACCGGTCGCTTTTAGGGCAGGTTTGCCGTTGGATTCGGCAGCGACAACATGGAGCACGACTCCGTTGTAACGAGGATCGGTGTGATGACCGTGGGCACGCCAATCTGATTCACGAACATGGATTTCGATGTCGCCCCTGAACATGACTCCGTCGTCACGCTTTATAACGGCATCGGTGAAATCTGGACCGAGCGATCCACCGGGCTTACCGCCGTAGACGATGCTGTAGATGTGGCCGTCACGTCCTCGTACTTGCGCTTGTTCAAGCCCGGCATTACGCCATGCTTTGTGGAGTATCGCTTCGGGGCCAAGTGGGCGTTTTGACTTGCCATATGCGGGCGAAGACTCCTGAACACCTCTTCGAACGATGAGATCAGAAGCCGGGTTCGGGTATTTTGAAAAACTCGAATCTTTAACGACAAATGCCGACGACCCATTGTTTAGGGTCGTCGGCATTTGATTATTCAGAACTGCGTACTTCAATCGCCAACCCACTTATGTGATTCACTCGAAGCGAAAAAACGCACCAAGTGAATGCAGGTTACGACGAATGGTTAGCTACTACGAACCGAGCTTGTCATTCTTGTGTGCTGCAACGAATGCACGTGCCTCGCCAAGCATGAGTTCGGCAATGCCGATTCCGCTGGTTAGATCGCCACCGGCGGTCTTGCCTGCTGCCCGTGCTCGAGTTTCAACATCGAGAGTCGCTGCTACCCGGTCTGGGTGGTTTGGCTCGCCTGGGTGACCCAGCGACTGTGCAAAGTCGTGTGGTCCGCCAGTTACGCCAGTTAGGCCAGGCACTGCGAGGATATCGTCGAGGTTGTCCCACGCCTTTTTGTCTTCGATCTGTGCAACAACGAGCATATTGTCGTTCGACCATTTTGCGAAGCCAAGCTTGCCGCCGTATTTGTCATCGAGAAGAGTCTGGTCGTTGAATTCGGTTCCACGACCGCCACCCCAAGATCGCTTGCCTTCAACTGGGAACAGGCATGCGTCGGCAAGTGCCTGAGCTTCTGCGCCTGAGTTGATGTGAGGGCCGGTTACGCCCTGAACCCCTCGGTCTAGGTAGAGGTTGATCTGGTACGCAGCGTTGTCGGGAACACGGGCAATTACGCTCATGCCGTAGCCGTTTGCAGTTCGGCAGATGTCGTCGATAGCCTCTTCGCCGAAACCGCCGTGCTCACCATCGATTGAAATAGCGTCGAAGCCAACGTGGGCTGCCATTTCGATCATGTAGAGCGCAGGGTGTGCCAGTGCGAATACTGTGCCCTTACGGCCTTCTTTGTTCGCTTCAAGAATCGAGTTGTTAATCATTTTTTTTCTCTTGCCTTTACGAGGTGCAATGATCGCCCAATGTGGGCGGTTTGTTTGTCTGTTCTGATTGGGTAATTATTGAAATGTTGTCGACTAAATTCCTCTAACTGTTCCACCGGCTGAAGAAACCTTTTTCAGTGGTGGGTGTGCAGCGATTTCGGCTTCATTCAGTTCGAGACCAAGACCCGGTGCATCGGTTAGTTCCACATGCCCATCTACTTGACGAGTAAAACCATCGAGAACGGTGAAGTAGTGCTCGGTGTAGAACTCGGCATGGTACTCCTGAATTTCGAAGTTGATGATCGATGCGTCTAAGTGCATTTCTGCCATCGCACCGACAGGTGAGCAAACGTTGTGCGGAGCCATCGTGATGTGCTTCGCTTCGGCGATTATGGCGATCTTCTTCAGCTCGGTAATTCCACCGGCGTTTGCGATATCGGGCTGGAGCACGTCGACAGCATGGCGATCGACAATTTCCGCGAACGGGAATTTTGTGTAGAGACGTTCGCCAGTTGCGATTGGGATGTTCACCTTGTTGCGAACTTCGAGCAGCTCAGAAACTCGTTCTTGCGACACCGGCTCTTCGTAGAAAAGTGGTCGATATTCTTCGAGTCGTTTACCGATCTGAATTGCGTTCATCACGTCGAACTTTGCATGAGCTTCTACGAGGATATCGACGTAAGGGCCAACGGCTTCTCGAACCGCTGCTACTTTGTCTTCTGCTAGCTGAGCTTCTTTAAGAGATAGCTTGTAGTAGTTGTGCTGTCCGAACGGATCGAACTTGAGGGCGGTGTAGCCCATGTCGACCACGACTTTGGCTTCTTCGGCGTTCTGCGCTGCCGTTCCAGGGTTCGAGTACCAGCCGTTTGCATAAACCCGGATGCTCTTACGATGCGCGCCACCAAGCAATTTCCAAACTGGCTGATCCAGAATTTTGCCTTTGAGATCCCAAAGTGCGATATCGATTCCGGAAAGAGCAGTCGATGCTATTCGGCCGCCTCGTGCTTGGAAATCTTGATACAGAGTAGTCCAGAGTACTTCTGATTCGAGCGGGTCTTTGCCGATGAGGTGCTTGGCAACCATCGCTTCGATCATGCCCATTACAAGATCGTCGTTCTCCATGGGTGAGGCGTCGCCGATTCCGTAAACGTTCGGGTCGTCAGTGTTCAGTTTCACCAGCAACCAGTTGCGCTGGGCATTGTGGTGGTTTGCTGAAAACTGTCGAAATTCAACGCCTGTTATTGCTGGCATATTTCTCTTATCTCTCGAAAAGGTTGTTCATCTGAGATGGTCATGTCGGTTTACGAAGCGATGTAAAAACGCGTTCGCGGCGGGAGTATACGCCGGTTTGGTGCCGATGTTGGCGCCTAGATTTGGGTTGTTGATGCCGGCACACCAGTTTCTGTTGCGGCTATGATGCGGGGCGCATTGTAACTTTTACTCTTTGGATCGTTGGTCTAGCGCCAATAACTGTGTAAACGATTTAGGAAAAAACTTTGGCTCGTACTTTTCGCTTGTGGGCACTATCGGATACGCACGTCGGTACTGAAATAAAGTTCGGTAGGCGTTCGTTGGAAGAAGTAATTCAACATGCCGAGGCGTGGCCGAACGGGCCGGGGCAAAGCGGCGGTTTTGATGTCGCTGTGAACTTGGGCGATTTCTCTGGATCACAACTTCCACCTGACGATGAAGAAGGCGAGCTGGTTGTTTCGCAGTACGCTTCTGCAAAACATCACGGTAGGCAGCATTTTTACGATGTGATCGGCAATCACGATGCTTCAGGTGTCGACGAGCCGACCCAGTGGTGGTTCCAGAAATGGATCGATCCAACTGGCGAAAGCACTGAGTTTTCTGGAATAGACAATTCGAAGCGTCCGTATCCAACTACTGGCACATGGGAGAACTATTCGTTCGAGATCGGTAACGTTGTCTTTTTGATGATGGCTGACCGAAACGATGGTGGTGCTCCGATAGGTCGTGGTGAGTTTGGTGGTTATCCTGCCGGTGCGATTTCGGAAGAGACGTTTCAGTGGTGGACCAAGAAAGTTGCTGAGAACAAAGACAAGATCGTTATTTCTGCGCATCACCACATGATTAAAGAGACGACCGTTGCTTCGGGCTTAAACGAGGGTTGTGACGAGGGTTATCACGGTCGTATGCCTGATGGCGGTGCGCCGGGATCGTCGTTTATCTACTGGGTAGGTGGGCAAAAGGATTCAGGTCGTATCGAGAATTTCTTAGAGGAAAACAATCCGGCGATTGACCTTTGGCTCGGCGCACATACTCACACTCATCCCGATGACACAACTGGCGGTCGTTCGCACGTTGAGCAGAAGTGGGGCGCTAACTTCGTGAACGTATCGGCGGTTACTCGTTACCACGGTAAGCGGAATTCGATTCCGATGAGCCGGTTGTTTACCTTCACCGAGGGATCGGACGAAGTTCGGGTGCAGTGCTACTTGCACACTGATCAATATGACGATCAGGGCTGGTACGCACCTTCAGAAAGAACGATCAAGCTTAGGCACGGATTCATGATGCCCAATGACTAAATCAATTCAGGAACTATTTGATCTGACAGGGCGCACGGCGATAGTTACAGGCGGTGGGACTCATCTTGGAACTGCGTTCACTGAGGCGCTGACCGATCTTGGGGCGAAGGTTTTTATCGCTTCACGCCGGGCTGAACTTTGTGAAGAAGTTGCCGAGCGATTACGTGCTCAAGGGCGAGATGTCACAGCGATGGGTTGTGATGTGACTGAGGAATCGCAGGTCGATGCGTTGGTTGATCGTGTGATGAACGAGAGCGGTCGACTTGATATTGCTGTTTGTAACGCTGGCGGGTCGTTCACTACTAGTTATCCGCCAAATGGTAGTGTCGACGAGTTCAAGCGAACTTTGGATGTGAACCTGACCGGCACCTACATCACGGCGCAGTCGGCTGGTAGGGCGATGATTCCGGCGAAGAGCGGTTCGATTATTACACTGGGTTCGATTGCGGCTACGTTGGCGATGGATACCCGAATCTACAACTCGGATTTCAAGCGTTCGGGCCCTCCGTATATCGCTGCTAAAGGTGGTGTACTGAATCTCACTCGTGCGATGGCTGCCGAGTTTGGTGAGCATGGAATCACGGCGAACTGTATTTCGCCGGGCCAGATTCCTCGAACCGACACGAATGCCGACCAGGTCGAGACATTCAGGCAGATGATTCCGCTTCAGCGGACAGGTTTATCGCAAGACCTAAAAGGCGTCGTCGCAGTGCTGGCTTCCGATGCTGGCGCATGGATTACCGGCCAGGAATTCCGCGTCGATGGCGGCTGGTCGATCTGGTGAGACGAAGTCTCCCTTTCTGCTTGACGACGTGGGGCATGGATTGGAGCGATGGCTTCGAATCGCCCACATATTCGCGGTATCAGATCGCTGCTGGCAACTGAACGCTACCCGCCAAATGCCATCCTGAGGTTCTCGAAGGAGGCACGCAAGCACGAATTTGCGATCCTCCGAAAACCTCAGGATGGCATTACTTGATTGGCGCAGTATGTGAGTCGATCCAGGCGCTCTAAATCAGCTTCGCCTGTTGCATTGCGGCTCGGATGATTTCGCGGTCGGCGTCGGAGACTGATGGGTTCGGGAGTCGTGGTGCTCCGCCGTCGTAGCCTAGAAGATCGAGAGCTGCTTTGATTCCGGCTGCTCCGCGGTCGAGGATTTGGTAATCGGCTTCGATTATTCGAGTTTGAATTGCTTGTGCAGCCGCGAGATTGCCGTTCATAACGTTCGAAATGATTTGATGAACTTCACCGGGGCCGACGTTTCCGAACATCAGGCAAGCGCCGTTTGCTCCGATAACGCTCATAGCTAGAACTATTAGTCCGTTACCGAGCCAAAACGGCTTGTCGGTTGTTACGAAATTGCGGACTCTCGCTTCGAATCGAACGTTTCCGGAAGCTATGTAGCCGAATACGTTGTCCAAATCGATGAGATTGCCGATCACATCTGGTTCGGCACCTACGGGAGCGTCTCCGCCGGCGAACTGGCCAGGAGCCATCTGGTGGATGATCATTACGGGCGCTGGCACACGAGGAACAACCTGCTCGAAGTAGCCGGTGACGTCTTTGGTGAGTCGAGGAATCCTGATTCGGATCAGCTCGGCACCCGCTTCAACCAAATCTTCAGCCTGTCGGATTGAATCGGTTACTGATGAGCTATCGACTCCGCCCATGATGAACTTCTCGCCGTTTCGTGCATTGTTCACCGTTCGAACAACTTCGAGTCGTTCTTTTTCCGAAAGGAACTGCTCTTCACCGTTTTCTGTACCAAGCACGAAACCCGAAAGTGGGGTTTTGATCCACTTTTCTACGTTGCGTTCTATCGCGGCGTGGTCGACTGAATCATCAGCCTTGAACGGCGTGGGGCTCGGAGCGACAACGATGGGGTTCTGAGTTGGGATTGGCAAAGGCTCGCCTTGTTTTCTTTAGAAACGGTGTTTACGAGTATTCAGTATGGCAGTCTATTGATCGATCACACTGCCATCAGCGTGGAGTCGGGTGATGACTTCTCGTGGAGTCTCAGGACAGTCCGCAACAGCATTAGGCTTCAGCTCAAGTCCGATACCCGGTGCGTCGGAGATCATTAGGTAGCCATTGCCATCGTGTTCCGCCATGCCAGTAACCATGTTCGACTTCGGCGCCACAGCTTCGCCAATTGGGTATTCCTGTAGTGCGAAGTTTGGAGCTGTGGCTGCGATTTGCAAGCAAGCGGCGGTCGATACTGGCGATAGCGGGTTATGCGGAACGACTCCCACGTGGCGTGCTTCAGCAAGGGCTGCAATTTTGCGAGCGCCCGAGATTCCACCGACCAGACATACGTCTGGGCGAATGTATTGCACGGCGTTTCTCGATAGAGCCATCTCGAATTCCCAGATCGATGTGTAGCGTTCGCCGGTTGCGATAGGAATGTTGATCTTGCTGGCTACGTATTCCATTTCGTCAAAATTATCTGGTGTGATCGGGTCTTCGAAGAAGTAGGGGTGGAACTCTTCGATACCGAGACCTAGTTGAACGGCTTCTGTTGGAGTCATTCGTCGATGGATTTCTATACAGAGATCGACTCCCGTACCCACGGCGTCTCGATAGCCGCGAACGGTTTCTATAGCGTCGCCAATTTTGTCGGCATGCGTCTTGAAATATGGAACGTCACGTTCTTCGTCGAGGAACGGAGTTAGGTGACCTACAGCCGTGAAGCCTTGCTCTTTGGCATCAACGATTCCATCGGTGAGGACATCGGTAGTGTCGCCGAACACGTGGTAGTAGACGCGAGCCTTGTCTCGAACTTTTCCGCCGAGAAGCTGGTGCACTGGGGTGTCGAAGTGCTTGCCCATGATGTCCCAAAGTGCGATATCGATTGCACTCAGAGCGCCCATGATCGCGGCACCGCGAAAGTGCGAGAAGCGGTACATGTACTGCCAGTGGTGTTCGATACGAAGTGGGTCTTCACCAACTAGGTAGCGACCAAATTTTTCGATAGCCGACTTTGATGCTTCGAGGAATCCCCAGGCTCCCGATTCGCCAAGACCGGTAATTCCAGCGTCGGTTTCGACTTGCACTAGAAGGTATCGGTCGAGCATCAGTGGGGTGACTTTGGTGATTTTCATAAGAAGCTAGCTTCGTTTTCTGTAGCCGATGGGTGCGTAATGCGATTCGGCAAGATTTGTAATTGGTCTCTACGGGGGCGATAGTATGCTCGGTGTGGCGATTTCGCTACGGCGTATCGTCAATTGATAGGCGAATGAACGGGTTCGTGAATATTTAGTCGGGGGCTTTTTGTGGCATCAGGTAATACAAGTGCGGGTTCAGAACGCAGGCTGCTATGCGTTGTTGCGCATCCCGACGATGAAACGTTCGGGTCTGGATCGACGCTGATCAAATATGCTGCCGAAGGTGCGTCGGTGTACACATCGTGCGCGACTCGCGGTGATGTAGGCGAGATTGCCGATCGCTCAGACGCTACTCCCGAGACGCTTTCTGCTGTTCGTGAGCAGGAGTATTACGACGCTGGAAAAGTGATGGGCGTGAAGCGGAGTATTTTGTACGGCTACCGCGATTCTGGAATGGAAGGCACGCCGGAGAATGACCATCCGAACGCTTACATTCAAGTGCCAATCGACGAAGTGGTTGCGAAGGTTGTCGATACGATTCGCGAGCTAAAGCCGCAGGTTGTGTTTAGTTTCGATGAAGATGGCGGCTACGGGCATCCTGATCACATTCACGCTTCATTGGCAGCCAAGTTGGCGTATTTTGCTGCCGGGGATCCGTCATATGAAGGTTCGACCCTAGAGCCATGGGCACCCTCGAAGTTGTATTACCACGGCTTTCCACGGTCAATTATGAAGAAGTGGTTTGCGATGTTTGCTGAAATGGATCCCGATTCTGATTTGGCGAAGCTGAACGTCGATGAATTAGGTGTTCCGGATGAAAAACTGACCACCAAGCTTGATACTTCGGCACATGTCGAAACGAGGCGTAAGGCGATTGACGTGCACCGTACTCAGTATTCGCCGCTGGATCGAATGCCAAACGACGAACTAGAAGCCGAGTACATGACGACCGACTACTTCATTCGGGTCGATCCGCCAGTTGCTGACAGCGAGACGGGGATTATTGAAACAGATCTATTCGAGGGGTTGGACGTTTAGGTAGCGGGCTCTCGCTGTCATTGCGAGGAGTTCTACGACGTGGCAATCAGTGTCCACCTCATCAAGTACACAATCCTGGAGTTTTTTGTCGAGGATCGACGATGATTTGCGGCGACCTGTGGCGTTGCGTCAGACGTTGATTGCCAAGTCGCCGCAGGGCCGGCTTCTCGCAATGACAGTAGTGGCTAGGCTTTTCGAAGTTCTTTTGAGAGCAGCAGTGCGATAACGGCAACCGGTGTTCCGAGTAGCGCGCTGATTACAAGCGCCTCTTCGTTGCCGATCCATTCGGCTACTGCTCCGCCGAATAGCCAACCGACAGAGAACAGTCCCATAGACGTCACGAACAGGCTCATTACACGAGCGCGCATTTCTTTCTGCGCTGCCTGCTGGAACATTGTCAGTACTGATGTCACCCAGGGCATAGAAATCAGTCCCATAGCGAATAGCGCTGCCAGGCTGATCGGAACCGATCGGGAGTATCCAAACACGATCATTCCTATGTCCCAGATTAGTCCCATGGAGACCATCACATAGGCATGGCGTCGGTGAATGCCTGAAATCGATATGAATATGGCGCCAATCAGTGTTCCCGCGCCCATAGCACCACCCATTAACCCGAAACCGGTTGGTCCGATATCAAGAACCTCTTCTGCATAGATGGGCATGAGCGGAAATATCGCCACACCAAACACGTTTTGTGCGGCTACGAGCACAGTGAGCCAGAGTAGAGGGGGCGTGTTTTTGGCGTACCGAAGACCTTCGGTGAACTGACTTGTGAATGACGATTTTGTTTTGCTCGCATTGCTGTCACCGGTTTCACCATCGCCATCGCCCTTGGCACTTGGACTGCGCTCGGGTTCACGAATTCGGAAGAGCAGGGTGACACCGATCAAGTTGCCGGCAACCACAAGCCAGTAGGCGGTGTGAGTACCTGATGTGGCGATAACGACTCCGGTGATAACAGGGCCGATCATCTCGCCAGTGGTTTGGGCTACCGAAAGGATTCCGTTCGCGTTGGAAAGTCGTTCAGGGCGAACAATGTCGGCGATTAGTGCGTAGTAGGCGGGGCTGTAAAGCGAATACGAGATTCCGCCGAATACTGCTAAGGCAATCATGTGCCACGGCACCAATGTGTCGGTGACGATAAGAAGCCCAGTCGCACCCGATGCTGCAGCGGTGAGTAGCCCGGCGGCGAACATGAGCTTTCGCCTATCGAATCGGTCGGCAATTACTCCGCCGAACATTGGCAGCACAAGAATTGGGATGGCTCGAACGCCGGTTACGAGTCCGATCCAAAGTGGTGAATGCGTTAGTTCGAGTACCACCCAGGACGCTGCCGCACCGCGTATGAAAATTCCAAGATCGAAAATCGCCTGACTCAGGATCAGGGCGCGGAACTGGGCGTCGGCTAGTACTTCGACTGATTTAGGGCGGAATCGCATTTAAGTGAGTGCTGTGACTAGGTTTTCTAGAACGATTGCAACGCCGTGATCGTTGTTGGATGCCGTTTGAAACTTCGCCAAAGCCTTGATTTCTGGAATGGCGTTTTCAACTGCTACCGACCATCCACAATCACGAATGAGATCAATGTCTACGTAATCGTCGCCGAACGATAGGACATCGGAGAGCGGTATATCTGCTGATTTGAGTAGATCGGCGACCGCGCCAGACTTACTCGCTTCTTTAGGCACGATGTTGAGGAAATGTTGGTCGGAAGCGCGGAATACCACGCTATCAGCAGATAGCTGTTCTTCGAGCATCACTGCTACTTCTTCCAAGTTGTTGCCCACTCCGTTTACAGAAACCTTTACGGGGTCGAGATTCAAAGCTTCTTCAAACTCAACAAGCATGGTGGGGGTTGCCATGTTGAATGCCCATAGTTCATTTATGTCATCGGCGTGGTTCACTGCGAACTGAGTTCCATCGAGTTCAAGAGTCATTCGCGCCCATGGAGCAGTTTTATTTACTAACTGCCAGCAGTGTTGTGCGTCCTGAAGATTCATCGAGCGTTTTAGTGACCCGGTGAGTCCTGCTTTGCCATCGGCGATAGTTCCGTTCATTTGCACTAGTGACGTAATTTCGAGAATGTCGTCGCCGACCAGCGTCGGCAGTACTCGTTCGGGTCTCGATGTAGCGATGACGATTGGCAAACCGAGTTGGTGAACGGCGTGAATGGCAGTGCGGGTTCGGTCGTCTAGCCGTGAATTGGAGTTAAGGGCTGTTTCGTCGAGGTCCATTGCTACCACTTTGGGGACGTATGACGAAAAATCTGGGAGGTTCAATTTTGTGATTTATCTTGGTCAGGATTGGCCGGATTTAGCCGTTTTTTCAGCAGTGCAGGCCAAATTATCGCTGCTGCGATGGTGGACACCAAGCCGATAAAGCCTAGAGTTCCGATCATTGCTGCTGATCCGATTTCTTCAGATATCCAACCACCGAGTAGTAGCCCCAATGGCAATCCGTAGATTCCAAGCGAACGAATTCCCATAACTCGACCACGAGTTTCGGCAGGGGCAGCCCTAAGCAGGCCTACAACCATTGCTACGAACGTGGTTCCACCGCTGAATCCCCAGAGTAGGAGAACGAGGGCGAAAAGCCAAAGTGGTAGTGGCAGCGCGAGCACGAGCATGAGCGCATGCCAGATTAGTGATCCGAGAATCATTGTGCGGCTGGGATTTCCTATATTTTGGCGTATGCCAAGAGTTAGCGCACCGGTAAGGGCACCGATGGATGCCGCAGCCGCTAGTAAACCAATTCCGGTTCCGCCGAGGTCGTAGAGCTCATCGCCGATGACTGTCATGAGTCCGTTCACTATCGGGAACGCAGAAAATTCGATAAGAAACGAGAAGAAAATTAAACCCGGTAGTAGTTCGCTTTTTCTGACATAGCGAAGACCTTCGCTCAGCCCAGAGCGAATGCTTTCAGTGTTTACTCTTTCTCTCACAGCGCGTGAACTTACTTTTAGAGCGGCCAACGTTGAGAGCAAGTAGAGAATCGTGATCGTGATGTATGCCCAGTCGAGTCCGACGAGTTCGAAGATTGTTCCACCGGCGATAGACCCGACCACTCTTGCGCCATCGAGAGTTGATCTTGAAAGGCCTACGGCTCCGTGCAAGGAGTGAGCTGGCACGGCATCGGCAGTTAGTGCCTGAACCAGTACGAGATCGAGCATTCGAACCATGCTGCCTGCGGTCACTAGGGCGTATGCATGCCACAAGACGAGAGTGTCGGTGATTATGAGTGCCGTGAGAATTACGGCTAGGACTACTCCGAATACTCGAACGAAGACTTGGAGCCATTTGCGATCGAACCTGTCGACTAGGAGTCCATAAAGAGGTCCGAGAAGGGTTCCTGCAAATTTGAGTGCGCCTACTAGCCCGACAAGCAGAGGGGAACCGGTGTCGCGTAAGACGAACATCGCAAGAACGATGATTTCCATCTCGATTGCCCATAAGTTCAGGGCTTCTGATGACCAGACGAACTTGTAATCGCCATAGCGGAGCACCCGGAACGGATTTCTTCCGGTGCGAGTTGGCTGATGATGGTTGTCGAGGGCCTCAGATTCGTGCATGTGAGGGATTTTGTCACGACACGCGATCGCAGGTCACGATTTGGGTGTATCTGGCTACTGGAGTTGCGCTTTTGGTGCCGGCAGAACGACTACCGTGCTTTGCGTAGCGCGGGAGTCATCAGGATCGCCGCGCCAGCCACTACAAGACTGCCTGTAATTCCGAAGAACAAGGTTGGTTGAATTCCGAATGTCTCGATTCCTACGCCACCGATCAGCCATCCGAGTTGGTGGGTTAGGACGGTCATGAAGTAGAGGCTCATCACTCTGCCTCGCATTTCTTCTGATGCCGTAGTTTGAAGAAGAACGGGAACGGAAATCATCCACGATGCGAATGCGAATCCTTGCAGAAACATTGCTAGACCAGAGATGAAAATATTCGGAGCGAGGGCAAAGATTGCTGTAGAAACATTCAGCATCAGCATTGCGAAAATCAGTAGATAGCCTTTTCTGATTTTGTTGCTGAAAGCGAACAACAGGAATGAGCCGATGAGTGCGCCGACTCCGCTGAGTCCGAGCATAACTCCGTAGCCGACTTCACCTAGCCCGAGAATGTCTTTGACTTTGACGGGAATCGCTGGCTGCATCATGCCCATGAATATCGCGCTGGATCCGAGGACGAGCAGAGCGCGGATAATCGGCGTGCGGTAGGCGTAGCCAACACCGAGTCTGATATCGGAGAACATATTTCGACCACTCGGCACGGGAATGTGTCTGGTTCGTACTCGGAAAATCATGAAGGCCGAGAACGCGTATAAGCCAGTGAGTACATAGAAAGCTGTGTCGTGTCCGAGAAGCAATAGCGCTCCACCCACACTTGGGCCGGCGATAGTCGCTGTCATCGAAATACCGGTGTTGAGGCTTGATGCTGAAACCAAGCGTTCTCGACCAACGACATCGACAGCGAATGCCTGACTTGTTGGGTTGTGAAGTGCGAACATCGCCCCTGTCATTAGCGATATTGGTATGAGGTGCCACCATTCAAGAACATTGGCCGTGAGTAGAACTGCCGTGAGTAGGGACATCGAGGCGATGATGACTTTGGTGCGCCACAGGAGCTGCCAGCGTTCGGTTCTATCCGCGAGCGCTCCACCGATGAGCGATATCGAGATGATTGCGAGACCGGGCATAGCGTTCACCAGTCCCATCAAAGTTGCTGAATCGGTTCTATCGAGAACAATCCATGCCTGTGCCATGTTCCTAATCTGGTAACCGGCGAAGGTCGCGAGGTTTGATAGAACCAAAAGGCGGTAGTCGTGTACTCCCAGAATGCTGAACGGGCTTTGGCCGCGTTTAGTCGATTCTGTCGATCTGTTAGTTCCAGAAGTGTCAGAGTCAGGCGTATCTACTGTTTTGGCAGTTTTATCGGCCAGATCGGTTTCCTTGTGCGGAGTAGTTAAAACTAGATTCGCTTGTAATTGAGATAAACGAGCGGGTGAATAAAAAGAAGGCGCGGACGTGTGTGCTCGCGTGCGCACACGCGTGAGGCAATTGGCTGATCGAAAGATTTGTACCTGCGACACACATCGACCGCGGTTGAAATAAGTCTATTCTCAGATTTCAATAATGGTTGTGGTCTGTCGCAGTCGGATCAGTGCCGCAGGCAATAGTCGTTAGTGCTTGACGATAAACGGTTCAAGTAAAGATTCGTTTATTTCGACACCGATGCCGGGGCGATCTGGCAGAACGAATCCGCCGTCGGCGTAGTGCCATCCAGTATCGGATGCTTCTTCGAGACGGTCAGATAATCCACCCTGGAACTCTTGGAGATAGTCGGGTGGTGCAACGGCGGCACACTGAAGAGTCGCTGCTTGGAACACTGAAACTCCGGTACCCATATGCGGAGTTGTCTTGATACCGGCTTTAGCGGCAATATCCATTTGCACCATGTAATCGGTGAAGCCGGTTCGACCGATATCGGGTTGATATACGTCGAGTGCTCGAGGCTGCTGCACCCACTGTTCCATCTGGTAGCGAGACCTAAAGTGCTCGCCTAACGCAATATCGGCACCCGGTTTTTTGACGAGTTCTTGGTGCCCTGTGAGGTCTTCAGGCTGAAGTGGGCATTCGAAAAAGCGAACATTTCGTTTGCCGTATTCGATTTTTCCAAGTTCCGCCGATTCGTGTGAGCACATCCAAAGGGTGTCGACCATCCACTGTTCAAGATCAGGAGCGCCAGCCATCAGACCATCTAGCTCGGTTGTTCCTGCCTCGACATCGCCCGTGAGGAATATTTTTGCGCCTTTAAGGCCAGTGTCGATCCACGTTTTTACGTGATCGACTCGTTCTTCGAGCGTTGCTCGCCGGACACCCGAGAGATATACGTCGAACTGGCTGCGTGGGTTAGGGTCGAGTAGTGCTGCCACTGGCGACTGTTCACGTTTGCCTACGGCATCCCAAACAGCGATATCGAGTGCTGCAAGTGCGTCGAGCCAGTATCCAGACGAGTAGCCTCGGCCGCGTTGAGTGTCGTATAGGAAGTCCCAGAGAGCAGCAGGGCTTTCGAATTCTTGGCCTTCGATCATTTGTGCCATGAGTTCGTTGATTATCAACGCTACGACTTCAGGACCGATGCCTGCATTCGCTTCGCCCCAGCCAACTGTGCCATCCGAGAGAGTCACCTTTACAAGAGGCGTTTCTACGTATCGGGCGTAAACGGTTTGCCAGCCTTGCTTGAACTCGAATCGTTCAGTTACTCGATCACCTTCGTTAGCTCGGTACGACTCCCAGTAGGACGCAGAGTTTTTGAACGCAAGGTGGATTGATTCGACTGATTTGATACTGAAGCTTGTGTTGGACGACATATTTACCCGTATTCGCTCGTTGAAGCGTTGTGGAAATTGGTTGGTAATTTGAAATTGACCTGCGGAAGTTTACTGCTGATCTAAGAGTGTTGGTAGTGATTATTACTCTTAGTTGTAGTTACCGTGAACCGTGTTCTTTTGAAGGTTAACGGACGTTGACTTTTCGGTTGATCCGTGTATATTTCGCGGCTGCTTACGTTGGAGGAACTGGATAGTTTTGTTCTATTTGCACCTCCACGTAACAAGGCAATTACGAAGCTGGGGCACGGCTGGCAACGAGTGAATGGGGTTTCCTATTCACTAGAGTCGCCGGGTAGACCCTGGTGTTGGATGGAACTAATTTTCTCTTGAAGGTTAGTTTTTTCTATATTTGGCCTTTCGGAGGAAATAGCATGGATCTTAGTTTGAACAAGCGATGGGCGCCTGTGCTTCTAGCACTGGCAAGCATGCTTCTCATTGCTGCGGTCGCCTGTGGTGGCGACGACGGCGATGACGGCGGCTCATCAGGTGCGGCTGCTACTGCAGCACCAGCAGCACCAGCAGCACCAGCAGCAACTGCAGCCCCAGCGGCTACAGCTAAAGCGGCTGATGCTGGTGGTACTAGTGACGCAGCTGCTACCGCAGCCCCTGCAGCAACTGTTGCAAAGGATGCAGGACCAGCAGCAACATCGGCTCCCGACGCAATGGGTGGCCCAGAAGGCTCTTTGGTACGGGCATTCCGTACTCTTGAAGCCGTTTACGGTATTGGCTATGTAGGCCCTTACCGAACTTCAGCGACTAACCAAATTGGTGGTATCGAAGAATCTCTCTTCAACTTCCAAAACGGTAACCCAATGACTCCGTTCCTAATCGACACGTGGGACATTGACGCTGGTGGTACTCGAGCACGAATGACTCTCAAAAAGGGTCTGAAGTGGCAGAGCCCAGTTGGCTATGAAGATAAAGACTTCGGTGAGCTTAACGCTGCTGAACTCGTTGAGTGGTTCAACCGCTCGAACGCAACGACTAACCCTGAATCCACATATGGTGACAGTGGTGACTTCGCTGCGATCTTCTTGGAAGCCAAAGCAGTAGATGATTACACTGTTGAAATTGGACTTGTTTCGCCTGTTTACTACTGCCTACCAGTTTCTCAGTTCGGTTGTCTTTCAGCCGCACGAGGACCTCACAAGGTAACTAGTGCCGACACCGAAGGTGTTGAGTGGGCCCGAGCAAACCACATTGGAACTGGTCCTTATGTACAGGGCGCCTGCACACCAGGTGACCGTTGCACAATGCACGCAGTTTCAGAGCACTGGCGACAGGTTGGTAACGTTGCATCAATTACTGGAATTCAGGTTCCAGAAGCAACAACCCAGATTGCTATGCTCAAGAACGGTGCAATTGACATGACCGAGCTTGACTACAAGCTCCTTCCAGACGTTATCGCGGACGGTTACACCTTCCTCGAGACTATGCCTGGTGGATTCGTTGGTCAGTCGATTCTCTTCCCAGGAAACCTCTGGGAGCACTCTCACGCACGAACCAATGAGCCACTTGAGCCTTGGGCTGCTCCTCCTCTAGAGAGGGACTACCCTTGGATCGGTAACCCATGGGGTCACGCTGGTGGAACATGTTCCAACGGTGATGGTCTTGGCCACGAACTCTGTGGAAACGCTCCTTACACCGACACTGACAACCCATCCGGCATGGACGACATGGAACAGGCTCGACTAGTTCGACTTGCTCTTTCGACTGCCATTGACCGTGGTGCAATCAACGACTCACTGCTGAACAGCATTGGTACTCCGATTTACTCTGAGTACATGGGTCCTGAGTACCCTGGTTGGGACGCTTCCCGCCAGACTGGTTGTTTCGACTACGTTGGTAACGAAATTTCTTGCTCAGGAACACTACAGAGTGTCCCTTGGCAGATTTCTGACGGTGACCTCGATGTAGCTGGTGCACTTCTTGACGCAGCGGGTTACCCGCTCGTTGGTGGACAGCGCCAGGGCTTCGAGAAAATTACTCTTCAGGCTTACTCAGCAGAAGCAGGACCAGTTGGTCTTGAAGTTGCTGACACGGTTATGTCTGACTGGGCCCGACTCGGTATCGAGATCGAAGGTCTTGTTGAGGACTACGGTGGAGTAATTAGCCCACGAATGCGACAGCGCATTCAGTTCTTGCCTGTTCTAAAGAACGGTGACGTTCACTCGAACGTATACCCAATTGACTGGCCGCTGCCTACGGTGGATACATCGTCGTCACGACCTGGTTGGGGTGTTGGTTTCGAGTCTCAGGCTGGTGCAAAGTGGCTCTTCGAGATTCTCGGTGAGCAGGACGCTAGCGTCCGAGCTGAAAAGCACTTGAACTGGGTTGACTACAGCATGTTCTGGCTCCAGTACGCTGGTGTGTTCCAGGTTCCTAAAGGAATCGTAGTGAACGACCGTGTAAAGAGCTGGGATGGCTACCAGCAGCACTATTCAAACGTGTCTGGTAACCCTGAGTTCATCGTACTCAACTAAGGGTCTATGCTCTTAGAAAGCAATTAGTTGCTTACTTAGACGGGGGTCGGTTTTTCCGGCCCCCGTCTTTCTTTTTAACTGTCTTTCAGCTAGCGATGAATTTGGCGAAATTGGTAAGCAGGTATTTGCGCGCTGGGGCTAGTTAGCGAGCGTTGACATAGACAGTTACGAATGCTAAATTTTCGCTGCACTCGGTATTGATTGGGTACTTTGAAGACCCGATTTCGAGTATGATGCTGATCTGCACGGCAGCGCGGCAGACGGTATGGCATTTCATCCTTTATGGAACAAGTTCGAAAGTACCTAATAAATGGCTAATTTTCTAGCAAGACGATTTCTTTCATCGCTTGTGTCGGTGCTCGGAGCGACGATTGCGATTTTCGTCCTAATCCAGTTCCATAGCGACCCAAGAGAATTATTTATTCCAGACTCTGGGTATGGCATCACGCAAGAGCAGTGGGAGAATCTAGGCGAACGTATGGGGTTGAACGACCCGCTGTGGAAGCAGTACGTGACCTGGATCGGAAATACTCTTCGAGGTGACCTCGGTGTTTCACTTGCCCGTGACCGTGCGGTTGTTGATTTGATCAAAGGCAAGATTGGAGCGACCGTTCAGCTGGCCATCGGAGGCTGGATATTCGCGATCTTGTTAGGTATTCCAATGGGGGTGTTAGCTGCAGTAAAGCGCGGCACTTTCTGGGACTACTTTGGAAGAGGGGTAGCGATCGTGGGGCAGGCTGCTCCACCGTTCGTTACAGGACTGGTTGCAATCTGGATCTTCGCGGTCTGGTTGGAATGGTTCCCGGCGGGTGGAAGATCGCCTGAATTCGAATGGAAAGAATACATTCTTCCTTGTATGGCCTTGGGTTGGGGAGCGGCAGCTAGCCTGATGCGCCTGACTCGATCTTCAATGCTTGAAGTGATGGACTCTGAGTACATCCGACTTGCCCGTGCTAAAGGTGTTGGTTGGAACTGGGTTATTTACAAGCACGCTCTTCGTAACGCTTTGATTGCTCCGGTTACTTCAGCTTTGCTGGTGTTCTCGGGTTGGTTGAACGGTGCGCTGGTTGTCGAGATTGTGTTCTCGTGGCCTGGCATTGGTTACGACGCTCTATTCAGGGCAGTGAATGACAACGACTTCCCGTTGCTACTTGGAACGGTATTCATATTCATTCTGATCTATCTGGTGTTTGCAACTATCGCTGATATTGCATACACACTCATCGACCCCCGAGTACGTCTCGGCAACTCTGCGGACTAACGAGGATTACTCATGGCAACGTCTGATACACAGGGTGAGGTTCAACACGTCGATTCGGCGACGTTGGACGCTCCACTCAATCCGGTACAAGTTGATAGGTCTATCTTCGGTAGCTTCTGGTACGTCATGCGTAAGTACCCGGTTATTCCGGCTGCTGTACTGCTCATGCTCGTTCTTGCGGCAATCATCGGCCCTACGGTGGCTCCGTATGATCGAGATATCGGGCCAATCGGTGACCGTCACTTAGGTATGTTCCAGTATTCCGAGCTTGCTCCGGAAGACCAGGATGCGCCTCGCTACAGTATGTGGCCGGCTGGATTCCACCTTCTGGGGTCTGACCACATTGGTCGAGACGTGTTCACCCGTGTTTTGCACGGAGCGCGAATCTCGATGCAGGTGGTGATGGTCTCGCTGGTTCTAGGTATGTTTATTGGTGTGTCGCTCGGAATGATTTCCGGGTACTACGGTGGAATCACTGATGAGGTGATTACTAGATTCGTAGACATTTGGTATGCGATGCCGTTCCTGATGGTTGCACTTATTGTGGTGCTGATTTTCGGGCGTGGCTTGACGGTGCTCCTGTTCGTGCTGGCTCTTGTAGCTTGGGCAGGTTTCGTGAGGGTTATTCGTGCCCAAGTTCTGGTGCTGAAGCAGATGGATTATGTTGCTGCAGCTCGAGTGAACGGTGCGTCTGACTTAAGAATTTTGGTGAAGCACTTGCTTCCTGGAATTCTTAACACGGCTATCGTTGTTGGAACGCTGAACACTTCGGGTCTGATCCTTTCAGAATCGGTGCTCAGTTTCGTTGGTGCTGGTATTCAGCCTCCAACGCCAGCTTGGGGTGTTATGACCAACGAAGGTCGTGACTATCTGTCGATTGCTGCTCACCAGGTGCTTGTTCCTTCAGCGGCCATCTTCTTGGTGGTTATTTCGCTGAACTTCTTGGGTGACTGGTTGCGAGACCGGTTGGACCCTCGATTGCGACAGATCGACTAGTCGTAATAATCGAACTAATAAAAAAAGCCCTCGGCATTTCGCCGAGGGCTTTTTTTATATCTGGGCAGATGGACAAGGATTACGAAAGTAAGATGTTGACCAGCTCTGCGAGCGATCCAATCACGGGCATGGCATTCATTACCTCCACTCGAACCTGAAACCCCTGTGTGGTCGATATGGACGACCTGCGTCCCAATTCCTCGAGCCCCTTCGACATCCACAGTGTCATCACCTACGTGAAGGGCCTCTTCAGGAGCTACTTGAAGCGCTGAGAGGGCGTGCTGGAAGATTCAGCATCAGGCCTTGTTGCTTCGTTCACCTCCACGCCCATCTAGCCGAGGTGCATTTAGAAGATTTTCTTAAGGGGCTGTGTCGCCGTCCCCGGTCTATCGACTAGCAGAGTGTCGTGCAGGCTGACCGTGTTTGGGCTCACTTGCATCTGAACGGTAGGTGGAACCGGCACAGACAGCGAGAATCTTTTATTAGCAGTGAATCGCTCTATTGCCGTACTAACTTGAAAACAAAACGACCGTCCATTTGGACGGTCGTTTATGAGAACTATGTTGTGTGCTGCGATTTACTCGACGCAGACAGCCCCTGTGTTGGTGTCACCAGAGAACTGCGATTGGTAGGTGAAGCAACCGACAGTGTTGAACGTGTACTCAAAACTTGCGGGTTCCTTATCGAAGGTTCCTTTAGAAATAGCCTTCGAATCCCACTCATCAGCTTGGCCTGGGTGCGCAGTCGAACTGCTTGCCGACCGTCGGTCGTTCGTCCACTTGACGGTCGATCCAGCAGTGATCTTGACGATTTCAGGGACAAACTTCGTTCCCTCAGCACCAAATGTCAGGATCTCAACGATGATTACACCGCTCTCAGCGGCACCGTCAGGTACTACGACTTCGAATGCTGCACCCTGAGCGAGTTCGCCACTACCAACACCTTCGGAAACGATTCCTTCAGCAGCAAGTGCAGTAGCAGTTGCTGCTCGGTCGGCATTTGCTGCCGCTGCGGCACTATCGTCATCGATCTGTACCTGAACTGTAGCGTCAGGGTCTCCACCGGCATCGATAACCGCCTGGCGTGTTGCCTCGGCGTTGTCTAGCTTGTTCTGTGCCTTCGTTGTTTCAACGATTTGAACTGTCGTTGGTCCACTGGAGCAGGCAGCCATAATGGTGGTAAGAGCGAGCGTAGCCGCTAAAACCAGAATCACACGTGTCCGTATCGACATTTAAGTCCCCCGAAAACGAAGCGTTTTTAACATCGCTAAATAAGAGTTTTTAGTTCATCTGCTATTGATTTGAATAGTAAAAATGATGAACCCTAAGTTCAATTTGGCGGAAGGATAACACGGAGTACAGCCACCACATGTAAAAGATTGTTCGTTTCCGAGTAATTTTCTGCTTTCAGCACAGAATCAACGCCTTTTACTGCGCTGCCTCAATACAACCAATCCGGATATCACTGCAATTACGGCTGCAACGTAGTACGAGAACCGGTACGCCTCGTAGAAAGTCGCACCATTCGAGGATTGCTGCCAGTTGAGAATTGTTGTTATTAGCGCAATCGAGAGCACTGTTCCGATCGTTTGCGAAACGGTGAGTGCGGCAGATGTTGCACCAGCGTGTTCGCTTGGGGTTCCTCGAAGAGTGAGTGCGTATACGGCCGCCTGATGCATACCAAAGCCGAGCCCTAGCACTGCAGTGGCTGTCACCACGGTGGTCATCGTTGGGTTTGAGCCAGATGAACCCGCCAGCACTAATCCCACTGCAGTAATTATGGTTCCGGCGAACGTTACAGGCCTGTCGCCGATACGATCTGCCAGCCAGCCGGCGAGTCCTGATCCCGCAAAATTCATCCCTGCCATCAGAGCGAGTAAGGCGCCCAGGGTTAGGCCGCTGCGGCCCATCACATCGGCGACATAAAAGGGGAATAGAAACCACATTACAAACGATGCAACGGTGAGCAGCAGATTCGAAGCGGTTCCAGATTTGAAACCAGCGAACTTGGTTAGGCCAGACGGGAATATCGTGAATCTTCCCGACTGTTTACCTTTGGCGAATATGAATCCAAGAACGATCGTGACGGCAAATAGAGCCAGAGGTAGGGGCGATAGCCAGCCCTCGACTCTTGCGAAGGACATTGCGAGAACGAATATGAGCAGTGCTGCGAAGAGGGTTACTGATCCTGGTAGATCGAAGCGTTGATTAGCTCTTCCCTTCACAGGCTTAGCGAGATGTCCGTTGAGGCCGACTGAAGCCGCTATCAATAAAGCAATCCCGATAGGTATTCGAGCCCAGAAAATCGCTTGCCAGCCGATTTCTTGACCGAGGAACCCTCCTCCAAGCGTGCCAGCGAATGTTCCAAGTCCCATCGCTCCGAGAGTCACACCAAGTGCGGCGCCGCGGCGGGATGGTCCGAAGGCTCTTGCGACCAGCGCAGGGGCGAGTGTGAATAGAATCGCCACTCCTATGCCTTGAGGTATCCGCAGTGCAACGATGGGCGTTAGTGAGTCCTGTAGCGATATTAGGCCGACGGCTACTGTGTACAGAACTATTCCGGCCACTAAGGGCCACTTAATGCCGAATCTGTCGGCGATGCCTCCGGCCACGAACCCGGTTCCGCTCCGGGCACCGTGATACATGATGATGATGAGCTGGACGCTGATTAACGTTTCGCCAAGTTCGGAACGGAATCTGGGTAAGTTGACGTTTATCGAGAAATCGAGAGCGCCTAGAAATAGTGCGCCGCTTCCGATGATGATCGCCATCGTTTGGGCGAATCGAGTTATTCCGTGTTCCGGTTCGGTACCAGAACTAGCGGCACCTCCCGAATTGACGGTGGAATCGGATTGAGTGGCTGGGCCTACGATTGTGATGGCTAAATCCCGCCCCAAGCGGTGGAATCACAGGCATCTGGACAACTATTGCTCGGTGTGTTGAGCTTTGGATTTCTTTTTACCGGCATTTATTCGTTGTCGTTTCGCAGTAATTTATTCAGTTGGAGAAAGACGAGCGGACTCGGCCTTACGTTAACCGAAATCGATGCGGAATGCCGCCTGTCAATTATCTCATAATCCGAGCGGCGCCTACCCATGCAAATTGTCCGTATTGCGAGATGTCGCTAACTGGACAATTTTCAAACTACTGCGCAGTGATTGTGCTTATTTGAGTGGGCGTTCGGTGACTATGCCGGCGTACTCTTCGCTGATGTAGAGAGTTGATTCGTTTACAAGAAGGCCGGTTGGTGAAACAACGCTTTCGACGATTACTGTTGGCTCATTCTCATCCCATCTGATGACACGCCCAGGGTTGGCTATGGCGTTATCTCCAAAATCTCCTCCATCAAAAATAGTCTTCGTGTCTGATGAGAATTCAGCGATGTAGAGAGTTCCGTCAGGGCCAAACGTAATATCGGTGATGGTGGTTAGGCCGGTGGCAAATGCGGTAACTTCGCCTTCGTCCATCGCATCGCCGTCTCCGTTTAGGTCTTCCACTCGCCAGACGACAGCTTCGCCGCGAGGATATGGATAGCCAGTCAGCGTGCCGACGTAGACTGCGCCGTCAGGGCCACGTGATATTCCCGTTGGCACCATTTCCACCGGTGGTTCGTGATCCGGAATGTTGAAGTTTTCGAACACCACGTAGTCGCGAATATTGCCGTCCATGTCGACCTTGACCAAGGAGTTTCCACCGGGGTCAGAGACTATCCAGCCATCGACTTCAGGGGCTGCTACAAGGTCGTAAGGGTTGGAGAATCGGTTTGTAGTCGGAGAAAAAGCGTCCGTCGCTGGCGTCACAGGCTCGTATTCGGGTTCATCTGAGAGGCGGTAGAGGCGTGCGGACTGGTTGCCACGAAACTCGCCTACGAGGAAATACAGTTCTCCATCGAGAATATTGATCGCTGATGGGCCGGCTCGGTATGCCTCGTCTGGACCTGTATTTAGTGCGTGCGGGAGGCGCTTTTCTGTGAGAGATCTAACGTCGCGGTATGGCGTAACTTCGAGTAATCGTCCACCACCTGTTTCTGCGATTAAGAGGTGTCCGTTGTGGTTCAGTGCGAGTCCACGTGGCGAAGTAAGTTCATCAGCCACAACGATGCCTGGTTCGCCGGCTGATTCAGCAACCGCAAAATCCCCATCATCGGATGACTCGCTACTGCACGCGAATGATGCTGCGATTAGTAGGAGGAGGGCGATGATCGCCACTCTGTTCGCTGATATATGAAGGTTACGTGGGACTGACTTTAGATTTGGATTCATGATTACTAACATACAAGCACTTCTAGCAACCGAGTAGAGCGCAAAGCTTCGATTCGTCGGAACACTTATTGTTATTCCATGAAGACGTGTTGTTTGAGATGGCAAAAACTGGTCTCGAACGGACCAGTTGATCGTGTGGTCGACTATCGGCTTAGTCGTCAGGTTTGCCTTCTTGAAACTATCCGATTTCAACGTTGGACACCACCAGATGTATGCACCTCCCGGTAGAGGTTGTATATTTTGCCGAGAATATTTTGATCTGCGGCAGGGTGAAGGCATTCATCCTTGAGCATAAGCACCAAAGAGAGCGACTATGGGACACAGCGTGATTTACTACGGCGAGGACGATGGCGCACGCACGATTCGGGCGCATGAACTGGGGCCTAGCGATCTCGATTGGGGAGTGGTTAGTCCCGATGCGCCAGCGGCCGAGCAGGCCGAAGGACTTGCCGATGCCGTTGCTGTAATTACGAACGGACTTTCGATTACGACTGAGATGCTCGAGAAGATGCCGAAGATGAAACTTCTGCAGGTGATGAGCGCTGGGTTTGATCGGCTCGATGTTCCTGCAATTCGCGAAATGGGGATCGAGGTTTGCAACAACTCTCCGGCTATCGCACGTTCTGTTGCTGAGCACACCATTGGAATGATGATGATGGTGTACAAACGCCTTCCTCAGGGAGTCGATGGCGTGAGAGATGGCACCTGGCAAAAGCCCGCGAAATCGGGTGAGTTTGGCAAGGTATTCGAGATTTCTGGTCGAACGGTAGGAATTATCGGGCTTGGAAACATCGGTACGTGGGTGGCGAAGATGCTGAAGGGCTTTGATACGACCACTCTGTACACCGACGTACGCGAGTTCTCTTCTGAAAAAGAGAAGGAATTGGGTGTGACCAGGGTGACGATGGACGAACTTCTTGATCGTTCCGACATCGTTACGGTGCACGTCCCGCTTTCTTCTTCGACGACAGGGTTGATGGGCAGGCGCGAGTTCGCCGCTATGAAATCGGACGCTATTTTCATTAATACTTGCAGGGGACCGGTGCAGAACGAATCTGAGCTAATAGAGGCGTTGAACGCTGGCGAAATAATGGGGGCAGGGTTGGATGTGACTGAGATCGAGCCAACGCCACTCGATACGCCGCTGCTCCAGATGGACAACGTTGTGCTGACCCCGCATTTGGCTGGTTCTTCTCAAGAGCGAGTGGATCGCGCGCTTGAGTTTTCGTTTGAGAACGCTCGACGGGCGTTGAACGGCGAGACTCTACAGAACCCGGTTGAAGTGCTTGACTAGTTCTGTTTCTGAGACAGTGATGAAGCCTGTGAAAGGTCTGTTGTTGGACCTCGATGGCACGGTTTTGCCTGAGAACAATCGACCAACAGCTAGAGTTGTTCAGGCGATTCGGGCGGCTTCGGAATTGATTCCCGTGGCAGTGGCTTCGGGTCGTGTTCAAGACGATGTGTGCCACTTCGCTCGCCTTTTTGGTCTCACGGGACCACAGATATCAGACAACGGAGCCACAATGATGGATCCGGTGACAGGTCGTGCGATCAATCGACATGTGCTCGATAGTGACGTTGCAAAACACATTGTTTCAGAACTTCGTGGAGCCTCTTCGAGGGTGCTTGTTTGTGATGCGGGACGATTTATCGATAATCCTGACGACATCAGGGATTGGCAGATCACGATTGCGATGGCGAAGTTTTCTAGCGAGGCTGAGGCTCGGAGCTGGGCCGATAAATTCCCTGCTGAGTCAGTCAGCACTTACGCAACCGTAGATAATCTCGGCGAGTGGTACGTCGATTGCACTGCGGCTGGTATCGACAAAGCAACAGGCGCACGAGATTTCGCTAAGGCCGTCGGTATCGATCTTTCGGAGCTAATGGTGGTTGGCGATGGGTGGAACGATGTTCCGATGTTCGAGGTTGCTGGCACCGGTATTGCGATGAACGGTGCCCCGGAAGAGTTGCAAAAAATAGCAACCGCTATGACAGCTGGAATCGATCAAGATGGCGCAGCGATGGCGATCGAAAAGTACGTGCTGAATCGCTAGGTAGTTGCTACCAGCTACGGTGTTTCGAGCTCGCCGTTGTCTTCTGCATCGAGTTCGTCTAGCTCGTCGAGCAGTTCATCGCCATCATCCACAAATTCAGGACCGCTATCGCTTTCGCCAGACTTGCGGAAAGCTTTTACTCCGGCTGCAAGACCAACTTGCCACGCCTTGGTTTCTCGACGAAGGGCGGTGCGGAATCGACTGCCGTATTCGCCGACTTTGCGGAATTTCTTCTGCCGCCTTCGAACCAGCGTTTTCGTGTTCTTACCGGCCAGTTCTGAAAGTTCTCGCATTAGGGATCGTTTTAGTAGGCGAGCGGTCTCGTCAGGCGAGCCGTGCGCTCCCGATTCTGGCTCTGGAACGATATCGTCGACGATTTCCATTTCGACACAGTCGACGGACGTTAGTTTTAGCGCTCGTGCGATATCTGAAGCCTTGCCGGGATCGCTCATCTCAGCTTGAGCGCCGCGTTCGGGTTCAATAGGCGTGTAGATGGCGTTTTCCAGCATTAGTACGCGGTCAGCGAGTCCGAACGCTAGGGCTGCTTCGGATCCACCTTCGCCGATGAGTATCGACAGCGTGGGCGTTTTTACTCTGCCCATTTGATCGATCATTCTGGAGATAGCGCTGGCAAGTCCGCGTTGTTCCATGTCGATACCGAGCCGAGGGCCGGGTGAGTCGACAATGGTCACGACGGGGATTTTAAATGTCTCGGCGAGAATCACGCCTCGTCGGGCTTTTCGGAATCCGCCCGGCGTTATTTCGCCCATCCTTGGACCTGGAGAATCTTCGTCTGTAGTCGTGGATTTCTGCTGAGCGATGATCATTACGCTTTGGCCGCCGAGCCTGGCGAGTCCGACAATTACCGACGGATCATCGGTGTAGACGCGGTCGCCATGCAGTTCGAAGAAATTGGCGAATACGTTGTCGATATAGAAGCGTGCTCTTGGTCGGTCGGGGCGACGAGCCAGCTTGACCATCTCCCATGCTTCACGAGGTCGTATGGCTACGTTGTCGGTAGCTATTCGACGTGAAGAGGTGAGCCTGAATTCAGGTGAAATTAGGTCGAGAACTGAAGCTAGTTCGTGCTTCAGGCTGTCACGTTCGATGATGGCATCGACGTGTCCACGTTCGAGATAGGCTTCAGCTGTGTGCTCTGTGTCGGCGCGTTTGCCTTCGATTTCGCGTAGATCGCCAAGAGGAGCGAATCCGATGTGCGATCCCGGCTCTGCAAAGATGATGTCGGCCATTGAGGCGAAGCTGCCGAGAACCTGGCCTGTCGATGGGTTGCTGAGCGAGACGATGAACGCCTGCCCTTTGTCGCGAAGTCCACGTGCAGCGAGCGTTGTTTTCGCCATCTGCATCAACGAAAGAACGCCTTCTTGAATGCGGGCGCCGCCGGATGTGACCATTGCGACGCAGGGCATTTTCTTGCGGGCTGCGAGTTCGAGAGCGAGGGTTACTTTTTCGCCGACTACGACTCCCATGGAACCGCCCAGAAAACTGGAGTCGAGAACGATTACAACGACTGGAGTGCCGCCAATGGAGCAGGTTCCGGTTACTGCAGCTTCAGATAGGCCGGTTCGGGTCTGGTCTTGCAGTAGGCGAACTCTGTAGGAAATTCGTGGTGAGAATTCGAGCGGGTCGAGCGACTGAATCCACTTACTTGTCTCTTTGAAACTGCCTTCATCTGCGATTGCGGCGATTCGTCGGCGCGCTGAGATCGTGTAGTGGTAGCCGCATGTGGGACAGACTCGAAGTCGGCGGTATTTGGTGGAAGAAGATAGATCGGCTCCGCACGACAGACACGCTTTTCGAGGCTGTTCAAGATTTAGAGAGTCGAGTTCCTCCGTCAGCTTCGCAAGTGCATCGTCGTCTTGCGGCTGATCGTCATCTTGTGGGAATAGAGGGGTTACGTTCTCTGGCAAAGCGGTGCTTTGAGTTCCTAGTCTCGCCGATTCTGGAATGGGTCGCTGAATTGCGAGCCGTGTTGATTCATTCTAAGCGAGGAAGCGTTACCAATACGGTGGATCGCAACCTGCTAGCGGTGGTTGGTAGGCATCCTCATTAAGAGGTGTTCTACAGAACCGGCCTAGGTTTGCCGGGTTCGCCGGCGCCTACTACGCCTTCGTCTTCCAGTTCGTCCATGAGACGGGCTGCGCGTGGGTATCCGATGCGGAGTCGGCGTTGTAGTAGCGACACTGAGAGCGTCTTTTGCGAGCTTGCAAGATTGGCGGCTTGATCGAATAGCGAATCACCATCGGCGGCACTAGACGATGTTCCGTTCTCTGCTCCAACGTCATCGAACGTTACTACTAGTTCAGGTAGGGGTGGTCCGCCCATGTTTTGCCAAGCAGTAACCACCCCTTCGATTTCGTTGTCGTTCAGGAATGCGCCCTGAACACGTGAAGGCTTTGGTTTGTCGATCGGCATGTAGAGCATGTCGCCCCTGCCCAGCAGCTTTTCGGCTCCGACTGAATCGAGAATAGTGCGGGAGTCGATTTGCGACATCACTGCAAAAGAAATTCGACTTGGGAAGTTGGCTTTGATGAGCCCGGTTACAACATCGACTGACGGGCGCTGAGTGGCCACAACGAGGTGAACGCCGGTGGCACGCCCAAGTTGTGCTAATCGCACCAGCAGACGCTCTACGTCGCCAGCAGCGGTGAGCATGAGGTCGGCAAGTTCGTCCACGAGTATAACCAGGTAGGGCATCTTTTCGGACATCTTGTCGTTGTACGAAGCGATGTTCTTTACGCCGGCTTGTTCTAGCTGGCGGAATCGACCCATCATTTCGTCGACGAGCGACTTTAGAACGATGACTGCTCTATCGGCTTCAACGATGACCGGGTGGTAGAGATGCGGTATGCCTTGATACGGAGTGAGTTCGACTCGCTTGGGGTCGATCATGACTAGGCGCAATTCGAGCGGCGTCTTCGACATGATCAGGCCGGTGATGATCGAGTTCATGCACACGCTTTTACCTGAGCCGGTTGAACCAGCGACGAGTGTGTGCGGCATTTTTGAAAGATCGGCCATCACCGGATTTCCGCCGCTACCGAGTCCTAGTGGGACTGGAAGTGCGGCTGTTTTGGAGAAATCGCTCCACTCAGGGGAATCCATTACGGATCGCAAAGTGACTTGCGTTGGGTGGGCATTCGGTACTTCGATACCTACGACCGATTCTCCGGGTACGGGAGCTTCGAATCGAAGGTTCGGTGATGCGAGCGCGAGGGCGATATCTTTTTCTCGGTTGAGAATTGTGTCGACTCGAACCCGCTGACCGCCGGTGTTCTCTTCCGAGCGGCCTTTCCAGCCAGGGCTAAGTCCGTACATAGTGACTGTTGGGCCCTGTCGAACTTGGTCGACACTGACGTCGATGCCGAATTGGCTGAGTGATTCTTCGACTCGTTTGCTGGTTGAGTCGATTTCTTCTTGAGTAATTCCGCCGGGCTTGGCTATTGCCAGCATTTCGGGATCGGGGAGGTGCCACGGGTAGCGGTGCGCTGCCGAGTAGTCGGGCAGTGGTACGTCGGCTTCTTCAGATTCTTCAACTTCGGTTGGAGTTGGATATGCGACGGTAACAGGTGTGGCGGGATCCTCTGGGAGACGATCTACGTATTTTTCTAGTTCAGATTTTTCGGTATTTTCGGTAGCGACTGTTGTTTCATCACTGGCTGAGTTCACAACTGGGTCAGCTTGTTCAGATGAAGGTTTTGCTTGTACTGCTGCGAGGGCGACTGCTTCGTTTTCGGCGTCGATCTTCGCTTGCGCGGCTTGGTCGGCGTCGAACTCTGCGAGGTCGGCTTTTTGCATTGCCTTGACTTCAGCTCGCTCTTTTCGCCACGCACCGAATTTCTGTGAGAGATTTCGCACACCAACGGTGATCACGGCGAACACGACGATGATTCCACCGAGTAGGCTCGATCCTGATCGCTTTGCCAGTTGTGGCGAGGCGATTACGAATGCGATGAGTAGAAGCGCAATGATTCGAACCCAAGCGATTGCGTACTCGCTCATGGTTACGTCGAATCGATCCCATTCGAATGGGAGGCGCGATATCGCCATGCCGACATCGCCACCAAAAGTTTCGCCACTAAACGCAGCGAGGGGTGCGTAGAAGATACCGAGTCCGCCAGATATAGCGGTGCTCAGAGCGAGTGAGGAAACAATCCATCGCCATTTTGCGAATAGTTTCGCTCGATTGAACAGAATCAGGAAGAGTGTGACAACGAGCCAGAGGCCGAGCGGGATTGCCGACCAACCGACTAATTTGCCCGCATCATCCTGAAATCCGAAGTAGGCGACTGCTGCGATGGCAGCGAGTGCTACTACGAACCAAACTTGTGCGGGTGCCGCAACCAGAAGTCGACCGACGATTTTCGCCAGCGAACCGAACATTCGTCCAATTTTGACGAGCGGGTTCGAGCCAGACTTGCTGGCTTTCGACTTCTTAGTTGTGGGTTTAGACGTCAATGGCGCTTGTGATGATCAGTGGACGCCGTTTGGTTCGGCGGCCCAAGAAACTTCCAACAGTTGTTCGAACAACATCTTCGAGTTCGCCCCACTCTATTGGCTTTTTCAAATGTTGGTCAAGCACAGGAGTGAGAGCGTCTTCAGTTTCGCGTAATAGACCGTCGGCGTCCTCTACGTGAACGAAACCAGCTGAGACGATTTTTGGTCGGCCCACAAGTGAGCCATCGACGGTATCTCGTGAGAACGCCACTGTGACGACTCCGTTGTGCTGGAGCGAGCGGCGTTCAATTACTACGTTGCCTGATTCGTCCCACATGCCGAGTCCGTGAACAAAGATGTGACCAGCTTCGATGTGATCGATCACTTCGCCGGAGTTTTTGTCCATTTCAAGAACATCGCCATCGGTGAGAATGAACGCATTCTCGGGGGCAACACCAGTCGTGACGGCAAGATCGGCGTGGGCTTTGAGCATTCGGTATTCACCGTGAACTGGCACAAAGTATTTTGGTCGGGTTGCGTTGAGGAGCATTCGAAGCTCTTCTTTGCGAGCGTGGCCAGGCACGTGTGTGCGAGTTTCGTGGTTTGTGATTACTCGAGCACCAAGCCGAACGAGTTCGTTGATCGAATCGTTTACCGGAACTTCGTTTCCGGGAATGGTGCTAGCGGACATGATGATGGTGTCGTCGTCTTGAATTCGGATGTCTCGGTGATCGTTGCGAGACATTCGAACGAGTCCAGACTGTGGCTCGCCCTGGCTTCCAGTGGTCAAGATCAAAACTTTGTCGCCGGGAAGACTGTTTGCTTCACCAGCAGAGATGAGTAGATCGCCTGGAATATCGAGATGGCCGAGATCGCGACCGGTTTTGGTGTTGTTGATCATGCTGCGACCAAGTACGCAGAGCTTGCGCCCGTGCTTGATGCAGGCATCGGCAACGATTTGAATTCGAGCAATCTGCGAGGCGAAGCTGGATACGATTACTCGATTTTCAGCTGCTCCAATGATCCCGGGCAGGTTTTCGACAACTTCACGATCGGAAGGCGAGTAGCCCTCTTCTTCGGCGTAGGTCGAGTCGGCCATTAGCAGAAGTGCGCCGTCCTGACAGATGTCAGCCAAAACTCCGAGGTCGGACGGAGGTCCAATAACAGGAGCGTTGTCGAGTTTGAAGTCACCTGTGTGAATTACGACTCCGGCTGGAGTTGTAATTGCGATTCCGGTTGAATCGGGAACTGAGTGGCAGACTGCGAACCATTCGACTTCTAGTTCGCCGATTTCGTGTTGTTCACCTGGGTGAATTACTTTGAGTTCGGCCTCGTCGCGCATTCGCGCTTGGCGTAGCTTGTCGTGGAGCAGTGCTTCGGCCATTGCCGGAGCATAGACGGGTACGTTGACCCGTTTTAGGAAATGTGGAACGGCGCCGATGTGATCTTCGTGGCCGTGTGTGATTAGTAGCGCTCGAACGCGGTCGGCGTTCTCTTCCAGATAGTCAATATCAGGAATGACGACGTCGATTCCGGGCATGTTCCATTCAGGGAACAGCACACCAGCGTCGATCACTACGATGTCGTCGACGGTCTCGAGGACCATCATGTTTTTGCCGATCTCGCCGAGACCGCCAAGTGGTAAAACGCGAATCCATGGCGCGTTGTTGTTTTTTGATGTCATACGTTTGAAATGATGCCAGCGTGAATGTTACGGGGGCACTACGCGTGAGTTACTGGGCTGTTTTTACAGACAGTGTTTCTCGTTCTATTTGCGTAGTGTTTAGAACATTCCTAGTTGGCGATCTCCTTTTTCTTTTTCTGTAGTTTCGTTCGTTAATAAAGGTTCAGATTTGTTGGCTTCGGCCTCGTTGTTGTTCGGGGCTTCGGCTGTTTGGCTTGAAGGCCGGTTAGATTCTTCTTGTTCGTTCGAGTTTGTATCTGTATCTATTTCTGGGTTCGTTGTTCGAGTAGATGCTCGCAGTGCTTCGGGAAGTTTGAGAACGTCTTTTTGAAGCTCTCGTTTGATGGCAGGGTTTCTGAGTCCTGCGGCTGGGTGGTACAGCGGGAATAGGATACGGCCTTCCCATTCGAGAATTTTGCCGTGGTCTTCCGAGATTTTACCTTTTGGGTAGTACCTGAGCATCGATACCCGACCCAATGTGACTATTACTTTAGGGTCTAGCAGTTCCAGTTGTCGCTCTAAATAGGGACGGCATGCGGCGACTTCGTCGGGTAGTGGGTCTCGATTATCGGGTGGTCGGCACTTTACGACGTTGGTAATGAATACGTCGTCGCGGCTGAGTGGGACTTCTGCGAGTAGTTCATCGAGGAGTTTTCCTGATCGGCCGACGAACGGTAGTCCTTGTTGATCTTCATTGAATCCGGGTCCTTCACCGATGATGAGGATTCCGCCGGATGGCGATCCGCTTCCGGGAACTGCGTTCGTTCTGGTTCCGTGGAGGGCGCAGTTGGTGCAGGAACTGACTGCGGTTGCGAGTTCGTCGAGGGTGTTCCAGCGATTTTTACTGGGTTCGGTTTTGGTCAAAGTGTGGCGATCAGTAGCGAGGGTGTGTCCGGGTGCGGACGACAATGCTGACGTTGGGTAGGTGTGTTCAAGTTATCACACTGGTGTTAGGGCATTAGTTTTTTTGTCGCTCCTCCTCGCAATGACAGGGTGCGAGCAATTTCCATAAAAAAAAACGAGCCTCCACCGCAAGCATGACGGTTTGCGGTGGAGGCTATCCCGCGTCTGACGGGTAGATTGGCCGGTGTACTCAAAACCCATCTCGAACCTGGGAGGTGAGATGGGCCTGAGCCCCGAAGGTGCAACTGCGGGCAGATGTTTGCTGCCTTCGGGCGGTTGGAACTAGCGATTGCTAGAGAGGTAATCGCATGCTCAATTGAATGGGTTGTTAGGTCCGGCACATACGACAGACGTGCTGTACCACTCACCATTGATCTCTTTCCACCACCAACCCCATTCTTCAGTCAATAAAGTGTCGTAACTGTAGACAGCGAATAAGGTTTGAACGGTACCGTCGTCATAACTCTTGAACGCAATACTTCGGGCATTAAACGAGTCGTACGTAAACCCGGGTAAGGCTGCCCCCAAGATGCCTCCTCCATCCCAAAACCGGCAAGTTTGTTCCAGGTTGACTGTTTGTTTTCCCAATTGCCTGGGGGGCAGGTTCGCGTGAACGACTCGTAATCTCGGGTGTTCATCGCCCTTACTTGAGTTTCGAACACTGCCAGAATTTTTTCGTTGTCTGAGCCCGGTTCTGGTACTTCGAGTGTAGTTACAGCCACTTCGGGTATCGGTATGACAGTTGGTTCGGGCGTTGGCTCTGGCGTAGGCGTTGGAGCCGGTGTTGCTGTCTCGGCAGAATTGCCGCTTGCAGATTCATCGCTGCCGCCGCATGCCGATAGCATCAGTGCGGCGATTAGCACGAGGGCGATGCCGGTAATGTTTCGTATCGAGCGTAATTTAGTATTCATGTTGCACCTTTTTGTCTATTGCGATGAGTTACCGCAGATAACTAGACAAGTTGGTGCAATTTCACCAATTGAGCATCCTCATATTTGATGTTCTTTTGAGAGGACTTTGATCGCGAAGGAATGGAGTTGCCAGCTGCGTGTAGTCATATATGACTACACCTGTGCAGAGGGAGATTGGAACTGAAACTCCGTAAGCGGTGATTCGCATCGCACTGAGATTACGCTTATACGAGCCCGTGCCGCATGGCGTATGCGGCTGCTTCAGTTCTGTTTGAACTATCGGTTTTGCCAAGGATGTTCGCTACGTGACTTGCCGTTGTGCTCAACGTAACCACGAGTTCGTCGGAAATTTGCTGATTCGAGCGACCTGAAGCGATTAGCCGGAGGACATCGACTTCTCTATTAGTTAGGCCGTCGGGGCGTGTCGGACGAGTCGCACCCAG